>Ga0065711_1008598_pt1 | contig 12534 bp, 4 predicted proteins | sample Hoacrofraction12_FD_59098 | JGI IMG/M metagenome (GOLD analysis project Ga0065711, IMG submission 59098) | Hoatzin crop microbial communities from Cojedes, Venezuela - Epithelial fraction 12 v2 (version 2) | ecosystem: Host-associated > Birds > Digestive system > Esophagus > Crop | place...
TCCCTCCCTCCCTCCCTCCCTCTCTGTTTAAAATGTCAGCAAAACCTCCTAGCCCTTGCTATATGTATAAAGAAAGGTTATTTACCCTGAGGACTTAGGTCACGTAAATGAGATATTGTTCATAAAGTTACAAATGAGAGCTTAGTCAGTGACTTAGCCCTGCTTCTTGCTCCACCTCTTGGTCATTTCTTCACCAACTGCAGTCTCCTCGCAAGGCACACCTCATTCAAAATTATTCTGTTCTTTCTTTTTTCCTTTCTCTAAGGAATTGCATTCTAATGTATTATTTTGCAGCTGAAATGTTGCTAATTAGCTATGCTTCGTTTCAAGGTTTATAATATACTTCTTGGTGTGCTGTGCTAATTATCATGCTCTCAACAATGGGAGGGCTTGAACAAACTGCTGCAGCTTGGCAAAAGACAGCAGAGAATTCACATTAGCTTGCTGAACAATATTTAAAAAAAAAATAAAACAAAACAAAAGAAAAAAAGTTTTCAGTGAGCCAGACCATACCTAAAGCATCATTCGCTAGCAAACATTGCTTCATGTGAAATTTAGCAGACGAGTGCAGGGTTTCTTTTAATTTTCTATGATCACAGTCACATAGTGTAAAAAATGTTGTGGATCCTTATTTCAAGAGGTAACATAAGATCCTATAAGCTGAAAAGCTGCAACACCATGGCTCTAGTAAGGGGCTTTGGAAGTCTTTGCCTGCTTTTCTTAAGCCAAGACCAGTTTCATACCAGACTGTAAACTTTGGGGGCAACTTTAAAATACATCATTGCTGAGTATGTGAGGAAGCAAGCTGAAAATGTGCCTTCCGCAGGAATTTGTGTGGGTAAAATTTGATCGCTCTGATGTTCATGGGAAATGAATGAAGAAGGAGTGTAAGCATGGCCACAGTGAATTAATTTGGAAAGTTACACAAATTCTATCCAAAATTAGTTTTTTTCGGCTCTGCTGAGCTTTGCTGCAAGTCCAGTTGTGTAAAACCATCTGTTCTTTTTCAGAGCAACCTTATTAAGACTCACTGATAATATTTCACCTCTTTCCTATACAGAATGTTTCAGCCTTTATTACACTCCCTTAAATGTGAGAAGCTGCAATCTTGCCGTTCTGTTTGCACTCAGAAAATCTGATGATGGTAAATCTGTCATCTCTCCTTGAATAAAATCACTCCTTCCTCACACTGTCTCTTCTATTTAAGCTAAATTTCTGTTGTGCTTTACACAGTTACTTATGACTGATTGGCATAAATTAATGTCCATGTTGTGACTTACAGTAGGTCCAATGTTAGATTTATATGTCTGGTAATTGCTCTGATAAAATGTGTTCCTACTGTAGATGTATGGGTGAAATGTGTCCTGGAGACTGCCTGTTGCCAGCTGTACTTCTTTGAAACATTAGCTCAGAAAGCCACTTTATATAGTGAAAAGCCCTTTAAAACACTATTCAGAGTTCTCATACAACTTCTTCTGGAAAAAAATTCTAATCAAAATAAAATGAGTTACTTCACTTCATGTTGAAGTTTTCATTTAAATTTGATTCCTAAAGAGAAATACACTTTAGTTTTTGCTCCTTCCTTATTTTCTCTTCCCTTTCCCTCTGTAAAAAGGAGAGAGAAAAAAATACAGCAAAATGAGAAATACATGTACATGAAAAATTCAAGAAAGCACCAGAGTAATCTTTCTTATGATTTTGGTTTTGTCAAAAGCAAAACCAAAAAGAAATATATACAATTTTTTTGTTTTTTGTCTTCCAAGAGAAGAAATAAATAGGTCAAAGTGCTTGTCTTCCACTTTCTCGGGTGTCTGAATTGTTAAAAATTCTTTCTGATGGAGAAAGGATGGGGAGGGAAGGGAGAAAATCAGGAAAGAAAAAGGAAGGAGGAAGTGACAGCCTAAGTATCTAATACCTGAAAATTGCATAACAACAGGAAACAAACAAAAAAAGACAGTAAAAATGTCCACACTGAATTAATCTGGGAAGTTACACATTAAAAAATGTATCTGCAAATGGAGATTGTTTCTAGGCAAATGCTTTTTTGCCATAAGTATATTTTTCATCAGGAAAACTTCCTCCCGCTCTGCTCCTTTGATCTGAAATGAAAGGAAATTTTTTTTCAGACAACCTTTTCTCTGTTGAGCTTTCTAAATCTTAAACCAACACCACCTCTGTTTGATCTGATTATAAATACGTCGTATTTTTCTGGAGCAGATTCCTCTCAGAGGACCATCTCAGAGAGCACAGCATATGCACGTAACTATTCTGTAGGCTGGGCTGCCATAAAAGAAACTCTGCACAGGATAGCACACAACTGCACAGAAGGGAGTCTGGAAAAAAACTTAACCAGAGTCACTGAGGAAAACTTCTGCTCTTACCACTAGCATCATGAGGTCTTTACTTTCCACTAAGCCCAGCAATGAGCTCAGTCTCTGAGGTCTCATCAAAAAGATCTGAGTGGAGTAACTACACGATAGGCATTTTATCTGTCCGAGGATAAACTGCTTAATGGGTTCCGCTGGGATTTGAGACTGTGGTTCCTTGAAGTCTTGCTGCCTCAAACCAGTTGTGTAGGTTGCTAAACCATCCCCAGCAGTCTTGGGGAGAGCACTGTTTTGTCTGCTTACGGAGAAGTCTTGACCAGACAAACAACAAAAATGTCCCTTTGTGTGGAGGGATGTTTCTCGTTCACCAGTGCATCTGAAAGGACTGGGTCACAAGTTTTGCAGCTCCAGGCCATATTTTCTCCCTTGGTCCTGGCAAAAGTGAAGGAGCATTTAGCTGCTTTCCAAACACTGGTGGTATTTTGCCACCATTGCTGCACTGCATGTAGTGTGCAGTGTTTCATTGACTGGAAAGCATCCAGAGGATGGGAGAGGAAGACTTTTCCTCCCATTCTCCAGGAGCAGGAAATGCTTTAACTGACAAAATGTCAAGGGCGTTGCAGGGTGGTGGGCTCTGACCTTCGGACAGGGTGGTGGTGTCGGTCTGCCCGAAGCTAGGGAGCTGCTGAAAAGGAATTCCTAGCTTTTCTGAAACTGGACAAGCTAGCCCTCATCTTCTGACTGCTTCCCTCATTCACTCCTGTTTGTCATGCTCAGGCAGTCTGTCAAGCTTGGAGATGGTGCTGTCAGAGGTGGTGGTGCACAGGGGGTAATGCCTGTGCCCCCTGGTCTGACGTCTCCCCAGCTGAGCAGCTTTCCTCTGTGATGACAACAATAACAGAAAATCTTCTTTGTAGTTTGGTCAAGGGTGGAAGCTGAGCTCATGTTTGTATATCCTGGCTGTTGAGGTGGAAAGTGTGAACTTTACAGAAAATTAAATCTGCAGAAAAGAAGAATGGCGGAGGGGGAGGGGGTCACTCTGGAGAAAGAGAGACTTGCAGACGGAGATCCCATTATGTCCAGACCTCACAGTGTCTCCCCACTCATTCATGCCAAACGCAGTGCGGGCTAGGTGTGAGGCAAAAGTCTCCAGACTTAGCCAACGAAAGAGGCCTCAGCATGTGTTGCTGTGTTTAACACTGAAGTCGGTATGGAGCCTGGCCAGCTGCCAGTCACACTGGCATTGCTGTTATTAGATACCATTGTGTTAAGCTTAGCACTTTTTGCAGGCCAGAGAAATCCCTTTTGTGTTTTCCCATACTCCTGACGCATTTAGAAGAATTTCAGCTCCAAAGAGAAAAGGCACGAGTAGTGTAAACAAACTCCTGGCATCCAGCAGGCATCGATGGGGAGACAAGGTTGAGGCAAGATGAAATCACCCTTGCTGAACTCAGTGCAGGCTGAGGTTCATTAGCTGTTGAGCTTGGGCTTACGGTTTATAAAAAACTACATGGGGAAAGACATTCCCTGAATCGCCTTTTGCAGAGGGGCTGATTAGATCACTTGAGCAAATTGGAAAAGAGAAGTAGGTAATTAGAGCTACANGGAGCTGCACAGTGGCCATGCCAGTTGGCTTGTGTTGACCTGTTTGCGACTGGAAAGTCAGTTTGGATCCTTTTTTTGGTGCTTCGTGATGTTTCTTTCTTTAAATGATGTGATTTTATAGCCTAGGAAGAGCCAGAAATAGTGGAAGAAAAGAAATAGTAGCGTGTGTTCTTTCCAGCATTGCTCTACAAGGTGACCCTCACCTGTCCCAGCCCTCAGCCCCAAGCATCATGCTAGCCAGCTGTGTGAGGTAACCTCCCAAGACATTTTCAGCTCGCACAGCAGAAGTTGCGGATTCTATAATCCTGGGCATTTTTTTGATGACGTTTCTTCTCTGTTAAGGACTAAAGTGAACTAGACTGAAACAGACCACCTCAGAACCATACAACTGCTCATCCCTTGTGTTTAGCCTCCTCTGTTCACCATGGCAGCATTAGCAAATGCTTACAGCTCCCTCAATCCTACATTGAGCACATACTGCTTTCTTCTAGGTGTGCAAATACAAGATGCAGGAATCACCACAACAACCACACTAAAGATGTACAGCAGTCCATGTTAATATGTCTTAGAGGCTAAGAAAGGAGGCAAGATGAGGAGGCTTTAGTCTTAAAGGTTGGTATACACTGGGGAAAAATGCTTGGGAAACCATTCCAAATGATTTTATTCAAAGGTCTTTTGTTAGTTCTCTTTATAAGTCCTGAGCAAGTAAGTTTATGCTTTCAGAATCTTTCCCCCCCTGCTTTGCAAATTATTCCACGAAGGCTTGTGAAGCTCCTTGAATAATTTTCACAGCTCATGGCATCACCATTAACATGCTCTACACTTTCCAAAGCTATACTCTTTTAAAGCACTTCCCTGTGAAATGCTCTGTCAAATACAAACAGTACAGATGGAAGATCTCCATGCCAAATGTCTACCTAATGATGACTTTGAGAGGATGGATCAACTGTTTCAGCTAAACAGGGACAACAGTTTCCAAACATGAAATTAGAGGGAGAGCTATTTCTTTAAGAACGTCTAAGCTTTGAAGTAAGGGCTTGAAATTTGGCATAGGACTGGCATGTGCTTTTTCCTGTCTCTGTGAAAATTCTCCTAAGTTTGACCAACATATCAGCCTCTAAATTAGTAAGTCTGTGCTTCTTGAATAGGACATTTTTCAGACATTGGCAGCTTTCTCTCCTGAAGACCCAGTGTTTTCTGGGCATGTTCCTGGCCCCATAGCTCCAGTGTTGCAGATCAGCTGCGACAGAGGTTTCCCCTTTTCCTTCTCCTCACCCCCACTTTCTCCGCTCTCGCCTGCTGCCAGCTTCCTTGCTTGTGTCTCCAGTGTCAGGGTGCAGTAGAGACCAGGCAGCTGTTCAACAATGCAGTTAGTCTAGAGGTAGCCCTTGGTGTGCCCATGGGCTCATCCCTGCTGTGCAAGCAGAATAGAGACGGTTCCAGGAGCAGGACACAGGCTGTGGAGAGGGAGTTGGGGAAACAGAGGGCCAAGGGGCATACAAGCCCACAGTCCAAATGACAAACTATGAACCTAATTATCCCGGTCTCATAGATAACATAAACTTTTTTTTCTTTTCTTAATTCCTACATTGTTTCTTGTTATTTAGGAAAATCCATAATGTATAAAGGTTATCTTGTTATACTTCTCCCCTTCTTTTGCTTCATGCCTGCCATTTCCTGGCAGGAGGTGATGAAGGCATCCCTCATAAGAAAGCTCCTCTTGCTGTTCAGCCTGGATTCCTCCTGAGGTGGGGCCTTGGGGCCTTCTTGCAAGCTGTTGGAGGTAAACATCTATGGGAAAATGATTTTGCAATCACATGTTAATATTGCATAAGCAGCTCCCAATTTTGTGTCTCTGACTTTCTGTCCTTGAAAATTTTTTATATGGATTTAAAAGTGTGATCGTAATAATATTATAGAGTAGAGTTATGGCTTACGCCTCAGCTGTGGCATTTTTCAGATGTATCTGGTGTTTAAATGTACCTGGACAGAGGTGCACAGACCTAGGAGTTCATAGCTCCAGCTTGAAATGTGTTATTAATACTATGTATTTGAGCACAAGTACATTTTCAAAAGAAATAATATTGCAATTTCCCTAAAAGTTAGAAAAACTTATAATCCTCATTAACAGACACATTTCTATGCCGTTTCCAAGCTTAAGGCTGGTTTCCATGTTAATGTCTCTAGTGTACTAGGGAAGACATGCTTCTCTTTCCTCCAAAAATAGTACAAGAAGAAAAAACTTACAGTGTGAATCCCACTGAATATAGGCGTGCTTTGGTCCACTGAACAAAAATCTCAGAGACTTCTACATATATTAAAAGAACATTATTGTAAAATCTGTTTTATAGATCTGTCTGTCATGTTGCTACTTGCAGTTGCTATAAGTCTGTACCAACTTTAAGACTATAATCCTCCTCAGGTGCTCCAGAAACACTGGGGAAGTTGGGAGTCATGGCTTATGAAGAAAAATCTGGAAAATGTACGCAGCCATCTTCAGATCATCTCAAAGTGAAATGTGCCTGATGATGAAATTTGGCAGTAGGTTGGAGAGGAAGCTGTGACCAGACTGCAAGGTATACAGACCACTGGAGAATGTTCCAAGCCATCAGGACGTGAGGCAGGAATGCTCCGGCCATCCTATGGTATGTTGGGCAGTCTGGAAGGGACTATCAAATGTAATTCTGTTGTCTTTATTGTTGCTCAAAAGTTGGACTTTAAAGCCCGATTTTACAGGAATTAGAAAGGAGTCAGCCTTTCTGTTTGACACAAATGTTGCTTTGAACACCATAAAGTTTCACTTAGATCTGCTGAGACAAAAGTGTTCCCCTGCAGAAGAGCGTGAAAGTCTGTGACATTGCAATATGAATGATGACTGAGAACAAATGAGATCAGAAGCCTTTACCCATACCTTTGCTGTCTGGTGAGGTTTGAAAACCAATTAGAAATAAGCAGAGCAGTAAGAAATCTTATTAGAAAATCTTAAAACAGGAGCTCAGTTCAGTTTACGTTATGATTAGGGTATTTGCTAACTCACATGTAGTTGTACAAAAGAATAATTTCCAGACACTCAAGTAAATGCTCACCATGTTAAAAATAATTAAATTCAGCTTTAAAAAATTATTATGCCTGGCTTTTAGGGCATTTTTTTCTTGCTGTTTTTATATCATCTTTAAAACTTCCAAGTCTTGATGTAGTTGTGAAGCAGATCCAGCACGATATGGTTGAGGTCTGTGATTATACGCTATAAAGTTCAAGCAGATTACAAATAATCTACTATGTGAAAGAAGTAATTTTCTCATTATTCTTCAAGTCTAGACTAAATGCGCGATAGCTATGTGGCAGCTTGTATCTAAATTACTGAATCATAGTTAGTAATCCTGTAGCTGATGTTGTCATGTTAAAAGCTAAATTAGATTTTCCAAATTATGAAGAAAAAAACCAAGTTCCATGGTTTGATATGCTTAACAGTGGCTAATATAATTAAGACTGTAATAGATTTCAGTTACAAAAAATGACAGGAAATAGGGAAGTACAATGAACACTGAACAAAGGGCATAGCTCAGTGTGGAGCTCCCCAGAGATAAGTTACCAAGTCCAGGGAAGATCAACATGTCATGAAATTAGTTCCAAAGTGTTTTCTAGAAGCATTTGCATGTCTACCTCGAAATTGCTTTGCTATCCTTTCCAGTTATAAATAGTTTAGTCAACTATTCACAGACTGGAAATATCCTTAAGCATAGACTACCTGAAGTGAGCCAGCAAAGCAAATGTTTTCCAGGATGAAAAACAGCCGCAGAAGTATTTTACAAACAATTTAATACAAACCAAAGGTGTTTATGGATAAAGACAGCTTTGTTGACTACTGTTGTCATGCTCTGCCTAAATGTTTTCTGGAGCATAATTAGGCAGAGAAAGAAAACAGTATGGTAGAGTGCAGGTCATCAAGCCCTCAGGGCAGACTGTGCACATGCTGGCTGTTCAGATTGCAGAGGTGTGTGCAGAACGTAATACTGGAGGGTGGTGTGATGCTGGAAGGAACAAGGGGAGGAAGGTTAGACAACATGACAGAGATTTTGACTGTACTGGGAAAAAAAATGAGCAGAAGCAGAAAGGTGTGCAGTGTTCAGCTAGAGTGAAGCAAAATCAACATATCAAAGCACACTCTGTGATAGTCTTTTTCTGACAGAAGAGGAAAAAATGCAAAAGGAGCAGCTCCTGCCACTCTGCAGAGCATTGCATATTCCAACAGAATATCCACAGTTACGGATGAGAAGATACCGGTAGCATTATGCAGATGGCTTTTTCATAGGATCAATGACTGTTCTTGCTGTAACTCAAGATGGATGGACTCACCACCAATAAATGACACTTACACATTTGCACTGGACACTAAATGTGAAAGATGGTCTACACATAGGTGACAGTAAAAATTTAGTGATTTTACCTCCACTGAAAACTATATATATGAGCTAGATTTTTATGTTACACATTTGAAGTCTTGAAAAGTACAAAAGAAAGAGCAGCCCTTATCGGATTAAAGATGGACTGATCCTTCAGTCTTCCTAGAAAGGTGCCTTTATTGGAGGAGAGAGAGAGCAAACACTGAGGGAGAGTTTGAGAACATCTTCAAGAAGATAGGGAAGCTGTCAGCCCAGTGAAGAATAAGGCTGAAAGTATACAACTGTTATATGACTCACTGCAATGGGAAAACTCTTTTTGCCTTAAAATGGAGGCTTAGGGAAGTTCTTGGATAGGCTAGTCATGCTGAGAATCCTATTGGGGGTGACAGAAGTGAAATTGCTAGTACATCTCATGAACTTCGGATCCTCAAAAGACTGAAAATGTAGAAAGGCAAGTTTTCCATTACCTGAAAGGAGAAAAATATTGGGGGATGTAGCTGAAGCCAAGTGTTTTCTATGCTAGATGCTGCAGCAGGATTCTGGCAAGAGCCCCTCAAAATACAAAGCACATGTTTGTGCACGTTCAACACACTCTTTGGGAGACACAATTTCTGCAGGCTGTGATTTGGCATGTGTTTAGTATTCCAGGTGCTTGACTAAATGTGGTGAATTTTGGATGGCAGGGAGGGTAAAAGGTCCTGCATATCATCTTGACCTGGGAAGAAATAGCAGAAGAGCATGACCAGGTCCTCAGGCATCTAAAGAAAGAGCTCATGTTGCTGGAGTAAAACTGAAAAAATTTCACATATAGATTATTTGTAGTGTAAAAAAGAGTGGGGAGAGATATTAAAGCAGTACGACGTGACAACAGACCTCAGGGTGGTCAGAAAAACACTAGTATTCCTGCCCCAAGAGACCAGGAAACTGCAGAGAGATTCCTTGGACCAGTATAGTGTATACAAAAGTTTCCAAGTAGCTCTTTTACTTGAACTAGCAACTGTAAATCACAGGCATGCAGACTGTGACAGATCAACAAATGCCTGCAATGGAAACAGGGTCAAAGAAATTAGTCAAGGGTGATGTGCTCATGAAGCTTAGAAAGGAACGTAAAGGAAGCGACCACCGAGAGATGTCCAGAAGACAGAGTGCAAACTTTCAACAGCTGGCAAAGCTGAAGGAGTTAATGAAAGAGGCTGGAGTCCCGGGAGACTGTAACAGTAAGTGCAAAAGCAAGTTGTCCACAGATGCCTGTGAGAAGGGTATCAGTATGGCTTTCCTATAGCAGTGTGGTCAGAGTTGGAGACCAGTGGCTTATATGTCACACACACCAACAAAAACAGAGCGTCAGCATGTTCAAATACAGAAGGCGGCTTTGGCCTGAGTCCACAGGTGTAAAATTTCACTTCTTTATTTATGGGAGGCCAGCATTAGCTGAACTGACCATAAAACCTTCCTAACGTTGCCAAAAGGGACCCGGTAACCTCTCATGCTGTACAACACACATTTCTTTTTTAGGTACAAGAGTACAATTTGAAGATTAAAGACAAATCTGGGAAAGATTCAGAGGTTTCAGAGATGTTTTAGAACATTAAATAGAAGAACAGTGGAGCAAAGTTCAGAACTAGATAGAATACATGATGTTTGGTTTAAAAGAAAGTAAAACTAAAACTGTGGTTAATCTCAGATGAAGCACGCACTCTGGCTGCTAAAGCTACAGCTGGGGATACTTTTCAAACTACTAGCTAGGACAGCCCCCCACATCAGTTTGAGGGTAAGATCTCATGACAAGGTAGAATTTTGTTCAAATGTGTGAGATTGTTGAGTCCTAATGTACTACAGGAAAAAATCCATGCCATTAAAAACCAGAGAAGACCAGGGATACGTTTCCTCTGGTGAAAAAATAATTGCTCCATGGAGAAAAGTAAGCACATGTTTATTTGTGTTATCTGAAAAAACACTATGTACTTGTTCTGCATTACCATTGTAGCCAATGTAAGATACACTTAGTGTATGCTATTGCAATTTAAGTAGCTGTCAAATCTGATTTGCTTTTACATGGCATTACTAATGCAGTAACGTCTGATAAATTAATGTCAATCTGTTTCCATGAGTTCAAGCTGTTGCAAGTGAATTTGGAGTTTGGACATGAACTACTGATTACTATTATTCCCAATACAACAGACGGGTGGGAAATGGTGCAAAAATAACCAAACAAGAATGCTTAGTCAGACTCTGATCCATATTTAGCTCTGTTAAATTGCGGATTGTCAGCAACACTTGTCACCGTCTCATGTTTTGCTGAGTAGAAAACTAAAGCCAAGAATGGCCTGAACAATTAGAAGCTGATATCAGAGAGACTAAAGACCTGCCAAAGTGAAAAAAATCAAATAAGTGAGGAAAGGAGAAAAAAAAAAAGATGGGATTCATGGTGTTGGATACTGCCTCCACTTCTTGAAAATGATGTGTTAATCCATGATACTATGAGGTCATCACCTGTGATGGGCTGAGTCTGTGGGAGGGCAGTAGTCACCTAATCCAGTTCCCAAAGAGAGTGAGTCATAGAGCAGCAGGCAACAGCAGTAGCAGTCTGAGGTACTGTTGCCCTCAGGTGTGGAATCACTAGAAAAAAAGAGTTGATGTCTCCTGAGATCAACATCACTGACATCCTGATTAAACCTGCAGAGCCAAGTATGAGTGCAAGAGACTTTGTAGACCTAACAGATCGCTTAATCAACTTAAGCTAAGAGGTTGATTATAATGTTTTTAACTATGCACTCTATTAATGATGGGCTTTAGGTCTTGTAATCAGCTTATGGCTTGGAAGGCAGGATGTGGTATTGAATGACACAAGTCAAAACTGCACGTTCAAGACAGAGAGTCCAGGCTGTGCACTAAAGAAATACTTACTGCTGTCCTGTACAGCTCTTGCGAATGCACCTAGAATAAAGGTCTTGCATGTGGCTCCCAGACTAGATCAGGGACTTGGATGCAACCATGGCATGGCACACAGGAATGAACAAAGGCTAGCTAGATTTTGTGGATAGCTACTGGAACTGCCACAGTGATCAATGATTTCGGTGGTGTACACACAGTTTCACCAAGCATTAGGCCCTGGTCAATCCCAAGAAAGTAGACAGGAGGCTGCCCTTTATTACAGGACAGTAGCCCCTAGGTGACTTTGAAGAGGCCATCTGAGAGACATGCAGATACCTCTGTGATGTGGCTAGTTCTGTGGTTTGGTGACATGTGAACTACAGCTTTAGAAACATCAGTGGCTCTTTCATCATGAAACTTTGTGCTCTTGAGCTTTTTCAGGCACTAAAATTATTTTAAAACTTTGTCACCTTCTGCCAGCTGCAGCCAAGATCCCTCCTGTATTCTCAGCCTCCGTTTTACGGGGAGCTGCAGTGTACTGAAACTTTGCCTCTTGCTGGTGGGGTGTCTTGTGACTACTTCGCGCAAGGAAGTCCTGGTGACTACCACTCCACTGGTGTCTTCAGGCGTCTCACAAATAGGGTGTTCAGCAGCTGTGAAGACTGCAAGAGAAAAACAGAGGGGCTGGACCAGGCACTTCAGAGGCAAACACTGGAGTGGAAAACACAGCACAGTTTGAGCATGAAAGCTGGTTAGAGAGGAGGTCAAAGTCTAGACATTTGGGAGCAAAGGTTCACTTTGAATAGAGAAGGGGCCCTGGTGGCCTCTAAAATTACCATAAATGTCTGTTTACAGGAAGTGGTTGAACGGAACAGATCAAGTTAGGGCACCCGAGGGCCTTTAAAACTTAGAGAAATCCTGTGTTTATGAGGTAGAGGGGAATTGGTCAGAGCTGGGAACATTGAAAAATTGTTGGTGAATGGACTGGCTTCAGCCAACCAAAGTTCTGGGAAAGCAGGGCTCAGCTGACACATGCCTCCGCACATGGCAACCCAGAGCAGTGTCCACACTGCAGAGCATATGCAATCCATGGGCAGCTTAATCTGCTTGCAAAATAAACGGGAAAATATCCCCACAGGTGAAACCTTATATATGCTCGGGAGACTCATTTCTGTTGCAGTCCGTGCTCCCTGAGCTGTTGAGCTTGTTCTCTCGAGTGCCTGAACAGCAGTGATCTAATACAAGAGGTCTTACCAAGCTCTATGACTCTATGACTCTGTGCTCTCTTCAGCCATCATATGGCTAAATGAAACCGGGGAAAGGAG
>Ga0065711_1047078_pt1 | contig 12534 bp, 4 predicted proteins | sample Hoacrofraction12_FD_59098 | JGI IMG/M metagenome (GOLD analysis project Ga0065711, IMG submission 59098) | Hoatzin crop microbial communities from Cojedes, Venezuela - Epithelial fraction 12 v2 (version 2) | ecosystem: Host-associated > Birds > Digestive system > Esophagus > Crop | place...
CTCCAGCGAAGGAGACTCCACAACCTCCCTGGGCAGCCTGTTCCAGTGCTCCGTCACCCTCAGAGGGAAGAAGTTCTTCCTCATGTTGAGACGGAACTTCCTGTGCCTCAGTTTATGCCCATTGCCCCTTGTCCTGTCGCTGGGCACCACTGAAAAGAGTCTGGCCCCACCCTCCTGACACCCACCCTTAAGATATTTGTAAGCATTTATTAGGTCCCCTCTCAGCCTTCTCTTCTTCAGCCTAAACAAGCCCAGCTCCCTCAGCCTCTCCTCGTAGGAGAGATGTTCTAGTCCCCTCACCATCCTTGTATCCCTCCGCTGGACTCTCTCCACTAGCTCCTCATCTTTCTTGAAGTGGGGAGCCCAGAACTGGACAGAGTACTCCAGATGAGGCCTCACTAAGGCAGGGTAGAGGGGAAGGAGAACCTCCCTCGTCCTGCTGGCCACACTCTTCCTAATGCACCCCAGGATGCCATTTGCCTTCTTGGCAGCCAGAGCACACTGCTGGCTCATGGTTAACCTGTCGTCCACTAGGACACCCAGGTCCCTCTCCACAGAGCTGCTCTCCAGCAGGTCCGTCGCTGTCATCTGGGGAAGTTGGTTGGTTGAATATTTTCCTAGGAAACCTCATGAGGGCAGTATTATGAATTGCAAAATGCGCTAAGGCTGAATAACTGAGGGTTCGTTTGAACCTCGGTGCCTTATTTAGGTGCTGTTGCACAGCAGTTTTATCTTTTTTCTTTTTTTTTTTTTTCAGCTAACTTTTAGTTAGAATATTTCTGTTCTAACAAAATAGAGTAGGAAATAACTACCTGGATGCTTGTTGTACGCAGACATTTAAGCGTGCGCTGCAGTCGTGATGTGATCAAAGCAGCTATCCTGCAGCTTTGGCTACAGCAACTTTTTAGTCAAAGTAAAACACAAGGTGGATGTGGTTTGCCCAGTAGGAAACAGGCTGTGTTAAGTGATATTTGTGGAACGATTATTGTAAATTTAGCTTTTTATGAGATGACGGACTAATTTTGAAGCCAGATGTGTCATAATCACTTGACAACAGTTTTTACTCTTCTGCTTTTTAGTCAAGTAGTTGGTGTAATGCTACAGTGGAAGTGACTATACTGTCAGCTTTAAAGCAGAAGTAATTAGAGAATTTGACGTACATATTTAAATCTGAATTGTTCCCCCTTCTCACCTTTAACTGTAGGCAGCTGCTCTGGGTGTGAGAAATGGGCCAGAAGGTCTGTCTACATTAGCACTTAGACGGTGACTATTTATGAACTTTTCTAAACTCTTGAATTATGTTACTGATTTTATAGACAAGGTGACATCAGAGGTTTTGCAACACAGAAGCAAGATGTGGACAGAGCAATGGGTTACATCTGTCCGTGAGGCTGTGATGGTCTTTAAGGGTCTGTTACACTTGTTGGCTGGAGGATGGAATGAGCCCTTGCATATTGGTCAAACAAAAAGAAGCTCTGTTTTTTTGAAATCATTCTTAAGGGATGTTTCCTAGGCTGCTTTGAGGAATACTGTATTAGAGACTGTCAGAAGATTATTAGGATCAAGACCTCCCTGTTTTACAGGCAATGGATGTATTAGGCTTTCATTAACAAGCGAATTAACTGGATATAGGGGGGAAAAGTAGCTGGAGGAGGGGAAAAATAAACACTGTTCCTTGCTTACAGAGTGGCTGGTGTCTGCACAGCTGCCAGGATTTGAAATGCCTGCTTCAGGGCAAATGAAATGCCATGTGAGCTGAAGGCATGTTTTCTTTAAAACTCCAAGCTGCAATTATGCTAACTTCAACTTTTCCTTTAGTCCAGAGCTTGGTGTATCTCTGCTAGGATTTGACTGTCAAACTGCTGGTGTCAGAAACTGGGCTGTATCCTGCTAGAACAACTCCTGCTGCCCGACAGGAAAGCCTTTCTGCCTGAACACGCAGGTGCCTGCATAGGTCACTTCCCCGCTTTCCCAGGCCAAGAGCTGCCTTGTCAACAAACCAAGCTGTGAAGTGCTCCTGCCACTGCTGCATTTCCTGTCAGTGCTCTGTGGCCGCTCTGAATAAAAGGGCCTCGCTATTGCCGTGATGGTTAATCTATAGCACAACTAACATCCTTGAGCAGAAAGATAAGGGCTTGCCAAAATCCAGCTGCCATGGGTGTCTGAAACTAAAGAACAAATCTTTTTGATAGTTCTTCAGGTCAGGGTGAATTTTCATGTCCAGTGTGGTTAGCCAAGTGCCAAGGTTCTGCAGTGTTCGGTATAGTGTTCACATGCAGCAATAGTACTTTGAAGTGACTGAAAATAATGTTATAACTGTTACCTGGAGATCCCATAGGTGTCCTGTTCTCGGGAGAATTTTTGTAAGTGGTCATAATTTTCAAATACAATTTTTTGGGCAGTGGTTAGATTACATTCACCTGTTCGTAAACTGTCTTTAAGATGGTTTATAAACATATAATTGATAAGTTGAAAGGGTAAAAATGGAAGGAAGGAGGACCTCCTTATGCTATTCTGTATAGGGGCTGGGAACAAAGAATATGAATTTCAGGTTTTGTTAGCTAATTACAGAATCAGAGAACTTAAAAGAAAAATTACATCAGGAGTACCATGCATAGTCAGCATTAGCTTTAAGTAGATATTTTTCCTTCTTTAAATCCAGGATGGATGAAAGATCTTTAAGGATACTGAATATTAGTGTTTTGAGTTTTAAAGGAATCTTTCTTATTTTAAAACTTTTTACTATTTACATGGAGTACTCTGTTTTTGATAATCATGTGTAGTTTCTTTCCTGTGAATAGCTTCACAGAAGCAGCCATTTTTATTATGGCTTGTCTATTTTGGTTATCTTTGAGTATGTGACATTTCATTCTACTAGAATAAAATGTGATTATTGTATACAATTGATCAGTTCAAAATCACAATGAATGGAATCCTGAAGTCAGCTAACATGCACTGTGGATTTTATTTTCCAGTGTCTGAAACGTGGAGTGACGAAACATGTCTCAGTCAGGTGAAAAAGTAAAGGTAAAGAGATGGCTGCATAGCCAAAATTTTGTTTAGAATCTGTTCAACTTCTGAAAATACTTGCATTTTTACTGAAGTGGTAAAATAGTGAATAAATGATATCTTACTGCTTCAGATGCGTTTCTGAAAAGGAACTGTTTAGTAAAAAGAGAGCTTGCGTGCGATTCTAATAGAATAATAGGCTTTCGGATGTTTGCCAGACGTTCAGTGTTTGTTCACACATTTAGAATGGTGCCTTTACCTAGGGACATTTCACTTGACAAACCTTCATTTCTGCTGTTTTTGCCCATGTGGGTGGGTTTTAAAAGGGTTGTTAGCAAATAACTAGTTGCCTTTTAAGTGATTTCCCCTGTATCCCCCCTGCCCCACTGGAAGTACGGCATTGTATAATAACTGTTCTTATTGTAAACTCATCTGTGAAGAAAACACTTGGTTCAGCTAGCTCATAGGTCCCTAAATCGAGTCGCTGCAGTTCTTGTTTAGGTTTTCAGTCAACTGATAACAGATGGTGAAACAGACTGCCCTTTTTATAGCCCAGATATCTTTGATAAGTTTTTCAGGCACATTTCTTTTTCCTGCTTTTGTGTTAGAAGTTAAACATTGTGAAGATAGGTGAACAGCTTAAGAAGCAGAAGATAGATCTCTGTGTGATTGTATCGTGGTAATCTCTGCATTACTATACAATGTTCCTATTTTTCTACATGGGAGCATATGCATTATTTATTTTTATGGAAGATAGTAGCAGCAGATACCAAATTTGAACAGATATTTTTGACCTCTGTCTTAAAATATCTGGTATTTTTAACTATGTTTACAGTTTAAAATTAATAATGGTGTGTTCTTGCAAGCTTGCAGATTTTTTTTATTATCAAAGGAGAGGCTTTTGTTTAAGGGTAGCTCAAGGTACTTATCAGATTTCTATTTATATCAGACTGCTTGGTAAATGGGCCTGTTTCAAGGTCTGCCTTGCTATAGCAGTAAAAAATTGCTTCATTCTCTATTTTTCCATGTGCTTTATGTACCTCTGCACTTTATTGTATAGACTCAACTGAACTCTGTTTCAACTTTGTAGGGGGAAGGGGATCTCATTTATACTCAACTTTTGTTTTCTTGTCAGTTTTCTGACTCGGCAGGCTATGTGGGATTTGCTAATCTGCCCAACCAGGTTCACAGGAAATCTGTGAAGAAGGGCTTTGAATTCACACTGATGGTGGTTGGTAAGTGACTTATAGAAGTATTTTTGACTGTTCAACATCAACAAAAAAATCTTTCACACAGACGTATAAGTCTTCCTACTTAGCAACTGACTGTTACACAGAAGAAAAAGCTTTGAAACTCTATACACTGTCTAGTTAAATCTCTTCCTATTTTGTCTTGTTTGGTAGAAGGGAGTATTTGTAGTGATTAAAGATGATGACTTTGAGCTAACAGGACATTCATCATAATCAGATGGTAGGATAGTTGCTTAATCTCTCTTTGACTCCCATTTCCCCAACCAAAGGCGTGAATGCACATGGTGAATATCTTGCTGTTGAAATCGTGATGCTATTCTTGTGTTTTCTGCTGTTCTGTATTGACTCACTCTGGTATTATAACTAAACTTTTAATTTGCCTGTTCTGTGAATGACCACCTGTATGAGTCTTTGATGGAACGTCTGTTAGGCAAAAGCTGTTTAAAGTGAAGTGTTGAGTTATACTTGCATTGAATCAGTTTAATGTTATACAAACGTAAAGAGAGTCCACAGTACTATCACCTTTTTGTAGTAGTTAACCTTGGAACTACATGTTACTGAAAAATGAAAATGAGAAGAGATGTGTAAGACTTCCTTCTTACTCTCTGTGCTCTGTGGTACTGTTTGGGATTATTTGGTGACAGAGCGTTCAACAAGGTCTGTAAAATAAATAGGTAATTTGTGAGAAGTGTAGAGTTTTTTATTTCATGTGGTTTGTGGTGATAAATACAGATAACTTCTCCTTCTCTAAGATCAGGTTAGCAGCATCTAAAATAGGACGGCCACTGGTTCTAAATGCTGACTCCTTTGATTCCTTGGGTTAGGAGAAAAGTGACTTTTTGAAATTCGGATTTAGCAATTGCATTTACAGGTTTAACTTTAATACTTTGATGTAGGACAAAACTCGTATGACCTGAAGTTTTAGAATTGCGGAGCTTCTCAGGTGAATCTTGAATAATTTTCTTGTAATTTTCTGTTTCATGTTTCATAGGATGTATGTAGCTTAACTATAAGGGTGCAAAGCTCAGCTGTTAGTTTGGGATTGCTTTATTCGTTCTCCCTCCTAACAGTATTCCAGGTTCAATTTCTAGTTTAGGAAAACCTTAAAGCCCTCAGAATTTTTCAACAAGAGTTGCAGCTCCTGATCTTTGTAAGTTTAAATGCAAAAAAGCTTTTATTTTCCTGAGGTAACCTAACTATCTCTAGATCTGTAGTCAGTGCTATATGATCTTTCAGCTTTTGTTATGAAATCTGTTACAGTAAACATAGCATTTTCATTGAACATTTATAAAAACACTAGAGGCTTGTTTTTCCTGTGTTTTTGAAGTGCTTAGTTGAACCTTTGATGTTATTATCTCAAAAACTAGGGTGGATCCTGGTGAACAAATTATTTTTCCTCCATAATATGGGCTTGGGGAAAAAGGAGGTGCTTTAAAGAGCCTGGAGTAAAAGGTATATATGCTCAATAACCTGAATTGTTTTGTTTGTAGGTGAGTCTGGCTTGGGAAAATCCACTTTAATTAACAGTCTGTTCCTGACTGATCTTTATCCAGAACGTTATATTCCTGGAGCTGCAGGTAAATGTGGTTTTGCAGTTCCTCCAGCACATATCCTGTGAAATTTCATGTTCTTTCAGTTAATGTTGCTTCCTTCTGATAAGTTCACCCATGTGTCCCTTTCTTCGTGCTGTCTGATGTATTTTAATCCTACAAATTATATTTTTTGAGCTGTCATTTGCTCACATGTCCTTTTAAAGACTCAGCTTTTGTTGTTTCTTCATCAATTGTTATCAAAAACACCAACCCCCTAGACCTTTTGTGTGTTGGTATACCTAAATGTGGTTTTGCTCTAATCCCCATTTCCTCTAATGCTTTTTGCCTGTAATGCCTTAAGTTCTGGTTAGAGGTGTAAATACCTTTTGACAAAAATCTAGCATGCTTCTGAGTATTATAATTTTATTTTTGCATGTAGTCATGAGTGAATCCCCTTTTCTTTTAGTTCACTGCTTCTTATTTGTTTACAAAAACGTGGTGTTAAGTTTTGACTACCTAGATCAGTTTTTCTTTAGTGTATTTTGTGTCATGTCGGTTACAATACACTTCAGACTGCATTTCCTCCTCTCTCCTGCACAGGTTTCTGCAGCAATTAATAAGCATAATAACAATCAAAATGTTCCTTTGTTTTAGAGAAAATAGAGAGAACAGTTCAAATTGAAGCTTCTACAGTGGAGATAGAGGAGCGAGGGGTGAAACTGCGTTTAACAGTAGTTGACACACCAGGATATGGAGATGCCATTAACAGCCAGGACTGGTATGTGTGTAAATACTACTTTGCTTGATAGAGTTTGTGTCTTATGCAAACACTGCTCTAGTGTGTCTGTCTCTCTGAACTTAAGTGATTAAGCTGGTGATCTTTGGATAACTTTGATGTACTGAAAGGAAGCAGCAGGTTCATTAGTGTTAACATTAATGGAGAGGTATCTTGAATTCATGGTAGAGGTAGACTTTTCCGAGTCCTTGCAGTTAAGCACAATTTTCTAACCAGTTCTGCATTCTTGGTGCTCGTCTTCATATCATCAGTGACATGATCATTTAGTTCGTGTGAGTTTCAAATCAAGTTTCTCTTGTAGTTTTTGTTGCCTATAGTATACATCTCTAGTAAAACTGCATTGCTTTGTACAACTTCCTGTTTCAATCTTCCAACTACTTTTTTATGTTTCTAAAACGTTTGGTTAGTGTTCTCTCGGCTCTCTGTGATTCTCCCTCAAACGTAATGGCCTTTCCTCCAGTAAGGTTCCCTGTGACAACTGCAGTCAACTTTTTGTCTCCATAGCTGCTCTGATAAGGCAGAATTCTGGCAGAGGGAAATTTTTTGTTTGTCTTTTACTTTCTGTGTCTTTGGCCCATCCAGTTTCCATTTTTTTAAGACAGTACTTTTCATTCCCTGTCCTTTATATGTACTACCAGCAATTTGGATAGAACCACTTTTTTTTTTTTATGATGGAGTTACTACTTAGCTCTCCCTGCCCTAAATATCTCTGATAATCTTTAATGGCTGGAATAATTGTCTGCAGATACACTGGACAACATACATAATTGCTTTAGCATAAAAATCATGAAAGAAAATGGTAAAATAGCTGTGAATGAACCGGGCAGTTTGTAACAGAATAGGAATTAGTAAGTTTGTTAATAAATGTAATTTCCAGATCATCATCATCATCATCATGCACTTTAACTGTGGATAACAGATCTTATGATAACTTTTTTCAAATAAAGATGAGATATATTAATGTGCTTACTAGGATGCCTGAACTATTCTAGTGCAACTAGAAGCTAAACTTTGAATTTCTACATAGTTGTCTTTTAAGAAGACAATAACAATATTTATTTTGCTTAGTTATTAGCTTTTGTTGTAGTGGTGGTGGTAATCCTAAAGCAAGCAAAGTGTCACTGTGCAGAAAAAGGGAGCATAAAGCTCATACTGATTGATTTGAGTTCTTCAGTATAAGTTAAAGATCAGGAAGGAGGCAAACAGCTGATAAAATAGACCTCTATAATGCTAATAGAATGTTTTGTAATATTTTCTTGACAGAATGCTGCATTATCTGGAGCATTCTGAAGAACATTGTTATCAGACATGGTTTTTCTTCTCTTTCTATGGTGTACTGTAGAAACACAGCAAAAATAAAGGCAGCGAAGTTATATAATATGCTAAATGGAAGTCTGAAAGTGAAGCTGTAGTGGGATTTTAATTTTCCTCCCACTTTTCCTACTTTATTATGTTAAAAATAATTGAATTTTTAAAATGACGCTAAGGCATCTTTCTGGACTGCAGCACGGTCTTGCTTATTTTGTGCGCTGTTGACTAGAGCTTCCTTCCGCTGGAGCCAGGAGCTCTGCAGCCCGCGTATTGTGTTACATAGAGCTCTTCCTGTTGATTGTGTTCTAATGCCCTTTGTTTATTCTGTTAAGATGTTTCTTAGAGACCTGCGTGTTCAGATTTTCCCCCTTTCTTTTTCAAGGCTTGCTAAATAGAGTCATTCCATGATGATTCACACCCAGTAGAACAATTTACTGGTTTATACTTAGTTTTCTGTGACAAATCTTAAACAACAAAATACATTATGGGAACAAATAGTACTTGCATACTACAAAATAAAAAGATGCAGTTAGTTTTAATTGTCTCTCTCTAGTCCTATCTTCTTATGTCACATAAAAAGACTGAGTTTGAGTCATGGTGAGTGTCATTTAGACAAAGTCCGTAAGTCTCTACAGGATGTCATAGGGACTTGGATGGACGGACTCTTTGTTTCAAACTGTAGTCAAGATCAACCCAGTGCAACTATCTTCCTTCCTTGTTAGTTCAGAGGAAGCAGCAAGTTTGTGTTCTTGAACTTATGTGTGTGTTCAGGAGCACTTACTGCAATTATGGTTAACCAGTAGATGGTGCTGATCTCAATCCAAGTTTTATAAAACACTTTTTTTGGGAAAAGCTGCAATTGGTGCAAACTACCTGTTTTTCAGGGTGATAGGTTTTACTAAGGTAATTTTGAACAGAGGTAAATCAAACTGGCATAATGTCTCTAGGAGGCAGCAATCGCTGATCCTGTTTCAAGTATCTTCCTCCTGAGTAGGCTTCCTAATGGCTTTTTGTTTCTGTCTTTGCACTGATGAAAGGGCTTAATTTCAGGGTTTGACTTTCAAGAATGGAAGCTGGGGTCAATTTTTAGGTATTTTCTGTCACAGAAGAAGTGCTAGTAAAGATTATGTGTTGTCAGGAGTTTGACCAGTGGATTTTCTGAATTGGAAGAATAACAACGTTGGACTGGGAAATGAGTTATTGGAGAATGTGTTGTACTAAATCTATGAAATAGATTACTTTCTGTTTTCCAAATACCATTGTACTTAAAACAGCCTACAAGAAAATGTGGATTCTATCCACAGTTAACCATAGTGATAATTTTTAGATTGTGTGAAGCTTTAGTGCTAGCTGGAGTTCTGTATTCTGGCATCAAACTACACCTAGGAATGCTCTTGGCATCGGCTTAGGCGGGTGTTTGGAGAACAGCAAAATTCTTTATGGTGGAAGGTTTGAAGCATAAAATGGCTCTTCCATGCATAAGGACATTGGGATCGTGAGAAAAGCAGGCCCTTAAAGTAACATCTTTTGTCAGACAGAAGAGAAAGGATCTAAGGAGGAGAGGGAAAAAAAATTGCTTCGTTCACAGATTTTGAATCACATCTGGCATCAAAAGGATTGTTGATAAAAACAGTCAACAAATAAACTTGTTAGATATTGCTGATCATACGCCTTGTTTCATCTTGCTTACAGCATTGCAGGTCATTCTTCAATAACTGCTTTCTGGTTGCTGCTAACTTTCTTTTTTTACTGGCTCGTGTTAAATTGTGTTTTGTGGTTTTTGGCAGCTTGGTAATATTGTTCATTTTCCCCCAATAGGCTTAGATGCAACGGTTGCGTTGTTTGCTGTTACAATACAGGATGTACTATCTCCTAAGTAATGATAGCACAGTGGTATGAGCCAGGTGTTTCCCGGAAGTCAGGAGGTACAGGACACTAATGCCATATTTATAGGAAAAATGATGGCTGTTAGAGCTAGGAAACTGCACGTAAACTAATTACATTGCCAGGGAAATGTGTGACAGTTGCTTTCCCATTGTTTGTGCTTGGTTTCTGTCCTAATATTTTTCGTCTTCAGTCTCGTTACCTTTCACCAGCTATGAGGAGAGTATCTGTGATCAACAGGAAAATGAAACGTGTCTTTTTGCAACACATTCAGGTATTAAGATGCTAGTTCTTAAAGACTTGAGGAGCACTAAGGTTAGAACCCAATGAATTCCATGTTTTGCTACATCTTCTGTATTACTGCTTAGAACAGTGCAAATCTTACAAAGATACAAACATGTATGTATAGAAGTTCTGCTGCAGATTTGTTCCTCCTAGATCCCAATGGTTACTCAACTTTGGAAAATCAAATTACCTTCAGGATCTCTTCCATCATGCTTGTTACTTTCTTTCGTTATCTTCATTACAGCCAAGTGGTCCAGGATTGAATTTTGTTGCCTGTCTCAGTATTTGCCAGCATTCTATGTGTTCATTTCCCAGATTACTAATTCCTTTTTGTGTTCTTTTGTCTGTTCCCTCCTTAAATTTCTCTAGTCAAATTTGCACTTTCTCAGCAACAGAAATACGATTTTTCAAGTTAAGCTTTCTGCTCATTTTTTCCCCAAGTAGTTTAGATATATTCATGACACACAATCATCTGTCTAATCTTATCTTCATCAACATGTTCATTTCCCTTCCTCTGCAGTACTTAATATAAAGTGTCCTTTTACATTAATGTTGTTTGCAGGTGTCTACATGCTCTGGAATATCTTAAAACAATCTTCTTAGTAATGCATTGTGTTTTCTTTTCTCTCTCTAGTCACTGCTCTTTGTGTCTGATTAATCTATATGATCCAATTTTGTGTTCATTTACTTGTTTGCAGGGCATATTTTAAATTGCCTTGAACTAAGTAGGAATTATTTTTGTTTGCCAACAGAAAAGGATGCTGTAAGGTAACAAAAATAGCTTAATAAATCATGTGATGCTTTAGTGCATGACTTGCAAATGTACTTTTACTTAATTCAAACAGACTAGAATACCAGAATTTGCATAAGTAACTGTAGAAACCTAGCTCTAGGGTCAGGGTTGTAAATCGAGAGGATATCCCGGATATGTCATTTGTCAGATGGTTTAAAAACAAATCCTCACCCCTTACCCCCAGAAAAAAAAGTAGAAAAATCCTCAGTCTTCTGTTCCTGTCTGTGTTGTTTCAGCGTTAAGTGCTTTTTATTGAGCTTGCACTTGAACTTTTTATCCAGTGGACAGAATAACACTTGAAAGTAGCTCTAGGCATAAATAGGCGCTTGGTGGTTGCTATGAAAACATCTTTTTGCATTATCAAAATACTTTTCCTCAGTAGTAAGTACAATGCTAGGAAGTTGAATTTTTGTAACAGAAATATTTTTCATAAAAATGCGATTCTCCCGCTTCTGTTCTTATCTTTTCACAATTCTTTTTTTGTTATTTTAAAGCTGATCTAAGATGCCTCTCTTTTTTTTTTTTCTTTCCCCTCCCTCACACTACAGCTTCAAAACAATTATCCAATACATTGATAACCAGTTTGAAAGATACCTTCATGATGAGAGTGGTCTAAACAGGCGCCACATTATAGACAACAGAGTCCATTGCTGTTTTTACTTCATCTCTCCCTTTGGGCATGGGTAAGAAAAAGCTTTTGAGCTCTTGTATTTTAGGGCGTTGTATTGTGTTCATTACTTGAACTGGAAACTTAACTTCAATATTAATTGAGTTACTTCCTACACTGTCAGTTAGCCAGTGCAATTAAAATGGTCTCTGGGGATTAATGCTCTCCTCTGCTTTGTCCTCTTTTTGGCATTTAATATTGTTTTGAAGCAGTCAATATTACATTGTTTATCACCCAGAAAAGTAAGAGCTTATAATATCCAGTTTATCTCATATTGACAATTGTAGCTGCAATTCAGTCTTTACACAATCAAGCTGGTAAGCAAGTGTTCTGACTTAATTTATGCTGGGAATACTATTTATGTAGATACTTGAAATAAAGAAGTTTTAATACATTTGGTCTGTTGAAAAAAACAAGAAACCCACCCCTTTTTTATATTTTTTTTTTTTCCTCTTGTTGGCAGGCTGAAACCATTAGATGTAGAATTCATGAAGGCTCTTCATGGAAAAGTCAACATTGTCCCTGTGATTGCCAAGGCTGACACACTGACACTGAAGGAGAGAGAAAGGCTGAAGAGAAGAGTAGGTCTCACACTTGATCATGAGAACAGTGCAACCCATGTAATGTTAAAGCCAAACATAAAAAATATTTGGAATAGGCTGCCCAGGGAGGTGGTTGAGTCACCATCCCTGGAGCTGTTTAAAAAATGTGTAGATGTGGCACTTCAGTATATGATTTAGTAGGACTGGTGGTGTTGGGTGGATGGCTGGACTTGGTGATCTTAGAGGTCTTTTCCAACCTATGATTCTATGATAAAGTAAATTCAAACTGAAGAGGGGTGAGTATTTGCCAAGGACCTGATCTTCAGGAAGTGTGAGGCGGGAAATCTTCCCTGAAGGCCATCAAAAGGGACTTCAGGGCACTGGGGCGACTGGTTGAGGGATCAGGGGCGCAGGTGGTGTTTTCCTCCATCCCATCAGTGGCAGGGAACAGCACTGAAAGGGGCA
>Ga0065711_1047079_pt1 | contig 12534 bp, 6 predicted proteins | sample Hoacrofraction12_FD_59098 | JGI IMG/M metagenome (GOLD analysis project Ga0065711, IMG submission 59098) | Hoatzin crop microbial communities from Cojedes, Venezuela - Epithelial fraction 12 v2 (version 2) | ecosystem: Host-associated > Birds > Digestive system > Esophagus > Crop | place...
CCCAGGTGCAGGACCCTGCACTTGCCCTTGTTGAACCTCATCAGGTTCCTCTCTGCCCAACTTTCCAGCCTCTCCAGGTCACGCTGAATGGCAGCACAGCCTTCCGGTGCATGTACCACTCCTCCCAGTTTGGTGTCATCAGCAAACTTGCTGAGGGTACATTCTAACTCTTCATCCAGGTAGTTGATGAAGAAGTTAAACAAGACTGGGCCCAGTACTGACCCTTGGGGGACACCACTAGTTACCAGCCTCCAACTAGACTCAGCGCCGCTGATGACAGCCCTCTGAGTTCTGCCATTCAGTCAGTTCCCAATCCACCTCATCGACCACTCATCCAGCCCACACTTCCTGAGCTTCCCTATGAGAGCTTCCCTATGGGAGACCATCTCGAAAGCCTTGCTGAAGTCTAGGTAGACAACATTCACAGTTTTCCCCAATGAGCAGGAAGTCTGAAAGACTTTTATTCCTTTACTTTCACTTGTGCATTTTTCAGCTCTCATTTACTTGTAGGGATTGGTACAGATAGGTGCACATATTTACATATTCATCTTCCTCAGATTAAGTACTAGCTTCAAACCTATGCTTTAAAGAGCTACCCAGTACAAACACTCATTTCAAAAAATGCATTTTATTTGGAAGCGAAATGCACTGCACGTGCCCTGTATGTGCGTAAGTGTTAGACCACTACAAATTGCTGCCCACTGTTTGTACTGGCATTACTTTTCATAAATTATATTATATGCGCTTTGAAGGAAAAAGAAAGAACATGAGTTTGAATGTGTTTGTTCCTAAATAGTCTCTGTATTTTTCTTTTTACTTTGCTTTCTTTTCAAGTGGTTGACTAATGATTGAGAATTTTTTCAAATCCAAGTCTGCTATGTTGATCTTCGATAGCAACTTAGGTGAACCAAGGCTTCCATGCTTCTTCCCCTTTTTACATGAATCAAATGGCAAAGTATTTTTGCTTTCATGTAGAATGACCACCATAAAAAAGATTTTACATCCGGAATGATCAGGGAAATGTAAAAACGTGCTGTAGCCATGCAAAGCAGTAGTACGAGATGGCTACTCACTGGGATTGTTCAGATTCTCTAACTTATTTATAACTTATTTGTAGAACAATATTTACAGGCGTACATTACCACCCACATTTTCCATAAAGGCATGAGCCTATTGGTACTTTCTGATCCCATATAATTTTATTTCCCTGGGCCTTCAACTTACTGCAGATGTTTTCTTCCTCAAAACATCTGAAAGAAGAACACTAAATACTCCCTAAACCTCAGGAGTGAGAAAAACTCTGTGTGTGTATATATATATACACATACACATATATATGCATGGAGGAAATGGGCAGGAAGAAAAGTCAGGAAGTATGCAAATGTGCATCTGTATACATGTGCATGTGGTGCTGGAGCGTTCGTACTGCAATTTTTTAAATCCTGTGCTACATTACTGTAACAGTTTTACATTACAGTTTTACATTACAGTTACAGTAATGTAGAAATTCACAAAGCCTAAACATATGGATAAACAATTCCACATCATGGGCTAGTTTCTATCTTGTGAACACCTGGTGCCAGATCCAGCTTGTGCAAATTGTTATTTACAATCACGGTATACCTTCTACCTCCTATGCCACAAAAAATCTTCCACTATTAAGCTCTATGCTACAATCGAGAAAAAAATGTACTTTTAAGATTGTCTTACAACATGGAATAAATTTTTCCCATGAATTAATTAATGAATATCACATTTCGAACCAATATTTTTTGTAGTCTTCATATTATAAGCCATTATTCAGACCTTACTTCAGTATTCAAAAACTATTCTTTAATAGAAAGCATATATCATTGTCATCATTAGTATCCTGACTTTACTGGTGGGGTTAAGAAGGCAGCAACATGTCTGAGGCCAAGTAATACACCATTGATCCAGGATGAGGAGGGAGACTCATAACTCTCAACCCTGTGCTAATCACATTAGGGCCATGCTGTCTTCTTGAATTACTGTATTTTAAAGCTACAAAACAAAGATACTTCATTTGTATCCTAAGACGTTACAGAGCATTCATCCAAATAAGACTACCCTGCGCAACTAGAACTGCTGTAAAATAATGTTGAAGAGGCAGTAATTTATTTTGCTTACAATTTTTAAAGCATTGCTTTTCTGATAAGGGGTAAAATTTTTTAAATAGAAAATCCCATCCAGCCCACTGTTTTAAACAGCATCAAATACATACAGAACCTTGCAAGAATTGCTTGTCTAATCATTTTTTTTAAACCCTCGTCTGATGGAGGGTCTACAAACTTCAACAAAAACTCTTAGGAATTAGCTATCCTTGCAGCTAAAATAAATCCTAACACCTTAAGCCAACTATTTATTTTCTTATCATCATCAGCTAAACCAAATTTATGGCAACCTTTAACAAGTTTTAAGACAACTAGGTTCCCCCTCTTTCCCTTTGTCATTCTCTGAGTTTTCTCTTCTACAGAGCGACACTCAAATCGTGAGTCTATAGCACAGAGTAGGTCTCCCAAAACCTTCGTCTGTCTCTTCACAGGACTTTATACTGACTGTTTCAGACCATTTATCAAGATCATAAATCCACCTTTCTAAGCAACATTCATTAATAAAAAATGACAACCAAAACTAAATTAAAAGGAAACATGAGTGCAATCACTGACCAGGTCTTGTTAAAGATAATAGAACCATTACTTATGTATTGCTTCTGGGATTTTGCCATACTGCATGTCCCAACTTGAGCAGCTTCTCCACACTAATGAGTCTCTGTAATTACAGGGTGTTGGCAAACCCCTGAAAGGGGAACAACGCTGTCAGTAGGAAGAGCTTTTTTGCTCATGTGGCTTACATCAACTCCTCAGGAATATAAGACAAAAGGCAAAAAGCTATTCTGCCACGATAGCAGCATCTATGGCTCAGATTTTTCAAACATAGTAGCCTCACAACAGCAGGCATGAATTTTCCACACCCCAAACTGACAGAGCTATGCCACTAAACTTCACAGTGCAAACCTGGCAGGGCAATGCTATGTTGGGTATAAATGCTTGCTTCCATGCCAAAAAAGTCAAAGACATGAAAGAAAATCTTTAATCAACTTTAAACAGTAAATCGAACACATTTATAAAACTCCATACTGGTGTAATCAGAATTTTACTTTGAATTATGAATGTCTTATAATCTAAATAACCTATACTTACACAGAAACACACGCAATAGATAACACATAATGTAAATTAAAAGAACCTTCACAGCAACAATGCCAACAATGTAAATACTCTGTGAGTAAATTAAAAAAGAAGGAACAAAGCTTTGTCTTACCCGCAAGCCATGGAAGCGTGGGTTGCTATAGAAGAGCTTCATCTGCTCAGCTGGCAGTGGGCCTAGCACCTTCTGAATGGTAAAGAGCTGGTCAATCTCACTCTCGCCAGGAAACAAGGGCTGCCCGTCACTCAGCTCTCCCAGGATACAGCCTACAGACCACATATCCACAGCCTTTCCATAAGGAGCTCTGTAAAGTGAACGTACAATGTTTTTTACCCACTGACACTGTCTTCTTACTCAGCTGTTTCAATTTATTGGCCATATTTCCCACAGCCCACTTCCTTACAACACAGAAGAATATACTTTGATATTACAGAAGCTACCTCAAACACCAAGTCCTGTTTCTGCCCTAGATTGCCTAATGCATCACTGCTTGAAAAGGCAAGAGAGGAATTCTCAAGCGCCCCCAGGGATCTGGTTACCTCTGTGAAAAATCTAACATACAAGAATTCTGCGAAGGAGTTACCATTTGAAGTTAAAGTAGCACTAACTTCCCTTCTATCCAGGAGTTAATGATTGTGCTCTGTTTCTGCATTACATTTCTTTTTCCATTGTGTTTAATAAGAGGATAGGCACACTGGGACTGGCCACTGGGAGAACAGAAATTCTAATCTTTGTTTCAGTATGCATACAGTAAAATTTTAATTAGAGAGAAAACAGAATGCCCCTGAAAACTATTCCTTAAAAACCACAGGTGAGGAATCAATGAAAGCAGCATAAAATAAGTAATTCCTGTTTTAGAGCAAAGCCACAGGTGGGATTTTGGGGAGAAATTCTGATGGGTGGTCTCTGTGCGTGCAAGCAATGTTGTGTGGTGGGGAGAATGGTACCTGGTATTTTAAACTGCTAATGACAAAAGCAATGAAGAGGTGTAGGGAATTCATCAGAAACAAAATTAAATGATGTGTTACACCGGCAAGGGCTATACTAGCTTTTCTTGAGACTATATAAAAGGGTATTTAATGGAAGAAGAGGCAAAACGTATACTCTAGTCAGGGGAGACTATAGGCTTGAGCATAGTTTGTAAGACATGTAGGACAGAAAATCGGAATGTAGAGAATAGAATTTTGCATAAAAAGAAGAGAGTGGTAGACTACTGCAACAGTCCATCTAAAGGCACAAACACTGATGAAACACAGAATCCTTTTGGACAGTTCCTGATTCTCACTCTAAGGTTCTGTTCCTCGGCAAGCTTGTTTCGGTGACTGCCTTAACTGTGCAACAGCTAATTCATTACATACTTTCGGCTTTTTGTTGTTCCTGCTACGGACCAAAGCAATTCTTTTTCTGTACAGTCAAGTTCTTGCTTCTCGAAATTGTAAAAAATTTTTGTAACACCCAACTTACTCCAAGAATGTCTTTTAGATGTTTAGGTTTTGAGCAGAACAACCAAAGAATTCTTCTCATGTCAAAGCATATAAAAAGAATGAAGACTGGAACAAAGATTGAACCGAAAACATATTTCACTGACTCTCTTTTTCTGAAAGTTGTAATCCAACAACTCAAACTGTTTCAAGAGTTTTTTAAGTTACAGCTGGCTTGCCTATTTCTGGAATAAGACAGCACCAGGAGTTGCAGGTGACAAATCCTATCCTAAATCTGTTCCCTTCACTTCTTCCTTATGCTGATGATTAAGGATGTTTGGAGAGAGAATACCCTCAGACTAAAGAAAAAAAATTTCTGACAGTTTGATTGATTGATTACACATGAATAGTTTTTTCATTTTACGGGGAGGACACTTGGCCAGAGGACCCTGTAACCCTTGTGATGATTTAGTTAGGTGAAGGTGAGAAAGCATTTCTAGCCGGACAATAGCCTGAGGGAAACTATTGGCCCACCAAGATGCCTAGTGCAGGAGTCCACAGTAGCTGGAAAGCTGAAGGAGGACACCAGAATTTCAAGAACCATTTGCCTTTCAGAATCTGCCAGGAGACACTGCAGTACTTTCACAAACAATCATCACAAAACCAAAGTCTGCCCCATTGGAATAGACTACTGACAAGGAACCACCAGTGGCAAAGCAGAGCATGCCAAGACTCCTGAAGTACTTCTACTACAACGGCTTTGTGGGTTCATAATTCCCTGACTAATTTTGCATAGTGACTACTTGTGGATTTGCTGAGAGACTCAATGTTTGTTCTTTCTGTGACGCTGCTAGACCAACCCATGCATTAGGTGAGGTCTGAGTGCCAAGGAAGGACTAGTTTTTCTCCACACTGCAAAAGGCAACACAGACAAGGACAGACTCCAAAGCCAAGGATCTGCTCTTAAGAGATTCTGTGCCTGTACTGGAAAGCTGAGGCTCTGAAAGCAGAACAGTTTGTGAGAGTGTAACTAAAGAACCCATCTTTTTATGATGACAGAAAAACACACCTTCATGTGGAACTCCTTTAATAGGCAGGTTTCTCCACCGAAGTGTGAAATGGGGAAAAGGTTGCTGTAGGCTGGGGCCTTAGAGAACACGCAAGTGTTACAACAGAGGAATGGGCTAAAACTCCTGTGAGGCAGGGACCATTCCTTGTCTTTCCTTGCTCACAAGAATAAAGGAAGCTGAATCACAGTTTAAGAAGTTTCCACTATTTACTCTGTAGTCAAAGAGGAACAAATCAGAAAATAACCATTTCTCAAGGCAGTGGCAGAGTAAAGTGCAACTTTTTTGTTTGAAAAGGCACGCTCAAGACTGCTGTTCTGCTGACTGTCAGGATCAGTCTTGTCAGATCATAACAGGCAAACAATCCAAGAGTCATGTGGCTGGATAAGTGAAGTATCTCCTATAGGACAGACAGACCACAAATCAGAAGTACTAGACAATTCCTGCACAAATTAGGTTCTCCAAAACATGTTTTCATCTAGTAATTTGGTATGCCTTGAAATCTACTGGCTTTTACCAATATTTTGTCGCCAAAGGGTGGAGAGTACTCCCACTAACAGTTACCTGAGGCTCTCCAAAGCGAGCATATTTTGGGTGTTCTGTGAATAATTGGGCAGTGATTTCTTTCCTCTCCTAAAATGTAAGTCTTGAACTTTATTGCAAAACAGAAACCTCTCTGGGTCACATTTTAAAAACTTAAAAAGTAAAACTGTATGTCTTAAAATGTATGTATTCAATAATCCTGGGAATACTTTTGAATATTAGATGCTTATAAAGATTTGGTAAATACAGGGGAAGAGGGAATGGGCAAGATGAGTTTCTGGGAAATAGAACAGGATTGCCAAGAAACAGACATCACTTTGTACCAGAAAAACTTGGCATTTAAAAACATACACCAGCAAAGTTGAAGTCATATGTACTAAATACACATATCCCCTCCCTTTCTCTCCATGCTAATAAAAAAAATTCAGTCAGTTACAAACAGGCCTCACTTCTGCTAAATTTCCTTTGGTAATGGAACAGTTCTGAAAACTGCAGGTCAGACTAATATTATATCTGTCGAGCTTTTCACGTCTTTCCTCCTACATCCTCACTACTAGTATAAACAAAGAGTAAAATATTAACTAAAAAGGCCACAATTGATGCTTTCTTTCCCAGTCTTTTGTTGTACTTATATATACACATACACCCACACGCTTTGCTGGAAGCTTAATAATACCTGTTTTCTCCACAATACAAAAAACTGAGCTTTGAAGTTTTTAATGCCAACTTTAACATCTGCACATAACAACGCAACTGCCTATCATTTTCATCAAGATTAGCACAGCTCTGGGAATACTGGGATGACTTTACTGACAGAACAGTTATTACCTAATGCTTTACCTATGCAAGAAATATCTAGTTCAGTGTGAATCAAAGCTTCCAACAATGACTTGTTTCTAAGCAGCATGAAACATTTTGCTTAAAGAATCTCAGCAGTGACTAGTACTTTTTTGATTCATCCTGTGACTACCAATTTGTTATTTGTAAAACATACGTATATAAATACATATATGATATATATACAGGAATTGCATTTTGCGATAGCGTTCATGTAGTTTAGAATAACGCACTGTTAAACTTGACAGTAACAGGAAGATCACACATAGTAGAACTCTAGTTACTTTTGTCTCTTCCTTTGCCCTTTTGTGTCCTATGAGTTTGTTCACGTAGTAGCTGAAAATCTGTTTAACCTTGTGAGGTAGTAAAACACTCACCTTACACATTAATAAAAGAGTAAAACTAAATCTCTGGCTGAAGCTACTCATGTAACTACTGCTTTCACAGGCAATGCAACACCAGTTTCGCTGTCCTTTATTAAAATAATTCATACAGCCTCCTTCAATAAATTCTTCCTGACTAGTAAAAAGTTAGCACCGTCCTTCTGAGCCACTTCAGCATTGCCTGTTGGGGATAACTGGGAATGAAAACCAAATCGTAGTTTAGACCCAAAGGATGAAGAGAACTGGGAGTGTAGTGTAGCGAAATCTGCTCTGCCATTGCTATGTGATGTCCACAACAAGACTGATGGAACATTTCAGGCTACAGGACTACCATGGAAACCTCTTCTGAAGGGAAGGGGTGGGGTGCAGGAATCTGAAGTACATCCGTTATAATTCAGCTTCATATTTTAATCAGTTAAACACTGCTCAGCTCAAGACAGGTCAATACGTCAATGATTCATGCCGACTTAACTGGAAATGAACAAAAATTAATGAAAATCTGGAAGCCTCTTGATATCTTTCCTTTAAATCAACCACATTTCTCCATGCGTAAATCTTACAAAAGGTGCTTGAAAAAAATGTACAGAATCAGGCAAGATTTATCATGGCGGCAGTTCTACAAATCGTACTTACCCAAGCAAGAGTTCAGGTGAGCGGTACCATCTGGTAGCCACATATTCTGTATAGTTAGCATTGTTTCCTTCAGAGAGATTACGAGCAAAGCCTGTCAAAGAAACAGTGTGAAAAATTTTATCCTATTTTAAATATATGCGCATCACCACTGATTTTAGTAGTAAGAGGTCATGCCTATTTATATAGAAGCAAATTGTTTACAACCCCTAGTGCAGAATGACATCTCCAACAATCGCTTGTCTTACTGAAATGCAAGCTGTTACTGATACGACAGTGAAAGTCAGCATGTCTGCTTTAATGACTACTTTACTTGTGTATGCTCCTCAGAAGTCTATTGGACTTTTATTACTTTTGGTGTTTTGCCATAATCAGACCAGATTGATAAGTTACCTGTCAGTATGCCACGCAAGATTTTGAACTGTTGCCACTAAATTTCACAGAGATGCTGTTTGCAGAAGAAGATTCATAACTTTAAAAACATCACGTACATATAGTGAGTAGACTCTTCCAGTCATTGATCCTAACCACTATAGCCTCACTGCATTTAATTTTTTAAACTGGTTAATAAACTACTTATTATTCTCATCTAAGGACACTCTCTCCCTGACCTGGCAAGGAACAGGGCTATCTTCCCAATTTTACAAAAGGCAGGCATCTACCAAAGATCAGCAAAACTGCTTTATATCTGCATTTGCCTCATGCCACAGGCACCAGCTTCCCACCTGCTTTAGCACCACATTCATAACAAGACTCTTAGTGAATTAGGATCAGAAACCAAGTCCAAATTAACTTCCTCCTCCACATCATTTTGTTAATAATAAAAAAAAAGTACACTTATTTGCAATTATACCAAAACTTAATTGTTATGCCTTAGTACAGAAGTTAAGACCATCGACTGGGAGAAGAGTGCATACACTGGAAAATCCAGATGTAGGAATAATTTATATTTTTGTTTTCTTTCTCCTTCACTTATAAAAAGTCAGCTGAGCACCACCATAATGATGTTGGTGGATTCTTCACGCAGAAATACACTAAGGCAGATGCTGGCACTGTTTTCAGAAAAGTATCAAGTACCTTACTGTTTTCAAACAAATAATTAACATTAAGGTGAGACTGAGGACAGATAGATCTCAGCAGCAAAACTCCAGATGTGTAGACTCCTTACTAGAGCTCAAACTGAGACAAATTTTGGGACTGAAATGCAGAAGCAGCATTTTCAAAATGCTTTCTTAATGGGATGTGGCATTACAACTAGGTCCAAAATTCACTTCAGTGAAATGACTACGAGTCTTTCCATTATTGCATGAGTGATGAAGAAAGAATAAAAATTCCAAAGCGTTGCAGAGATATAAGGCATCACTTCATTTTCAGAATCAGTTAAGTGCTACATAAATGCAATAGTCATTTTTCTTGATATCTGAGTTCTTACAGAGAGCTGCCAAAGTTGCTTTTCCCACACAATTATGCTTGTAAGGTTGTAAATTTTATTGTTATTATTATTTTTCAGTATTCTGAAAGTGTATCTCATTTGGTAACTTAGTGTGAAGGAGCCCAGCCCCACTCACCCCTGTGGAACACTAATGTACTCCAAGTTGAAGTAAAGGTTTCAGTGCAGTTTATTACTATTAGATTAGTGATTTGAGAAAACAATGATAAATTTGTTACTGACATAGGTTACAGCTGTTACTTTTTGCAAGATACCTCTACCTTCAAGAGTTAGTAAACTAAAAGGCATGTACGATGAAGAACAGATATTTCAGAGTTGTCCCAAAACAACAATAATTCTGATCTGTTCCCATGAAGTCTAATGAACACTACTGATGCTGCTGAGGAAAAGCTGGAAAGGAAGTTTTTACTACTTGTAACATTGGAATTGAGTACATTTCTAAATATTACTATGTTTAGAACTCCTTAGGCAGCCCTGATTCTACTTCAAATTACATGATCTATCTGATTAATCTTGTTAGTGAAAAATCTTTCATTCATGTGTTTAAAGAAGAGAGGGAAGATAACCAGCAGCTACACTGAAGAAATGCGACAGCCAAGATGAACAGTGGGAAGCCCCAAACAGGGGGGGAAGAAAAAAAAGGTGTCACGATACAAATTAACACGTGTTAATGTAATGCACAAGCCTGGCAGCCCACAAGTGTATGTGCACCAGAAGAACTAACAAGTCCGGGATGCATCCTCCTCCGTCCATGCCAGTCTACTGGAACTTGGTCACGGTCGGGAGCTACTACATCCAGAAGTCAGCAGCAGCTAATGCAGGCTGAAAAAGCCGGCCCCAACTTTACAGGTGAGGTGCAGCACTGATTTGACATGGCAAGACAGAAAGGAAAATTATCGTCATGGGCTTCAGTGTAATCTGTGTATTGTTGAATGATTTAAACAAACATTTTATGGATTCACCTACCGCTCCAACTTTATGACACCATGATGAAAGATGATGGACAGAATTAATAATTCAAGAAAGCATAACACCTTTCTAAGGGCACAATTACCTTCGTTTTTGGTCATGGTGGAGTTAGCTCACTGTTCCTTCCTCCAAATTGTGCTGAGATATTGGGAAGAGTTTTTTGATACAAAAATAAGAGAAGGTAACTAGGGAGAAGATTAGACCAAACTCTAAAAATTGAGAAGGAACAGATTAGAAGATGGAGACAGAAGGCAAGCTGGGTGAGGGCAATTATGAAAGCAATAGAGTTAGCAAATGCATCACAATGCAAGAAGGGAAAACAAGTCAAATAAGAAATTTCAAGAAAGGACTTCAAACAACTCAGAACATGGTAGGAGAGATATCAAGGGAAAAGGTGTAAGGAAAAAAGGAAAAGATTGTTTCTTAGAGATAAATAAGGCAAATTTAAGTTAGACATAAAGTAAAGCATTCTAACATTAATGACATGTAAGTACTTTAATAGGTGCCTAGGAACACTAGGGAACCTCCATTATTCAGAATTTTAAGACTAAGCTAAGCAAATATCTGTCAAGAATGACACAGACATGCTTAATCCTTTCTTTGAGTAGGTGGAAGAACTAGAGAACTTCTTGAGGTCTTTTCCAGTCCTGTGTTTCACGATTTCCATGCTTACACATCATACAGAGATTAAGAGATTGCTAAAACAAGTAATTTTGAAGCCCTGGTGTTGAAATAGAAAACGCACTAGTCAGAAAGCCTAACTATTTCCAACAGTCAGATGCATCTGCTGTAATTGGCATTTTGTACTGTTCTCTTTTTCCACTTCTATTGGCAGAAATGACACCCACACAACATGTGTCCAGGCAAGCACCATATTCAAACCTCATTTTTATCTAGCACGATATGTACAGAACACATGGCATAAGGATTATGAAGAACTATCTTGTTAAAAATTCATGAACTTTTCTGTTCAAACGGTTTTGGCCACTGGGCTATCTGGAAACATCCAATTACTTCAATGTCTGCATTGGGATGGATGCAAAAACCTTTTCTTTGCCTTTGTTATCACATGAAGAATGTGGCACTGTATGTGACAAGTACCTGTGTTCCAAAACATGACTTCAGTCAGGTAGGCAAACAGCATACGTTACATTATGATAAAAGGTGAATTCTTACATCCTAATCTGTGCATGTTCATGAAAAGCTTGTGGCTAATACGGTTCTGAAAGTTGTTTTACAGTGACAGCTTAAGCTACTAGCAATAATACCAATTAGCAATAAGGCTAAAAAATTAAAATTGATCCCAGATGATAAGATTTGCTTGGAATTTTAAGTTCAACTAAATTTGAAATGTTGATCAAAATTCAAACTAATCCACATGAACAGTAAGAACAACAGAAATTACCACAATGTAGTTTGCCTTCCTTGATGTGCAGAACACCACAAGTACATTGTGATTACACGTGTTTTCCAACAGCAGAAAGAGAACATGGCTGGAGCGTACAGTGTGAGCAAGCCAATGGACCACACGGAATATCACTGCTAGCACAATTCACATCATTTATATTCAGCGAGAAAGCTGACATGCAGAACACGATCAGACCATTTGTTCGGCTTTTTATTTTCCTGTAATACTGCTGCACAGAGGATGCTGGAGCATCTCTCCTACGAGGACAGGCTGAGGGAGCTGGGCTTGTTCAGCCTGAAGAAGAGAAGGCTGACAGGAGACCTTATAAATGCTTATAAATACATCAAGGGTGGGTGTCAGGAGGATGGGGCCAAATTCTTTTCAGTGGTGCCCAGTGACAGGACAAGGGGCAATGGGCACAAACTGAAGCAGAGGAAGTTCCATTTGAACATGAGGAAGAACTTCTTCGCTCTGAGGGTGAAGAAGCACTGGAACAGGCTGCCCAGGGAGGCTGTGGAGTCTCCTTCTCTGGAGATATTCAAGACCCGCCTGGACAAGGTCCTGTGCAGCCTGCTGTAGGGGACCCTGCTTCGGCAGG
>Ga0065711_1047080_pt1 | contig 12533 bp, 6 predicted proteins | sample Hoacrofraction12_FD_59098 | JGI IMG/M metagenome (GOLD analysis project Ga0065711, IMG submission 59098) | Hoatzin crop microbial communities from Cojedes, Venezuela - Epithelial fraction 12 v2 (version 2) | ecosystem: Host-associated > Birds > Digestive system > Esophagus > Crop | place...
TTTTTTTTTTTTTTTTTTTTTTTTTTTTTTAATTTTCTTGCTCTTTTTTTTGTTGCCTCACATTTTCGGTGCGTGGTAACGTTTCTTCTAGCTGTGCTGCCACTGTGCTCACAGCAGGTGAACTGTCAGTGTTTCCACTTAGAAATCCCTCCTTGCAGGGTTCGTGGTATGACTGTCCGTTCCCCCCAGCTATGTTTTGCTTCTAAGGTCTCAACCCAAACATGAATTCATCTTGCAAAATCTGATGCGACTCGAGCGGTTGCTAAACTTGACCCCCATGGCAGTGGAGCGTGGCTCTGACACTGCAAACGCGACCGAAACGCTGCCTGCAGTACGCAGACGCGTCCGCGGACAAGTGGAGCGGAATCCCTCTGGCACTTACAGAAATTCCTCAGCAAATTTAGTGCGCAGCACTCGCGAGCAAACGAAACCGGGCTGCTGGGTGCCGCAGCGGAGGGGGAGCGGAGGAGCGGGCGGGCATCGCTGCCTCCAGCACCCGAGGGGGGTCGGTTGTGATAACTGTGTTTAATGTGCTGAGCAGGGCTGGGCGTCGGGGAAGGCTGTGGCCGTTCGTCTGCCAACGTAGAGCTGCGTGGTGAAGCTGTAGTAACCCCCCGTGAGGTCCGAGCACGAGCGTGATGAAACTAAAGCCGTTGCTAAAGGGTCGTGCAGCTCACACGATCAGCATTTGAATGACAAATTAGATGCATGACTGTAAAGCTTGTGTAAAATTACTCACTGGAGCAAGACCTCTAAAGACACTGTCACTTCCATCACCGCCTTTCTTCATGGTGCGGGCACCAGTGTGCCGGGCTGGGCAATGCAATGAAAACCGACAGCTGAGCAGGGCGTTGGACCGGCGCAGGAGGGCAGTTCGGGAGTTAAACTGCGAGGTTTCCACCAGCACAACCTGGAAACGGCCTCTCACTTCGCCCCGGGTGTCTGCCAGTGTCTGTGCAGCCGATCAGAACGTGGGGTTTGATTTCCAAGCGTGATTTGGGGGTTAAGTGAAGGAGCAATAGTAGCAATTTTAAGCTTGGTGCAGTGTTGGACGTAATCTGCTTTGTTGATTTAAAGTGTCCTGTGCAGCCATAATGGTTCGAACTGGAGCTGATGGCAGAAAACTCTGTTCTTTAGTGACAATTGTAGTAGTTATGTAGCATTTGATGAACTCCTATGGTAGAAATCTGCTAAAATCAAAACCGAGTGTGACGAGCCCTTCAGGTTTGTCTGCTCGGGGAAGTTAGCTGGCACAGCCACGGAGCGACGTCGCCCTGCTCGGAGAGACAAGCCCTCTCGCCTTCGGCTGCAGTGGTTTATCCCTGGCTGTAAAACTTCAGAGTTTTCTCTGAAATGAGATCAGGCTGAGAATGAAAGTGTATTTCCACCCTTCCTCAATCTGGAGGGACTCATTTGTATGAGGTTTTAGCGGCAGAAATTGTTAGGCTGGTCACAGCGTGCAAGGGTTTCTTTGAAATCTCTGCAGCTGAGGCTCCTGGGAGAATTGGGGATGGGAACTTATTTTTAGTCATGGTCCAGATTTTCATTGATCTGGGTTGTAAGTGTGGCAGCAAATGAAAGAAGCATTAATGCTCTGTGTTCAAGAGTGGGGACTGATCCAGGAGTATTAAATTCTCAGCATCCTGACCACAGCCCAATTTGTAACATTAAAAATACATTTGGATGCTGTGAATTTGGCAGAAGTGTCAAGTGTCTATAAAATACTTAGTAGAGGGCAGCTTTCTGATGTAACAACATCCATTTGAAAGATACATTGACCAGAATCAAATAAAACTAGCACGTTTCTAGCACAACACCAGTGAGCATATGGAAACTATTGAGGTGTTTTAACAGTTACTGGGGACAGAACAGTGTTAATTCAGTTAGTCCCCAAGCTCATGGTTTCCTAGGCAAGCAAACGTCCTCTGAAAATGTGCTTTTTCCCCAGTTAAGGGTTGTTCTGTAGTAACACGCGGGCCTCTCTTAATTCCTGTTTGCAAATTCCCGAGTACTCCGGTATTTGCTCGTACAAGATCCCTGACAGGATGAGTAACGAGGTATTTCGGAGCCGCCGCTGCCTGCTGGGAGCAATGCAAGGGCTCCGTTCTAGGCTGGGGGGTGACGGAGGAGTCTCTGCCCCTCTGCAGCGGCTGGGGGGGTCCAGGGAGACGGACTGTAACTCACTGGATGGGTTTTTTTGGCTGGAGTATTGCTGCTAGTGCTGGTTTCGTGTGTGTTGGTGTCAGTCTGGTACTGTAAATCGCTGCAACGTGACGTTTTAAAGGATGCATCACTTCAAAATCTAATGAATTAGATGTGGTCTTGTTCTGCCTCTCATTTGGGTTCTTTTCTTTCCTCCATTTGCTGCTTGGAAGATCTCGTGTAGAAAGGTTACACAAGTGATGATGTGCAGGGTGACCTTAGAAGTTGCTTGGGATAATGCCAAGTAAAGCTATTTTTTAGGCAGTCTTTCGCTCAGTGATTCATGGTTTAACTCTGTTCCCTGTTTTGTACTGGCGTGCTTGGACTCTTTTCCTGTTGCATCTCAAGGTGAAAAAGGTTGAAGAGCCGCAGCTGATTCATGTGCTACGTTTTTCCCTCCAGCTTTGGAGAACTTGATGAAAACCTGTGTAGCTCACTGCCCGGCTTACCTAGAGTCTGGCTGTGTGCTACAGAGTTGGGGCTTCCAGCTCCCACGTGTGCCTTTGGAGTCTCCTGCGTTTCATCTCTGCTGTTAACACATGAGCAGGGGAGCTGCCACTGCGTAAGTACGGGCTGGCTGAGAAACGGGGATGGCTGAGAACACGTCATGGTCTTAAACTGGAAGACTCCTTGTGTGTTCCCTGGCAAGAGCGGCGTTTTGGGTGCCTGCGTCCGCGGGCTCTGGGGCTGTACCTCCCCTGGTGACATGCGTGGAGCTGGGCAGTGTCTCACAGAGGCTCCCACCGTCATCGCCCTCCACCGTCACCTGCATCCCTCCTGCAGGCGGGAGCTGCTGCTGGACCCGCGCCGGGGCGGAGGGCGGACACACTACGATACGTAGCTGAAGCCCGCCTTGCATCGAGTCTGGAGTCTCTCGTGTGGCTGCAGCTCCTGCCCTCTTTGCTGAATTCACTGCTGTCGGCGCCGCTGGGCTACGCCGGGGGCAAACATCGCAGAAAAAGGCTCTCAGTGGCCGCGGCTGCGGTTCAGGCGCCCCTGACCGATGGCTCTGCCTCTCCCCGGCAGGCGAGCCCTATCCGTGCCGTATTTCTCAGCTAGTGCCTGGCCTGCAGGGACCTCAGAGGTTGCATAAAGTTTAATAAATAATGCTGATGGGTTAATTGTAGCTTGCAGGCTCAGCTGTTGATTAGAGTCATATGGTGTTTTTCTAGTACGTTGTAACCTTTCGTATAGCCACGACAGATTATATATCCAGTCTCTTTATTTATTCGTGGTCCTCTGCCCCTGAAATGACCTGCTGTTGTAGGAAAGGAAACACAATAACTTCACTTTTGTGCGCTGTTTGGGGCTGCGTACATTTGCATGTTTCCCAGTCGCGCTGGTGAGGACGCCAATGGATTCGTAATGCCAGGTGAACCCTGCGTCAAGCCACAGACGGGAGGTTACTGCTCATCGCCTAAACCAGCTATGCTGGAAGAAGAGTAGTTCCTATTCTCTTGATACTGTTTTGGTTTTAGAATTTCTGTCCAAAATAAACCGTCTGTTAAGAAAATAATAACAAAAGCAGTAAGAAAATGCTTTTAAAATTCATGATTCGCTGCCTTAACAGGAGCAGAGTGTGAAGGGAAACGGTTTCTCTCCCCTCTCTCGTTTTACAGGTGAAAGAAAAATCATTAGATACATTAAGAAACTTCTATATTACACCTCAAACAGTTAGATCTACTTTCCTTTATTTTCCCTTGATGGTGAGCACCATTTATCAAATACGAGGTCTTTGAAAATTGAAGTTTGTGTTTCCTTGGCTCTGCTCTTTGCTTTGCTCTGTCCCTGCAGCCATCAGGAGGGTGAAGGGTTTTCTCCGTTATCGGTTCGTTTGCTTTATTTACTTCGTCTACGTGCGGTCTTTTACTTTCAGATGCTGCAGTTGGAATTTTACGGCCAAAAAGGTTTCATTGGTTTCTTTAAAAAGACCCATGAGAAAGTTTAATCGCAGGCTTTGTGCAAGAAGTGACACTTCTAATTCGGTTCTGAACTTCCCGTGAGATCTGCCCGACGGTGCCCCCTGGCTTAAAAACCCACAGGTTTTCACACAGGGTTACTTCAGCAAATCTTACGTACGTTTGAAGAAATGTTTTCATCTCTAAATGTAAATTATATAAAAAACAAGCACCTTGATGAATTAGTGTGTTCTGTCTCAGGTAAGGAATACACAGCTCTTTTTCAGGAGAGTCACTAAAGATTTATGTCTTAATGGCTAAGCAAACATTTGGAAGCAGGTTTTAAAGGAATGAAACGGGTGTTTATGAGCAATGCTGAGTTACTCAAGCCTCTGAAGTTTGCTGCTGAGTTCTGTGTGTGTGTTCTTTCTTTCTTTTAAACAGTTATGGAAGCCTATCCCCTTCTCTAAGAGACGCGATGCAGAACTTGAGCAGAATGGCGGCTGCCGTTCGGTCTCTCCCCACATCCCAGCCGTGTTCTCTTCCACAGTGGGGGGAGACCACAGTTCAGTGATTCGTCAGATGGGGCAGAGGACATGTTGTCTTGTTTGTGGTTTTCCAGAGTCTGTAAGGAGGTAAAGGCTACAAGTGTCAGGACCAGGTGGTGACACCACTTCGCCTTATTTTTGGCAGTTTTAAGTGTATGAGGATAAAATCCCATTTTACTTAGGCCACTGTTCCAGGGGCAGTTTTTGGGTGGGGGGTTTGCCCGCTGATGCCTGTGCTGGTTTCCACCAGGGAACATGTTCTTCAGGTGTAAACCAGTTTGCTGGTTTTGTCACGATATTATTATTATGACCTTAGAGAGATAGAGTGTGGTTTCTCAACGGTGAGCGAAAGAGAAACTGCTGATATGTGGGCAGCTGCAAATCCTTGTTTGGGCCATTATCTGAGGATAAATTATGAGCAGTAACTTTCGAAAAGGTCCCTGTATTCAAGTAGATGATATTCTGTCTCGTGAGGAAAACAGAGGAGACAGGTTTCCCTTTGTGGATAGGGATTTAACGTAAAACCTGTAAGACCTGAGATGGAGATCCTCACTCACGGTATTGTTTACTCTGAACTTGGTTGCTGAAGGCTATCGAGAACAAACGGCTTGGAGCTGTAATAGCAGCTCGAATGCTCTCTTCCTGGGGAGCAGGTTGAGATGCCAGCCCCGAGTGAAGGGATTGCGGTGGATGGCTGAAGGTCTCGGAGTTCACCTTGGCAGCCGTGCCAGGGAGAGCTGCTGTGTCTGTTGTCTGAGCCTGTGCCTGGAACATCTGCCCTAGGAGAGGGGAATGGGCTCAGAGCTGTGTCTAAGAAGCGTGCGGCTGGTTGGGAGCTTGGGGTGGGCCTGCTGTGTGTCACGGGGTGTAGGACCCCCCCAGGCTCCTTGCAGCTGATCCTCCGTACCTGGCCTCCCAATGGTTCTGCACGCATGAGATCCTGAGTTGGTGTGGGATGATCCAAAGGTTGAGCAAGTTTTGTGAGATTGCCTTGGCTTTGGGTATTAAGGAGGATAACAGCTCTTTTCAGAGAATCTTTTTGTTGGCGGGCTAAGTCCTCATCTCTTCTTCCGGAGAGCTCAGCAGCTCTGACTTCCCTTGGATCATGCAGAGAAATAGCATTTCACCTTCGTGCTGCAGCGAAGGGAAACACAGCAGTTGGCATCTGTGAAGAATTTCAGGCTGACTTTTTTATTTTTTGCGCAGACCCATCCAAATCTGGGAACACGCAGGACAGTTGCTGCTTGCTTAATAGCCCACTGGAGTTATGTGCGGCCGCCGTGGGCTGGGACCGAGCACAGAGACTGTAGTTCAGTGCGTTGAAAGGAGCGTTCCTTAGTTCTTCGGTTTGCGTTTCATCCATGTGCCTTTAGATAGGAGAGAAAACTTTATTCTAAAAGGTGGCTAGGCTGCAGCCGACGAGAAGGCAGAGAGATGGTGGTGTTCATCGCTGAAATAGCCGTCCCTGCGGCACGTCTGTGTGCTCGTTGCCCGTAGTGAACACGCCGTGTGATAGCTGTGTGGCACTGATGGCTAAAGTGTTAACTTCCACAGGATTCAGATGATATTTCAGAGGAGACTTTTCTCCCCTCTGGAAAATGAATTATAAAACGTTTCCAACTTTTATACTTTCATTATAATGCAGCTATGTTCCAGCAAAACCTCCTGGCAGATAGCTTGCTCGTACATTTCCAAATGAAGATGTGTTAAATTTATTTGCTGAAGGAGCTTGTAGCTTGCGCTGTAACCTTGGTCATGGGGCTGGATATAAAAAGAGAGGGATAGAAGCCCGCTTAACAGTGGGAGACAAAGTGGAGCTGGAGCTGGAAATGTTATCAGTCTGGGAAGGCAAAACGTGTTGAATTACTTCAGAAGTTGGATTTTGGACATGTGATTTTGGACATGTGGCTTCGCTCGTTGAATCCACGTGTAGGTCACACTGGTTGTGTGAGGTCAGGATGCACCACGGTTGTGTGAAGGGCACCAGATGCCCCAAGAAGCTTGCAGTCAAATAGCACAACAGTCCAGGTGAGGTCCGTCTCCCGTGCTCGACCCTCTTTACCTGCTAAACCTGCGCCCGCTCCTCTGCCTGGTGAGAGCCATTGCTCCTGCAGGTGGGTGGGGGCTGAGCTGCCCACCCCGGGGAATGAGCAGAATGCGCATCGTGTCCTCCAGCGGGATAGTATCCTGCTGATTCAGTGGGGGGTCTAGGCAAGCACGCGGTGTTCTATATGTGATGTTGTGTATTTAGAATTAATGATGAGTGTAGAGGCTTCGTGGAGGTTTCATTTTCTGTATATACGTATTGATCAGGAGTAAGTTCTACATATTTTTCCACCTTTAGTGCATCGAAGTTTGTTGCAGTAACCTGAAACCTGTTCATAGTTCATATTACAGAGGTGCTTTCATAGAATATCTCAAAGAGATTTTGCCAGAGCATTATTGTAAAACAGATACTGAAACAGGTTAAAAATCCTAACATGGTACGTTGACTTTAGAAGTGCTGACAATACTTTCTTTGTAGGAAAACAGCTGCCCTCCACTGCCCCAGCCCAGGGGCTGTAGGGAGCAACTGTGTATTTCTTAGAAGGTGAAAACTGAATGCAGGTTTTCTTTCCACTCTGACCTTGTTTCTTTTCCAGGCCCTGGAAGAAGCCCAGAAAGCCATTCAACAGCTCTTTGGTAAAATTAAGGATATTAAAGACAAGGCTGAAAAATCTGAACAAATGGTGAGCAGCAGTTTCTTTCTAGCCTTTGAAAGGGAGGGGGACGCTGACTTCTGCTTCCATTTCTCATTAAGAAGGGAACATTTCTGTCTTTGGTCCTGCTGGCTGGTTGGTAATTTGCTGTCAAGCATGTGTGGAACCTTGTCCTTGTGTTAACGTGGCTGTAGAGCCAGCATGCTTGTAGTCCCGAAGGGAGGAGAGCGCTCTTCTTATCTCCTTAAAATTTTGTTGCTGTGGCTTGGTATTTAACCAGACTCTTGTTTTTTCCTTCACTAGGTTAAGGAAATCACGCGGGATATCAAGCAGCTGGATCACGCCAAGCGTCATCTGACCACCTCCATCACCACCCTCAATCACCTGCACATGCTGGCGGGGGGGGTGGATTCACTCGAGTAAGTGTGCGGATGTTTAGAGGTACGCTGACACCACTGCTGAGTGCTGAAGTTTGGCACGGTGCTCTGGGTAGGTCTGTAGCAGCTGCTCGTTTTTCTGGAGGGAGGTTTGCTTAATAGGTTGCAGTCTTGATTTTTGCTGGCGGATCCTTTCTGTGCTGCTCCGCGCAACCTGCAGCCCATGTTGCTGTATTTAAGGGTTTGCAGCATCGATTGCTTGAATCGCTGTGTTGATCCTTGGTGGTAAGGAAGGAGTCTGGCTTTATTAAAGAGTAAGACAGTCTGTGCAGTCAGGTATCCTCCTTAGGGATGTGCTTTCCAGGGATTTGAGGGGATTTTAGCAGTCTCATGTCTTAAACTGGAATGAGATCTCTTTTTCAAAAAGGTCTGCTCTAGTTCTGAGAATGAGTTCAAAGAAGCCTTGCAGCTTGTACTGTATATGAAGTGGGGTTAGATGTTTCTAATAATACTTTGTGGGTTTTTTAATGTGCTTAAGGAACGCACAGGCTAGGGAAATCCATTTTTTTTTTTTACATATTGCATCTGTGAAGTTGCGAGACCCAGGCACAGTCTGTTCTTGGATTGTAGCGAATTCTGCATGAACACTGGGTTGTTAAGTGTTCAGAATTAAATTTTACTTAGGCTGCTGTCTCCATTGGAATGATCCTAAAGGAAATAAAAATAAAAAACTTGAATATTTTTTTTTTCTGTCAGTTCCCTGTGAAAGTTATTAACAGAAAAGTCAAGGCTAATAGCTTCTCAGCATAATTATTCTCCTCCCTGTGAAGCTTTAACTCACACTTTGTGTGCGATGACGAATGGCTTAACTCAGGTCATTATAGTGAAATAACATTTACTGCCTCCGGACCCATACTGGGAAGCGGATGCATTCAGTAGTTTACATGTTCTTTGCCAAGTGTTGCTTTTGACATTTATGTTTTTTGAAGCATTGTTAGATGTGTGCCGGACTGGTTTATTTTAGCATCAGTTAAATGAAACTTTAATGCTGCATTGGAATGTTAATGAAGAGTTGTGTATTTTAGAAAAATAAATGTAAATAGGGACCAGCATGACCTGGTGGGGATGAGGTAACCTGTGGAATTACCACCCAGGATTCTCATCAGACCTGCCTTGTAAATCTTTAATTTGCTCTACAGGGCTATGACCAGGAGGAGACAATATGGGGAAGTGGCCAACCTTCTCCAAGGTGTGGTGAATGTGTTGGAGCACTTCAACAAATACATGGGGATTCCTCAGATCCGACAGCTTTCTGAAAGGTAAAATGATCAAACCCTAAGAGCTTGCATGCCTGCTGGGAAGGGAGGTTAGAAGACGTATTAGGCAGAAGCAGTTTCTCAGGGATGTGAAGGCTGGACGTGGTCCTTTGAGCTTCCTTCCAGCCGAAGCAAACAGGTTAAAACTGGACACAGCTCACTCAAATCTTGAGCAGCCTATACTGTTAAGCAATGGTGATCAGTACGGATGTAATTCATGAATGATCTGTGCTTCTCATTGACCAGCTTTTAATTTAACTTACCTGAAGTAGTCGTTGGAAGTGCAAATTGTTTTATGTGATCTTCGTGCATAGGTGTTTATGGTGAACCCCAAGGTGATGCTTTCTGCTGCTTGCTTAACCTCAGTGATGCAGTTCAGCAGCCTGGCACGAAGCAGAAGTATATACATTCACATAGTGGTGCTTGGGGCCCCTTCCTGCCCAGACACGTGCCTGACTGCGGTCGAATTGCTGTCAAACGGCGTAGTTGCCCAAGGGCTTAGGCAGGCAGGATTTCTTTCTCTGCGTTTGCCAAACCCGGTTATTCTGAGCACCTTGAGTTTATTCTGCCAGAACCTGCTCCCATTGCCCACTTCTGCAGAAGTTTGAGGCTTATAGCGAATCTTCCCAAAATCGCGTGCAGCACACCGGACTGCTCTAAACATTTATGCTGAGCTTGTGTAGTCTTGATTTCCTGACGTGGGGTTACACATTTAAATTTGGTGAGTTTTGGTGCAGCTCCAACAGCCAGTGCCCACTGTTCTCAGCAGCAGTGGGTGACAGCTCGGTGGTGACGAAGCCACCAGATCTGCCAGGGCCCTGGGGACGTGACAGCTGGGTGTCGAGGGAACAAGGCCCTCCCTGTTGTAGGGACCATTGCTGTTCCTGGCCAAAACCTACTCTTCCTGCTTCACAACAGGCTTTATTTCTCTTACGTCGCACACATGGTGTTTGCTTAACACCCTTTGGCAGTGCTGAGCACAGCTCAGAGGTGAAAACAGCCTATTAACGTTAGGGATGAACCTTCTTAATGATACAACCATACCTGACAGCATTTCTTTTCAGAGTGAAAATTGCAAATCTGTCACCACCATCCTCTTGATGCCTGAGATGACTTTGCTCATTACAGAGGTACTTGAAGGAGCCTTCCAGGGACAGTAATTAAGTTTTTTGGTGACTCCCTTTGCTAAGACAGCAGCTGGCTGCCTGTGCTGTTTAGTGGTGGAAACAGTGTTTGAATGATTTGTTTGTAATATTTTCATGTAAATCTGTAGGACTTTCTTTATGGTATAGATACCTCTGCCAGAAAACCCAGATGGAATCCATGAGACGGAGCAAAAGAAAAATCCACCCTAAATCCAGAGAAAGAGAAGAGACCTTGTTTTAACAAAGCTTTTGACCATAAGCATTTGCTTAAACGAACATGAACATCAAGGAAATACAAACATATGTCACTACTTTTCTGGATTTAGACTGTTGTTCTATTCCAACCTCATACTCAGAAAGATAGCTTGCTTCGTTTTCTTCCAGAGTGGTAATGCCCTTGGGCACAAACCTGCTGTCACTGGCCATTTTAAGGCCAAATCTAATTTAAGCCTTGGTCCAGAATTCTGGCTGGTCTTCCCTTTCTGATGAATGATTATTTAATACTTTTGTAGTTGCTGGTAATTATAGAAAACAATTCATGCTGCTGCTAAAAGGCACAGAGGTTTCGAGTCACGCCAGAGCGACTGGCAAGGACACGAAGGAAAACTTCTTTTGTTTTATTCTCGCTTCAAGATAAGGATCTGAAAAGCTCAAGAAAGTCTGTTCCTCCTATTTTTAGAATTGCCTCGGCAGGGTTTTCCTCCCAGTGTTTACACAGGGAGAGTTGCACCATCTGGTAGCGATAGAAGTGGCTGCTTGTGGGACGAAAGGAGAGCTGCACCCAGGGCGTTGCTGGGGTCTCCTGGCTGCGCTGGCACCCAGGCAGCAAATTACTGCAGGGGGGTCTGCCCCACGGTGGTGCCTGCTCTGGAGCTGGACGACGCGTGTACGTATTAGGGCCCAATTTGGTGTTGACTTTTTTCCTCTTCTTTGCTTGGAAATACTTTCGTGATTCGTGAAACATCAAAGGAAGTTTGCCTGGCTGCTCGCAGTGCTGTTTTTAGACTGTGAAATTGCTGGGGCTTGATATCTCATTAATATGGTTTAATGGTACAAGTGAAGCCTCTTGGATGTTTGTGAAGGCAAGAAATGCTTTAGTAGATGTTGACACAGACCTGTGACAGTAACCAAAGTCTGTTATATACAAGAAGTCTATTATGTACGCTGCGGAACGGGCAGATTCTGTTGCTTTCTTTAATAAAGAGCCTCTCTTTCTCGGTGTGAATGGAGCGAAGCCAAATATGAATGGGAAACCATGGGAAGGAAACGTGCCTGCTTGGTGCTGTTGGATGTGCTCTTTGTCATGGGGTGTTCAATTTAGGTTCCCGCTCCTAGATGCTGTGAAAGCTGATGATGTGTTTTTAATGTCACTTTCCACCTGTTCTTTCTTTCCCTTTGGAAATAACCAAACAAAATCCCATTGTAAGTGTTAGTTGGAAACCTGACTGAACTGTTCATCAATTGCCTTCTTGTGCTGATCCTGTTGAGTGCTGATACAAAAATGTCACCACTCACATCCAGATGTAAATATTTTCCTTATCGTGTGCCTAGAACAACCTTTTATCTGGTGCATTGGAAGTTGTTTGTTGTAGGGAACAGCCATGTTTTTGTTATCTCTCGATCCTCGTCTGCTTTCTGTCTGTGGAGGGAGCATACAATTAGCAGTCACAAACCCACCCATGAACGTGGTCGAGAGAGCCTAGCAGATAGTGGAAAAAAGCCTGGAAAGTATTTAAGAGAAAGATGATTATGAGTTCGCCGCAGAAAAACAGGCTAGCTCAGCCTCTTTTTATCTCAGCAAGCTGCCAGGCGTAGTTTAAGATTTCTGGTAGCTTTGGCTAAAGGAATTGCGGTTTCTAGTAATTTAATGTCATTTGAAACATAACAGTGGGTTTTCTTGTTTTTGTTTTTTTAAAGGCGGGGGAAACAGAGAACAAAAGCCACTAGTAATAAGAGAAAAGTCAGAGAAACAAAGATCACTAATACTCGGGTAACCAAAGGTTATGGCACATGCGAGCGATCCCAGGAAAAGGCAATTCCCTGCTGCGGCGAGCCGGGACGGCTGCTGCGATCCCCCAGCACGCTGCCGGGGGGAAGCTACTCAGGGAAAGGGGTCCTGATCAAACCCACCCGAGGAGAGATCCAAAATCTGTTAGCAGCCGAGAGCGCCTGGGGTTGCTGAGCCCCGGTGGGAGATTCACTTTCTGCACGTGATTCGCTTTCACACACAGAATCACAGAATCACAGAATAGTAGGGGTTGGAAGGGACCTCTGTGGGTCATCTAGTCCAACCCCCCCGCCGAAGCAGGGTCACCTACAGCAGGCTGCACAGGACCTTGTCCAGGCGG
>Ga0065711_1047081_pt1 | contig 12533 bp, 10 predicted proteins | sample Hoacrofraction12_FD_59098 | JGI IMG/M metagenome (GOLD analysis project Ga0065711, IMG submission 59098) | Hoatzin crop microbial communities from Cojedes, Venezuela - Epithelial fraction 12 v2 (version 2) | ecosystem: Host-associated > Birds > Digestive system > Esophagus > Crop | place...
ACAAAAAAAAAAAAAAAAAGGGAGTGTGTGTGTGTATATATTTATCTATCTATCTCTCTCTCCACAATTGTCCTGCACAGGTATTTCATGTTAAGTAGTAAGATAACCCCAGCAGGTTGCCTGGACAGCTTCCAACACCACCTAAACACATAAAGCACAACCTAAAGAAAACAGAGACCTTCATTCCACCCAGCTGAGGAGAAAAAAAAAAAGAGAGGGAGAAAGAAAACAACAACTGCCTTCTAACCCAGACAACGTTAAGTGACCAACTGAAACCGTACCACCATGTTTAAAGTTCAGAAATGCAAGCTTAAAAAATTGCCTGCTCTGTCTACTTAATAGAGCACCCCTTCCCATCTGGGTGTCACCAACCAGCCCTTTGGCCATGGCCAGCTCGGTAGACAACACACTACGTATACTAAACAGGAGAAATCCGTGCACATCAGTAATTCGCAAACACACACCGCCACACTTGAAAAATGCTATGGTTTGTATACTGGGAGGGGAAGGGGGGTGGGGTAAGTCTGGATGATTTTTGCTGGGATGAGCTATTCCGGTATGCACATCATGCCACATCTACACCCTTTAGGTTCACACAAGCAGCACAATTTTAAGAGCCATACCCAGTAAGGCTGCAGCCCACATTTCCACTGAGACACAGTTCTGTTGAACTCAGCATAACTTTTTCTTCAAGTTAAAGTCCACATATGCAGGTATTTGTGGGCTTGGAGAATAAGACAAATTCAAGTAAAGCAATGTGAGGTTCCTGTCCACCCATACAGTTTGTAAGCTTTGGAGTCGTCTCTTCCCCCAGCTGTAATTGTTTTTCTTTTATAGCTAAATTTTGAGTTGTGCCCCTTGGTTAATTCATTTAACTCAGCAAAAAGTATTTTTTCAGCCAGAAGCAGGGTGCCTTTTAAAACAAGCACAGCCCAAAGCAGGAATGCCTGTAATTCCTGACTCCTAGCACCTGCCACAGGTTCACGTAAAAGAGCTTATCTAATTTGAGGATTATCAGAATGACAGTGCATCCCACTTCACACTAATATTAAGTCTAGACATCCTATACTGTGTAAGTATTTCTAAATATTTTCCAGTGATTAGAAAAATAATATCACTGACTTTCCTAGAGCTGTATTACAGGCTTTTATAAAAAAAAAAAAAAAGATTGCTAATTAGGGTCTAGAAAAAAAGTTCTCCTTGCATAGAAATCAACTTTGTTTCTGAAAGACCATTTTACACAGGCCTTCATTTGAGTATCTAGACTACGCTTAGTTATTTTGAAAATTCAGACAGTTTAAAACAGGAAAGAGTCCAAGATCCACCCCCCTCCTCACACAGACAGCCATTTCTTTACTCTGAGCTTGTGCACGGCAATTTGACATCTAATTGGAAAACATCTAAACAAAAAGAGAAGAGGGAATAAAAAAAATAATCATATAATGTCATCTCTATTAGGTGTAAGAAATCCGGAGACATCAGAACTCCATGATCTTAAAGCAAGTTGATTAATAACCCAAACACTCCACTTCCTAAAACTAAAGCGAGGCCAAGAGCTTCCTATGTTCTCCTATTACCAGCTGGACAGCACAGTATCAACAAAGATCTGAAGAGCCATAAAGTACCGACGATTTGGAAAGTCACCCCCTCACGCTCCCAAGAGATGTAAACATAACTGAAGACAAAGATCTACATCAGGAAAACCAGAAAAAGACTGCAAGATTTCAGCAAGGCATTTTTGCCCAATTTCAGTGGCTAAGAGCTGTAGGATTACAGCTTGGCAGCGCATCCAGAAATCCTATGTGCTGAGTTTGTACAGCCATGTTGAAAAGTTGCATTAAAAAAAATAAATCGTTAAATATAAGAGGAACCGATGAAAATACAGAGGGGGAGGTGGGGAGGAGAGGAAAACTCCAGTATTTGATTAAACCTGCCTTGTTTCTTGAACTCTTTACTGGATGGTAACCGTCGATGGTTATCAGTCCTTTCAGACATGCAGCATTTTATTGTGTTGAGAGGGCAGCGTTAGGCTGGACAGGATATCTGTGTGTCATCCACAGTGAAAGGCTGCAGACACTGTAACCACCAAAGTATGGCCATAGGGCACAGGGACAACGAATAATCAGGGTCAGAATAGCACTAGGAGTTGAAGTTAGCTCCAAAATTCATCATTATGCTCAAGAAGAATTAGAATATGCCAGCTTTCAGACACCAAGATAAAACACTCGTTAGGTAGCAATTTAGTCAGAACAAGAAATTCAGATTATCTGCAAGTTAAATAAATCAAGCAGTAATACACACACACACAAAAAAAAAGAAAAAAGAAAAAGCCGCCACACACATAAACCCCCCACACCCACTCTTTGAAGCACGGTGCAACTACAGAATATAAGAATTCATAAAAAGAGTTATAGGAGGGCAAAGGGCAAATTAAAACAAGTTAGAGCAAGCAAAGGAAAGGGGTTACGTTGCAGCACAGGAGTCCCTATAGATTAAACAGATGATCTACTGGATTTTCTATTGTATTGACCATTTCATCTGTCCAAATCAAGCAAGAAAACTTCTAGATGACGTTCTCAAAATCCTGAGACACCAAACAGCAGACTGAGAAGCTTTCAAGATTGAGTGGGGAGTCAAGAGGACTGGCTGCCAAATTCTGATTATGCCCCAACTGTAGAGAACAAAAGGAGGCAGTGCTTTGCCTTCCAACACTTTATTTTGTATATTAAAGCAGCTCCTGACCTGCACCAAGCTGGTGTTGCCTACACCCAGGGATCTGCTGGGGTTCAGAAGAGCAGCGTGCATAAAGTCGGGAGAGCACCCTAACCTTCCCTCTGCGGCACACGTCAGGAACACGGCTTCACATCACTGCTGTGACTTACTCCTAGGGGATGAGCAGGAGTTCTATATGGTGTTTTCCAAAGATGCCCGGCTGTGCATTCACCAGACCTAAAAGCTGGTCTTCGAGAGGGGGGGGGTGTGTACACAAACACAATGCGCATGCAATGGCAGCACTTCTTTGACAGTGACTTTACTCCATCAGCCTTACAACCATCAAGAATATTTTCCCTAACCGTTTAAATCGCGTTATCACATATTCTGCATATGCAGGATTTCCACAGGGCTCTCTGGTATGGGCCCCCCAATATCTCACAGCACCACCAAACCCACTTTTGAGCACTTCCCTCCCTGACCAATACCACTGATACAGCAAACGCTAAGACACATGGTGCCACAGTCACTTATACAAGGCACAGCTTTGGAGATCTACATTTGAGCTACTCAGCTGGACAGACCTTTCACAATGCAAACTGAGAAGTTGACAGACTCATTGTTCAATGTGGAATCGCTCACATTAGCAGAAAGACAGGAACATTTTCTACTCAGACAGACCTTCCATAGTTATAGTGGTGGCTTCTTGCAATAAGCAAGTTAGCTAAGCTAACTGCAAGGAATTTCTAGCCTTTTGCCCTGACAGTTACCCTGACTGCAAGTGATTTCAATAGCCAAAGACAGAAAGGGGTTCTTGCAGTTTTTTTGAGTAACAACATACCTACTAATTTCCATCCAATACCACGTTCAACTCCCTACACCCCTCCAACTTGAACATACACAGTTCCTTTCAGACACACAGTATAGTGGACTGACAAAGACTCATCGCAACAGCTTTCCCACCGTAATATTCAAGTAGTAGTTTCCTGTTTGCTACATATTAGATTACACCCAGCCAGTGCATGTTCTAGCTTCCTTTTTAAGAACTTCTTGCACACTATATGCTGCTGCAAGAGAGTGGAGGGAAATTCACTCATCTATTTAGTTCTAGTCAGTCACCACCAGCGCTGCTGAGGGCATCAATTCTCATGGTATGGATAAAACTGCAGCAGTGAGAAATCACAGCAAAGGCTTGCAGAGGCTACTGAGGATCTCAGAGACACAACTTAAATCTACAAAATCCAATTTTTACAGAACAGTCAGAATTTTGTTATTTTCTTTGAGCAGTCGCACCCAAAAAGTATTTTGTGATGCACAAAGAAGTCACAACACCTAAAAAAGAAAAGTTAAAACCCAAGCAAAATGATTAAACACTTTTAGTCATTTTCCACGCAGCAAAGAGATCTGCTTGCTGACTTGACACCTTTGTTGGCAGCATGCTTAAGTCCTATAAAGCTACAGGCTGAGAGAGCTCATCCACCTTTTCCTACTGCTCTGTTTGCCTCCTCCCCAGAGGCGTCGCACACCAGCCCTGTGCATCAGATCCCTTACACAGCCGGGCTGCAGCTCTGCAGCACAGAGATTTCTGCCTCAGCACAGCCAAAAAACCCAGTGCTGTACCTCCTCCCCTCTCCCCATTCCCAGAAGTCGGCAAGATTCTTTGTATTTACTTCCTATATGTGGATTAAAACTGAAAGATTCATATCTGCTGAGACACAATCCATCCCTTTCATTCCCAGACACTACCCCACCATAAAATATTTCCCCTTCCCTCCCTAAACTGGGTGTTTCCTCCCACTTTCTTGCCCTTGGTAAAAACATTTGTATTCTTGCCATCTTGAGGAAGTTGGACTCCTCTCAAATTTCACCAGGTCCCCATGTATACCACTTCCCAAAGTCCTTGAGGGGAAGTTTAATCCGAATCCAAACTCTGGAATCAATCCCAAAAGGCTGCTGGGCTCCAATCAATGCATTAATTTTCAAGCATGCTCAGCCTTGCCACTTGGGTCCACTTCCAAACAGAGCGGACAACTGAGCACAAGCCCAGAAATACATCACACCTTGAGCCATCTACTCTAGATACTAACATGCACATCCTGGTTAAAACACCGCTTCTTTAGTTTTACGAGTAAGACTCTAGGTGAAACAGCAGCAGCAGGGGATTTGCTAAAATACTAGATATCGTTGAGTATTCTTGGATCAACTCCCAAACCAAACCTTGTACAAACTGAAAAAAAACAACAACCAAAACTCCCACGTATCCCGTGTTTTTGTTGCTTGAGTGGTCATGGATCTCGTAACAATGGTCAGTAATTTCAAACAAAACCATCAAGTTTAGATTAAAGTTCCGAAAGAGGATTCAAGTTTACTTGGCCGACGCCAAGGAACTAAAGCTTTCACGTGTCTTATCTGAGACTTCCCGAACAGTCACTTCTTACTGATTTCACTCCTTAAAGAAGCCTTGCGGAAATAAAACCCCAGTCTTCAACCTCATCTGGCTCTATTAGCTCATTGCTCAAGGTAATTGCAAGCGGCTAAGCTAAACCTGGAAAGCCTCTGACAGGCTCTTCTTCAGGAGCGAGCTGGGACTCTCCGCCAGGAGCCATTCTGTTTATAAGAAATGGGTTCACCCCTATGTTTCGCTGCCCTTCCTTCTCAGTAGCTTGCAACCAAATCACAACCTGTAAACTCCTATTAGTCCTGGGCTGCTCTACTAAGGCTTTATCCTGTGGTTTGCCCCTACTGGAAAGCTGCCCTTTAATCCCTCTGAGAGTTACAGCATCTTCTCCCAGCACAGCAAAGCTCTGATGGGAAGCTCCGCTTGGGAGACTAAAATTTGAAGGGCTTCTCAGAAATCATTTAATACTCTAGCTGAAGAAACCAAACCAAAACAGGAACTTTTTGAAGAACTGCAAGTTTATTTACTTCGAGAGACCCACCCACACGCCTAACCATGGCTGAGCCACATATCACGCTAAAGATCATGGCCTTTGCTAGTTGTCGAGGGACTGTGAGGCGATCGTGGCACTGAGACAACAGAGACTCTAGAAAACATGTACAAGTGAAGAAAAGTTGAACCTCAACACACTTCAGGAGAAATTATTTTCCTCTTAATTCCACTTCATACCAAAAGTGACTTGACACTAATCCAGGCCAAGTGGCACAAACAAAAAGCTTGAGCTCACTTCTCTGCTGGAGAGGATGAAGTGGAGCATTGCTGTGGGTATATGAGCAGCTCCTCTCCTTTCCAAGGATTTATGCAACCTCACTTTAAGAGCTGCATTTGTTTTATTGCCTACTCTGCACATTCTCAAGAGGCATTGGAGGCAGTGCCAGAAAAATAACAGGGCTTAACAATGTCTAACACAAATCCACCGGTGCAAGAGCTTCTTTCTGAAGCGTTTCCAGATTTTTTTTTTTTAGTGGGAACATTTTGTAAATAGAATTTAAAATTTGCCTTGAGCCAGACAACACCCACTTTTATCCAGCCCTTCATGATAGTGGAATAAGTAGTTTCGCCATTAGTTATAGTCAACATCTTCCAGAGGAAAGCAAGCGCAAAGCACATGGCTTACACCCTCTCACATCCCACATCCACATGCCATCTTCCTCATGGAAGTAGCGAGGCTTCTGCCTCTCAGGAGAAAAAAAAAAAAAAGCCATGACTGGAAAAAAAACCTTCCACTAGGCATAACTTGGCAGATGCAACCCAAAAGGTTGCCACCAGATAGGCTGAAACACATACAGAAAGCAGACAAAGTTTCCTTTTGTTGTATGTCTCTGCTCAGGGACAGGGAGAGAAGAAAAACAGTTTCACTTGACTGAAAACCATTACTTCGTTACTGAAAAAGACAAAGTAAAAAAAGAAAAACAGCTCCTGGGGGAGGTAGGCAATAACATAACTGGGCTTGTGTCAGAAGAAATCAGAGAATTCAGGTGTTGGTGACACTGTGAAAGATTCAAGCCATCATACTGGTAAAAATAACCAGTCGAAACAGCTGTTCTTGTATTCCCTAAGGAACAATCACAAAGAGAAAGTATATGGATAATTTCATCCTGTCTCATCTGAGGCCAACTTGCAGCAAACAAAAAAGGGTTATCAGTTACAACCACCGGTTGAAGATGTAAAATGCCATCAGCGCACTGCAACAGCAGCTCTTTTCCACCTCTCACAGTGAAACCTTTTCATTCTGGATAATACCTGGTATTAGTTTCTTGCCAGATGAAAAAAGCTAACAGTTGCCAGCAACCGAGAAGATCCTCTGTCCCTAATTTCATACTGCTTATTAACCCCATTTTCAGCACATAAAATTGTAAAGTGGAGATGCAGTTTCCAACCTGATGTGCAGTGTAAGTGCATTACTGTGCAAACTGCAAAACACAGGTGGTACTGAGCAGTAAGGACACTTTATGCACAGCCAAACCATCCCAATTTATGTGGATGTATTGCATGCCGCACACTGAGAAGTTCAAGTTGTACAGATGGACATTATGTCATTTTTTTTCTGTTGAAGGACACACTCATTCATTCTTTCCATCCATATGCAGGTTACAATCACTTATTTCTGGGCTACACCCACAGCCTTAGACTGGTGAGGTCCAGTTCTTTTATCTAAATCAAGGAAAGGATTTCTCCAGGTAACATCCCCGATTCACTGCTCAACGTTGGGAGTCACATCACCTCTGCTATCAAGGCTGATTATCATCAAAATTTTTCAGTACCCTATCCTGAAACAACAGAAGACCACCCATTGCATGACAAACCTGCTCCAATAACAAGTGTTTGGATTCTTGTTGGAAACACACTCAACTCTTATCTTCCCTGCATTTCTCCCCCAGAGTGGTCCTCTTGTTTCAGCTAGGAGGGAGATGGGATCACACTGCAAGGGACAGGTCTCAGCTTCCCGCTACCCGCATCTCTAGACTACTTCAGTGTCTTCATCAGCAGACCCAAACAGGGTAGTAGCATCCACTCAGTCTCTCCAAACAAAAGATATACACATATATAACCTTAGGCTTTTCTATCTCAGGCTAAACGTTTGCAAACAGACTGCAGTTTTAAAATCTCTCAGAGGAAAAAGTACCTTGTTATACAGGGCATCTGCAAGCTTGCAGAAGACCTTTGCAGGCCACGGATAAAACACGTGCCTCACAAGCCTGCACAGAAGATGTCACATGATAAAGACTTCAGTCTCTTTAGTGCAATTACAGCAAAAACAAAGGAAGGATACACAAGTAGTGTAGCTGGAATTAGAGCTGGACACTGTCAAGGAACACAACCCCCAATGCATCTCCCTATTTCTCGGTCCTAGTGGGAGACGGTGCCAAAACATACGGGGCGTTGATAACATTTCAATAGAGGCCACTGAAAGGCACAGGGCTCCTACCTGAACCCTGTACAACTCTGGGAGAGGTTTCCTCCCAAGGACTGGGAGATGTTTGCCTGCTCAGAGCCAGCAGAATCCCAAGACACTGTCAGAAATTAGAGGATGAAGGACCAGGAGAGAGAATCAGGTTTAGCCGAAACCTTTCTTGAGGAATTCATTAGGCTTCATAGAGCATCTATCCAAGAGCTTTCATCTTGGGGTAGGATGAGGTGTGGGGCACAGAGGGTAGTGCAGAGATGAACCTTTCTCCCTGGTACCTCTGGGCTGGAGGAAGGGAGTAGGTGGGTTGCTCTTCCGGGGAGTGATCAGGAAGCGTCCCTCAGAGATCGCTTCCTTCACCTCAAGGCTGGCCAAGGGCTGCAGAGAACAGGCAGCAGGAGGGCAAGAGCCTTTGCCAAAGGCAGTCAGGGTGACCACTGCCATGTGGCAAAACCAGCCAAAGAAAACAGCACCAGAAGGACTATGGCTTTGTCCTCTTCAGTGGTTCGTAGCCAAATCCAGGTTGACAGCAACGATAAGCTTCAGTCACACTTACACTGCACACCAATGAAGCTGATGCTCAAAAATGAGCTACAGGTCAATTTCCAAATTCCTTAACCTTGAAATAATGTTTGCTGACCAAGGTCACAGATAGGTTCAAGAAAGGTTCCTCCCACTGAGGAGGTAAATCTTCCTCAGGACATCCTTCCAGGCCACCCCAGGACCCACATGTCCGCTCCTGCAAAGTGGAAGGACGCCGTTCCTGGGCACTACAGCTCAAACACATGAATCTGAATTATTATTTAAAAAATCTAAGAGGGAAAAAAAAACCAAAACCAAAAATGCACCCTTCTGAATAGAGTATCCTAACTCTCAAAGACGTTTGCAGCAATCTGTATACAGTTTTTCTTAATTTCCAGTGTGAAGGAATGCTGCCAAAATGCCATAAAGCAGAACACAAGATGTTTTAGTATAAAACTAGTTTCCCCCACTCCCCTCCCAAAACTATGATAAAAATCTTAACGGAAAGAGATTCTTTAATTTGGCTCTCTCCCACAAAGAGCAGGAAGAACTTTTGGAAGGCTGAAGGATACAATCAAAAGTCATGGCACATATTTCTTATCAGTATTTGAACAAGATGTGTTTATTCTTTTGGCAACGCTTTAACTTGATTTTAGCAAATGCTCCAAACTCCTCATCATCATCTCAACCAAACTGCAGAAGCATCCAGAGTCCCCAAAGGGAATATCTGTCACATTCATCTCCCTTCCCAGCATCCAGGAAACTGGGACAAGACTGGACAAACTTGCAGATAGCCTCTTCACATCCAATTTTGAGTACGCTCCCTGCAAACATTTGTGCGCAACACCTAAAATTCCAGATGAGGAGATAAGGTAGAAAGACACAATAAGATCCAAAGGATTCCAGTTCATCAGCACTTCATCATCCCATGATAACCGCCCCAACGTCTCTCTCCTTTTCACATCTCCTACTCATAAACACGCAGGAACAGATCTCCAGGGTCATCAAGTCCATTGCTCTGCCAATAAAGAATTTAATCGTTTTTACAGTCAACCCAGATCAAATGCTGGGTTAGACTGAGCTGGAAAGGTGGTTGGGGCAGGTTCTCCCTCTAGCCTTTCAGGGCTGTGATTCACTTTCAAATATCCTTCTCCTCTATCTCAGCTTTTCTCAACCAGATTTTTCCCCATTTGGGAGGAACTCGTTATCTCACTGCAGCATTGGGGACCGCGCTTGCGGGCATGGGCACCGTAGGGCCATGAGCAATGGTGCGAGCTCGCCGCCCTGACCACGCAAGCCCATGCCAGGGCTTGTGCAAGGGCTGGTTCCAGGCTGTGGGGTGTAGCGTGCCGCACCACCGGCGGGTGCGGAGGGCAGAGCTCGGCATCTGCAAGCAGGAAACGAGCATCGTGGGGCGGCTGGACAAAGCACCCTGAGGAACGGGCTTTGGTTGGGAGGGGACCCCTCACTCTCCAATTTAAAATTTTATTTCAAAGGAAAAAAAAAAAAAATTACTTCCCCCCCTTAAAAATGGACAAAAACTTATTTAAACCCAAACTATAGTCTACACCAAGTTTTTCATGAGTTGGTATGGCCACCTTCTGCCCAATGCAGCAACAGTTCTACTTTCTGTACTCCAGCCAGCACCAGTTGCAACAAAATGCTGCTTCTGTTTTCACACAAGGGCTTTTATTTAGTTTTAAGTACTTCTTTTTTAAGGAAACTATGCCAAAGCTTACACCTTGTTTTAAAGCTTGGGACAGGCAAGGTTCATCATCAGCAATATATTTCAATTGAGCATTAGAAAGTCTCCTCCTTTGAGAGGAGTCATTAGAAAGGCTGCTCTTCCTCAGAAACAAAGCCAAGTCTGTGCTAAATAAATTTTCCTTCTCAAACAACGCTTTTCTGGATGAACAAATTCGGTGCACCATGTTCAAACTCAAGAAGGAGAAAGGGGGAGGTAGGGAAAAAAAAAAGTCACACCAAAACAAACAAACAAAACAAAACAAAAATCAGAGCTAAACCCTTTTAGAAAACCTCCCGACAGCAACAGTGATGAGCGGCATTTAAGCAGAGCGAGAACGCTCCTGAGCGCATCGCTTCTGACAGATGAGCCCAGCAAGTCAACCATAGGGACTCCACAGCCCCACCGCTGCTATTCAGCGAAAGTTGATCAGATAGCAGCAGACAAATAAAGCCAAGCAAACACTCCGAGAAGTGCTCTCTCCACATTTAAGAGTTTATAATTAACCTAGGAAGAAAAAGCGTCACTAATTCAGGTATTCTGCACGGCGGCAGCAACAACTAGGAACCACGCGCGCGCCAGGCATTTGCACTCCCCGCAGAAGGGGGGATGGGGAAAGGACGCTGGTTTCAGTTTACCCCTCACTCTCCCCGAGTTGCAGACCTGACATCCCAGGCGTGCAAGCCCCAAGTGTACTTCTAACAGGCTTTTCCTCTCCAGCTATCGCATCCCCTAGCTGTGCTGTCAGCCTTGCAATTCCTATTTTCTTTTCCAAGTGGCTGAGCTTCTCTCTGCTTCAGGCTCCTACCCCGTGCCCTCCCCTTGAAGCATTTTCACCAGGAATACACACGTGCGCGCACACTCACACACAGCAGAGCTTTTGCTGCATTGCCATTCTGACGAGTGTCAACACAGCTGCTGTCTCCGCTGGAATGTAAACCAATATTGTCGTTAGATCTCCCTCAACCCCAGGTAACTTCCTCAAAGATTTGCACGGCGTGTGGCAATTCACTTCCACCTTACAAAGTGTCGGCCCGGTCGGTTAAGAGCAATTAAATACAAAAAAAGATAAAATAATCAAAGCTGCATCTGAATTTTGCATTCCACCTGCACCCACATGTTGCAAAGGGCTGTGGAAAGCAAAATGCATCCACTGTACATGCGTTCATCCTCATATAATACATTTAGACAAACACCCTGTATAAAATATCTTGCTGCTGCTGCAAGTCATGAGGCAAGGTATTAGCAGCACAGAGTAAAAGAGTTGTTGGTGTGGATGCTAATGCAATATTCACAGCAGAGAACCTTTGTCTGCGCATAATTTTACATAAAAAGGTAACCTAAGAATGAGTTAATAATATATTTTTTGTTATTTCCTGGATACCATCCGCTTTTAACAATAAGCAACAATTTTGGCAATAAAAGACTAGTAAGCGAGTTATAGCGCAGTCAGCACAGATACTGTTGAGACTGCTCCAGGAATGCAATCCCTATGCATCGCCCACAGTAAGCAACTGTTTCATCTTGCTTCTCCAATGAAAGAAAATTATGTCTGGCTGATCAAGGTTCCCAGAAGAAATTCGTTGTCCCAAATGTAAAGATTCAAAGTCCACTCTTGTTCCACTATCTAGCCCAGCAAACTCCGCTTGCCATTGTAAAGTGCAAAAGTTTCAAAAAACAAATGTGTATTCCACACCTAGTTTCAAGACTACAGGGATGAAGAAATCACACACGTTCACCAAAAACAAAAATATATTAAAGATATGATAACTCAAGCCTAGAATCCTTACCTCGCTATACTGGGACTGGGCATTGTTTTCCAGGTACAACATGTTAGCAGTCAAATTGATCAATGCTGCTGTTCTTTCTTCTGGCTCCAGGATTTTGACAAACAGCTCCCACCCCCTAGAAGACCCTAAAAATATGTGATGCTACTTGGAAGATAACAGGACTCGGAGTGTGCCTTTCTGCATAATTGAAGTTTCCCTTATATACCTAACTATAGGCAAGGAGGAGGAGGTGGGGCTCTCCTGCCTTACCTGTCCAATCTGTCAAAGTGCCACCTGGAGTCCTCCACTCCAATGGAGAGAGGCCTCTCCCAGCTCATTAAGTAGTTAGAATTCCTTATCACCAACCTCTAAAAAGCAAACGGAAGGGGGGGAGATGACAAAAAAAAAAAAAAAAAAAAA
>Ga0065711_1008599_pt1 | contig 12532 bp, 10 predicted proteins | sample Hoacrofraction12_FD_59098 | JGI IMG/M metagenome (GOLD analysis project Ga0065711, IMG submission 59098) | Hoatzin crop microbial communities from Cojedes, Venezuela - Epithelial fraction 12 v2 (version 2) | ecosystem: Host-associated > Birds > Digestive system > Esophagus > Crop | place...
GCCCGCCAGGCGCGCGGCCACGAGGTGGCGCTGGGCGGAGCGGCGCGGCGTCCGCGTGCCCCGTCAGCGCCCGTAGCGGGCACGGCGGCCGTTTCGGTTAATTTGTTGTGTTTGTAAAGTGTTCTGGGCTCGTTGTGAGTCGCACCAGACTCAGGGCAGTTGTATTCCGCTGGACTGAATTAATTTAAAGATACATGTTGATTTACCCGCGAAACTTCGGATTCCATATAAATACTTCCTGTGTATTGTGACAGTCTGGGATCTATGTTGTTCACACTCCCAAAATCGTTGCGTTAAAATGACATTTTTTGTGGAGCCAATTTGCAACACATGAGTACAAGTGATATTTTAATTCACTGTTTCAGCCATCGTGGCTTGCTTTTTTTTTTTTTTCCTTCTTAATCTCCCTCTCGTCCGCCAGCAAAAGCAAACACAGCTCTAGCTGAGCAGCGCTTTCGTCTCCAGCAGAGGCTCTGGCGACAGCTCCAGAGCCCGTTCCTGGCCTCGGCACCTCAGCGCGGGGCTGTGTCACGCTCGCAGCCCCTCACCCTGCCAGGCGTCCCCCCCTTCCACCCGGGGCTCGGGCCCTGCCTGAGCTGCGCTGGGCCTTTGAACCCCCTCCAGCTCAGGGCCGAATGCTGGTGCACCCCTTGCCCCGTGCCCAGACCGAGCCAAGCGGCATCTGCCCTCCCTGGGCTGGGTGAAGAAGGTCGGTGGCAGGCAGCGCCGAACATGCCGGGCTGCAGCCCCCCATCACCGCCATGGCTGGCCCAGCACCAGCCCCTCTGGGAGGGAATCGGGGTCGGCGCTGCTCCTGCCTCCGCTGGCAGCTGAGCCCTTCTCCCCTGCCCGCGTCAGCCCAAATCCCCCGGGAAGGGCAAGCGAGAACGTGCAGTGACTGAGGCGAAGCGAGCAATTCGCCGCTCCCCAGGCTCCTGTTCCCAGCTGTGTTCATCTCCTCGGGGTGCTCGTGCGGTTTCGAGCACCTCATGGAGAGGAATGTGTCCACCTGGGTCTTCCCCGGGCCGCCCGTGTGCCAGTGCCGTCCTTCCTGAGGCGTGGGGGCCAACCTCGGAGCAGAGGTTGTAATCTATTTTCCATTCCTCTGCTTCTCCCAGCCTCTAGCTGTGCCCGCCCCGGGGTGTGCCTGCACCCCTCCCAGCTCCCTCACCTTCCCGCCTCACCGCTGGTTCTCCATGTTTTCCCAGAGGAGGAGTGACACAGAGCACCACGCATGGCAGCTGCTGCGACGGGGCTCAGAGCAACAGGAGCGATGGTGGGACGGCTGAGCAAAGGGTCAGAGCTGCCTTGCTGGAAATAAGGAGCACAAAAGCCCTGTGGTGGGCGAGCACTGCCAACAGCACTGCGAGGCACGAATGGCACAACGGCGCAAGAGAGAGAAAGACAAGAAGCAGTCAGAGCAGCTAGGGCATTTTGCTTCCCCAAAACCCTCACCCCTCCCTCCCCACACGTGCTCCCTCGCTTGAAAACACGTCCCCCAGAATTGTTTCTGTAATCGCCTCCAAATTGTTTCTGGATGCCCTGAGGTTCAGCCTTTGAGTCCTGTTCCTTGGTGAGAAGAACAGCTGAGGTATGAGTGCTGCAGACGCAGTGAAAGCTCTAGCATGGAGCCAGTCACCGCTTCGACCAGGAGAATCGTTGCTAAAGCTGCAGATGCAGTGAAAGAGAAAAGCTGTGTCACAGTACTGGAAGGCTTAAAGAAGTTTATTGGGGGAAAACAAAAAAAGTGAGGACATGGAATATTGCAAAACTTTATTGAGGTGGAGTAAAGGTTGATTAGTGGTCATGCCCTTCCAAAATATGCAGCACCTAGACGTGAACTGTGAGAAGTAAGAGCTGCTGCAGCTCAGTAGAAGCTGCATCTGCTAGGCTGATGCCACAGCCGTGCACACCCACGTCCGAGGAACTCCCTGGAAATGGAGCCCATGAGCACAGCTGAGTAAAGAGTAGCACCCACCTTCTGCACAGGCAAGGCTTGCAAGTGGGTCACACGGGCTGGTCAGGGCTGGCGCACCTGGCCTGCCCTTACAGACCAAAGTAGTGATGTTCCCTCCTCCCTGCTCATGGATGGAGTGCCAACTGTTACCAGCCTTCACCATTTCCCCTAGGGTCTCTTCTCAGAGCTAGTTTATACCACAAAGGATTTTCCAGTATAGCTGCAATTACTAAAACCATGGGGTCAGTGCAATTTATTCCAGTGTCATTTTTGCCAGCATTGTTAAATCTTTGCTTCAAATGACAGAAATGGTTTTAGAAAAAGAACATTTTCGTTACTCATTGTTTCTTCCGACTTCGTTCAGCCTGATCTTTTCACACTCGTCCCTGACAAAACTATATTTGGCTAACAGATTTAGCCTGGACTTCTCCTGAAACTCTCTCTGCGCTCTCATCTTATTAGGTGCTGTCATGTACGGTGCCACAAAGCTGACAGTCGCCAGGGCCAGCTGTACACCCTTTCTCTGGCAGCGCCAACAAAATTGATCTGTTTAGGAATCATCGAGGGGAGTGCTTTGCTGTGAATGCTAAAATCCTAAGCAGTTTAGTGTGGATACATCTGTACTAGCAAAACAGTATTTTCTGCTAGTAGAATAAAACCATCTCCCACCACTGGCATAAAATATTATTGGTAAAAATATAGTTTTATGGGTGCAACTGTGCCTCTGCCAGAGGCTTCTGTTGACACAGCTATGCCTGTCAAGGCTGGCATCTCTTTACAGCTATGCTAGTAGATGTCAGTCCTGTGAATGTGATCTTGGTCTCTCCGAAAACACGTTCACCTCTTTTCGGCTCACAGTGACAACTCCATCCCACAACTGCGTTCAGTACAGTTACTCTTAAGACAGTAAATGCAAATGAAGATGCAAATACATGTTGTAATTCAAACCAGTGAAAACAACATCCTATTCTGCCGTTCCTTCCTTACAGCTACTTAATGCAGATTCATAAAATTTAAGGTCAGAAGATACCCTTAGGTCATACAACCTGAGGTATAACACAGGTCAAGTAATTTTATGTAATTAACCCTCATGATTCATAGATGAGCAAGCATCTTCTAGAAACCAATTTTAACTCAAAGATACCAAGTGAAGAAGTCACCATTTTCCTTACTAGCTTATGACTTTTACCTCACATTCTTGAATCCAGAGCCATAATATGATGTTTTGACCACAGCGATGCCCTCTTCTGTGCGGGTGTCCTTGGAGTTCCTCCCCTCTCTGATCCTTGATCATTCTTCGACTCCTTCTAGGTGCATTCTTCTAGGTAGCACTGTAATCCCTCCTCCAGCAGCAGAACTGCAATCACCCTTCCAGAGCAGCATAAACCATCAGGCTGACGCACCAAGACATATTCCCCCCACCGCCTGGTGTCCTCTGCAGGGAGCGGGAGAACACCCTTGTGACAGAATCTTGCTCAGTGGGTACTCTCAGCTCGGTGAGGGGGGTTGAAATACCATCAGCCGGGTGGTGTATATTTTTATTTTATATTTTCTGGCGGCCAAGTGTTTATACTGCGCTGATCTCCATGCTCTGCAAAGGTAAAAAGCATGCCTGGGCAATAACAACTCTGCATTTGTTAGGTCTGGGGGTATTTCACATATACAAATCTTAATAAGTTTATTCCAAAATACACAGAGTAGGGGTTTTGACTGATGTATATTTGTAGGTACAAAGGTACACTTCATATTAAATTCATATTATTAAAGCCCTTACAAGAGAATCAACCAAGCAGAAGATGACAAGCTTAAAAGAGATACCATTGTGATTCCAGAAAGACAAGAAAAACAAACAAAATTCCTCCTTACTTTCATTCTTTCTATCCCATAAAGTGTTTGTGAGTAGCTGGGTTTAACTATTCCTGCCTTCACTGAAGTAATCAATAAGGGAACACCTTGTATAAAGAAGCATGCATTTTCTGCAGTTATAGCTAAACAGAACAGATTTGAACAAATTCCTAAGGATCCACTTTCATTATTAAAGAAGAGTCTGAATTTTCAGCTCTGCAAATAACCGACTGAATAGCCTGTAACTCGATTTTTATTAACATCCCGTTGTCTGTCACATACCTCAAAGTCCAAGTTTCCCTATGTATAGTGTTCCAGAGTACTTGACATCAGACAGCTGGCAATTTTCTCAATATGATGTATAACAAGTGACTTTATTGGGGTAATTTAGGACAGACCCTGTAGAACATGTAAAAGAGTTCTTGGCTGGGAGCTGTTTCTCCAAATCTATCTGAGAAATGGCTTGCAATCTTACTCATCTTCACAGGTGTTTGATGCCATTGATTTACAATTTTATATTGCAATTCTAACAGGTTAGCTGAAATAGAGCATACATGTATGAAGGACATTATTGAGTCCAATATCTCCGGCTCAAGAGAATGAGATAGTTCGCCTTCCCATTTAATCATAAATGTTTCTTTAGTGGGCAATAAAGAAAAAGCAATGGCTTTATACAATCACCCCACAATGTTCCGAGATTCATTGCTAAGGAATAAGATTTGCTCAGATAAAAAGGATTCTCTAATACAAGTAGATTTAACTTCAGACTGAATAAAGGAACTCCTGAACTGGAAGTAAAGAAGCAAAAAGGGAAGTCTAGCACGTTCCACCTTTGTTGTATTTCTAAGTGAAACATGAATTTCTTTTTACCGAAGGATTTAAATAAATATTCCAAATAATTGAAATCAGTTGTTTCTGCAGTCTTTCGAGAAAATAGGAGCAAAATACACGATACACTTATAAAAAGAGGCAGATTACTTTTAAAGCTGCTACAGACATTACCCCAGGAACAGAGAACTTGGATTCAGCTCTGGTCCATAAAAAACACGGGTTTCACACCTGCCAGCTCATGACACCTCTGTTTTCAAAACCTACCTAGAAAGTCAGTTCCCCTTAGCTGAGTAATGAGCTGGATTTATACATCTGTAACAGAACCCACTGTACTAAAGCGGCTTGCATAGTGCTTTTAATGATTCCCTTTCCTGCCCAAGTAAATTTAGTAGTAAGTCTTTTAAACAGGATGAAGCACTGAATGGGGTGAAGTTCACAATAGTGAACTTCAAAACAGACATAAAATAGAGATCACCTAATTCATTCGTACTGAACCAACCTAATTAATCAGCAGTGCTCTTCAAGTACATGGCTCCACTGAGCTGTGCAAATAAGATCCCTGTATAAAAATGATACGTATTAAAATTAAATTGGCAAAGTGTTTAGTACCGGCCTCACTCTGCTCCTGCTGAACTTTAATTCTTCTGTCACAAGGTGCTTTGAAAATTCCCATTCAGTGGGACCAGCCCTTCAGTGAAGAGCAAAAAGGACAAGGCGATTTTGATGATTTTACATTATGTGGCCTTTCCCAGAACGAGTGCAGTCCCTGATCTCTAGCTGCTGAGAATCACCATGGATAGCGGTTCCCCAATTAGGCTGCTTTCTTCTTGGACACAGGCACAGTAAGTTTACACCCAGCACAGAATGGCGTGGCAATTTAAATTTAAATGTGGTTAAATGGAAACCACATTTGTCCAATCCTCTGGATGAGAAGAAAACAGCTGTAACACGGCAAAAAGATATGCACACATTTTAATTTTTTATGAAGTCTGCTGAAAAGACAAAATCAAGATTAGAAAAATCTTGATAGTATTTGTATATTACTTTCTTAAAAAGAGAGAGAACCTGGTATTCTTCTGTTCACTTACAATTTCCCTAAAATCCACCAAGAGAGATAAAATATTAGGAACGGTCTGTTTGGAATAAACAACAAATAGCAAAAAATTAATTAGTGTACAAAGCGAGCCTATTGTCAGTCCCTGAGCCTTTGCTGCCTCTGACTATAGCATCTGGGTTTGTTAATGCAGATGACTCACATTGTTAAGTCCTTGTTAAATAACTAGATGATATTTTGGATTAATAAAATGGTCACTCTAATTTTAATGACATTTCTTTTTAAATTTAAGCAAGAAGAAACAGATGTTTTAAACAGACCAATCCTCACCACATGGTAGCTGCTCAAGCCTGTCACTAAGTTTCATGGCTTAACAGGAGCAAGGACGACATGAATTAGTAACCGCTTCCAGGATCAGGCCCTTGACTAGCAACATACTGAGATTTTTTTAAAGCTGTGTATACTGAAGTAGTTCACATCCAGGATGTAGGAAAAAAATCTCCTCTTAGCTTAGTTTAGCTTGTAGCTGAATAAGAGAGCCCGCCATGGGGGATGCTTTTCTTGAGAAATGCTTTGCCCTCCTAACACGGATTTGATTGTGGCTTTGACAATCAGACGCGTTGTGGCGGAGAGGATGTGAAAGTGAAGCACCCGAACGGCAGTTGGTGGTGACGTCCTGTTTGCTGAGGACCGGAGCAAGCTCAACACGCCCGTGGGGACTGCGTCTGTAACTGACAGCTACTGCACCCCTCCGGAGCGCAGCCTTCTCCTGCGCCGGCTCCCTGGCAACAATGCCGTGGCTGCCCCTTCTCCAGCTGGCGTCCGGAGCGTCTTCATCCACACCAGCCTCTCTCCGTGAATCTAGAGGTCACAGGAATTTTGGCGGCCTCCTGTGCAAGGACCATTCGCACCTCGCACACTTAGGCTCACTTTTGCAGCCCAGAGGCTCCACTGAGCCGCTGTATGAGCAAAGAGGATGGACCAGCAGCCGTAACGCAAGCCTGGGACTCTGGAGATGTATGTACAGTTCAGCACATGCTTCACAAATGAGCACCCCTGTGATGCAGTAAAAGTAACATAAATAAAAAATGGTAAGCTCCACACCCTGGAGCTTTTACTGCTCCAGGCCAGACATAAAAAAACCAGATAAACTCTCTTCACTTATGTGTAACTGCCTCTACGTCACCACAACCAACACTTAGGGCCCAAGTGGATGGGCTCCCCCAGTACATAAGAAGTTGTGCTTATTGAATAGGTCACTGCCACCTGCCAGCTACTTATATCTCTCTGCTGGAGTCCGCTGTCTCCTCAGATGTTGGCTCATTTCATCCTAATCTGAGTTAGGCAAACAGGTCTGAGCTAAAGCAGGTAGTTTGAATAGTAAATCTGGTAACCCGGCTCATTTAATCTGAAAAGGGTCAGGGAACACACGTAGGAGCAACTGTACCAGCAGATGTGAGGAGCATTAATACCTGGCAGGGACGACGCGGACAAAACATGGGGATGGTAACTTTTCTCACTGGCTCAGCCGGGCTTTGGAAGAGAGCACCTGTTTACGGTCGTAGGACATGCATTTCTTTCGACAGCAGTGCTGGTTAAACAGGTCCTGTTTATCTCCCCCTGCCTCCAAACCTCCTCTTCGGTCAAACAGCAAGAAGTGGGTAACAACGGCCTCGTGTGCTCTGCCCCTTCCCTCCCCCTTCCTGTTATGCCAGCACTACTGGTTGGGCCGTTGGGTGAGTCAGTGCAAGGATCTGGATAAAAATAAGTTTTCTTTCTCCCCCTCGGGTTACCGGCACCCCATGCAGCTGCGCAGACCGTTGCACCAGCACCCCGGTGCCAGGTGGTTACGGCAGTCACCTGGAGCTGCTGGAGCTGGCCCTGCAGCTCAAACGAATGTTCACGAAGTCACCGCATTCCTCCCTTGTGCCTCACTTCCTTGAGGGCGAAGTGGGAGTAACTGGACTTCTCAGTTCGCAGGAGCGCTTAAAGGATAAAGGTATCAAAGCAACAGCTCTCAGACTAGGAAGTCTCCCCCTCGGGAAAGCACATCACATACCAGGTTGGGTTGGAGAAAGCTCAGGGGAGTCTCATCTGGCCTCTCCAACCTCTTGCCCCCCTCATCCTCTTCCCACCGTCGCAGTTCCCCCCTCTCCTCACCGAGAGCGCTCACTTTGTGCCCCCTACGCAGAGGGGCCGAAGGCAATTGACACTGGGGAGAAACTTGGAGGGCAGGATTCATCTGGAGAGAAAGCAGCAGCAGGAGTGATACTCAGGGGTGGGTGATACCGCGTGACTTACACTGCGGGAGGCTGGGCTGCAGCAATTTGGGGTTACCCCGAGAGCGAACGCGCGTGTGCGTGTAAAAGGGTGGGGAATGAAGATAAGGTGGGGGAAGGAGGGAGTTACAACCTATTACAGCAAAGGAGAAAGGTGGGGCTCCAGCTAAAAGACTCGGAGCTGCTGTGCTAGAGATTGTGAATGGTCAAATGCTACAGCAATGGGTCAGAAATAGAGTGCGCCAGGCAAAATGACAATTTTGTCACAATTGCAAATATTCAGAATTGCATACACACTATAGTCATAGAAAAGAAATTCAGCTCGCAAAGGCACAAAAAATTGTGCCATCTCGTATTGAAACCCATGCATTTCTGGCGGTACATAAAAATATCCTACAGACAAATTATTTTTCTTGGTGAAGACATGGAGGCCACAGTAATCTGTTCCTAGAAACAGCCACTGAGAAGTACTGCAGGCTATAGGTAATATTTGCATTGTGATATATAAAATGTGTAACTGTACTGCGGACAAAGTTTGAGAAAGAAAACTAGGGCTTTTTTTTTTTTCCTTGGAAGACCCAGCCTGTTTACAGCTAAGGTAGCAATCTCCAGTATTTTATGAGTGTGAAAGCTGTGCGTTGTCAGTTTGACTGTTTCTTCGATGTATCAGTCAACTCTGCATGCTACAGCTGACGATGGAAAAGACCTCCGACCAACGTGTAGCTAACAGCAAATATTTCTTTTGGTTTCCCTTGTGTCTCTTGCACGTCAGCAAAGAAAAGATTTGTAAAAGGCAGGAGAACCGGAGAGAATCATTGGCAGAGAACTCTATGATCAGTGTTGTACTGAATGTCGTTTTAAGTTTTCTAATTTGTAAGTGAACGGGACCATAAATTATTAATTCAAAGGAAGGCTGGCCTTTTCCTAGATTTCTCCAAAATGCAATGATGTTCCCAGACAATGACGTAGGATCCAGAAATATTAGTGCAATTCAGGCTCAGATCTCACCAGTGGGCAAACCCAGAAATCAACAATCCCTACTGTTACTGCCAAGTGGAAGATTTTGTTTTGATTTAGAAAATTGGTTGGGCTGCTATCGCACCAAAGAACAGACTCAAGAGCTGTTTTTCTTAGAGGCCTTAGTCCACAGAAGCACTTAATCAGGATTTAACTTTGAGGAAGTGAGTGATCTTATTGACTTCAATGGATGATTCGCATTTGTAAAATCGAGGTATTTAAACATTCTATTCAAGTGGTCTAAATCCAGCATGGAATAAAATTGCTAATGTTGCATTTCCATAATAAAATCGTGTATGACATTCTTGAGGTGGAGACGGTGATGTTTTGAAGTCCTTTTGTTTACACATTGCCAGAAGAAATTGATTAAATTGCCCAGGATTAGTGGCTGCTAAAGAATGGATTTTAATTAAATGGTAAAATGTGTCACTCTCGACACGTTTTAGGCCACAATCTGTTGGCATAAACTGTGTTTTTTCAAAGTTCATTATGACCAGCTACAATAAAATTATTACACTTGCCTACAGGCTTTACACCTAACAGATTCTGGCTTATCAGCTGGATATCAACTGCAATAGTTTACATATTACATTTGCGACTGAAGTGTAAATATTACGTAATAAAGAAAACACTACTATGTTATATTTATATTTATATGTTGACCACATAAGGGTTCTCTTAAAAGCAAAATCCCATTACTATAGCTCCAAATACCAAGCTAAAGCATAAAACTAAAGCTCTGAGCCGGCCGCTTACTTTTCTGTGATCTGATTCATGTCTTATTGAAATCAATTAAAAGATTTGCACTGACTTCAGAATGATTTCGATTGGATGTTTAACTAGTAAAAGAAGTGATAATTTAATAAAAGCCCACATACTTCTCTCTTTTTTCCTCATTAAATCTAACGCCAATCTAAAAGAAGGAAATTGAGAATTACAGTGGATTTGACAACTGTTTCATTGAACTGTGGAGTGGATTTAAACACAAAGCACAACAAGAACACAACAAAAAAGGGCGGGGGGGGGTGTGGTGTACATAGGGATTTCTCAGACTGTTGTGGGTACCCAGGTCAGATGCAACAGGCTCTTGAACCTCTGGCTGGACTTCGACCTCATCAAAAAAATTAGAGACAACGCTGTTTCTCCCAATACCTCTGAAGTAACACCTCACAGCTATTAAAACATTAGGTTTTTTTCTGTATCTCTCTTCAGTGTTACTCTTCGCGAGACTTCAAAGCCGCTGCTCTGACCAAGCGGAAGGACGGCTGCCGTGCTGCTGGGAAAGGCACCTCACTTCCATGGGGTCGAGCTACAGGCGCGTCTGACAGCCTAGAGCGTCTGTACGGACGTCGCAGCCAACGGAATAAAAAAATCACCAACAATAAGTTTACAAAATGATGTCCTTTATTCTGGAAAGGGATCCCAGAGCACCAGAGTTTATAATTAGATTNGGAAAAANNCAAGAAGAAAGAAACCACGCTAGGACAACTTTGGTCTATAAGAAAATAATTAAAATTGAAGAAACAATGAAAATGGAACTGAAGTTGAAACTGCACACTTGCGATATCAAATATCAACGCAATCATTTTGCAGCAGATAATATGCATGGCAATTAGAGCCTTTTTACATTATATTATAATAAATTCATAATTCATGCATACAACGAGAGCTTTTGGAAAGGAGCATTTGAATTTAACAAACACTACCACTCATCATCTCAGCAAAGATGGCAAAAGGAATTTCAACATTATTTGCGATCTAAAAAATTGAACCATCGTTGTTGCTTTGTGTTGTGCTTCCCTTGCACAGACTGCAGTGCCTTCTGTCTGCTTTAGGGTGTGGCATCTGCCATTGGGGAGGAAAAACTGGCATGTGTTGCCTTTTATAGCAGACTGATTTCATTGTGCCGAGGGCCTCTATTTTATAGCCTCTTAGTTCCAATCCTGTAGCCGAGTTGCTGAAACAAATGGGAGGAAAAGGAGTCAGTAGTATAAACTCTTCAGTTTAAAGCCTCATCCTTTTTTTTCTTTCCCGGGGAAAACAGTTCAAAGTAAATCCGCGTTAAACTTTGCGGGTTATTTTCCTGATCGGAAAGAGTTGCGGAGCGCGTCAGGAAGCGCAGCCAAGGCGCTATCAGTGCATCTTATCTGATTTTCTCTATATATATTTCTGCTTGAATATGGATGTCTTAAAGTATAAATGTGTAATTGATTTTGTATTTTATTTTGGAGTACACATGTAAATAAATACACACAAGTAGACACCTATATTTATATTTGCATATGAAAGACTTCAAAAAATCAACTTATGTGGTTTAAGGTGTATAATTAGTGTGCATTTGAATATAGAAAAGAAGAAAATCCAGGAGAAAATGTCAAAAAGGCTCACTAACAAAGATGTAGTATTCTCTTGGCAAAAGCTGATGAATGATTTGGCATGAATTCATCTTACAGTTCTGTTATTCTCTCTCCTGCAAAGATGATATACCCCTTTCTAGCAGTTTGCATAGAATTGCAATTTGTTGTTGTTACAGACTGTAATGACCCTTGGGTATGCACCTGATTCCCCCCACTAGAATTACTCACCATTTTTTTTCCCGCTCTGTGTTCTCCTGCTAGCCGTATAACATCTTTGCGCTCACAGAGTACCAAAAAAAAAAAGAGAGAAAAATGCAATTGTAACAGAAGCATTAGCAAGATGTACTTGACGAGCGCTGAGACTCTTCAAAACTAAGTCCATACTGGAAATCAGAATATCTCTTGACTTTTCAGACTGAACTAAAATTAACAGACACTGGAATCACACTGTTCATACATTTATCAATAATCTTTGCCTGTAATTCAACATTGTAGCATGAAGCTGCTGCTCGCTAATGTTTTCACAGCGGATTCAGAAAAGCCTACCTACTTATGACAGCATCTTTCCCGATACGCTGCGTTTTTCTCTGCTACTGTTACTGAAGCTCCTATTTATCCATTTTGAAATTTGAAAACGTTCTTGCCTTTAACAGAGCGCATATTCATTTAAAAGTGTGGTCTAGACCCTTACTATGTTGAAAACGGTCGCTGATACCCCAGTTTGCTACATTCATAGCCAAGTATTTGATCTCCCAAATGCTTTCGTTAGTTGAACGTAGCGCGTGACGATTACCTTTTCTTATCCCAGGGTATCATTCATATTAAGACTGTTATAAAAAACCCCTCCGAACCATTCTGAAGGATGGTTTGAAAATGTAGGTCAGCAGCTTTCCATTTGGAGCAAGAGTTACTCGGATGACGTATTTCGGGTCTTGCCTTACTACATTTTCACCAGTGTCTGGTGCGTACTGGAAACTACATTGTTGGGGGAAACAATCACGAGGCCGAAAACGTCTCGCTCTCCTTCATCAACTCTTCTCGATCTGTGTAAAAGCATCATCAGCGCAAATGACCGTTAGGATTCGGAGGCAGCTGGACAACGTGGACAACTGCCGCGATGCTGCCGCTGCAGAATTTTAGGTTAAATTCTACAAACGACCGCACACACAACATAAACCTTCGGTGGGGGGGG
>Ga0065711_1047082_pt1 | contig 12530 bp, 9 predicted proteins | sample Hoacrofraction12_FD_59098 | JGI IMG/M metagenome (GOLD analysis project Ga0065711, IMG submission 59098) | Hoatzin crop microbial communities from Cojedes, Venezuela - Epithelial fraction 12 v2 (version 2) | ecosystem: Host-associated > Birds > Digestive system > Esophagus > Crop | place...
TTTTTTTTTTTTTTGGCTAGTACATATTCATTTGTTCAGGCACTGTTAACAGGAGAGTATATACTAAAAAATTCCAGTGACAGTCTTAAAATGACTGCTGGTAGACTAGAAATAAAAGATTTTGGTTTTCAAATCATCTTATAACTGCTAACAGAAGACTTGTATTATTTAGAGTATATGAACATTTAGATTTTTGGCTCCGTTCTCTGCAAAGTGTACGACTTTTTATGTGTTTTAATTTCACTACTTGTTTCTTTCTATTTCCAAGGCAGAAGTGTTCTCCCTCTTTAGCTTTATTCTTCTTTATGCAGATTCTGAATTCTTTACTTCTACCTCTTTTTTTTTCAACTCCCTGTTATTCTGTGAGGTTTTTTTCTTGCAACACATAATTTCGTCCTGAGCTTCCAGAGCTTCTTTGTTTCAGACAGCACCTTCCTTCATTACAGTGGGATTTTTTTACAGTAAAATGTGTGCCTTTCATGTGACCGTTCCCATCTCAGTATAAGAAGTACTACAGATAGGTTCATTCATCAATCCAACTTATTCCCACTGATATTTGAGTCTTTGTTTTCTTGATTTTCTTGTGGAATTGTGAGGAATTTTTGATTACTCAAGTTTCTAACATTTGGGACCTAGGGACAGGGAGGTTTCATTTTCCTGGAGAAACCCTTGTTCATGATAGTCATGAACTGTGAGAGATCCTACACCTTGGCACACAAGTAATAAGTGGAGTCAAGGAATGTAGTATTTGGTTTTTTTAATTCATGGAATCAATTGGCAGCTTACTCGTTACATTGTTTCAGGCCATCTTATCTATCACTCCATTCTTCAGCTTTAGAGTGGACTACAAAGCTCTCACTCCTATTTGCAGTAGCAGTGGTAGCACTGTTCACTGTAGTGAGACTGCTCATGCAAATAACCATTTGCTACTGATTTTAGCAAGTTGTTAGGAAGTAAATGGGTTCAAATTCACATGTTCAGCTGGGTAAATCAATGAAGGAAAGATGAAAGGCACCTGTCATCATTCTGAGTGGTGCTCAGCAAAGTAATCTGTAAGCTACAAGTCAGTAGGATTTTGATGGCTGTTGGCTATCGGGTACTCCAATATCTATGACTTGCACCAAGCTGACAATTTCCTCTGCCTGAGGAATCTCTGACTAGTGTAAAGGAATATATTTGGTTTATGTTCTTGCTATTTACCATCTAAATAGCATATATTCTTCTATATGGATTCAAATCCATAAAATAAGAGGTGATAAAATCAGTGAGATGAGCCTCTGGCCACTTCTAGAAGTTGAGTATGTTATACATGAGAACAGGAGTAAAACTAAATTGAGAGCTGCTGTAACTCATGCAAAGTGAAAGCAGAGGGTTCCAGTGCAGCAGAGGAAGCTGGAGAGAGCACGTGTGATACAGCAATGTACTCTGTACGAGTAATGCCATAATAGCTGCACGGTACTTCAGTGACGCATACCTTTTCAATCTGTGTATCCTTTTCAAGGGACAGAAAAATCATAATTATGTCAAGCATTAATCTGCAGTCTGAGCATTTTATTAAATGTAAATCTGCTAAAGAAAAATAATAATCAATGCAAACTTTTCCTTTTTTCAGAAGTACCATTGAAAGGCTTTCTACTATAGGGCATGCTGAATGTCATTTGCTGAAGGAGAGCTTAAACCTGGTGGGAGTCATGACTGTCATAAGTGCCTAATCATCTGGGATCAGACCAAATCACCCGGGTTACTACTGATAGCATCCTGTGTGGCTACATGCAGACCAGCACAGCCCCAGCTGCTTCCCACACTCTCCACTGCAGGTTCAGCATCTCATACTTTCCATTAAAAGGCACTGTTTTTAGGTAGGCAATCAAATGCTCTTTGCACTTGTTTTAAGGAAAGGCATTCAATAGCAATACAGGCAATCTGAAAACTGAGCTGAATTCCTAACACAGTGTAAGCCTTCCATCACTTGTACCAGCTTAAATAGCACAGCCATAAGAAAAGACAGGGTATCTGTTATTTTTTTCTCCCCTCACGGCAGACAGATAAAAATTTGGAAAATAATCAGCTTAAGAAGGTGACAATATGATTTATAAATTTAGGGGGCAAGGGAAAAGCATTCAGAAAAACAATATTCAGATTTTTCCAGTGGGTAACTTGCCTGTGCCATATGGAACATTGATGATTTATAACCAGGGGATTTCAAGCTTGCTAAATGTGTAAAACTATTCCCAGAATATTTATTAAAAAGAAGAATACTTCCCTTGCAGAACAGCATTTATTATGCTGATTTCTCCTGGTAAAATGGAGGAATAAAAAAAAAAATCCACAACTTCAAGGGCCAACCATTTATTTGTTTCTTTGTTCTTAACAATGCGTTTTAACACAGCAATTTCTCCTTACTTATTTATTTTCCTTTCAGTCTAGCCTGCAAGTCTGGAAAGTGTCAAGAAGTATTAGCAAAGAATCGAAGGTCATGGGCTGCTGCTGGCTACTGCGGCGTGAAGCTGACACTCTCAGTCAGCTGGGTGCAGCATGCTGGCTTGCCGACATACGGAAGGCACGAAGGCACTACAGTGTGAAGCGAAGCACCGCTCCCCCAGCAGCACTGGGCGCAGCTGCACTGCACGCAAAGGAAGCGTGCTGTAAAGGCATGGAGGAAAAAGGACCAGTACAAATGCAACAGAAACAGCTGTATGTATGTTTTCCTCAAGGTATGAATGTGTTGTGAGTTTACCTGTGGTAGGCAGCTCAGTCCCACACCACAACTCACTCATTCTATCCCCCCTGCAGAGTAGAGGAGAGAATCAGAAGGGTAAAAGTGAGAAAACTCATGGGTTGAGACAAAGACAGTTTAATAGGGAACACAAAAGCTGCATGCACAAGCAAAGGAAAATAAGGAATCTGTTCACTACTTCCCATTGACAGACAGATGTTCAGCTATTTCCGGGAAAACAGTGCTTCATGACATAATGCTTACTGTGGAAGACAAATGCTGTAACTCCAAATGTCTGCCTTCCTCCTTCTTTTGCCCAGCTGTTATTGCTGAGTGTGATGTCATATGGTAAGGCATATCCCTTTGGTCAGTTGGGGTCAGCTGTCCCAGCTGTGTCCTCTCCCAACTCCTTGTGCATCCCCAGGCAACTCACCAGCAGGGCAACATAAAAAGCAGAAAAGACCTTGATGCTGTGCAAACACCGCTCAGTAAAAGCTAAAACATCCCTGTGTTATCAACACTGTTTTCATCACAAACCCAAAACATAGCATCATACGAGCTACTGTGAAGAAAATTTACTCTGTCCCAACCAAAACCAGTACAGAGAGGCAGTCATTTAACATATGTAGTAGGAAAGAGGAGAAAAAAATATTGAGGGCAGAATAACAGCAGAGCGAGAAACACAAATCAAAGGTCCTTTACAGTCTTACAAATCTTTCTGTTCTACCCATTGCAGTTAACTAGACGGATCATGTAGGATAAAAGAAGTAAAGAAAAACAAGTTCTTTGAAACTTAGAGTGTATTGGCTCTGACCCACTTCCCTCTTCTACTAAGAGACGTAATTTGAACTTGGCCCCTGCAGTCCTGTGCAGGGGAAGAGCTAGTCTTTAAGACAGACATTACAACTAAAACTGCTAGTCAAATAAAGATGGCTGCTACCACCTTCCGTGGTGGTCAGCTATGCCATTTTCAGACACTACCAGTACTATAGTCCTGAACATTATTTCCATTAAATATGCTGGAGTGTTTTTGATACAGCAGCAATTATGAGTCTTTGCAATGACATGATTGTTACTCTGCCAGGCATTTTGTACTTGCTATGCCTAGCCATAATTGTGTTATGAAACACTTCTTGAATGGCTGTTAAAAGCAGGGGAAGGAAAAACTGGGGATAATGAGTGAAATTTAGGTCCAAATTAAGAATTACATGAGCACTAGTGACATCTCAATAGTGTATAGTATTCTTGCATTTCGCTATTAGAACCCCAATGTTTGCAGTGAATCTTCTTTAATCCTCCTTCAACTCCCTCTTTTTAACTTTTGTTTCAAAATAGAAACGTGAGAGAGGGATACAGCCTCTATAATATATCTTCAAAATTTTAGTATTCTGTCTTACACTTTCACTAAGTGGTTTAATCGATTCCCTTTCCTGAACGATTGATGTACATGATTTTATGTGCTGTTGAATGCCACCTGTTCTATAATCATTTTAATTATTGAATTGCATCGTTGTACCAGCATATAACACCTTCACCTTAGTTTAAAATGACAGATCTATTTATGCTCCTGTATGATCTTTCATTGCGTTAGCATCTTAACAATCATAATACAAATCCAGAGGCCCTTATACAGAAACTGGAGGGGGGCTTCTCTTTTGATTTATTTAGTCTGTGAGATGTGAAGCAGAAAACAGTCAGATTACTTCAGGGCAATTTTGGGTTTTAGGGTAACACATCTAAAAGTGATGCTGGATGAAATCAGGTGTGTTCAGGGTTTTTTTAGTCACTATTACTACTAAAGTGTGGGGTCAGCTACGGTGGGAACAGTCTTGCTTTTTTTTCTTTAAATGTGGGATCAAAGAAACCCCTAAACCCGGGGGAATAATTTCATCATTTTACTCCACAATACAAACTCATTTCTTACACCACACCAAACAGCTGCGCATTGAGTGTATACGCTTATGGCTATGGCTGTGATAAAACCTTTGCAGAAAATCCCTTCTGCAAGCACATCAGTTAAAGAACACAGAAAATGGAATGTATATCACATACCACTAGTCTCAGTGCTATTTCTTCAGTATAATACTGTTTCATGTTTATCTACAAAAGCCTTTGTAAACATATGTTTTAAGAAGCCACTTATGGTCAGTCTAATCACTAGAATGTACAAAATAAGTGCTGCCTAGGATATGCAATGAAACCATTACCAATAAATCACAATATGAGTATTAGAGTTTTTAGACAAATTCACAAGTTTCGCAAAGAATCTTTCCATTTCTAGCATAGTATCTTGGAGATTCAGCTGTCCATCTACGAAGTTGAATCTCCCTTCACAGCAGCTTGAATATGATGGGCAGGTGTACGTAATATAAAAAATCTCAATAAGAAGGTGGAAAGATATGGAGCATATTCCTCTGTGGTGTCTGCACAGAAAAGTATTACAGGAATGAATGAATATATAAATTAATACTCCATTCTCTCTATTCTTACAATGTCCCTAACTATTTAGGTTAGACTGAAGTCAGACAGAAGCAAGGAATGCTCTGAATTCTCCACATATATTGAAATGGAAAAGCTTCCCAGAAACTGAAAGGAAAATCATCAGCTCAGTTGTCTGTTTTGTTGTTTCATATGACACCAGAACAGGCTGCAACTTCTTTATTTGCTTTTTTACTGTAACATAGATTCACAGCACCAGCCTTCATTTTATCTCTGAAACTAAAATAATATATGCAGCTTTTAAGTTGTGACATTAAAATAGTGACTGCTACTGTTTTATAGCAAAATTTTATTTCCAGATGTAAAACTCTGGAAGTGACCTAAATCTATAGCATAAATCTATGAGTAAGACACAGGATAGCTAAGCTGAAACAAAAAGCAATTGAACAGTAGAATGAAAGAGAATATTAGCTTTATGTCCTCGTCTACCTTGAGACCTAAACTCAAATCCAGCCCTGGATCATAAAAGACAATTAGTTTAATCTTCGCATTTTGGCATCCATTTGTGGAAATCAGAGTACTTCGATGGAGTTAACAGTCCCTGGTCAAGGGAAATGTGAAACTGAAAGTCCCCGACTGTTCAAAGTAAGCAGATGGAGGGTGTTCTGGGATGAATTGCCTTCAGCTGTTCCCTTCCTTGGGACGATATCTAACACAAGCCAGTGCAACTCATCTTCATTTTAGAGAGGGTGTAATAGACCAGATAAGTCTCAGGATGATAATTGCCTTAAAAATTATTAGCAGAACAGACCTGGCATTGACCATGAAATGGCAACAGCTCCTCAAGAATATTTAAGAACTGAATACACATGTTCTTTAATATTCATTTCAGTTTAGCATTTTTAAGGACTGAAAATTCCAATTGCTCTGCATTTGGAAAATGTCTTAAAACCTTAAGGAATGACACAAATTAAACCCACCGACTTGTGATTTGTGAGTTTTCTGAGAGGAGTAGGTTAACTCCTTATTATGCAGCTGAGTCCATTTAAATTTACTTAATGAAATTTTCTGCAATGTGGGCTTCCTTTGGGGATCAAGCAAATAGATGTTACAATAAGGAAAGCACAGAAACCATTTTTACCATTTCTCTTTCCAATCCCACCACCCAATTTGCTGGATAATGGGAATACTTGCAAGTGTATCTACAAAGCTCATCTGCATCTTTCAAATAGTAACATTTTTTTCCTCTTCAAAAATGGTATGGAACCCAAAAGACCTCAGCCTCATTTGGTCAAGCAAATCAGTTTTGCCGTTTGGGCCAGAGTGCATTGACCTTGCTGAATAATTTCACTTGTGTGACAAGAGGTAAAAGAATCTGACTTGGGAAAGGAAGAGGTTTATAACTCCATAAATAACCCAAGCTCCATTTCCCCATTACCATAACTGATTTTCCTCCTTTCTTTTATTCACATACTGTGGTGTATGATCCGGTCCTGCAGTACTGTCTACTGGGGCTTTTCCTTAAAAGGGTTTAGAGAACTATCCATCCATTTTCAAACAGCAAACTGGGGAACCAACTATTTATACCTCTTATTCATGTCAAGTGGGGCTTTAAAGTTAAGTTTCAAATCCTGGGACTTGGAAAATGCAGCTGCAGGCTCACTTGACATAACATAATCCAATGTTATTTCCAATTTTTATGAAGTGCGTGCCAAATTATTTAATAAAATGGTAGCACAATACCTTAAATAAGAGAGTAACACTAGGCCTGAACTTGAAAATAAGCCTCTGAGAGTAAAAAGAAGAGAACTAGGAGTCAGAAATAACCCAAAAAGCACTATTTTAGACATTACATGTAAAAAAGAAGAAACTAGAATACTATCATTTTTAAAAAAAAATGCAATCCACTAACTTGAAGAAATTTGTTTTTTCCCTTTTTTGTCCTTCCAAGATCATGATAGAATCATAGGATGGTTTGGGTTGGAAGGGACCTTTAAAGGTCATCTAGTCCAACACCCCTGCGATGACCAGGACCATCTTCAACTAGATCAGGTTGCTCAGAGCCCTACCCAAACTGACCTTGAATGTCTCCAGGGATGGGGCACCTACCACCTCTCTAGGAAACCTGTTCCAGTGTTTCACCACCCTCATCGTCAAGAACTTTTTTCTTATATCTAATCTAACTCTACCCTCTTTTAGTTTAAAACCATTACCCCTTGTCCTATCACAATAGGCCCTGCTAAAAAGTTTGCCCCCATTTTTCTTATAAGCCCCCTTCAAGTACTGAGAGGTTTCAATAAGGTCTCCATGCAGCCTTCTCTTCTCCAGGCTGAACAGCCCCAACTCTCTCAGCCTGTCCTCATAGGAGAGGTGTTCCATCCCTCAGATCATTTCTGTGTCCCTCCTCTGGACCCGCTCCAAGAGGTCCATGTCTTTCCTGTTCTGAGGGCTCCAGAGCTGGACGCAGGACTCAAGGTGGGGTCTCACAAGAGCATTGTAGAGGGGTAGAGTCACCTCACTTGACCTGCTGGCCATGCTTCTTTTGATGCAACCCAGGATACGGTTGCCTTTCCGGGCTGAGAGCACACATTGCCGGCTCATGTCCACGTTTTCATCCACCAGTACCCCCAAGTCCTTCTTGGCAGGGCTGCTCTCAATCCCTTCATCCCACAGGCTGTATTGATACCAGGGGTTGCCCCGACCCAGGTGCATGACCTTACACTTGGCCTTGTTGAACCTCTTGAGGTTCACATGGGCGCATTTGTAGAGCTTGTCCACGTCCTTCTGAATGGAATCCTGTCCCTCACACGTGTCCCTTCAGCTTAATGTCATCTTTAAACTTGCTGAGGGTGCACTTCATCCCTCTGTCAAGGTCGTTGATGAAGATATTAAACAGCATTGGTACCAATACAGAATCCTAAGGGACACCATGCATCACTAAAATCCTTATGGACATTGAGCTGTTGTCCACTACTCTCTGGATGCAGCATCTGACTCACTTTTCACAGTTAAACAGAAAACTAAAAGGTAAAAATACTGGAAGTGCTTCATGTGCTTGGAAAGTTCTTGCTGTTAAACTTTCAGCTATTTTTATACGCTTGTTGTCCATTGTCTCTTACAAGGGCTATAGGTGCTACTAGCATCATTTTGTTTGCCATTGCTGATAATTCCAATGTGATATGTACTTTCAACCATAACTGTACATGCTATCTATCTTTATTTTTCCATCATTTCAGTTCAGTCAACCATTGACAGCCACTTCCTTTTCTCCCAAGGCATGCTGTATCAAAAGTTCAGCAAAGTTGCCAAATATTTCTCATATTTTTAAAGGACAAACTGTTGGAAACTGAGTATTTAGTATCTTCCTTCACTGATACAAAGAGAAAAGCTGACTCCACAGAAGGAAGAATTATTATGAACTGTGATCTCTGTTCATTGTCTACCATTAGCTAGTAACAAACTGGTTTTCTTTTCAGCTGAAGCTCTTACTTATGCAGGATAGATGAGAAGGAAAAGCATAGCATTTTACGCTATGATCAACTATTTCATACTACTGTTTCTTTTGAACATGCATAAATGTATATTCCCTGACTTGATTAACTCTCCCGGATGTGTTAAGTTAGAAGGCAAGATATACATTTAAAATAGACCCAGACATATCTCTTACAGCGAAGCAAGTCACCACCCATCAACTGGTCCATGGCAACTGTCCATACACATACTGTTAGCCCACAGCAAGGACCAGATAATTAAGATTAATGTAGCCCTCAGTAGCATGGTGTATGCAGACAGACAGTTCACATTGATCAGCTAGTGGGTGGTAAATTGTCCTCTACCATTAAACTGATTGCCGGTTTCAGTCCTATAGGTGATTGGTGACTAAGGCTTTATGTAGAGTGTTACTTTAATTTATAATTTTCTCTCTGTGTTTGTGTAGTCCATAGCACAATGCTGCCTAGGCTATGATGGGACTCTTAAAGTATATGTCATAAGGTGCAATACAAACTACAAATACCAGAAGTAATTTTAAGCATAGAATTACCTTTCATTTATAGAAGCAGGGCTTTCCTGATTCCACCACAGTCCAACAGGTTTTCATTAGAGTTAGCCTATGCTGGACATACACTGACTTTGAACAACCACTTTTCACATCTAGACTCCTAAATATTTTAGTCTTTCTGTGAGGGACAAACTCATGACAGAAAACCTTTACATCATATTATAAACATTAAGCACCACTAATACTCATCCATGAAGGAATGTAAGAAACAATCCACAGGATATTCTGATATCAACAAGATTAATCAAAAAGAAAAGTGAAGTCACTTTCAGAGAGGACAAGTGGAATGGCTTTGAATTCCTTGTGCAATGTGAGGGGAATTTTGAGACGTGTGGTCCAGAAATCAACCCGTCTGAGAGTTCTCAGTGAAATACATGGCTTCACACTATAGACCTGAAGAGCAGAAGGGAGCTAACTCTGTGGTTGTTCTGGTAGACTCTGTTTAACAGGTCATTCATATTCTGCCAGTTACTTCTCTCTGAGTCCTGTAAGTTGTGTTTGACTTTCAGAAAGGACATCCAGCCGTGATTTGAACAGCAATACAATGACAATTCAAGCACTTCCTTTGTTCCATTGGTTAATCAATCTCACTTTTAAAAAAATTATGCCTCGTTTTAATTTAAACTTGTCTGTCTGCAGCTTCCAGTCCTTGGTTCAGTGTTCTGTATTTTTCCCCTGAAGATATTTATAGACTATAATCAAATTATCTCTTGGAGCTTGTGCAGTCTCCATAGGGCATTTTACCGTTCTTTTCTGTACCACCGTTCCAACAGCCTTTTAAAAAATGTTGATACCAGAACAGCACATGATACTCCTGTACCATGCTCAACACTGCCATGAGTAAAGATTACTATCACTTTCCTGCTCCCATTTATTGCCCCTCTGCTTATACATAGAATCATAGAATCATTTAAGTTGGAAACGACCTAATCATCGAGTCCAGCCATAACTAGTGCTACCAAGTCCATCACTAAACCATGTCCCTAAACAACACTTCTACATATTTTTTAAATACCTCCAGGGATGGTGACTCCACCACTTCCTTGGGCAGCCTGTTCCAATTCTTGACAACTCTTTCAGTAAAGTAATTTTTCCCAACATCCGATCTAAATGTCCCCTGATGAAACCTGAGGCTGTTTCCTCTCGTCCTATCACTTGCTACTTGCCAAAAGAGACCGACACCCACTTCACTACAACCCCCTTTCAGGTAGTTGTAGAGAGCGATGAGGTCTTCCCTCAGCCTCTTCTTCTCCAGACTAAACCCCAGTTCCCTCAGCCGCTGCTTATAAGACTTTCTCTCTAGACCCTTCACCAGCTTTGTAGCTGGTTTTAGATGCACTTCAGCACCTCGATGTCTTTCTTGTAGTGAGTGAGAGGCCCAAAACTGAAGTATTCGAGGTTTGGCTTCACCAGTGCCAAGTACAGGGGCACGATCATTTCCTTGCTCCTGCTGGCCACACAATTCCTGATACAAGCCAGGACGCTGTTGGCCTTCTTGGTCACTCTGCTGGCTCATGTTCAGGTGGCTGTTGACCAACACTTCGAGGTCCTTTTCTGCCATACAGCTATCCAGTCAGTCTTTCCCAAGCCTCTAGTGTTGCATGGGGTTGTTTTGACCCAAAAGAAGGATCAACAGCAAAGGATATACCAGCTCCTTGCTACAAAACACAAGCACAAGTTTAGCTGCTTGTTTACTGTAACCCCAAACTGTCTTCCAACTCTGCTTTCCAAGATGTAGTACCCCGTTCTGCAAGTGTTCCTGATTTCCTTATTTCCTGTCCAGTTCAAAGATACTTTGTTCACCAGTGTATGTCTTAGACCAGAAAATTAAGCTACAGCATCAGTAAACAGAGTATTATCTTCACTTGGACATAGTAAATTTAATTAATGACAGTTACCCTTTGCAGTCCAAAACTCCGGACATGACATGGGCGTCTGTGGTCAGGTTTTTACTAGAACATTAGGAAATACAGTTGTTACACAGACTCAAAGACAAATCAGTGAGATAAACAGTAAAAAAAATATGTGCATGTGTGCATACATACATATATATACAAACACTCAATAACTAATATATTGTAATATTCATTTGTATTTACAACTTTACAGAATTTTACGGTTTTGATAATTTAAAATTCAAAATTATTCTTCCTTTTCTCATACATCTCAAATTTTATCACACCACTTGCACTATACAGGTGCCTACATGCTTCCTTGTAATCGTGTTTTCTATGCAAAAATATCGACATTAAAATTATATTATCTGTATAGCTCCTAGAAGTTCTGGATCTTCAATCAGCAGCTCTCATTTAGGCAGTCCTGTGTATTTTTACAGATAATCGTCATGCTTTTGATAGTTTAACTCCTTCAAAGGTGAATTATTGTGAAGATGTCTGTGGCAAGGAGAGCTTTCTTGTGCCTTCAGCTTGTAATATACTGTAGGAAGTTACAGCATCTTAGTACTAGAAAAGTATTGAAGCAAAATAAACTAGCATTATTAAGGTCCCAGAGTATTGTATCAATTTTTTTCTGGTTGGGGGCCAGGGGTAACAATAAATTGGGGGAGAGGAAATAATGTTACATTTCTGTATTATTTGTTTAGCCTAAGAGTTTCGTGACATTCACTGGGTTGATTTTGTCCAAAGTAGGACAACCATATAAGATGACATAGGAAAATGTACAGACAGACATGAGTTTAAACTGTGGAGACCTTGTCTGCCGTATTATATGCTGGCCTCAGTATAATGTTCACAGTCCACAGAGCTTTTGTGGTGAACTTCTGTTTGATCCATTCATCCTCTTTAAGTTCTCAAAGAAGAACCTGAAGAATGTGACCTGGACAAACTGGAGAGGTGGGCCTGTGTGAACCTCATGAGGTTCAACAAGGCCAAGTGCAAGGTCCTACATCTGGGTCGGGGTAATCCCCGCTATCAATACAGGCTAGGGGATGAAAGGATCGAGAGCAGCTCTGCTGAGAGGGACTTGGGGGTACTGATAGATGAAAGGCTAGACATGAGCAGGCAATGTGCACTGGCAGCCCAGAGGGCCAACCGTGTCCTGGGCTGCATCTGGAGAAGCGTGGCCAGCAAGTCGAGAGAGGTGATTCTGCCCCTCTACTCTGCTCTGGTGAGGCCTCACCTGGAGTACTGCATTCAGCTCTGGAGCCCTCAGCACAAGAAGGACATGAAACTGTTGGAGCAGGTCCAAAGGAGGGCTACAAAAATGATCCAAGGGCTGGAGCACCTCTCCTATGAGGACAGGCTGAGAGAGTTGGGCTTGTTCAGCCTGGAGAAGAGAAAGCTGCGGGGAGACCTG
>Ga0065711_1012925_pt1 | contig 12529 bp, 10 predicted proteins | sample Hoacrofraction12_FD_59098 | JGI IMG/M metagenome (GOLD analysis project Ga0065711, IMG submission 59098) | Hoatzin crop microbial communities from Cojedes, Venezuela - Epithelial fraction 12 v2 (version 2) | ecosystem: Host-associated > Birds > Digestive system > Esophagus > Crop | place...
TCTCACCGGCGAGTCTCTGTTTAAGAAAACCAATCTCACACACGCCCGTAGCGTTTCCGGATTTGACTGCTAAGAAGTTGTATGGTCTCTACCCACGGTCGAGAACGACACACCCACCGATGTCGCAGGGGTTGATTACAGCCATAATAATGGTGGAACTGTTACCAGCGGGAATTCCCCTCAAACAACTTCCGATGGCAAAGATACGACAATTTCCAAACAACTGCAAATAAATTGTGAAAATACGTTCATTTTCAATAGACGTTTTCTCGCCAAGACAAAAAGAATGCCGGTGGTTTCGTAATCTCCGGGATTATTGACCCGGCAACTAAAACCATCGGCAAAGGGTGCGAAAGAGACTTTACAACAAAGGGGGACGCACCTATACCTTCTTCTGAATCTTTCGCAGCCATCGACAAATACCGTGCCATACGAAGACGAATCCTCGTACACGGGCACTGTCGTATTCGTTGATGACGCTGCAAAAATACGACAAGAATTTGGAAAATCCTACGAAAAAGAGAAAAACTTTTGTAATGGGCTGTAGGGGCGCGAGAAAGAGGCGATAAATTTGAAAAAAGTGCGTTTTTTGAGCCGAAAAAAACGATTTTGGGCCAAAGAAATTGGGCGGTATATAAATTATATGTATCTTCGCCGCGTTTTAGACCACATCCAAAACTACACAAAAAAACGAAAATGAAGAAATTTACCTCTTTGCTGATATTTGCAATTTTGTTTTCGCTGACGGCATCGGCTACGCGCCCGCTGCGTCGCACCGTGAAACGCCTTCAGAGCGATGGCACCAGCGTGAGCGTGCAGAAGGAAGGCAATGCGTTCTTGAACTACTACGTGACGCAAGACGGCGTGGTGCTCGTGAGCGATGGCACCAAGCGTTTGTGCTATGCCGATTTCCGTAATGGCGACCTCGTTTCGACCGGCACACTGGCTCACGAAGCCGCCCTGCGCACCGCCGACGAGCAGGCGCTGGTGGCCGAACTGAAGAGCGTGCGCGAAGAAGCACGTACTCGGGCCCGCGAACTCCATGTGCAGTCGGTTTCGAGCACCAACGGCTTGGCCGAATACGGCACAACGGGCTCCGGCACCATTGGCAGCATCGGCGCGCACACCTATCCCGTGATTATGACGGGCTTCAGCAACCGCGCTTTCCAAGACACGACCACCGTGGCGAAGGTGCAACGCATTTTCAACGAAGAAGGCTACAGCGATGAGCAATACGCCATCGGCAGCGTGCGCGACTACTTCATTGCGCAGAGCGACAGCCTCTATCTGCCGTCGTACGACGTGGTGGACAGCGTGGGCGTGTCGGGCGAATATGCCACCTACGGCAAGTCGGCCGGCTCTGCGACCGGCGCACGCAAACTACTCAAGGAAGCCCTCGACAGTGCGGCGGCTCACGGCGTGGATTTCTCGCAATATGTTGACGAGAAAGGCAGCATTCCTTTGGTTTGCATCTACTTTGCCGGCCCGGGTGCCCACAGTGCCTACGAAGACGAAAGCGACAACTACATCTGGGGACATTTCCAAAAAGAAACCTCGACCGCAGTGAGCGGCATCAAAGTGCGCAGCGTGCTCGTGATTAACGAAACGCTCCAGCATTATAACTACGATGACGAAGGCAATCTCATCATCACCGACACTATCGTCGATGGCATCGGCGTAGGCGTTCACGAATTGGGCCACGCGCTCGGTTTGTGGGATTACTACTACACCGGCTCCAACAGCACGATTGCCGATACCCTGCTCTCGATGGACTATTGGAGCGTGATGGACTACGGCCAGTATTACTACGACGGCTATCGTCCCATCGGCTACATGGCTTTCGACCGCGCCCAATTAGGCTGGCAAAAAGTGGAAGAACTCACCGATTCGACCTATCACGAACTCTACAGCTTTGCCGACGCTTATGGCCAAGACGACCGCACGTCGTGCTATAAAATTACGAATCCCGATAGCGCAGCCCAATACTTCTTGCTCGAAAACCGCCAAGTGGGCAAGTGGTACCCAACAGTGCAAGGCACCGGCATGCTCATTTCGTGGGTGAACTACAGTGCTTCGCGCTGGAACAACAACACCATCAACAACGTGCCCAATGAACAGCACTTCACCTATGTGCCTGCCGACCAAGCCAAAGAAGGCGTGAACAGCCAACCGAAATCCGCCTCTTGGAAAGAATGCAAGGCCGACCTCTTCCCCGGCACGACGAACGTGACCGAATTCAAAGACTACACCTCGTGGCTCAGCCCCATTGTAGGCAGCGACGTGTTCGAGACCGAACTCTACGACATCCAAGAGAACGACGGCGTCATCAAGTTCTGCTATGCCAACGAAGCACTCACCGGCATTGGCCAAGTGACAAGGGACAAGGGACAAGTGACAAGTTCCATCTACGACCTGCAAGGCCGCAAGTTGTCGAAAGTGCAGAAGGGCTTGAACATTGTGAACGGTCAGAAATATATCGTGAAGTGATGAAACGCGCCCTCTTTCTCGCCCTCTTCCTCGCCTTTGGCCTGCTCGCCGAAGCCCAGAACGTGCGCAGCCGCGACCTCGTGGGCCGCTGGAAATACGACACGCCCGTGATGTTCATGGAGAGCGACAACGTGTTCGGCTTCGTGGTGAACAANGAGACCAACGACCTGCTGCGCGACCATGTGCGCCCGCTGCTGAAAGACTACGGCCTCAAACCGCGCAAGTTCAAGGTGCGCTTCAAGGACGACGGCACGATGGAAGCCAAGATTTTTGGCAAAAAATACAATTGCAACTACGCCATCGAAGGCGACCGCCTCGTGCTTTCCAAAGTGGGCATCTCGCTGCTGAAATTGCGCGTCTATCAAGACGGCAAGAAACTCGTCGTAGGCTTGCCCGTCGACCGCTTCACCACCGTGATGAACCTGCTGGGCCGCTTGCTCGAGAAGGCTTCGCCCAAGACGAAAGACGTGGCCGACGTGCTCACCTCGTTCAAAGGCACCCTCGTGGGCATCAGCCTCAAATGAGAAAAAGTTTGCAAATATACACATATAATATAAATATATAAAACAAAAAAGATGATTAAAATCACTTTCCCCGATGGTGCCGTGCGCGAGTACGAAAGCGGTATCACCGGACTTGAGATTGCGCAAAGCATCTCGCCGGCGTTGGCACGCGACGTGCTGGCTTGCGGCGTGAATGGCGAAACGCGCGAACTGAACCGCCCCATCGAAGAAGACTGCGAATTCGCACTCTACAAATGGGACGACGCCGAGGGCAAGCACGCCTTCTGGCACACCAGTGCCCACCTCATGGCCGAAGCCATGCAGCAGCTGTGGCCGGGCACGCAATTCGGCATTGGCCCCGCCATCGAAAACGGCTTCTACTACGACGTGATGCCCCCCGAGGGCGTCGTAATCACCGAGGCCGACTTCCCCGTGATTGAACAGAAAATGCAGGAACTGCAAAAGCTCGGCGAGCCCCTCGTTCGCAAAGAAATTTCGAAGGCCGACGCCCTGAAGTTCTTCGGCGACCGCGGCCAGACCTATAAGAACGAACTCATCGCCGACCTTGAAGACGGCTCCATCACCACCTACACGCAAGGCGAGTACACCGACCTTTGCCGCGGCCCGCACTTGCTCTCCACCGCCCCCATCAAGGCCGTGAAGGTGATGGCCGTGAGCGCAGCCTATTGGCGCGGCGACGAAAAACGCCCGCAAATGACGCGCGTCTATGGCATTTCTTTCCCCAAGAAAAAATTGTTGGACGAGTACCTCGAACTCCTCGAAGAAGCCAAGCGTCGCGACCACCGCAAGATTGGCAAGGAGATGGAACTCTTCATGTTCTCCGACCTCGTGGGCAAAGGCCTGCCCATCTGGCTTCCGAAGGGCACCGTGCTCCGCCTGCAACTCGAAGACTTCTTGAAGAAAATCCAGAAGCGCTACGGATACTTGCAAGTGATGACGCCGCACATCGGCTCCAAGAATCTCTATATCACTTCCGGCCACTATGCCAAGTACGGTAAGGACAGTTTCCAGCCCATCCACACGCCTGAGGAGGGCGAGGAGTATATGCTCAAGCCGATGAACTGCCCGCACCACTGCGCCATCTACGCTCACAAGCCCCGCTCCTACAAAGACCTGCCGCTCCGCATTGCCGAGTTCGGCACCGTCTATCGCTATGAGCAGAGCGGCGAACTCCACGGCCTGACGCGCGTTCGCGGCTTCACCCAAGACGATGCCCACATCTTCTGCCGCCCCGACCAAGTGAAAGGCGAATTCTTGCGCGTGATGGACATCATCGAAATCATCTTCCGCGCTTTGAAATTCGACAAGGTGGAAGCCCAAATTTCGCTGCGTGACAAAGTGAACCGCGACAAATACATCGGTACCGACGACGTTTGGGAGAAAGCCGAAAGCGCCATCATCGAGGCTTGCCAAGAGAAAGGCTTGGAGGCCAAAGTGGAATACGGCGAGGCCGCTTTCTATGGCCCGAAGCTCGACTTTATGGTGAAAGACGCCCTTGGCCGCCGCTGGCAGTTGGGCACCATTCAGGTGGACTACAACCTGCCCGAACGCTTCGGCCTCGAATACACCGGCGAAGACAATCAGAAGCACCGTCCCGTAATGATTCACCGCGCGCCGTTCGGCTCGATGGAACGCTTCGTGGCCGTGCTCATTGAACACACCGCCGGCAAATTCCCGCTCTGGCTCATGCCCGACCAATGCGTCGTTCTGCCCATCAGCGACCGCTTCAACGACTACGCCGAAAGCGTGAAGCAGCAGCTCGAAGAGGCCGGCGTGCGCACCGCCATCGATATGCGCAGCGAGAAAATTGGCCGCAAGATTCGCGACAACGAACTCCAGCACATTCCCTACCTGCTCATCGTGGGCGAGAAAGAAGCCGAAGCCGGCACCCTCAGCGTGCGCCGCCAAGGCGAAGGCGACAAGGGAACCATGAGCGTTGCCGACTTTGCAAAACTCGTTCAAGACGAGGTGGAAAAGGAAAAAAATCTCTAAAAGTTTGGCATTTCAAAGTAAAACCATTACTTTCGCGCCCGATTTTCCATAAATGAAGAATAGAACGCCCAACAAAAAGGCCGCCGCGCCCCAATATCGCATCAATCGGCAGATTCATGCCCCGCAGGTGCGCATCGTAGGCGACGACATCGACGCTCGCGTAGTCTCCATCGACGAAGCAATCAGACTGGCAGAGGCCAAAGGACTGGACCTCGTCGAAATCTCTCCCAATGCGGAACCCCCTGTTTGTCGTATCATCGACTACAGCAAATTCCTCTACCAACAGAAAAAACACCAAAAGGAAATCAAAGCCAAGCAGGTGAAGATGGAGGTGAAGGAAATCCGATTCGGACCGCAAACCGACGACCACGACTACAACTTCAAACTCAAGCACGCCCAGCAGTTCCTCTCGGAGGGCAACAAGGTGAAAGCCTACGTGTTCTTCCGCGGACGCAGCATCATCTACAAGGAACAAGGCGAAGTGCTCCTCCTCAGATTTGCCAACGACCTCGAAGAGTACGGCAAGGTGGAGCAAATGCCCAAGCTCGAAGGCAAACGCATGTTCCTCTTCCTCGCTCCCAAGAAGCAGGCCGGCACCAAGAAAACCGAGACCGCCGAAGCCGAGGAGAACGCCGCTCCCGCAAAGGAGAAGCGCCAGATGCAGCAGAAAGGCCCCAAGGAATACACCGGCCCCAAGCTCGAGGGCGAAGACTTCTGAAACGCAATTCAAATCAATCCGTGCGCGACCACGGGCCGAAGCATTGCCCGACCGCGCTTATAATCAACAATTAAATTCAAAAACAAAATGCCTAAAGTAAAGACCAACTCGGGTGCCAAGAAGCGCTTCACGCTCACCGGCACGGGCAAAGTGGTACGCCGCCACGCTTACCACAGCCACATCCTCACGAAGAAGAGCAAGAAACGTAAACGCAATCTTGACCACACGGCCATCGCCGACAAGACCAACCTCAAGCAGGTTCGCGAACTGTTGTGCCGCCGCTAATTTCTTCGTTCTTCAAAAATTTTCAAAAAGTTTAATCGGATGTTCGGCACAAAAGTTCGACTCTCCTGATGCAGAGCGACGCCGGCAACCACAATCAAAGAAAAGAAAATGCCTCGTTCAGTAAACCATGTAGCCTCTCGGGCTAAACGCAAACGCATACTCAAACTCACCCGCGGATACTACGGCGCTCGCAAAAACGTTTGGACCGTAGCGAAGAACACGTGGGAAAAAGGTCTCACCTACGCCTATCGCGACCGCAAGGCCAAGAAGCGCAACTTCCGCGCCCTTTGGATTCAGCGTATCAACGCTGCCGCTCGCACCGAGGGAATGTCTTATTCCCAACTGATGGGTGCCCTCCACAAGGCCGGCATCGAAATCAACCGCAAGGTGCTCGCCGACCTCGCCATGAACAATCCCGAAGCGTTCAAGGCCATCGTAGCCAAGGCTAAATAAGCTAAAATTCATCATAAGGCAAGTTCGTCCCGCCGCACACGCCGTCAAAAGCGTGCGGCGGGGCGTTTTTTTGTGCCTTTTTGCGCACCGCGGTTGGCAGACGCGGCAGGGTGGGGGCGTTTCCCGAAAAAAATCGCCAAAAAAACTTGTCAAAATCCGAAAATTGAGTATTTTTGCAGCGCTTTTCGGATTTAGTATTGTCGGAAAGCGGAAGCCTACGCGCTTCTCCTTCGATTTATTTCCCTTTTATAATTCGCATACTCGACTCCTCAATCGCCGCAAAGGATGGGCGTGTGGCAGTTCGCGTATTTGGAGGCGAAGCGTGGCATGCATTCCCACGAATACACATATATTATATATAAAGGAAAAACGAATATGACTTCGTATCACATCGACGATTTGTTGAAAAAAGACATGGGCGAACTGCAGACTATGGCCAAGGAGCTGGGCTTGCAGTTCAATGAAGACACCCCTCAAGTAGATTTGGCCATTGCCATTATCGATGCTCAAACCGAGGCCGAGCAGGCCAAAGCTGCTGCGCCGGCCAAGACGCGCCGCACGCGCACCACGAAGGCCAAGGCTGCAAAGGCCGAAGCCAAGGCTGAGCCCAAGGCCGAAGAGAAGGCCGCCGAAGAGCAGCCCGCTCCCCAACCCGAAAAAGAAGAAGTCCCCGCCGAGGCTCCCGCAGTCGAGGCTCCCAAGCGCCGCCGCGGACGTCCCTCGAAGGCCGAAATAGCCGCTCGCGAGGCTGCCGCCAAGGCCGAAGCCGAGGCCGCCGCCAAGGCCGAAACCGAGGCCGCCGCTGCCGAAGTACCTGCCGAGGCTCCCGCTGCCGAAGAGGCCGCGCCTGCTGCAGAGCCCGTCGCCGAAGAAGCCACGGCCGATGCAGAGCCCACGGCAGCGAAGAAGCCCGCTGCGCCGGCCGTGCCGCCCAAGGAGGATTTTATTATTGTGAAAGACGTGCCGCAGATTTCCGGCAGTTCGTTCTACGAAGAGGCCGAGCCCGAAGAGGCTGAATCTGAGTCTGCTGCGCCGCGCTTCCGCCGTTTCCGCGACGACCCCCTCGTGCAGGCCGGCGGCAATGCTCCCGCCCCCGCAGCCAAAGAAGCTCCCGCCCCGCGCGTTCCCGCTCCCGAGCGCTTCCTCGACGGCCAAGGCGTGCTCGAAATCATGAACGAAGGCTTCGGATTCCTCCGTTCCAGCGATTACAATTATTTCACGTCGCCCGACGACATCTATGTCTCCGCCGCGCAAATCCGTTCCTACGGGCTGAAGACCGGCGACGTTGTTGAAGGCAAAATTCGCCTGCCGCGCGGCAACGAAAAATTCTTCCTGCTCCACAAGGCTGAGCGCATCAACGGTCTCACGCCCGAAGCCATTCGCGACCGCGTGGCCTTCGAGCATCTTACCCCGCTTTTCCCCGACGAAAAATTCAAGCTTTGCAGCGGCACCGGCGACAGTCTGAACTGCCGCATCGTGGACCTCTTCTCGCCCATTGGCAAAGGCCAGCGCGCGCTTATCGTGGCGCAGCCCAAGACCGGCAAAACGTGGCTGATGAAGGACATCGCCAACGCCATCGCGCGCAATAATCCCGAAACCTACCTGATGATGCTGCTCATCGACGAGCGTCCCGAAGAAGTGACCGACATGGCGCGCACCGTGAATGCCGAAGTGATTGCTTCGACGTTCGACGAGCCCGCCGCCCACCACGTCAAGATTGCCGGCATCGCCATCGAGAAGGCCAAGCGCATGGTGGAATGTGGCCACGACGTTGTGATTTTCCTCGACTCCATCACGCGTCTCGCTCGCGCCTACAACACCGTGAGTCCCGCCAGCGGCAAAGTGCTCACCGGCGGCGTGGAAGCCAATTCGCTGCAATACCCGAAGCGCTTCTTCGGTGCCGCGCGCAACATCGAAGGCGGCGGCTCGCTCACCATCATTGCCACGGCCCTCATCGACACCGGCAGCAAGATGGACGAAGTGATTTTCGAAGAGTTCAAGGGCACCGGCAACATGGAGCTCCAACTCGACCGCAATTTGGCCAACAAGCGCATCTTCCCCGCCATCAACCTTGTGGCTTCGGGCACGCGCCGCGACGACCTGCTCCACACCGAATTCGAGCGCAATCGCATGTGGGTGCTGCGCAAGCACTTGGCCGACATGAACCCCGTGGAGGCCATGACGCAACTCGAGAAGTTGATGGCGCACACGAAGAACAATGAGGAATTTCTTGTGACGATGAATGGCTGATTTTCAGCGCTTTAGAAAATAATCTGCGGAATGTTCCCTGCGAATGGGGACGTTCCGCATTTTTTTTGTAATTTTGCGCCGATGGAAACCGTTCTCGACGTTCAACACCTCACGAAATCCGTGGGCGACCGCGTGCTTTTCGCCGACATCGCCTTTGCGGTGGGCGAGGGCCAGCGCGTGGGGCTCATTGCCCAAAATGGCACGGGCAAAACGACCCTGCTGAACATCATTGCCGGCCTTGAAACCTACGACGACGGCCAAATCGTGCTGCGGCGCGGCGCGAGCGTGGGCTATTTGGAGCAGCTGCCGGCGTTTGAGCCCGAGCAAACGGTCATCGACGCCTGTTTCAGCCGCGCGGGCGAGCTGGCCGACCTTATCAGCCGCTACGAGCGGTCGCTCCTCACGCCCAACAACCCCGAACTCCCCCTGCTCATCGACGAAATGGAACGCCGCGAGGCGTGGGACTTCGAACTGAAGGCCAAGCAAGTGCTCACCAAACTCAAAATCACCGACTTCGCCAAGCCGATGGGCCTGCTCTCCGGCGGGCAGCGCAAACGTGTCGCGCTGGCCAATGTTCTGCTCAGCGACCCCGACCTCCTGATTCTCGACGAGCCGACGAATCACCTTGATTTAGAGATGATTGAGTGGCTGGAGAACTATTTGCAGCGGCGTTCGAAGGCGCTTTTGATGGTGACGCACGACCGCTATTTCCTCGACCGCATTTGCTCCTCCATCCTCGAACTTTCCGACGAGCGTCTCTACGCCTATCGCGGCAACTACGAATACTATCTCGAAAAGCGCGCCGAACGCGTGGCGGCCGACAATGCTTCGATTGCGCGCGCCCAGAATCTCTATCGCAAGGAGCTCGATTGGATGCGCCGAATGCCCTGTGCGCGAGGCACAAAGGCCAAATATCGCAAAGATGCCTTCTACGAACTCGAGCAGGAGGCGCGTCGTCGGCGCGAGGAGCAGACCGCTCGGCTCGAGGTCAAGAGCGGCTACATCGGTTCCAAGATTTTCGAAGCGCAATACGTCAGCAAGGCGTTCCCCATCGCACCGTCCGACGCGAATCCGCAGGGCGGCAAACTCGTGATTCTCAAGGATTTTTATTATAATTTCTCCCGTTTTGAGAAGATGGGAATCGTGGGGAACAACGGCACCGGCAAGACCACGTTCCTGCGCTTGCTTCTTGGCGAAGAAAAGCCCGATGCCGGCCGCTTTGTCGTTGGCGAAACCGTGCGTTTCGGCTATTTTTCGCAAGAGGGATTGCCCTTCGACAAGCAAATGCGCGTCATCGACGCCGTGCGCCAGTATGCCGAGACCATCGACCTCGGCGGCGGGCGCCGACTCACGGCGATGCAATTCCTCAGCCACTTTCTTTTCCCGCCTGCGCGTCAGCAGGACTACGTTTACAAGCTGTCCGGCGGCGAACTGCGACGCCTTTCGCTCTGCGTCACGCTGCTGCGCAATCCCAACTTCCTCATTCTCGACGAGCCCACCAACGACCTCGACATCGCCACGCTGCAGGTGCTCGAAGAATACCTTGCCAACTTCCGCGGCTGCCTCATTGTCGTGAGCCACGACCGCTATTTCATGGACCGCGTGGTCGATCACTTGCTCGTGTTCAAGGGCGACGGCGAAGTGAAGGACTTTCCCGGCAATTATTCGCAGTATCGCGCATGGGCCGCCCTGCCCGAAAACGCGCCGCAGCCCGCAGAAAAGCGAGCGGAGCCGAAGGCGGAGCGACGCTCGGCCGACAAGCCCGCACGCCAGCGCCTTACGTTCAAGGAGAAGCGCGAGTTGGAGCAAACGGAGGCCACGCTCGCCGCGCTCGAAGCCGAAAAGGCCGAATTGCAGGCGGTGCTTTGCAGCGGCACGCTCGAGCCCGACGCCCTGAACGCCAAGTCGCGCCGCCTCTTCGAACTCCAAACCGATCTCGACGCCGCCGAAATGCGTTGGCTCGAGCTCAGCGAGAAAGCCTGAGCGTTCCCTCCCAAAACGCAAGCACTTTTGCGGCAGCGAAGGTGCTTTTTTTGTCGCATTTGCCTCTGAAATCAAAAAAATGCGCGATTTGGAAGAAACGGATGAAATGGATTGGTTTTTTCCGAAAAAATGCTTATATATTTGCAGTCGCATTCGAAAATGATTTTCTGTTTAAATAATATGCGATATGAAAAACACTAACATTTTGTTCGGCACTTTGCTGGCTATTGCGTTGGGCAGTCTGCTCACTGCTTGTGCCGGCTCCACCTCCCAGCCCTCTCGTCCGGCACCCGAAACCGTTTACATCGACCGGCCTTCCGCCGAGGCCGGCGCTCAAGGCGACAGCTATGTGTCTTCGTCCCATTCTTCCGCGCAAGAAGCACCGACGTCCAACTTTATTGGCACTTATGAATTTAACGACAACTACAACACATGGGCTTTGCAACTAAACGCCGACGGTACAGCTCGTATTCGCAACAAAAGCAAAGGCGGTGAATTGATTTGTTATGGCAATTGGAAATATTTCAAAAATCTATACCCGAACCAAGTTTCGCTTTCATTCGTTGATTTGTCACCTAAAGTGTCTTTTAAGAATGACATAGGACCGAGTACTACACTTCATTTTCCAGAAATCGCAATTGATGGGTTATGGCTCTATAAAGACAGCAGCGCTTTCGACGCCAAAAATCCCAATCTTCGATTCAAACTAAAAAAAGTAGGCAAAGATTCTTTTGACAAACCTGCCGCGCCGAAAAAGGACAACGATGCAGCAAAAGAAGCCGCCGGTAAATCTGCTGCCGAAGCCGTCAAAGCCTAAAATCACCACTCTCGGCCAATTAAACCACGAAAGGAAATTGCAACACATCCTAAAAAACGAAAAATTAACCCCAACCTAAACAAAATAAATTATGGCATCATTCTGTTCACATTGCGGCTCCTCGCTGCCTGAGGGCGCCAACGTCTGCCCACAATGTGGCACCCCCGTTTCGGGCGCCGCTCAACCGCAGCAAACTTACTACAACCAGCCTAACAACTCCGTCAATCCGCCCCAGCGCTCCGACGACGCCTTCTCCGCCGGCCCGAGCGGCAAAAGTCGTGGCGTTGCCGCGCTCTTAGCCCTCATCCTAGGCACGCTTGGCATTCACTATTTCTATTTAGGTAAGAACACCGGCGGCATAGTCTTCCTGTTGGTTTCTCTAGTCACATGTGGCGTCGGCGCAGTCATTATTGAAGTGCTGTGTCTCATCACTTGCGTTCGCATGTTCTCGATGAGCACCGAACAATTTGAGCAGGATTACGTGAACACCTCCAAGTCAATTCCCATCTAATCCTAGCACTAAAAAACGCAAGCACTTTCGCGGCAGCGAAGGTGCTTTTTTTTTGTGCAAAAAATTTTGCTGATTTCGCGAAAAATTCTATATATTTGCCGACGGAAAGAGATAAGTTAGAAGTTTAGAATTATGAACGAGCAAGACAATCAGACTTATAGCGCTGAAAATCAGCAGCAACAACAGCAGCAATATGGGCAGCAGCAGCCTAATTACGGCGGCGAGCAGTCGCAATATGGCCCGCAGCAGCCTAATTATGGTGGCGAGCAGTCGCAATATGGTCCGCAGCAGCCTAATTATGGCGGCGAGCAGTCGCAATACGGGCCGCAGCAGCCTAATTACGGTGGCGAGCAGTCGCAATATGGCCCGCAGCAGCCGAATTACGGCGGCGAGCAGTCGCAATACGGCCCGCAGCAGCCGAATTATGGCGGCTACCAGCAGCAATACGGCCAACAGCAGCAGCAATACTATGGCGGGCAGCAGCCGCCGTTTTACGGACAGCCGAATTA
>Ga0065711_1047084_pt1 | contig 12529 bp, 4 predicted proteins | sample Hoacrofraction12_FD_59098 | JGI IMG/M metagenome (GOLD analysis project Ga0065711, IMG submission 59098) | Hoatzin crop microbial communities from Cojedes, Venezuela - Epithelial fraction 12 v2 (version 2) | ecosystem: Host-associated > Birds > Digestive system > Esophagus > Crop | place...
CGGCAGCAGGCGGCCCGAGCCCCGCTCCGGGCGCCCGCCGGGGGCTGGAAGCGAGCACAGGCTCCGCCATAAATCACCGCTCGCCACTTTGTCATCTTCCCGGTGCCGCTGCGTTTCCTCCTCCTCTTCCCCACCCCGGCGCTAGGCTCCCCATTCCCCCAGCCCCTCTGAGTGCAAGCACCCCGCCCCCCGACCGAGCAGGCTTTGCCTTCCGGGACACACACACACACACCCCCCTTCCCCCTCTGCTCCCAGCCCCGCTGACATGCGGCCCTCAGCCCCCCACGACCAAAATTACATTTACAAGCAGTAATTCTGTTTTCTTGCTCAGGGTTCTGACGTAACCACGTTTTTTTCATCGCATACCAGCCTCAAGATTATACAACAGATTATGTAAAATTATATTTACAAGGTAATATATGCCGACTCGTAATTATTACATAGTTTCCTGCATATCTATAGGTAGGCACACAGCACATATGTTAAGAGTTGGTTCTGCAATAGTTGTATAGCCGACACTTCTGGCTGTAGGCGCGATGTAGAAAAGGAACGGATAGACGTTGGACAGTATGTACGTACAAGAAAGATGCATAGATGCATTACTTAACGGGAAAAGGTATCTAGAAATATATTTCTCTCTGCTTTGAGGAATTTGTTTTGCTTTATCTCCACAGGTACTAAAAAATAATAGGAAGAAATTATGAATTATATTGAAAATATAGATATATTCGTCAGTTTAATATTACGCTTCCTTTCTACAATGCTACAAAGATTTAGAACAATTCCAAAACTTTCAGCTCTAATCTGTGTCTCGGATTTGTTTGGAGGACCTGCCACCACATGCCAGCTAAACATGAGTGTCAATTAATAATAAAAACTGCTCTTCCTTATTTCTGCACTCAAATAATTTAACAGGTTTTGATAAAACCACGGATGCAACAGTGAGAATTTTCTAACGTGTGCAGTATTAACAGTTTTCATTCTAAAGCACCAAAACTCCCCAAAATAGAACTGCTGAATATTTCTTTGCTTTTCCCAATGGCCATCTACACATATTATTATACACTTCAAATGTAAAGAATATTCAGCTCCTTAAAAAGCATGGTTTATTCTACCAGGAAAATGGCTGGTGGAAACAATCTCAAATCTAGGCAGTTAAAGTAAGTGTGTGCTATTATTTGTGGCCACCAAATTATAAATAATTTGAAACAAGAAGTAGGAGAGTTTCTAGCTTGTGTTTTCCCACATGTGAGAAGTAACCAGAAAACATTTGCCCTTATAACACAACAGGATTCATAAACTCTTTGCTTTCGGAGCTACCTTTTCTGAGCAATCACCTAACCTCTGCAGAAGTGCCTAAGCGTGGTTTGTTGTTGAAAAGCATATTGTACTTATTAGTAAAATGTGAAATGACTTAAAAAACAATTTGAGCTATGAATTTCTGTCTGCTCAATGGGGGGAAACAGAAAGTAACTGAGTATATTTTCTCACCTTTTTTTATAGTAACATAAACAATGCTCCAGAACGGTATAAACTTCTAGCTGTGTGAAAGGCATTTGTACAGTTCATCACACTTCAGGTCAGGACTTTGTGTATACTGTTAAATGCTGTTTCTTTTAATTATCTGCAAAAGTCCCAAAGTATTTTTCCCCCCTATTAAACAAGATGTCCTTTTTAATTTCAGGGATTAAAAGTTTGATCCTGCCTCCCATGTGATACTCTGGAAACTGTCCCTAACAGAGAGCTGGCCTGAGATCTGTGCATGCCTTCAGACGTCAAAATGCAGGTAAAGCAGCGTGTACGACTTGTTCTGGTTCTCTGGGTGAGAGGGGAAGAAGGAAGGGTTTATGTTACCCAGCTTTTGTGTAGCACTTAGCATCACTAGCATCCATCGCAAGACAAATTCATCTTTGTCCTCTCTCTGCCCCTGCACCCTTTTTGCAGAGAAAAACAGAGGAATCGAATGGGACTGCTTCCTCTGGTATCAAGCTTTGACAGTGCCAAAAGCACATTCCTCCAGTGCCTGCAAACTCGGTGACCTCCCCGAGCGTTGTAGGGCAAGGCTCTGAAGTCGGCTCAGCGTGCAGGGAGGCCTCTGCCTGTCCCAGGAGAAAGGCCCCACAGAAGGGCAGTGTCTGTACGGGCAGCTGCCAGTCCCTGAGACTGCTCATCACACAAACACTACAACAGAAAGAACAAAATAACTACTTTTTTTTTTTTCTATTTAGCTCGAGTTATTTCTTTGCTATCCTTCAGCTTTATGCACCTGGGAACCCACACTTTTTTTTAACCTGTTTATTCCATTTCTTGCCTAACAGCAGCTCAGCTAATGTGCCATGAACACTCTGCTCCCACCAGCGATGGATCAGAAGGGAGGGCATTTCTGGAGTGCAGGGAGCCATTCAAACCAAATGGCTAGGTTCAGGCGTGTGGAGGATGTGAACTGGAAGATCGTGACTTGGAGTGAGTTTCGCAAGGAGCACAAGGACGGGAGGAACTGTAAATTGTTACAGTTCCAGCCCACAGGACAAGCACGTGTTAGATGGTTATTCTGCAGTGCAGAAATTGTCTTCATCTGTCTAATGCTTTCTCCTTTCTGAAAGACCGACTTGCCAAAAGCACCGCTTAAAAATAAGAATACAAAGAGCAGCTTTTCTGCTCCCTTGGAACCTGGCGAAAGTATAAATGCATAGTCAGGGAAGAGGGGAAGCAAAAACTTTACAATAGGCAAGGGAAATACAATGGTATAAAAGTGGCCTGCACCGCTTGAATTTCCACCAATGCCCCTAGGAAGGCTGGGCACAGCAAACTGCCTCGAGATTTACATGCAGAGCGTGTGAGCTCATTGCAATAGCGGTATCATAGCGCATGCCTAGGTGTTACACAGATCACCCTGTAGTATTAAGATTCAAATCACCTGTCCTCCATTACTAAGAAAAATGAAATATATTAGGGCAAGCTTATATACAGTGGCCTGACAGAACACGCCATGTCTTGCACATGAAAAGAATGCTACGAGTGCATGATCAAAAAGTAGCTGCCCATTTTTGTGGCATAAGATTTTTCTGTTTCAAAGGGCAAAATGCAAGCTTTGAGACGAGGTAAGCCTGAACCCTTAAACTATCTCCTGTGGCTTCTGAGAGTGCAGCATGGGGCCAATCCATAGAGCAGAACTCCCTGCTACGCTGAGAAAAACATAAGTTTTTATGAAACTCCCAGATTTTTTTCATTTTGCTTTTCAAGTGTGCAGAACATAAGCAAAGCATGAGAAGCAGTGCTGTATTTTGAGTGGCCCTTCCCCGATGAAGAAGTTGCCACAGCAGAACACCACCCTATGGTGGAAGTTGCCAATATTGTCATATTAAGCGTTTGTCAGTGTTTTCATTCTAAAGCCTCTAACTTAAAAGGCTTATTCTAGGCTATTAAAAGAACTCCAGGCTGAGTTAGACTGGGGAAAGTTAGTTTTATATTATGTTACAGCTGGGAAATCACCTATCTCCTATCTAGTTGTTTGTTTATTTTTAACTAGGTAAAGTTAGGAACAAAGAGGGTTTTGTTGGTTTTAGAGGCTTGCACGGGTGTTCTTGTATTGTGGAAATGACAGAATCTCTTCCATGTCATGAATCTACAGCATAAAACAAGGGAATTCAGAGCTCTTGTAAGGAACTAATTTGAATATCTGACTGATTTACCTAAGCCATGTGAGTTTGTCACAGGTATCTGACAGCCTTGTTTCATAGCACATATCAAATCCGGGCGCAGTCTGACTCAGGATGCTGGCGCCCAGTGCCTTAAATACCATGCTCACCATACGGCTCCCACAGCCCTCGGGACACTCAGGGAAGGTCTGGAGGGGCTGTTTTGCTACAGCAGGAAAGCATTTCAGCTTTCAAGAGGCCATGATTCCTGCTAGTGGTGGCTAAGGCTTAGACCCTACTAAGGCTTTCTGGAAAATAGTGTGTCAGCCAGGCAGATGAGCACATCTCCTGAGAGCTGACAGAACCGGTGGCGTTTTCAGCCTGTCCTGCTTTTTTTTTAGGAAAGCAAGAAGCCAGCCAGACTTTGGGATGGAAAGTGTGTCCGACAGTGCCTCTGTGCTACAAAGCAGTCCACAATAGACATCTGATAAGCAGTATGCCACTCTAAGTGAGATGCAAACAAAGCACAGGGACTGTCATTAAGGAACCACGCACAACAGGTATTTTGTTCTGCCTGAATGGCTACAGTATTGACACAAGGACGAACATTGCCAGCTCCTCACCGGTGCTCAATCTCTGCTGAAAACTATGCCCCTCCCCTAATTGAAGGGATAGAACCGATTCAAAAAGGTATTATTGCAGCTCTAGGTGCTGGAGTCAGGAACATTTGTAAAGCCTGTTTGCTGTGGATTCATGCAGTAGGCATCAACTGCTCCAAAAATTGCCTCAGCTTCTAGAAAGCGAAGTCAAGAAGTTGCCAAGAGCCTGATGCCAAATAGCCCCTGGGAAAAGCCCCGTGGAGGCGTGTCAAATAGGATGACTCCAAATCCACCACCTCAGCAGGTAGTCCTGATGTCGGTTTCTCTGAGGAGGCGCAGACTCTGGGGTACCCTCTTCGCGCTGAGATCAGGCTGATGGCAGAGGGAGACAGAGGAGGAAAACTTAATGTGCCACTGCTTGTGCCATACCTGTTCTGTAGGTAGTGTGAGGACTTTGTTCCTTTCTACTGTCCATCTGGCGCCATTCCTGAGCAATAAAATCTCATCCGCAAAGTATTTTAAAGCAAACAGTTGGTGTAATGAATACCTTAATACTCTTGTACCTAGACAACAATACCACAAATAGTAATTCCTCTAAAAATACCCACTCAGTGAAAAGAACCCAGGTTCACATACTAGCTCCTTTGGCCAGTAACAGCCAGGACCCTGCGGAGGCTGTGTGCTCATCTTGCAGAGGGGTGACTTCTTTTGTTTTTCCCCAGGGATTCCTTGTGGCTAACCCAAGCACACCAGCACACTTTCTAAAAGAAGAGGTGTTACAGTAACACTTGAACCTAGTAAAAAGTTGAGCTGGCCACCAGTGTGGTCTCTTTGAAAATAAATGGAAGCGTCTGCATGGGTGTGTGTGCACGCACACGTGTGTGCACGGGGGTCAGGCATCAAATATTCTAGAAAAATAGAGTTCTACGCTGTACCACTTCCCTAAATCTTTTCATGATCTCTGCACAGATTCTCTCCCTGCCTTCATTTAGTTTAAAAAAGCAGGGCCACTGAGACAACCTCAAGAGCCAAATACTTTCTTTGATTCATCAGCACACATTATACACAAGAGCAATGACTGATTTTGTTAAGATACCTAGGGAAAAAAAAGGTCTTTATCGTTTAACACCAGAATTTGTTTACCAAGGTGTTATTTAAACTGAGGAATACAGGCAGAAATCTGAAAATCTGACTTACAATTACTTTTTTGTGATCTGTATTACTGTTCTTGCAGTTCTTTTGTCAGGCGACCACAGTAGGCAGGCTCGAGACAACACAGGATGAGATACTCTTTGGAGAGTTGCATCCTAAGCTCCCAATTCCTTGATGTGGATTTTGTTGGTTTGAAATCAAATCCCCCTTTTTTACTTTTGAAACTGTCTGTTTACTGTATAAATGTAAAATAATTGCCTAATTACACCTTGTTTCAGTATTGTACCTAAGGAAGACTTACAGTAAGTCTGAGAGAGAGAGCGCACTGTGTGGAGCCTTTTTTGTTTCTTTTAGCATAGTACATTCAATTATTTCACACCATTGTACATGATTTCACCATTAATAATAACACCCTCTGCCTAAAATGAAAGCAGTATCAATTTATAACCTTCCCATCCATATCAGGTAATAAATAAGACTCTTAATTTAAAAAGAATAAGTGTATCTTCTGCTAAACTTACAGGTCTTTTTCCATGAAAGCAAGTGCTGTTTACTGTTTATGGCTATTTCAGTGAGCTAAATATTTACTGAAAGCTCAAAGCATTCACTGGCCTCATTTTCTCTAGTTGTTACATTCAGATTAATAAGCTCTTTTCCTAATAAAAATGAAAAGAGAATTCAGAAATATTTAGTATGAAGTCAAAAAAGCAGCAAGAAAATGACTAACAGATACCAGCACACTGCATATTTATTTCGTCCTGTCAATTATTTTTAAAGAATTCCCTGCTTATGGAGGAAGATTTTTGAAAGACCTCGACTATCAAATGAAGATGTCCACAAACACCAGTTTCTTAATTTTTCCTCATTTTGGAGAAAGAAAATACATTAAGCGTTTTTTTTTTTATCCTTAACTTTATTATACTTCTGCCAGTCCTGAAAAAAAATGTTTCAAGGGTCACAGAATAAATCTGCATAAAGAGTTTATGACACTACAGTGCCTCATATGAAGCTGAATACTCATCAGCACTTGCAACATTAGGAAATGGCGAATATCAGATATTCTTCGCAACACTTCAAAGCAGCAGCCGAATGTGAAGTTCCATAGGTACCAGCTACTCCAGGGGCAGCAGTGATTCCAAGTAAACACTTTCAGAGGCCTAGACCTGGAAGTAATTTCAATGGGTTGGATCCAGTCATGAACACACAATCACCTATTGAAAGTGCCTGGCCAGGAGTGCAGACAGATGGAGAGCACAGAGGTTAGTACAGCCAGACCTCCGACTGACCTTTGCAGAGAGAATTAAATCAGTCTGACCTTGTTGTGAAGCCTAAATTATATCCATAGACCCTCAAATAATGCATCTTTAATACACCTCTGCACTCTTTTTATCAACCTCCTTGCCTCGAGGGTATTTTGTTTGCTAACTACTGATGTTAAATTGCAGCTATTTATGTTTACATTCATGACCTTGGTGGACATCTTGTCACATGTTTCATGAACACTTTAAAAATTAGAGAAATATTTATATAGAGAGAATATATAACAGTAAGGTCGTATTTCACTTAGGTGTAAAATAAACACAAATAGGAAAAGAAACCTGCTTCAACCGGAGGGCCCAGCGGTCATTGTGTGAGTCAAACACAATAGTCATTGTATAATTCTGAGCTTCAATATCATCCATAACCTATTATCTGGACAGCCTGGAAAAGAGAACAGTGCCACGTAACAGGATTTCTAATATCTTAGAAACACCTTTTCTTCTCAGATATTTTTAATATTTCAGGATTTTTTTAAAATTCAAAATAGTATTAAGAACAGAGTAACCCCTGTGACACCTGTCAGTTTTAGTAATGCAGACCTCTGGACAGAAACAATACCGAGTCTACAGGCTAGGATCTCAACTGGAAAGTAGCTCAGTTCATTTTAGGAAGCATTTTAATTGGCACTTCTGTTGACTGTAACAGCAGAGGAGCCCAGTGGAAGTTCAAGGGAACTGCACCCCTTCCCACCAGCGAAAAAGCTGCATTTTGTGTTTTACTGATGTACCTTAACCTGAACAAAAGGTGCTTGGAAAAAAAAGATCTTAGTCCAGGATGTTGCTTTCCAAGCACCTTTATTCTAAGGTGCATTGGGTTCCTTTTTGGCTTCTGTTAATCAAAATAAAACTTTAATTTAAACTACAGAAAAGAATGAGGTTTTGTTCCTCTTAAGTTAGTTTGGGATTTTGGCTCTGCTACTGTCTGTCTTTGTAATGTTGGGCAAGTCACTGAGGCCCATGACAGGGAATCCTCTAGGAATCTCCATATGGAAAGCTGTGACTCCACAAGTTGGCCCAGTCCACCATCCACTGGGGTGACACCACATCACTTCTGGGAACACTCTTCCCGGGAGCGGTGAGCTGTTAGGGTGGCTCACCCATCTTGTGGAATCACACCTGCCCATGCAAGAGATGCTTCCACCCGAGGTTTGGCACTGCCACCTTGCTGACCTCACTCAGCTCTCTAAGCCAACAAAAACAAAAAAAACATTTGCTACCTTTTGCCGAGACGGTTTTCTGCTAGTTTAGCAAGCTGTATCGAGCAAGTGAAGGGAGAGGTGAGCACCAGAAGCAGCACACAAGAGCACACAGCTGCAGGGCAGAGAAGAGAGCAAACCAGCACAGTACTGATTTAAATCAGCTACAGAACCACACCATTAGATTAAACTGCTGATGAAGGTTAAGTTTGGTCTAATACTTGGCACTGAAGCAGCTGAAATGCTGGAACATGATGCTTTCTCCCAGCTTTGCTCTGCAAGGGAAGCAGACAGATCAGTAATTCCTTAAACTGAGAAAAGCCCAAACCATCAGAACTCTGCTATTTGTGTCACTAAAGAGCTGCACTCCAGAATAGGCTACAATGATAACACTCCTCAGATATTTTAAGACTAGCATTTATATGCTAAAATAAAATCCAATATTTTACCTCTTCCCTGTCAAACAACTGATTTTCAAAATAGATGCAACATGGCGAACACCATCCCAAACTGCCTGCTATTAATTCTTTAAGAAGCTCTTTCCTTACCCCAGAAACGAGCTTTGGGATCAAGTCAGCCACTCAGTACCCTGCAGATCCCTCACTGCCAATACAGGTAGTAAGCGTCCCTGACAGTTTTGCCTGTGCTGAGGGAAACCTGTCCTCGGAAAGCAACAACCGTTGGTCAAAAGCACCAGATCTGGACATAGGAAGAGTCACAATTGCATGCCATGGAAACTATGTGTTATTTTAATGGGGCTTCTTTAGCTTACAAGTCCACAGGTTCTACTGAAAATGATGTAGGGATAATCTGCTTGAAAGCCAGAGGTCAGTGCATCCCATGGAACTGTGCTGTTTGCATTTTCTTCCAGGAAACATACTAGAAATCCTCATAAATGGAAGTTTCACATTGCCAAAAGCACACTGCAGAGCATGAGTGCCAAGCTCAACCATATTTCCTGCAGATTCTTCCTGATATTTTAAGGATCTTCCAGATAAATACAGATTCCTGTATTTCAAGGGACAGGACCAGCAGCTGACCACAATAGCAACCAGTCAGGGTCTGCCAAGTCCCCCGAAGCCAGGTTTACTGCTGCTGTTGCTGCCACGGAGTGAGTGCTTGGAGTGGCTGCTGCAGCCCAGGTTGGAAAAGCAGCTCCTTCCAACAGCAGCAGTCTTTCCCCGCCTTCTAACCTCTGACAGCTCGAAGGTCACCAAGCCTGGTCCCAAGATCTCACAGCTAAGGCAGCAAAATTCAGTCTTGCCAGCCCTGCTGAGAAGTCTTGTTCCAGCTCTGACCCCTCTACTTTTAGTTCTTCCTCTTCTTATATGTGGCTCCCATGTGGTTCTCTACAAGGTGTGTGGAGTGAGTACATACCTATCCGTGTTTGTGCAGCCATGGAAGAGGCAGTCACAGGATGGAAAGGACATAGGGGAGAAACAGGCCAAGAAAAAAGGTCTGTGTCTTCAAAATAATTTAATCCTCCAGGGTTGCAAGCATCAAAAAAATGAAGTCTGATCTAAACAGTCATATAGGAAATGATGAGTACAAACTACTACCTACTTGAGCTATACAAAGCAAAAAAGCAGTGATAATCACACTGTTTGATTCCATGATCTGATTTGCATTACCTAATTTCCCAGAGACTATAGCTCTGCGTACCACAACATGCCTGTTAAGATGTGGATTTACAGGTTACATTGTAGTAGAACCTGCTGGTTTTCAGCTTCATTCGACATCTGCTTGTTGGTACATGCCTAACAGAGTTGCAGTCCAGATTAGGAAACATTTTGTTTATGCCCCAAAATCCCCAACATTTTTTTCCAGCTCTGTTCCCAGTGCTGAGCTCCATGCCACTCCAGCTCTCTGGTAGTCAGGTCTCACACTGCTTGCTGGAATAAAATTGATTAGAATCAGCATGAAATGTCATCAAGCTGACACTCAGGAGGCTGGGCCCAAAAATAACAGGCAGGAAAAGTGGCCTTTTGATTAAACTTTCAGTTGCCAAAAACTCTACATTCCCCCTCACCGTGCATGTGCACACACGTTGTAAGTCAAGATAAGCCTACACAAGCTGCAGACACAACAGTTAATTTAGTATAGACGTATTCTTAACAACATTAGTGTTGGTGAAGTCAGCAGGACTCTTGCCATCAGCTTCAGCTGTGGCAGGAAAGGGGTCCTTTGTTCCACATTTTGTTGTGCATCTCTTTCTTCCTGGTGTCGCTCAGCTAACAGCAGAGAGGATGCAAAAGTAACACAGAGCAGGCCTGCGCGGGGTGTTTGTGACATAAGAGCTGGAGGGGACGGGGGGATGGCACCTTCTTGGGAAAGCAATGCAGATTTTCAGGCATTCTGTGGAGCCCGTGACAATGTGTTTTCTGGGTGGTGCTGGGCAAGTGCAGTTTGTACCTTTCCAAGGAGATGCAACTGTCAAAAAATGACCAAAAAAAGTTCTTCTAGTAGGGTCCTCAGAGACCCAGGTCCTGCTCCAAGGAGACAAATGAGCCACAAAGGCTTTCAGTGGGAAGAAAAATGACAAAGAAACAACTCCTCATGCATACCTATACTGATACGAACCACTGATAATACAAATCTAATTTACATATTCATATATTTATATGTCTGACTGTTCCCATTTCAAAGAGTCTTATTACCTAAATTGCTGCAGAATAGCCAGATGCAAAGGAATGAGGGAAGGAGAGAATAGGAGACTTCGGAACCTGAATTTCCAGGCATCAGTAGCTTTGCCACAGTCTTGTTTGCATAGTCTTTTTTTACTCTGTCTTAGAAGTACTAGCTTACATCGAGCCACTAGTACATATAGCACCTACACTAGAGATTGGTAACAAAGCAGTTCAGCTAGGAGTTGAAACGGAAATGTTTGTGTCTTCAGGTACAACATTTAGAGCTTGTCCCTCATCCAGGTAAAATCAGTGATACTTAGCGACAGGCCATGAGCTGCTACCATTTTAAGAACAGCATATATCAAAATCTGTTACTGCTTTCCTGGACAGTTCAGCGCTGTCCAAGAGCAGAACCTGCCTCTGTGGGGTTGTCTCTGGGCCACAGCAGGATTCTATGGCTACTTTTTTGCGTGTCAGCAGAGCCACAATTTGTCTAAAACTGTTTTTGAGCCCTGCAGATGAATGACAAGAGGCAGGCATTATATACAAATAACAACTACTATTATTCTAAAAACAGGACTTGAAATGAGCCAGCAAGAGCTAGCATGATGTATGGCGATACATACTCATTCTACCTCCTCTCACTCACAGTTCTCTTTCTCTGTTTTTAGAGGATACAGGGACCTTTTTGTCGCAACCCTGGCTGTAGTTCCTCAAAATTTGAGGAGGGCAGCTCCATTGCTGCACTATGACTTTTTTTTTTTTTAACATTCATTTTCTCTCTCCTTTCCCACCGTCTTCAACCACTGAGTTTGCAATGTGGATAATAAACTGAAAAAAATAGTTTCCAAAAGATTTCTCTAGTAATTCTCAAGGATTACCAAGTCCATTATTGAGAGACTATTTGGGAAGCAATGGAAAGAAAGAAGAAATTCACGTGTGCGTGGTAGGGCACATCTGTCTCGAGCAGGGAGTCAGGATTCAGTCAGTGCGGTACGGTGTACCTATGCGGAGCCTGCAGAACCACAGCAATTTAAGGTAGTATTTTGGTCAGCAGGTGGAGACCCCAAAGTGCACAGTGGTTTAAGACCAGATTTGTGAGAGGCAGAAATTGGAATCGCGCTTCAGGGCTGTTGTTTAACATTCTACATACGCGAGACAGAGAATGAAAGAATAAGAATTATCTTAAAATCCCTGCTAAATCATGCCCTGCTTTCTCAAGGCAACCTCGAGCTTTAGTAGTTCAGACAGATTCTCTAGCCGACAATTAATATTAATGGGTAGATTTCACAATGTGGCATTATCACACTGTGAGATGGGTGGGCATACCATCTGGGTTTTGGCAGGTATTAGATGTAATCAAAGGGATTACTTGGCTCAGGGAGAAATAGAAAACCTTGGGTTTGTTTAGGCTCTTTCTTCTTTTGTTTGGATGCAGCTCTAGGTGTACTTAACTATTTTCACCTTGTCCTTTGTTTGTTGTGATGAGCGTTTCTGACTTTATATGGGAACTGAGAGCCAGATACCCAACATTGTGTATTAGTAGGAGCCCGGACCGATTTGCCTGAGCGCCTCTTTCTCATGCATTGTTGTTTTGGGATCAATTGTCAGCTCGTTTAGGGGTCTGCTGCTGCGTTTAGAACGTTAAACTGCGAATTTAAACAGTGAAGGAATTAAAGGCAAAATATATTTAGATAATCAACCAATCGGAGCTTTTTCAAGATACAAGCTGAAGAAATCAGGTGTGTGAACAGATACGAACTCTAAGAAATAGACTTTGTCCTCCTCTTCCCACAAAGCAAATACTAAGTACCAACTTTCCGGGACACACACACACACACACACACAGACACACAGACACACACACACACACACACAGACACACACAGACACACACACACAGACACACACAGAGACACACACACAGACACAGACACACACACAGACACACACAGACACACACACAGACACACACACACACACACACACACACACACA
>Ga0065711_1047085_pt1 | contig 12529 bp, 6 predicted proteins | sample Hoacrofraction12_FD_59098 | JGI IMG/M metagenome (GOLD analysis project Ga0065711, IMG submission 59098) | Hoatzin crop microbial communities from Cojedes, Venezuela - Epithelial fraction 12 v2 (version 2) | ecosystem: Host-associated > Birds > Digestive system > Esophagus > Crop | place...
TGCCGTTGGGGGGCGCTGTCTCGGGCTCCCGCCCCTCCCTCCTTCCGCCGTTCATCTCTCCTCCCGCCCGCCGCTCCCAGAGCCTGGTGAGGGCTTGCGCCGCCGCCGCCCGCCGTACCCCGCCCCTCCCGCAGGCAGCCGATCGCCGCCCCGCCGCTTTCCCGTCTGCGCTCGGACCGGCCCCAGCCATGTCCAAGCCGCCACCTAAACCGGCCAAGCCAGGTAAGGGAGGGGCCCGGGCGGCCCGACCCGCCGTTCCCCGGCCGCCTCGCTGGGGGCGCCAGGTCGGCGCGGGGCGCGGAGCTGCCCGCTGACACGTGGACGGTTTGGGAGCTGGGTCGGGCTGTCAGAGCCGGGAGCCCGGCCGGAGGGGAGCGGGGCAGGGCCGCCTACCCCCGCGTTTCGCCGCCCCGCGGCCATTAACCTCCGCGCCGCTTGCTCGACGGCGGCGGCGGCCCCTTCCGCGGCCCTGCCGCGAGCGGCCCGCGGAGCTGCCCTCGGCGCGCAGGCATCGTGTCCGGGCGGAATCCCGCGGCCGCTGGGGCTCGAGGGGAGCTTCGGGAGCGCCCCCGGGGCAGAGCCGCCGTCCGCGGGCGGACCCCCCGCGTCGTGGGCTTGCGCAGAGACCCCCGGCGCTGGAGCCGGGGTGCCCGGGGCCCTTGGCGTGCGGCTGCCGTCGAGGGGAAGCTTGCGTCGGCTGGAGCTGGCAGCAAGCCCTGCAGCCTGTGGAGGAGGGGGCGGCGGTGGAACGCTCTGAGGTTTGCCCCGGGACTGCGTGGGTCAGCAGTACGTGGACGCATAGCAGCGGTTTTGTGGCACAGCCCCGTGCTGCGCCCTTCCCCTCCCGTGCCCGCGCCGCTTCCCCCTGCGGGGCTCCCGGCAGCCGAGCGCTCGGCGCGTCCCTGGGCGTTCCGGAGCAGACGCGCGCGTTGCCCTTTTCGGCGCGTTTAGTCATCGATGCATAAGTTTTTGCCCCTGCTCCATTTTCAGATAAATTTAGTGCAAAGTTCGTTTTAAAAAAGTAATGGCGATCACAGATTTTTCTAAAAATATATTGAAAAGCCACTGGAAGTTGCACGGTTTTCAACCTTGGAATAGAAACGGCATCTTTCAGGTAAACATACGTTCTTCTGTCAAAAGTTAAGCCGTTAGGGTTTTGTTTTTTTAAATAAGGAATTGATCTGGAAAATGCAGTTGCTGTTCATCATGTTTGCACATCACCTCCCGGTATGAAAGGTGAAATTCTTACTTAGAAATTCATTGTAAATGTAATTAAGTAGATAAGACTAGTTGGTGTCTCCCAAAATATGATTATCTGATTCCTAAATACCTCTGAATTTCAGTGTTTTTCACACTTAGAATAGTGTTTGGAATACTGATGTTTCTTAGAAATAGTTAAATGTGTAACGTAATTGGGTTTTTTTTAACTAGACAGCTTATAAAACATTTTATTTGAAGTCAAGTAAGTGCAAACCTGGTTTAGACCATTTAAACCATCAGTCTCGACTTACCCCACAGAAGCAAAATTTGTTAAAGTTCTCTGAATGTAGAGTTTCATCCTGGGAAGAATTTCCTGTGCCCTGCAGTTTGCCAAGCCTCTTTGAAAACAGCTTACTTGCAGTGAAAAAGACAGTAGTAGAAGCATTGCTGTTGTGGACTGTCACTGAACACCCGCACTGAGGAAATCTGTGGGCTTCTGAAAGGGTGTGGTGTTGCTCTTAACAGCCAAATGTGCAAGAAGAGCAGGTTTTTCTGATGAAGTTGATAACTCAGTTTTGTGATTTGTAAAAGGATGAGTTAAATTTAACCTAAGGTTCCTGAGGAGTGAAAGACTTTAGTTATACCTCACTTGCAGGAGCTATCAGACTAACTCAGACATGTTATGTCTGATACTAGGTGTCTCTCACTAGTTTGCTGGGGTGCAGTTCTGTGGTATGCCTGATCTGATACAGTGCAGACTGCCATCAAAGGGACAGGTTCTCTACCCTCTCTACCCTGCCCCTGCCGTACCGTTTTCATTCCAGTTAGTGACACGGCAAGCTGGATCAGTGCTCTCACTTTTATGTTAGGTTATTTTTATGTCTAATGAACCTCCTGAGCTGGTTTACCACATGAGTGCTTGACACAGCGAAAGGAAATGGGTAGAAACAAATGGCTGAACAAGGAACAGGAAGAGAATAAGACTCTCTTGCTAGTGGCTGTCAGAGCTGATTAAGGCAGTGAGATTTATTTTGCCGAATCCCTAGTTTTGGAAGAGATAAAGTCTTATGGATGATGCTGCAAGGCATTTTCAGGAATGGACTGTGGTCTAGCGTACTCTGAAATATTTCTGTAGTTGTATGTCTGGCTTTGTTCTGTCTATGATATCAGTTATACCTATGGTACTGTCATTGAGTCTCTCGGGGTGGTAGATGTTAAAATGTGCTGATCAAAGACAGATAAATATAGGAACTGCTTGTGGTGAAATAGTTGCTGCAGCAGCATAATGCTCTCGCTTCTGGTGGCTTTTAGGCTGCAGTTGGTGGGATGTCTTGGTGCATTTGGTCAAGCTGTGTTATTTTTTCTTCACTGATGATTATCAGGTAGATAAGTAAGTATAAGGAAGTAAGATGAGTATCTATAAACTGGGCTATAACCTGTGTCAGGGAACAGAAGCCTGCTTGCCTTGCTGCTGAAATGTTACAATTCAAGACAAGACAGAAGAGAAAACAAGACTGTCTGGTTATCTGGTTTTGATTGGTGTGCAGCAACAGTTTTTGGGGAGATTAAAGTGGTATATTAGTATTCTAGAAAAACCTTACTTTCATGTTCTCCAGATAGACTAATGCTTGTTGGTCGTGGCCTAGAGTCACTGCAACATTTACATTTTATCGAGAAAGACCAGTCTTTGTCCCAAGCAAATTGCTGTTTTAAACTATTCCAGCTGAGAGGAAGGAAGGGGGGAGGAAACATAACATATGGAACATAAAGGGTGACTACCTTAAAGTAAGTCTGTTGACTTTGCAGTCACTAGTAGCTATCACAGTTAAAAACAGGATGCTGAACATACATATTTTGTCTTAATTAAGTTCACTTCAGCTTAATTCTTAGGTAAAGTAGGAGCAGTGACAGCATTCACAGGAACGGAAGACCTGCTTTGAGTTGCATTCCTAAGTACTTAGCAGTAGGCTTAAATTTGGCTTAGGTGGTGGTTTGGGTTTCTTCCGTCATCAAAGAAAGGTTTCTGTTAGCTAGGCAGATACGAGCATGTGAATGTGGGGAGTTATGCTGCGGTCATCAGCTCTAAGGATGGAAAAAAACATCAGAGGAACATTTAAGTAGTTCCAATTGATTTCAACATGAATTTTAAACTTTAATTTCTGACCCCAAACTCTGTTCTTACTGCCAGTTGCTGGGGCCACAAACAAGCTTCCTACAAGTGAAGGCATTCTGTGTATTTGCAGAAATAAAATTGGTAAGAAGATTTCAGCATCAAACTATGCCCGTCAAAATTAATTTGTGAAACTGTGTTCACATACATCTTCTGTGGGAATGTTCTTAATTCTGATTTTCTGTAAACAAGTGCTGCTTGTTCCTTCCACTCCAGATGCTGACTGGTGCAGTCCCTAATTGTTCCTGGACTGCCCCAGGTTGTCGTCTACACTGGCACCAGTCTGCCCTTTGCATTCTTTTCAGCATGTCCCTAAACAGATTTCTAGGCTTTTTTGGTTTGTTTTTTTGTTTAACACACCCTCCCCCCTCCTTCCCCTTTGAGTTATATTGCCCTGTGTTCAGTTCCCCTTTCTAGCAAGCACTATTCAGAAGTGGAAGATGGTTCTCTAACTAGTGGGGACTCCACTCTTCTTGATCTGAGTATTGGCAGTTGTTAAATGCTGTGTTGTACTTCGTTGAGTCTCTCTGTACAGGATCCTGTGAGCAAAATGCCAAAATACAAGCTGCACTGCTGTAAAAGGTATTTCCACTACTTTTATTTCTGCTTGAAGGTCTGGGTGTAAAGCACCTTATTTTCTAGTTCCTGAGAAGCCAGAAAAAAGTGTTTCAGTCTGGCCATAATGTCCTTCTGATAAGACTGCACGTCTCCTAAGATAGATGCAGATCATAACATGAACATCTCCTTACTTACTAAAGCAAACTGCAAGCGTATCACAAATTATTCTGATCTGCAGCTTACCTTTGATATTGTCACTTGACCAAAAAATTGTGACTTTGAATTGCTGGTGTTGCCAGGTTGTAGAATTCCTTTGCAGGTTCTTAGGCCAACATTGAGAAAACAAGCACACTGTCCTTTTGCCACCATGCTTTCTGTGAGGTCAGGCAGAAGATGCCTCTCACTTCCGTCAGACAATTAATCTAAATGTGTATCAAAATTAATATTCCCAGTTATACATGTTATGGGAGGAGACTGTAAAACCCACATAGGCCCTGGAACATGCAAACTGTCCTTCTTCCCCACATCCCAAATCTTATACATATTGTGTTGTTTTGGTCCAATTGTTACAGATAGGGATTCAAATGAGTTGTTTTCAATCAAGTTGCTGCTAGAGAGACTACCTGATTCTCAGCTGCTTCTGTGCAGCCTTATGGGAGCAAGGAGGAGGCTGGCTGATGACAGTTAGCCCAGGGTTGGCTTGAACCTTTATAGAGGCTGGTAGACTTGAAGTCTTCCAATTTATCGGTAGATGACCATGGCCAATTCTGATTTTCTAGAGCACAGAGTTTATCCCTTTCTCTGTATTGTAGGCACTGATAGTGCTTTGTGACACTCAGTGAGTCTGTTTATCTAAACTAAATTAATAGTTCTGATTTTTCTGGTAGTCTAGAGCTGCACACTCTGAATATAGGTAATGAAAAGATGCTGCATCAGGGTCAGTATCTGGTTTGTAGAACCTTGTTTGCATCAATGAGATTTGATTGTGTCTGTCTATGGCAGGCAAAGCAAGGTGTGAAATGCCAACAAAAGACTCATATCAGTCTACTGGCATCAAGCCTTGGTAGCTCGGGTGAACGTTGACTTCCTGCCGTGATTATTTTCTTAACTGAAATAAATGGCATTTGCACCTAGTACTTTTTTTTTTCGGTTGAGGGAGTAATATAAATTGACAGCTGATAAAATTGCTTTCCCTCCCCTTTGGTGCTGGAAGTTCAGCCTAACTGAAATATCTAGATAAATAATGCCATGCAGAGAGAGGTCTTTTTTCCGTCTTTTTTCCGTCTTTTTTCCGTCTTTTTTCCGTCTTTTTTCCGTCTTTTTTCCGTCTTTTTTCCGTCTTTTTTCCGTCTTTTTTCCGTCTTTTTTCCGTCTCCTCTCTCTCCGTCTCCTCTCTTTAAAGGGTGAAAGCAAATAAGAGTAAAAGAGTAAAGCAGAGAACACTTCAGTGACGAGTTGAGTAAAAGGGGTGACTTTATGATAGTGTCTGTGATGGTATGGAGAAGCTGAGGTAAAAGAACAGCAAGGAAGTGGGAAAAAAAAAAAGCATAGCTGTGAGAGAAACAGTAACTCCTTGTTACGAAAACACTCAGCAGTTCTTTGGAAACACTCTTCTGTTAATGATACTGCAATTAATTAAAAATAACCTCAAAATTACTGGGAGGAAACAAAAAGCTCCTAGTCTTCTGAGAAAATGGTCTTTTTTATTACTTTGTATTACAAAGCACAGCAGTGATTGTGTTTCAGTTCAGTACGTACTAGAAGATGCATGTTTAAGCTGTGGTTTCTGTTTAGCACCTCAGTTTCTTTACTTTTATGCATTTAGCTGGGAGAGAGTCATGTTAGAAATCTGAGTTGGCTGTTTCCTTTCCTGATACAAGCAGGAGAAGGTTACAGGAGAAGTTATCCAAAATAATTCAAAGGGCATGAGGTCAGCCCAGCTTCTTAAAAGCATTTGTTTTATGTTGCTAGTTGGAGAGAATTGTTCGTTTGAGTCCTTTACCCTGTTGTGTTGCTGAGGGAGGGTTTGGCAAATTGTGGATTGGGTAGTTCCTATGCTAAGAATATTTGTACCTGCTTAGTATGTGGAGGAAGTTACCTTTTTTATTTGTCCCTACAGTAAAATCCTAGTTATTTTGCAGATGTTTAGTGCAAATTCTATGAGAAAGGAAAAGGCAGCCTTATGGCTAAAGTATGGGATTGAAAGGAAGAACCATTTAGATTTGTCCTTGTGATTAGAAAGAGATTTATTGTGGGGGACATCACTGTGCTGTGCCTCCATTTCCTTTAGGGATATTCCTCTCATTAGTCATGCTGAGAATAAAGTCATTAGTGTTTGCCTGGTGCCTTGAAGTCGTAAAAAGGTACATGCATCTTCTGTATTCTAGTTATTTTGTCCTCTAAAAGTAAGTGGTGGGGAGGTGCAGTCAGTCAACTTTGGTAGGTTCAGATCAATGCCAATGTGTTAGTTCTCCATCCTACATGAATCTTACAGTGTGGTTTGTAGTGGAGAGATGGTACTGAGGGGGAGCACAGGAAGTCATTTAGCTCTTGCTGCTTATTCCAAGGGACACCCACCGATGCAAACTGTAGTTCTGTCTGCATGCCTAGGGATGGGCATTGCCAGATAGAAGTACTTCAGGTGATTATGGGTGCTCATGTGCCTAGAAAAGTACAATTTGATGGTATTGACAGAACAGGGATTCAAGTTTAATGTGCCCTTTGCATCCTTACATTTTGTTATTTTGTATCTTCTAGACTGATTTTTTGCATAAAGTTTGGCACAAATAGTTGCCATGCCAAGTGCTAAAGTCCTGTTGTTCTTAGCTTTTAAATGCGGCAATGTAACCGGGCTTAATGTCTGTTTATCAAGAAATATTTAAAAGATTGGTGCCAATAATGTGTAGTGTTTAACTCTCAAATAAGATACTGTAAAATTAACATTAACCAGACCTTCGGTTCTGTAGATGTAAATCTGTACCTTGTATTTCATCACAGGAAAATGTTTAGCATGTGTTGTGCTGTGTGTGACACCACAGCTTGACACTTGGGGAAGTAACTCTCCGTTTCAGTTGTACAGAATTTAAAAAAACGAAACAAAAAAAACGACCAAGCAAAAACCAACCATGAATTGCCTTTTGTTTAAACTACATTTCAGAATACTTTTACCAGCACCAGTGTTTCCATTCTTCTGTTCCTCCCCTTAGGCTGTGATAGCTTTAGAAAACCTGTTGATACAGATGCACAGCGTTATTACAGGAAACACATATGATACACATGAATCTGTATTTCTTGCTTTTCCCTGTCTTCTGCCATCTCCTCATTTCCCCTTTTAATATTTCTTACTCTCCTCTTTTGTTGTCCATTTCCTCCTTTTACTTACATAAAACCTTGAAGATTGTTGAGTGATGGTTAAAGTCACCACTCGTCAGCGTGCAGTCCTGTCTTGCATTTTTCTGTTGTCTGTGTAAGAAAACCATGGAGAAGGGACAGTACTCTGTTAGCCATCCTGTTTTGTCATCTCTTGTTCTTATTTTCGTGTGTGGTTGTTGTCTGCCTTCTCCTCAGCAGCGCTTTAGACATTTCCTTGTGAAGCTCTTGGATCTAGGACACAGTCATGTCTACTGTCCTTGTTCAGCATTTCCATATAGGTAACAAACAGAACAGAGTTTTCACCCTGTTTAGCTGTTGCCACAGTGCAGGTATTTAGTTTCTGAGGCAAAGGTCTGAGAAATGTTGGACCTTTAATGTCTAGGAAGTGGCTGCTGTGTGAGAGAGAGAATCAGCAAAGCCCAACTGAAATTCTGTGGTGTTATTGAAACAGAAGATCTAGGAGGAGTATAGGATACAGTTACATGTTGGAAGAAAAATCATACGTACAGTGTCTACATGCATTTGGCAATCTGGAAAGTTTACAGGGATTAATTCTGTGGTTATACTTTTATGTACACTTAGCCCCCAGAAAAACTGAGACAGAGGGCTGCAGAAATGTTTCGCTTAGTAGTTATGCCTTGGTAAATCCCACTTCATAAACATGTGCTGCGGCATGGCCCTTGCTAGGGAACATGCAGAGGTGTTTGAAAACGTCTTTTAAGAACCACCTTAGGACTGTAGGGTATGCTTCAAAATGGCAGCTTATACTGTTGAGTACCATCCTCCTTTCTCAAGTCTGTCAGCATATATATGTGTATATATATATATGTATATTTAGACTGACATTTCTAAAGCTGTTAACTTTCTAAAACAATCACTGTTGTGGGTAGGCTTTTAGATACTGCAGTAATGAAGACTACACCTAACAAAAAACAGGCAGAAAAATTTCTAGCAAAGGTCTTCTTTACAGAAGGGTAAAGGCTTATTCTGAAGATGTAAGAAAGCCTGCTCTCTCGTTACTCAGTTGTCTCCATATAATACGCTACACATTATTTTGAGTGTGCACACTTTATTGCGCAGTACTAATGTCTGGCACGAAGTTCGTCAGTTTCTCTGAGGAAACAAAATAGCGTGGGCTAAGTGTGGTCTAAGTAATGCACTGTCCTGATGGACCAAATACTGTTTCAATCACAAGTTAAGCTGTATAAACATGTAAAGTACAGTATAAGAACCTGAAGTACAGCTACATACTTAAAATCTGTAAAAGTAAGCAAACCTACATACTTAGGACTTCGGGTATTTAAAAGTAGACGATACAGAAATGCCTGCATAATATATTTCACCATGGAGTTCAGTGGAATTCGGCAGTTCAGCTGATAAAAATATGTAAGGTACATGTTCCTTCCCCTGTACTCATCTTATACTTTCTGCTTGGTGCTCTTGAAATGTATCCTTACTGAATTTTTTAAAAAATGTTTATAGGGATGCTTCTTTTGCAGTTTATGCAATTAAATTTGTACCTGTCTGCATTAAAATTTTCTTTTCTTGGCTTGGATGCTGAGGACAGTCTCTTCAAGACAGCCCTATTAAAATAAGCATTGCCTGCTTAGTGAAGTTGTAAACACTAGCTTATTTTAAGCATCTGAACAGAACACCATGTCAGTTCTACATTCCGTAAATAGGACTTCGTGACCTTTTGTAATTTTTTCTTAAATACATTGGTTTCTGTGCTACTGCATTATTTTCCTAATCAGTAATGACTACAAGTAAGCATGAGAATATGTAGCAGACATTAGTCATTATTTTGTTTCTTTATTCTTTCCTTAATTCTATATTCCTTGACAAATACATTATCAATAAAAATGTATACAACATGTATGAGTATGTGGGGTTGTATGTGACTGAAACTACACTTTGCCTTAGAAATTGATGGCAACAGTATAGTTGACGGGCATGGTGAACTATGAAGACCATGTTAGGTGTGCACAAAAGACAACTTACGTTTAGCTTATTAGTTGGCCCATTTCCTTCAGAACCTGTGCTGCTGGGTTGACTCTTTTCATTACGGTTTCCATTGACAGAGGCATAGCACAATTTCATTCAGCCAGCAGCTTTAAGGGTTAAGGAAAGGAATTTATTTGGATTTGAGGGCTGTATGTGTATGCTGTGTTTAGAAGGCGTGATACTGATACTGTTTATTTTTTCTGTTTTTTAGGGCAGGTTAAAGTGTTCAGGGCCCTGTATACGTTTGAGCCCAGAACAGTAAGTACATCTAGATTTTAGGATTTTGAGAAGCTTGATGTTAATCTTGTCCGTAACATTTCTTCAGTTCTGCTAGTGTTGGCCTGTTAGACTTACTGTACTGTGTTTTCAATGAAAAAGTCTGTTGATGGATATCAGTTCTTAATGTGACTAAAACTGCCTGATTAATTATCGCTCTCCTTTTTTAAGTCTACCTCTTTTTAAAAGCATCATGTTTTCTTCTCTGTTATCAGTTACCTGCAATCTAAGATCAGCAATTGTAGTGATTTTTTTTCTTTTCTTTGAAAGGCAGTAAAGATAATTAGGAACTAAGAGATTTGGTGAACTAAAACCAACCAAAAAAGGGGATGAAAATTACAAACACAAGATACATTTCACTGCTTTTGTTGCGCAGTGCTCTGTTGGAAAGGCCACAGTTGTCGTCTTTAGTTGTCAGGAAGGTCATAGATCCACAAAGTTAGCTGTAGACATGTATGAAAGACTGCAAGGCTGTTATCTAGTTGCTAGAGAATTTGAGTTACTGTTCTTTTGAAAGAAGAGCTGAATGTACTCTGTGTTATCCGGGTATTTGTTTTTCCTAGGTATACACATTCAGCTTTTTGTGTACTTGCCTTTTTTTTTTTTTTTGTTGTTTTTAAGCCAGATGAACTGTACTTTGAAGAAGGAGATATCATTTACATCTCAGACATGGTAAGTCTAAGACACCCCATACAGACAGAATACTTCAGAGATGCAGCATATCCTTTGTAAAATATTTTCCCTCTTCTCTGCAGAGTGATACGAATTGGTGGAAAGGAACTTGCAAAGGGAGAACTGGACTAATTCCAAGCAACTATGGTAATGTATAGAATATTTTCATTTGGTAAGATTATTCACAATCAAAGGAGATCACTTGATAAAAATAACGGGTACACTTATTTTGAAAAACTGATCACAGTATTGGCATTTAACAGTCCTCTACCAGAATATTTCAGAATACATCTGCGATATTGATCAGAGAGCTTGAGTTTACCAAGTGTTTGTGTTTCTGGTTGTGCGGGTATCTGCAATAGATATTCTCAGTTTTGAGGGGAAGAGCACTTGGATCTAAAGGATGGTTTTACAGACGGCACATGAAACTGATAGGCTTAAATTCTATTTCAGTTTTTAAGATCTTCTCGTTAGGAGTATCTTAGAATTCGTTGAGTCTGTACATTGCCTTTTTTTTTAGTAGATGTAAGGATGGGCAGTTGCAGCTTTTAGTAGCTTTGAGATCAAGAGCATGGGGTGGCTTCTTACAGAGACAGATGATCAGTACTGGAATTGTTAAGTAAACCTGCACATGGACAGGATGGTAGAGGAGATTGTGACCAATTCTGTAGACCTCCTTTGATTTTTTCTTTTTTTTTTTTTCCAACTTAAGTAATAGGGCAGTTTTGTTTGCCATTTTTTGCTTTTTAATGAATATATTCAGCCACAAAAGAGCATTGTTGTCTTGGGGTTTGCACTACATTAAATATCCCATACCTGTTTGGACTGAATAGGAATTGCGTTTTCAGATTCAACCAAAATCACTTTGTAGAGCCATGAGTACAGACAATACGGCATAATTCTTCCGAGTCCTACCAGGAAATGTAGGCAGAGTAGCAGTGTCGTGAGGCAGACTGTGTCAAAACTGCTAATACATTGGTAACTGTGGTTGCTTCATGTTGTCCCTTCTTCACTAGGAGACATTACGGTAGCGATGCTATGATTCTCTGTCCTGACCTGTTGTTATTAGAAATACATGAATAGAAGCCTGTGGTGCAGTTACTGAGACCATGGCATCAAATTTCACTTTAGTTTGTGACTTCCAGCCTGATTGTACTCTTGCCATCTGCCAGAGGTGGTCAGTGTTATATATAAGAATAGTTTGCATGTGCTTACTTACACTGAAATTTCTTTTGAACATTGAAGTGTGTTACGTTTAAAATAAAACCAACAACTTACTAATTCAGTTTGGAAAAGTTCCTTCCAGATTGCTTTACTGAAAAGTTATCTGAGCAAAAGTTTAACTTCCATTTGAGGCCAGGCAGGGGGGTGTGGGGTGATGTTGTCTCTGTCTGCACATTTGCAAAAATTTCGTGTGTAAGCAGAACAGAAGCCTCTTCAGACCCTATGAATAAAGAGTACCAGGAACATATCTTCTGATTTAGACAAACTGTGCAAAATTCCTAAAGGCCTCCTTGTGCTGGTTGCCACCATTTGGACTGCCTAGGTTCAGTCTTACCCATAGAAACACTGTGATCTCCTGTGCTCTGCTACAACCTTTTTGCAAAAGGTGGAAACTGACCTGAAACTACTGAGTCTCTGGTGAGGTCTTGTGCTCCATATAGCTGGGCTTGAAGGAACGCATTTGAAAACACTGTGAGTGGAAAAGCTGATGAAGATGCAATCAGTGTTATCTGCATTTAAAATATTTATTACTGAACTTCTGATAAGAATTTTCTAGAGACAGAGTTTTTTTTTAGGCTTTTGAGATGGTGCTGTTAGTGTTAATGCCTTCTGCTATGTACAACAAGCACAGCTCAGTATGACTAGTATGTTCTGCTTCTGTAATGGCTGTCTGCTCTGGGACTGGCTTCTCCCAATCTGCTTTAGGATTCTGTTCACTGCACAAGTTTTTTTTTTAAACTGAAATATCAAAATCTAGCATTTGTGTTCTATTTTATTGACAACTAGAGAGACAAGCGTGTGAAATCTTGCAGTGAAAAGCATTGACAAGCCAGTCTTGTTTAACTGCTTCATCAACGACCTGGATTTAGAATGTACCCTCAGCAAGTTTGCTGATGACACCAAACTGGGAGGTGTGGTAGATAACACCAGAAGGCTGTGCTGCCATTCAGCGAGACCTGGACAGGCTGGAAAGTTGGGCAGAGAGGAACCTGATGAGGTTCAACAAAGGCAAATGCAGGGTCCTGCACCTGGGGAGGAACAACCCCATGCATC
>Ga0065711_1047087_pt1 | contig 12529 bp, 5 predicted proteins | sample Hoacrofraction12_FD_59098 | JGI IMG/M metagenome (GOLD analysis project Ga0065711, IMG submission 59098) | Hoatzin crop microbial communities from Cojedes, Venezuela - Epithelial fraction 12 v2 (version 2) | ecosystem: Host-associated > Birds > Digestive system > Esophagus > Crop | place...
TGTAGCCCTCCGCTGGACTCTGTCCAGTAGCTCCTCATCTTTCTTGAACTGGGGAGCCCAGAACTGGACACAGTACTCCAGATGAGGCCTCACTAGGGCAGTGTAGAGGGGAAGGAGAACCTCCCTCGTCCTGCTGGCCACACTCCTCTTGATGCATCCCAGAATGCCAGTGGCCTTCTTGGCAGCCAGGGCACACTGCTGGCTCATGGTCAACCTGTCGTCCACTAGGACACTCAGGTCCCTCTCCGCAGAGCTGCTCTCCAGCAGGTCCACCCCAAGCCTGTACTGGTGCATGAGGTTGTTTCTCCCCAGGTGCAGGACGCTGCACTTGCCCTTGTTGAACCTCATCAGGTTCCTCTCTGCCCAACTTTCCAGCCTGTCCAGGTCACGCTGAATGATATCCATGAAACCAACACATGAAGATGTCAGACTGAAAGGAGTTCTTTCAGGTGGAATTAAATCCAGGAGGCACTAGCAGAATGCTATTTATTTGTTTAACTGCTAAAGAAATCAAAAATAACTTTACATGCTTGAATACTGTCTTAGTGGTGGAACCATGGTAGCGGTGCCATAGTATTTGAAGATCAAAAATCAGAAGCCTCTTTTCTTCTAAAATTCAGAGCAATCTACAGGTGGAGGGTCAAGAGATCAAGAGATGCATCAGCTTTATACCACCAGTACTGTCTTCATGTCGCCAATTGCATTTTAGACATATAGCAGAGACCATGCTTACCTTTCTGTAACAGGATTGTGACCCCACTGACTTTTCTCACAGACCTGTTATAGAATCCAATAAACAAGACTATACTATCTCTACACCATTGATACTCTTGCAGGTTGGTTTTGTGTATCGCATCCTTCCTGCAGCCTCTATTTGGCATTAGAAAGGATTGCTGAGATTGCTTGGTGTTTTCTTTCTAGATCTTTGAAATCCTTCTTCATTATTTCAGGTGTTCACTGTCCTTATTATGAGCTCCCTCATGTTATATACTCTGACGTCATTTAAATCTACCTCCTGCAAGGAGCCTGGCAGCAAGTTGGACTTAATTCTCTCAGTCCCTAAGCAACCTGAATCTAGCCACGTAGGTGGTGTGGGACTTTGGTCTCTTCGGTGTGGGAAAGGAAGGAAGTAGAACGTGAGTAGTTTGGTGTGATTTCTAAACCCCAATGAAGAAAGAGAAATAGAGACAACTAGAGAACAAAATATCTGGCTTTGGGAGTGCTGGACGGGTAGCAGAAATTGAGAACTTGCCCCAAAAAAAGCTGATTATTTAGCCATAATGATTATCCATGGCCTCTCAACTGAAAAGACTTCAAAGATTATTCCTGCATTGCTGAGCTATTTTGAGGTTTGTGTTGAAATTCCAGATGGGAATCTTACATGTACATATTTACTCCTTCTTAATAATAGTGAAGCAGTTAAAAATTTGCATTACTGCCAAAACAACACATTTTTCTTGCAATGAGTTTTATGCAGAACAGAGAAAGGGCTATTTAAAATTTTTCTGGTTTACTTTGTATATAATGCAGGTCTCAAAATGCTTTAAAAAAATAAACTCAAATAGTTTGCTTCCTGTAAGATGAAGTCTGAAAAATGAAAGATCTTACAGATGTGGCTTAGTGCTCCAAGTGTGCTACTTAGGGAGGGTGCACATGCTTCACTTTGTCAGTGTTGCTAAGAAACAGTGAGGTTGGAAAGACTGGACTTTTCTAATTAGTAAATATTAAATGCTTTAAAAAAGTTAAAATGTCCATGTTAGAGTTGCATTGGGATTGTGATTGGGTAAAAGACTGCTGTCTGCCAGCAACTATCCTGTGTTCATGTGAATCCCTTCTGTAATTAGGCCAAAAGGTCAAAGAAGACTGAACTCTCTTATACTGAGCTGAGTCAAGGGTAAGAAGTTTCTAGTTTTACTCAATATCAATTACTTCAGTGGCCAAATAGCTCCAGGCATCCCTTTAAATTGCTAGTTGTGTTTGTTAGCTGCTACTTTCTTGCTCTTACTATCATATGTATGTTTTGTTTGGAACTGGAGGAAAATAGACTGTTGAGAGGTAGCATGTAAAGATTTAGGGGGAACGTTTTATACATAACGTACTATATTTGGCATATCCATTGTGTAAGGTGGATGTAAAAGGTCACAGAGGAGGGTTATTGTTGTATCCACTTAGCAGGCGGATAAACTTCAGAAAGAAAAGGTGAAGTGGTTTACAGAAGAACACCAAGCGATGTGGTGTGGAGACTGTGGAGTGATTTTCTGCCACACCACAGAGAGTGTCAGGGCCCACAGTAAGAAGGATTTGGTATTCAGCCATTGAAGTACACAGGACTTTTTCTAGTATCTGAAGTGAATACAGGTCATGTTGTGAAACAGAATGTTGCCAGCTGACTAGCATGCAATGCCTGGATAGAATTTCAGTTCCAAAAAAAGGCGAACAGAGCTATATTAAAATGAAAATTATTTAAAGAAGAGAGATTGACTGAGGTTTGTCTGTTCATTGTTCACTGCATTAAGTATAAAGTAGTCTTGCCAAGACACGTTTTTCCTTCTAAAGGCTTGGTGACCACATTTCTGATACTTAATACTCTCAAACCCCAGCAACTAAATAGCTTTTTGCTTTTCAAGTCTTAAGCCCTGTGTAGCTGGCTGCTGTCATTTTCCTTGTCAGAGAGCTGAAGAAAACAGTAAAACGTATCACCCAGATGTAAAAGCTCCTTCATTTCCTTCCAGTTAGTAACTGCAATGCACAGCGGCATAGTGTGTAAGGTCCTACCATACGGACAGGAGGCTGAAGCATTTGCCCCTCTCTTTTCTGTGACATGGCACCCCCCTTTATGTGACTGCAAATTGTAATCAGCATTTCACCTTTCAAGAATTGGTTGAGATTTAGAGTTTAACAGAAGAAAACAACTGAAGGCATCCAGATGATTAGTTAAATGAGTGAGGAAACATGATGGCTTTCTCCTACTCCTTTAAAGAATGTTTATTTGATCAATTAAGTGATTTTAATACATTAAAGGGTTTCAGTGATAATTTTTTTCTCACATCGTCAAATAAACAGCTTGCAAGATGAAGCACAGTATACTGCCTATAATTCAAGATGCAAGAAAATATGCTGATGAGGCCCAAAATTAAAATAATGATAGAAGTCCACCCAGAAGAAGCAGTCCTAATTCTTTGTTAAATGACACAGTTTCATTGTGTTGGGTAAAACTGCCTTTGAATCACTGCTGACAAAAGCTCTATTTCCTTATTTGTGAAGTTCTACAGGACATGTCATGCTGTCCCTCAGTGTGTGTTTATCTTGTCTTTTGATATCAAATCGATTTCTTTATATTGTTTTTGAAGGAAATGTGTTTATTAGACATGCTTTTAGCTGCAAAACACAGAAATGTTTCCACAGTTCCAAAGCGCCAGTGTAGGTCCAATGTCAGTTGAAGGTAGCTGGTTTGCCTTGAAATTGTTTGCAATTATATGGAAATAGATTGTTGTTATTTTTGTGGATTTTATTTATTTATGCAAAGAAACAAAGCATTCAGTACAAGCCAGCATGTAAAATTTAAACTGCTGTGAAAGAGACATAAACCAACAGACAAGAAGCTGTTTATAGATGATTTACTTGAGTGGTCTAAATTTTGAAATAGTGTTTGGAGATGGTAAATATGCACATGCAAAACCCAGCATTTGCATCAGCATTTAGAAATTGATTAATTACATGCCTGACTGCCAGCTGAAAAGCATGAAAACCCTCTTTAACAGCAGAACTTTTCTATGTGTAGCTCAAACTGAAGGTTGCAGATACTTGCAATTTGCAAATTGCCAAGTCTGTTTGAAATAGGGAAACCATTGCCCTCCTGTATTAGCAGCACCGTGAAAATTCATATTAATGAGTTAAAAATGTAGTGACATACTTAATTGTTTTTCACCTTGCTACAGTCAGCTCCAGCCCATTTTCTAAGTGTTTTCTAATTTGGAGGGATTGAGATTCATCAGATCTTATTTAAAGAAATTAGATAAGAATTAGTGCTTAGACTCTGACTTCGAGGACTTTGATGAGGGACATTGTGTTCTTCTGAAGGAACAATAATTTTCCCTTATATTTCATAAATGCCTCTTATCCGTCAGTGCTCTGCACATTAGTACGTTATTCAAAGTTAACAAATAAATTACAGTGTATTAGAAACATAAATATGATCTTGCTCTTAACACTGAAACTGATTAAAGCAAATAAATGGAGTGTAAGATGGATTCAAATGAACAGAAAACCATACCTTAATAACCAAGAGGTCTTCTTTCTGCACTTGTGAGATGGGGTTGCTATTCCACTGCAAATATGGGCAAAATTGTCAGGAGGAAGCTTAAATATGACAGTCGTCATCCCTTGGAAACAGAAAAGTTCAGAAGTGCTTATTCAAAATCAACGTATTGCTCAGTAAAATACATCTCAGAAAGGGCGAAAAAGGCGGCATGTCCCAGCAGAGGCATTGGTAGTCTGAGATACAGAAAAGGTAAATTCCTCTTTATTTCAGTCTTGCCTTTCCCATTTCCATTTTTGTTTACTTTCGAAGTGTTTGGGATGGAGACTGTTTGCATTGTTAGAGCTCAGCAGTGGGACGTCCCTTCAGCTAGTGAGATCTGAATACAAGCAAGTCTAGAGTTGGATATCTGAAAAAAGCCTAGCAGAAGTAGGAGCCCAAGACCAGATATATTTTTGCCATTGCTTCTCACTTATTCCGTAGATCTTTCAGGACACATAGATATACATACACGTGTGTGTGTGTGTGCGTGTTTGTATAAATATGCCACGTGCTAGTCTGATCATCTAGCTTGGGTTCTTGTTGACTGGCATTTAAACCAGGTGGTTCTCATATCCTCAGTGATGATACTGTGTCACATCTGGATATAAATCTGATGTACACACACCAAGACATCAGTGTATCTTTTACAGATTAGTAGAAGTCCCACTCCTTTTTTATTTTCTTTTTTCTTCATGAAAGATCTATTAACCTATCTGTAGGAAACAACAGGAGAAATTGTAAAGAGTTCAAATTATGTAAATGTACAATAGTAATCAGGAGAGAAAAAGAAAAACTATGTCAGGTAGCTTTGATGAAACTGCTTTGAAGTATTTACTGGTGCCATCAAATTAAATTTTGCCTTATGTTTAGCATAAGGATTACAACATTTAAACAAACAATGACTTTGTGCAGGAAAATACTAATTATATTTGTTTTGCCTAGCTAAAATGCACAGACATGTTTTGGCTTATTTGCAGGAAAGTTTAGGAGCGCAAATGTAATGTATTTATTATTCAATGCTATATACACACAGCTTGTCTGGGCTAGGGGCTAGATTTTAACCTCTAAAGTCTTCCAAAGACAAATAAAAATATTCTGGGGAAATGTTTTGGTACAAACTAATCCCTTTTAAGCATAAAGCCACGAAGGGTTGTTCAGATTTAATACAATAATTTAATGGGAACTAAATTTGGCATGCCATCCTGAAAGCAATTACCCACGTAACACAGATTATGAAGTAGTAGAAGTGTGGTGACTTTTCTGCGAAAAACTAAGTTGTTTTAGGAGGGGTTCTAAATTTTTAGTATATAATTCAATTACACGAAAAATCTATCAATGTTTAGACTTTGCATGTCCGACTATGACTTTAGGTCACGCATATTAAGCCAGTGTTTGTATCAGACTTCCCAAGGAAGTACGGTTGCTAAGAACCAACATCTTTGATCGATCTCTGGCAGGGTGGCCTGTTTTAACTCTGTAGCAACTTTGGGCACACTCTTCTGGACTCTTGGTCTTTTAATTTTCTACTCAAGTATGATATTTTTTTTCCAATTCCAAAGAGACTCAAGGCAGAGAAACTTGGGCACAGACCACAGGATAGTTCAGATGAAGAAACAGTTTCTGTGGCCTGTTTGAACAAACATAATCTACTTAAGATCTGACTCCTTTGCTCAAAACTGTCTTCCAAGGCTCCCCCAGAAGGCTTCTTGCCCTCCCACTGTACATTCACACCACGTCCCACCAGCCTATGTTTTCTGTGCCATCGTATGCTACAAACCAACCCTCTTGTTTTGGACACGTATTTGGGATAGTAATTCTCGGGGGCAGAAAGGAACCAAAATGAAAGACCAAGTGGAGCATGATCCTGTTTGACCAGAGTCTTTCTGTTTGTGGATATCTGGGCCATCCACATAGCTTAGTTGCCAGGGGAGCATCCGTGCATCAGAAAAGGAGCAGTTTGCTGCTGTGTTTCTTACTTTTTATGTCCTTGTCTGCAAGGACGAGTTGTGAGAGGTGTGAAGAGGTTGTGAAGAAGGTAAATAGTCAACCTGAAACTTTGCCACTGATCCAACAGAAAAATCTGTTTGAGTTGCAGGAATAATGGTGTGAACACAGCTGTAGAAGCAAGGATGAAAAAGTTATCTGAACAGGTATTTAGTAAATATAAATAGTGTGGGTTGTCCTTAATGTTTAATAAGCTTTTATTTTTAATAAGCTCTTAAGTGTATTTGCCTCAGCTTACGTTCCAGCTCATCTTTTTACTAAGGACATTATTTGAAATCATTTGTAGTATTATAGAATAGGAGCCTCAAAAAAATTTTAATTACCTTTCATTATAACTATTGTCTGAACATTCTAATTCTGATCAGCTAGATATGGCACAGGTAATGGCTTTGCCTTGCAGTAATGTGTGTTAGAAATAATTTTGTGTTGATAGCGATGTAGTAGAGAACTGGTCTGGAACAGGTTTTGTTTAGGTGTACGTGCTGACCCTAATCCATCCGCTATCTGTAAGCCAACCTCGCGGCCTCAGCGGTGGTTTCCAGCCTTCCTCAGGATGGGTGTATCTGTGTGAGAAGAGCTACAGAACTGACATGTTGTTGTGCGTCATGAAGCCGATTCCATCACCTTCTGTTTCCTGGCAATTCCCAGTTAGCTGGCCAAATATTTAGATAATTTGGAAATAAAGAAAGGGAAGATCTTCTACTGAAAAAGTATATTTTATAGCTGGAGTTTTAAATACCTAGAAGAAAAAAACCCTGATAATAACTCTCTGAATCTCATCATAAACAAGCCTTTTCCTTATATTGTCATTTTACTGGGAAAATTGTGAACTGTATTTGTCATGTGTTACAATTAGTATAAACCTACTAAAAATATTTAGAATGAAGGAGAATTCTGAGATCAGAGTGAAAAAAAAGGAAATGAAGAGCTTCTAGGCACTGTTAGGACAGCGCCTTCTGGAATTTTGGGGTTAAAGTTTAGGAAAATTTAGATCAAGGAAATACATTTGAAAATAGTCTTTCTGCCTTCTCCACTTACACATCTATAGGTAATAATAATAGCAGAAGGAAGGGCTGGTATCTTTGCAGGAGTATGTACAGAATAATAAATGCAAAAGGCAAGCTGTAGGAAATGAAACAGATCCGCAAGACGACCTGATTTGCTGAGATCCTCACAAGATGCTGAAAGCATCAGGTCTAGCAGAATCCATGGTTTTCACAATGCTTAAAATGTCCTAGGAATTAAAACTGTTTTCTTTTAGGCTTATACTTTCAGAGAGACTTCTCAAAATAAGAAAGTAGCCAGTTATTTTAGCTGTTTGTCAAAGCAGACTTCTTGGCAAGCAGCTGCATGGCGCAGTGGGACTTGGCATGAGTAACAACCACGGCATCAGGTGTAGAGGCAACTCCAGGGGGTCTGAAGAGAACCACCAGGTATGAAAGAATCTTTCAGTGGAGGAATTTAATTTTTCTCTTATTTACATCTGTCGAGGGTTCATTAACCTTTTGCAGACAGACTATTTTGCTTTAGTTGTATTTCTTATTACCCTCTTTGACCATGAACACTTTCATAAAATATTTTTGCTGTCTCCTTAGTTTTATGCATTTAGTAAACAGCATCTGATATCAAACAATTTCAGAGGTCTTAGATTTCATACAATGCATATATATCTGCCAATTTAAGCTGTTCAATGTCATTTAGAAACAAGCCATAGTTGATTTCACTACATGGAGTTGATATTTTCCCTTCAGAATAAATAATTACTTATATGACATTTACTTTGATCTCTGAGTTTCAGAATGGTCTTTTTATGGTTGTTTTTGTAAGCTAGAGTCCAATATCCAGGTCTAAAATACTTCTGGAAAGTAAACATTATTAAAATAGGATTTCACTGACTTGTACGATATTTAAAGCGAATTGTAAAATTATTTGTTGGTTTTTTGTTTGTTTTTTTGTTTTTTTTTTAAATATATATTATCATCACAGGAGAAAATCAAACAGGCTGGCCTCTACTGAATAAAGGAAGAAGAGCTATTTGAGTTTCACAACTAGTAATTTTTTGCAAGAGATATTCAGATTAATATTTTATTTGTAAATTCTTCTAAGTATGCTTTCAAAAACAAATTATATCATACTATCACCTTAGAATTCCACCTATTCTGTATGCTACAAGATGAGTTTCATTCCAATGCATGCAGTTAACTGTGCAAAAAAAGATGCATTTCAGCTGGAAAAGAGTGTGCTTTTTAAGATGCCGGGGATGCATGTTTGCATGGTTTGTTTGAAATTATTGATAGATGAAGACTCATAGTTTCTCTTGAGAGTTTCATATGTACCAAAATTGGAGAGTCTGAGAGCGATACCCAGATCAAAGCAAATTACTCAGACTTTCAGCAACACCCATTCCCTAAACACCTCACCAGATATAGGCGAGGACCAGGACGAAGGCTCTCAGAGAGTTATGATCATCTTTGCTGCTGCTGTCTTACAGCAGCACGCATATGGACGTGCTGCGGGAAGAGACTGTTTTTCAGAACCTGGTGAGAGCTGTGGTTGTGTCCTTTCACACTAGACAGTGTACATTCTATTGAACAAATGAGGGAACTCGCTTGATAGCAGTAGGAGTTGAGGAAGTTGGTTGAGAGCACCAAATGATTGCTTTCATAAGTGTGAAGTGATTGGAAATCCTAATGTAATGTTTGCCTTCGTTAATTAATACTATCGCTATAATGCTCTATTTCATCTATTGCAGTGCAGACTTTTCTCAGTGGTTTCTATAATTAAGTTTCCAACAGTCTATAGAAAGACAAGAAATTTCTTTAGAAATAAAAGCTAAGTGTGGCAAGCTCAATAACTGATGAGTAGTTTATCTCTAATACTCCTTATGAATATGGCCAAAGTGCAGAGCAGGTCATGAGAGAGTTCAATTTACAGATTATTCTTTTGAAGGAGATGGAAAAGTTCAAGCCAATGAAAATAAAACCCAATATACAAAATTTTTCTGTCTTTAAAGTGCAGTTCTGTGATACAGAAAAGTTAAAATTCATAAAATTTGTTAGTACAGTATTTTACTTAAAACAGCGTAGTTGAAAGTGGAAATGGGTATGTTCAGAAATGTTCAGGCATTCTTTAATAAAGTAAATGCTGTCGTTAGTGGCACCTCTCAGCAGAAGTTTTATCTTTTTTCACCCTATAGATAAGCACTCTTCTGGGAGATGAATATTGCTGCAGTCATATTGTGCTTTCGCATAATGAGATGTGGGTTCTATTTGTTAGAGTTTTATGATAATGAAGCTTATAATTTACTGACAAACAGGCTTGCTTTCAAAACATTCGCTTATTGCCATGACATTTTTTATTTTCATCAGAAACACTGATGTGCAGTTTAGGTGTTGATGGCGACAGATGTGTACCTTCATAGATGGGCAGAAAACCATGAAAAAGGGTGAAAAAATAATCCAAAAGTGAGGAAAGTGTAGCACTGGGATGAAGTATGTGGCCTACTTTGCTGTGCTGTTAAAAGCTAGATACCAATTAGTAAACTCTGTTGCTCTTCACAGATGAAAGTGTCCTTAGTAGAATGTTATTAGCTTAGTGTGTCGGTTATGTTCCTCGTAACATGCCATAGATTTGATTTTTGCAAAATTTTTGCAAAATTTGTTAAATCCTCTCCATGCAAGGCTTGCTGAATCCCTCAGATGTTGCAGTCTTGTCTTATGATATGAACTACTTGTTATTAGATGAGCAAGGGGTGAATTTACATCAGTTAAAAGTTTAAAATTTATCAAAATTTCTTTGCTGAATACTTGAAAATTAATTCAGAACTGGACATAGAGATATATTTCTTCAGCTTCTTGTGTTTTGGTTTATTTTGTTTTGTTTTTAAAGATGATTTCTGAAATTTAACCAGGTGCTGTTCAGCGTCTGCAGAATAATTCAATTTACTGAATCAAATCTGTGGTTGGAATGAGAGCTGCTCTTTGACATGTTGCTTTTCACTACTGTAATTCCATTTTTATAGAGTTTGGGCTCACATTCCAATGCTTAGTAAGAAACGCAAGGTTCCTTAGCACATGCGCTGTTATCATTTAGGCATCATTTTTCTAAAAGTTCTTAACCTTATAACATAAGGTATTGGAAAACAAAATATGACAATTAAAAGAAAGAGTACATTCTGATTTTGGATTAGGAAAATTGTTCCAAATCCATGTTATAGTTATACATGAAATAAGATAACATTCTAAGGTTTTATAATGCTCACATAGACATATGAATAGAGAAGATGAAAACAGGGCAAACACCCCAGTGTCGTCCAGAATCTGTGAGTGAGGAGCCTGCTCAAAAGTAGAAAGAATCTCTTACTCTCATTCTGGTGAAATTTTTTCTTCTAAGGCTGGGTCTTTAGACTATGTCTAGATTTTCTGCTTTCTTGCTTCAGATAATGTCAGACTGTATCATCCACCAGGTAATCCGAGTCATTTACTTTCCTGTAAAAATACTGTCTCTATGTTGGTGTCTTCTACAGTGTGCTCTCAGTTTTTATTATGTTATTTTGGCGATAATTATAGGGATCACAGTAAAGGAAAAAGTAAATACTGAGATTTAGAGTTTTCAAAGTTAGGTAAAATAATCATCACTTGAATTTATTTACTTTGTATATGTATTATAAGCAAAGTAAGTACGTGGTGAATTTTAAGCATTCTCCTGATGTTTTATTAATTTAGTTTACAGAAGATTGCCTAAGGTGAAAGTCTGTTGACTAAGGCCTTCATTAATATAATAAAGTAAGCAGAGGTTTAAATAGATGACACAACTACCAAACCCCTCCTGTGCTGAGTTTTTCTATGAGCATACATTGTTCATGCATGCAAAGGAGTTAACGTAAGGGTATAATGAATCTTTTACATGTAATTAAAAACTTTGCGGCCTCTAGGACAAACATCTCCCAATTATCTCATTTTGTGCTTCATCCATTATGCAAGTCTGTCAAAAAATACTCTCTTCCTTCAAGGCAATTGATTAACATTGACTGTTTTTTCCTCAGTTTCTGTTCAAAGTAATGTAGTGAGATTAACACCACAATTATTTGCAGTGGGTTGAGTCTGTCATTTAATTAAAATAAAATAAAGCTGCCTATGAAAAGGAACTTGTTTGCACAGATTCGTCCAAGTAGAACTGATTTCTGGGTTTTAATTTATGCAGGAATCATTTTATTCCCCTTCCCAACAAGACAAAATGTTCATTTTCTTGTTAATGTATCTTATTCATTTTAAATGGCTAAAGAGCTGGTGATTTTGTTTAGTAAACTTTGCATGAGGGAGGGAATTTGCTAATGTGACATGGTGGTAAAAGCTTGAAATTGCCCTAAATGTTTGTGATACCAGCCTGCGGTGCCTAATTATTTCTTTAATTACAATGTTTCTAATTATATTCCACATTTGTATACATACCAAAAAGGATCAAATAATAAAAAAGCATTCTTTAATTAAAATTTCAGTTTCATGTCTGTTATTAAAATGATATTAGCATTGCTAGAGAGAGACATTGTATTCAGCTGCCCAAAGCAGTGGTCAGAAAATCTGCATCTTAATTGATGTCTTTCCAAATGTATGTTAACACAACAAATAGCACATAGGGTTCAGAGATTAGTAATCCTTAGGGGCATTTAAGACACACTTGGTGTGCTTTTCCTGCAAGGAATACTGCATTTTAATCAGTAATTTAAAAGTACAAACACAGATCAATTATAAAAGGCCTGCTATATGGCTGAAAATAATTCTCAACGGTCATTTTCTTGAAGTTGACTGTATAACTAATTGATACATTTTTAATTATAACACCTTGGAGCTTTTACAGTGCTGTTGCTTTCAAGCAAGGGAAATCTCCAAGGCAAGACTTGGTATTTCTTTGTGTCAGGATGATATAACTTTGCCTCAGGCACAGCCACAGGCTGAAAACACTTTGAATGGGTAAAAATCGAGACAGATGGGCAGCTATAAATTCATTACCATTACAAGTTTAAGCATGGTTCTCTATTAGGAACTGATGTAAAGAATACATGAAAATACAGTTGTGACGATACCATAGGATTTTAAATATAGGCATGTGAAGTAAGGTATAATGATTTTTGAAGAGTTTCTGTCATTATCAAGTTAGTAGTTTTGTAAACAACGGATTTACAGGTGTGACCCTAACAGACCTCTGGGCTTTAAGAGCTGGGGGGGG
>Ga0065711_1047089_pt1 | contig 12529 bp, 9 predicted proteins | sample Hoacrofraction12_FD_59098 | JGI IMG/M metagenome (GOLD analysis project Ga0065711, IMG submission 59098) | Hoatzin crop microbial communities from Cojedes, Venezuela - Epithelial fraction 12 v2 (version 2) | ecosystem: Host-associated > Birds > Digestive system > Esophagus > Crop | place...
CCCTCAGACACACGCCGGCCCCCGGCTCTGCCGCCGCGCTCAGCCCGTCCCCCCTCCCGCGCACCCAGCCCCGCACCACCCGCACCCCGAAGGCCGCGGCCCGCTCCTCCTGACCTGCAGCAGCACCAGGAAGGCGGCGAGGCGGCGCTGCCCGCGGCCGAACTCCCCCGCCGCCCCGAAGGCCTCCTCCAGCCCCAGCGCCATGGCCCGCCCGCAGCCCGTCACCACCATGCCGGCTCAACCGCGGCCTCACAGGGCCTGCGACCGCCTCCGGGGACGGCGACTGCGCCTCTGCCCCGGGCAGCCTGCAGACGGTGGGACGCAGTCTGCCCCCCAGCACAACGGCGCTCAGAGCTGCCGCCCCGGAGAAGAGCAGAACGGCTCAGCACCTGCTCCGGAGCTGCTTTAAACCTCCCTCTCCCAGGACCTCGATTTTAATAGAGGCAGCAGGATTTTTCATCAGGATTTAATCTAGCCTAGATAACTGCAGGCTGCTACCGAAGGTTAACTCTGCTCTGCAGCCTTCTCCCCAGGCTGCTGCCTGTGGCCAGGTCTGGCCATTAGGCACCTACAGAACAAGTCAGTTCTCCTTGCTGATTCAATAAAACAAACTACCATAAACCCTCTGTGCACCGTGTGGCTCTCATCCAGTTTGCAGAGTGGCACCTGAAAGCTCCACGCCCTACAGGCAACAGGCAAAACCCCAGTTACGCTGGCAATTCGAGTATTAAGAACAGAGACATTGACTACTATTAATTAGACCTGGGGAAAAGGGGGTTGACAAAAGCACAGCAAGTGGCCTTCTTTGGTGTTACACCTTCAAGGCTGTAACACACCTGGTTATGCTTGTGTTATTCCTACCATTACATCTGAAGATGCAGCTTTACCATTACACTGGCTTTATAGAGGGTTTTTGTTTTGCTTTGGGTTTCTTTTTTCTTTCTCCCCAGTAAGCCCTATTAAGAAATTCTTTCCTTTGAGGCAGTAAGTTAGGATCACCTCCCCATAGTATCCTGGGGCTGTTCAGCCTGGAGAAGAGAAGGCTCCGGGGTGACCTTATAGCAGCCTGCCAGTACCTGAAGGTGCCTACAGGAAGGATAGAGAGGGGCTTTTCACAAGGGTGTGTAGTGATAGGACAAGGGGGAACGGCTCTAAGCTAAAACAGAGCAGATTCAGATTAGCTATTAGGAAGAAACTCTTCACCATGAGGGTGGTGAAACACTGGCACAGGTTGCCCAGAGAAGCTGTGGATGCCCCCTCCCTGGAAGCGTTCAAGGCCAGGTTGGATGGAGCTCTGAGCAACCTGGTCTAGTGGAAGGTGTCCCCAGCCGTGGCAGGGGGGCTGGAACCAGATAATCTTTAAGTTCCCTTCCAACTCTTACCATTCTATGATTCTATGATCCTTAGTGTAGGAGAGCTAAAATTACTGGAAAGATTGGGTGGGAGGGCGCAACTCAGGGAGAACACAGCAAGTGGCACAGGACATCACAGGTATGTTGCCCAGGAAGAGCCAAGTAAGGGTCAAAGTGCTGCTTACCTTGGAAATGTGACAGCGTGGATGAAAGGGACTTTCTAAATAATTTCTGAACATCCTCATCCATATAGTCACCAGACAGCAGTGAAATCCTAGGTTTCATTTGAAGTCCTTACAGTCTTTGCTCCAGATGCTTTCATGACTCCTGCCCTAATTCAAACAGAGCCATCCCTGGCTGAACCTTGGCAAAGGCAGCCAGACATCAACACCACAGGCTCCTGTTTTGTTCCTGAACAGATCCACAGAAAGAATTACTATAATTGTGGAAGTCTACTGATTTTACAAGACCTACCAGTTTTAAAAGTCCCTTCAAAATGCAGATAGGTTGTTTCAGTACTGGAATCATTATAATAAATAATAAGATACAGATTACATAGTGATTGGTTTGTTAATCATAATTCAGATAAAATATCCACTGCATCCTGCTCAAAGCAGCGTTTATTAAAGATAGTATCAAGATAAGTCAATGCATAATGAAGCTTTCCCTCCTACAAACATGTAAACAAGTTGACAGCAAGTTATTATTACAATATAAAAATTAAAGCTTACATTGCATTTTTTAAAGCTACTAACTTCAGTCTCAATGTAGACAGTCTCTGGTCTGTAGCATTTAAAAATATGAGTTCTTGAAAAATGTTAAAGTATTGACTTTGCACATACACTTTTCTGTAGAAAAATACATAAAAATACCAACTTCCCATTCATAAAAGCAACACCAAAAATAAAACGCATCTTTGTCATGAACAGCCTATTAAATACATCTAGCATTTGCTCCACCATTCTGTTTAACCAAATTATCTTCTGCTCATTTTAAAATTCATTACAGTTTGCAAAAAGTATCTTGAATAACATTCAGTTACTTTCACATAGCAAAGCAATCAGCATTAAGCAGCTAATATTGGCAATTACCTTGTAATCACAGTCTGGCCTAAGTTTATTTGCAACTGCGGCCATCATTTTAATCCTCATCTCAAACATGTATTTTAACACGTACAGTAACAGTAGGCTCTTGCTCAGAAATCTGAGTCAGTTCACATACATTTTTGGAAAGGTTCAAAACCTTTATATGATTTAACAAGAAGTACATATTCTCTTTTAAAATACCTTCAACCTCTATGTCAGTTTTTCTTCAACTATATCAGCAGTCCTGTTGGTGGCAGTCAGTCAATTCTCAGGAAAGGCCTTGCTCATAAGATTATATAATTTGACATGAACTACATTTTACATTCCAAAATCAAAAAGAACGTTAATTTAAATTTTGATGTTTTACTAGCAAGAGCTAGAGAGATCACTTTTGCAGTTGCTAAGGCAAAAAAGTTTGAAAGTTCTCCGTACACAAGAGATTGTGCAGAGAGAAATACATATCACTGGATGAAAGCTAATCAAGCCATTGTGCCCTGCCAAGCATCAACTAACAATGAACAGCAAGGAAAAAAAAAATTAAGATAATACAGTGAACCAGTTTCAGGATGAATCCAAAGAGCAAAATCGAGCTGTCAAGAATTTTACAGTAGAATTAGACTGAAAAAACCAGTTAGGAAAACACTAGAAGTTTCATCACTTAAGACAGCATCTGAGAGAACACAGGTACATTTATATGCAAACAGTAATGAATACGAGTAGTACTGCCAGCTTTCCTAGTTCTATGCATAATTCAGAAAAATGAGTTTATTTAGCCTTTGTCCCTACTTAATTAACAAGTTAAGTCAGTTAAGTCTGCCAGAAGTTATAGCTTCAAATACGAAACGATGCATAGAGCAACTCAGTGACCACGAATGTGGTACAGCCCCTAAACTACTCCAATGATCTCTAGCCCTGGCAATGCAAGAAGTACACAACCCCTGAAACAGGATCTCCATGAACCTGTAACAGGAACTGTCATTCTGAAAGAAGGGCTTACCCTGCTCCTTCATGCAGGACTCCGATGTGCAGGACGATGACCATTTTATTGCTGTGCCTGCCCACAGAACAAACATGAGGAGTTAAAGCAAGATGTGGCAGCAAGTGCTCAAGCAGGATGCTCGACTGGACAGTAAGAGTTAGAGATTGCACCCAAGGCCCAGGTTAGTCTAATTATCAGAGAGGGGCGAGACACAAACACAAAAGCCTCTGTTTCCTCTAATGCTTTACACACCTTAACACACAGCCAGCCTTTCCCTGACTTCCAGGGAAACAGATGAGGAGCACAAACATTCCTGGGGCACAACTGACGAGCCGCGTCCTGGGGAGGCTGCCTTTCTGGTCACTGCCTCCCCCACAGACAACAGCTCCTTACAAAAGCTAGACACAAGTTGCAGTTTTATTTAGAGGATGGGATTTTTGCACTACACTCATTTGTGAGAGAGCAGCCTTCCTTGTCTTCTGGTACGAAACTGAATCTTCGAAGAAAGTAATACAAGCTTTGGCCTTTTAATCACATAGGGACTGTTGCAGCTTCTCACGAAAGCACTTAACTTCCTCGGAGACGCCAAGAGCACTGCGCCATCAGTACTGTTACATTTGACCAAGGTTCTGCACTTGGCTTACAAATGCCTACAACAGTAACACAACGCCAATACAGACCAGCTGCATTTTTATCCATACGACTGAAACCCTGGCCCAAAGTCTACAGAAGACTACTTCAAATGCCAGTATATATTAACAGGCCATTAAGTGCCTACCAGCAGTGAACCCGCCATAGCTGTAATACAAAGAAAAAGAACTGCAGCTTGTCCAAGCCATAAGAATACACTTAAAAGCGCTGCAATAGACTTGCAGATGACTGTCATACCTGGGGAAGGTCTGAGGACTGGTAGGTCAAGATCCAAGGGTAAGAGGGATCACACGCCATTTTCTCTTCAAGAAAAGTAACACCATCTCTCCCTATGCCAAGTAATAAAATACTATCTACAAAACGTGTTTTCTCCCTGAAACCACAGTAGAAATATAGTCATACAGAAAACTAATAATAGGTCTCGTTCTCAGAACTGCAGAAAATAGACCAAAGGGGACCTCAAAAAGTCATTTTGACAAGTGAATGACATTCCAATGTTAACCTCTGTGCAAACAGTTATGCCATGGAACTCTACGTTATAAAATGTCTGACTAAATCAGCTAGACTTTTAGAAAAAGCTATTTGCACGGAAATATTTTAGTAATAACTTTAGCAATAAAGTACTACACAGCCAATTTTAGAATCTGCATATGATATGAAACATACACACATACATGTTCTAATATATATATTCATTCTTAAAGCAATGCAGAGCAAAACCAAACCAAGGCCTGAATAATCAATCATACATGTCTTCAAGTCAGCATGACTTCTAATACACAGCTGATGGGCTGATCAGATCCCTGAGGTCTGTCACTGGAATTGCTACAAGTTTTACCGATCAGAATTTTAACCAAAAACCAACTTAAATCATTTAAAATCTCTCTAGGTGAAGGAGGAAGACAGACAAACAACACAACAAAAAACCTAAATAAAGCAAACCCCCACACAGACAAAAACCACACAGCCTTGTAATACACAGAAAGGCACCTGATAATATTTTTAAGTGTTAGTAGCAATTAATCTACAGCATCCTAAGTGTACTTAAGCAATCCAGATAAAGTAAAAAAATTTCATAAAATACAAGAATTGCTGGCATTCAAACGGTAAGTCTAACCTACCTAAGTCACTGAAATGACATGTGCAGCTGTAGATCAGTAGGAGTGTGCAAAACTACACAGTTTTGTATAAAGTGCTCAATGTACCACCAGTTTGCACCTATTAGTATTATGTAAGGTTGTTAAGCTTGGCAATATGATGCAAGAAGATGATCTTAAAAGGATGTACCGTATTGACCTCATCTTTCTTTTTTCTTCCCCACCATCATCTGCTGTCCTTTAAAATGTACATTTTTAAATTACACAAAGGCCTTTTCAGGAATTGTAGTTCAGAAGAATGTCTGAAGTATACCTATCTCTCCATGTAAACTTGGAGACATTATGGGTTCTATTAACACAAGTTCCAAATACTTACAACTTCTGCTAATTCAACTGGACATGTAATTCTTTCGGTCTGTTCAGCACCTCTGGAAAAAGGCTGTTGGCCGTTAGTCATTTAGCTCTCATTTAAGGAGTGCCGAAATTCATACTATAACTTGTCCAGATTTAAGTCTAAACAATAAGCAATTACAGAAAAGCAGAGCAATACTTTATCTTGTAATATTTAGGTTCATAAAACCAAGTCCTACCATATCTATTCATACACTCATTATATGCATCATACACAGATCTTTAACACTTGACGCACTGAATTCAAGTTATTATAATACAGCAGTTCGTCTTGCAGGCATTGTGCAATACACTTAGAAGTATACAGCGGTCCTCCTCTTTACTCTGTATTTCAGTGATCCATACCGTATCTGAAGGGGGGAAAAAAGAAATTGTAACAAAGAGTTAAGACCAATTCAGGCAGAAATATTATTTACCTTTCCACTAATCCAATCTAGTAAGCGTCTTTAAACTGTGCTATGGACACTCCACAGATTCAGTAACAGAATCTACCTCTGACAGAATGAGATACAGTTTCAAGAGAATTGGCCAAGAAGGGTAAGTATCAACTGTTTTCCCAGAATTACCCCAAAACTTTTATGAGATTCCACAGACACTTATCTTGAAGTATCTTTAACTTTTGTGGCACATGCAAATATAAAGCACTTTGAATCCTACATAGGATCTGCTCTTTGTGGATTACAAGTCAAAGCAGGCCCATACGTCCATGTCCATGGGAACTAAAAAAATCTAAATCTTCTTTAATCCATTAAACAGCAGATGTTTCAGTGTGCACAACCAAGATATGCAAATGCAGATGACAATAATGCTATCTACATTCCTCTGAAGGTGAGCAGTTCCTGGAATTTGGGCTTAGTGGTGTCCACATTACAAGCAGAGTCAGTTTCATCTCCGCCTCCCTTTTTACTTGCTTAGTTCATTTCATTCATTTATTTCCCTTAAAAACCTCCTAAAAGCTCCAAGCTTAGATACTGTTATCACATACTTCCTTCTCCATGTAGCATTCTAGAACCCAGTTATCACTGATAACCCCTCTAAGATTAAGGAAAAAAAAAAATCTGCTTTGTCAAAAATGTCAAGCTACATTGTTAAATACAAACTCAGTACAACTAAGTTTATACTTGCCTCTTTACGGCCTTTAACACTTTTCACAGATTTCATGCTCTGAGTTCTTCGAAGGCCTCTCTGAGCAAACACTTCATCCTCTGAATGCGTCCCCTCCATCTCTTCATCTGTTTTATCGTCTCCAGGATTTTCCAGTGGAGTTTTGTAACCTTTAAAAGAGTTTTATAAAGAGTATTTAATAAAAGTAGCTGTAACTTTCTGATTTCTAAGAAAGCCCCGAGTTTCACCTTCACCACACATCCTTTATTCTTTTAAATGATATGGTCCATCTGCCAGCTGTTTCCAAACAGCGAAACATCCAGTCTGCCAGGAGCTTGTTACTTATAATTCTGCCATTTTCAAGTTCAGCCCATTTCATTCCATAGATACGTAATGCAGCAGTCCTTAATCGTCAAAAGTTAAACCATCAATCTGCCACCATCTTCTGCTTTACACTGAACTGCAAAAGCTTCAGTGGTCATCTTGAGAAGTACTTAAGATTTTTGGCCACAATCCCCATGGCAGGGGGCTTGAACAAGATGATCTTTAAAGGTCCCTTTCAACCCAAACCATTCTATGATTCATAGGATCTTTCTTCATACTTGTGTATCTCTCTGCATATTTAATACCAAAGTTCCCTTCAGACAGCTACAATATCAAAGTACTATTAAGGGGTGTTTACATCCAGCAAAAATGGGGCCACGACTACCGTTAGATAGTCTCACTAGAGGGCGCAAACTGCTTAAAAACACGCGCAGAGGAGCTCCTTCGGGTCCAGAGGCCCTGAACGCCCACCCCAGACAGATCAGAAACACCGAGTCTGGGCTGGTTCTTCCCCTCCAGCAAGCTCTCCTTTTGTAAGGACATTCCAGAACCTGCTAGCTGTAACACTCACGGACACCTATGAGAATCCAAACCCAACTTTATTCATGATCAATGTATGTTTCATGTGAAGCCAATATTTTATTTAGGCTTAATTCGATTATTTTTTTTTTGGTCATTTCATTTTTTCCCTGAAATTAGAATCACATTCACCTACTCCACAGCTACTTAAGGCAGAGTTGCCTCTTCTGCCATTCTAGAGGCAACATGTCTCTGCCTCCAATACAGTTTCAATTCATGTCTTTCACTATGGAAGATTTGAATCAAATCTGTTACTCGTATCGTTTCTGACTAGGGATGTTTGCAGTGACACCAATACTTCCTTATCTCTATTTGGAACACCTCTTCTGATGCATCAAAATCACATCTGCCTCCTTCACAGCAAGCATACTGGCAGCTCAGTCATCCTATGATCAATGTCCTGCTACAGTTAGGTCTTTTCAACTGATTTGCATAGCAGCTCCCAGCTCAAGTCACAAAAAGTAACATTCTGTTACATGCAATGAAATATTGGTATAGTGTTCTTAAGTCCATGTGGGGTTTGTTCTTTTTTTACATCTCTAATGCTGAAGAAACTTCAAAGAAAACAGAACAGGTGTACACTAGATTTGGGCCCAGAAGCAGAAACAATCAAGTTAAACTAGCTCTAAGAAAGCATTCTGACAGGTGAGATTAAATCTCACAATCAGGGGTTATTTACACAGTATAATCTATGCTTGAGTAACTTTTTTTTAAAAAGGCATTTCCAGATAGATAACTAATGCTCTCTTACTGAGGAATTGGCGCTGCGCAACAGCTGCAGTGACGTCATCCCTAACACAATGTTTGATGACTTCACGGGCTTTCTCTCTGTACCCCCCTGTCTTTACACTGACCCGCACAGGACCCCTTCCCAGCTCAATGAGCAACTCGGCTTAAGGCCATTCAGGTGGCCACGTATTCCTCAGAGACCATGGGCTACCCTGCGATTCCTGGAATTCCTTGTGCTCCATAAGCACCATCCCTCCCCAAAATGGAGGGATGAGAAGAAATGACAGGCCTAGGTGAAAAGACAAGAAATAGACCAGAGCTATTTCTTTTGTGTGAAATTTCAAGCACTTTACACTGTAGCCTAACCACTTCAAAAGGTGCAGTTGACACCCTTCCACTGAAACCTTCAAGCACCACAGCCTCAAGAGCAAAGTGATGATGATTATTATTATTATATACTAATAAAAAAGACTAATAATAAAGTATCACTGCAAAAATATTAATTGCTCATTGCACACCATCTTTTGAGTGCTGATGTGCATCAGTCCATTATGCCAACATCATGCCTTCATTATTCCTATCACCACAAGCAATTTTACATTTTGAACTATGCTCTCAGATCTACTGAATCCATTGCCATTAATTTTCTCTTCCTATTTATTGAGCTTCCATTAATTTTCATGTTTAACTCTTTGTACATTTGTCACAAAAAACACCACTTAATCACATAACTTTTCACTTCCAATTAAGTTTTACTTTGGCAAGGAATTATCGCTAATTGGGAAAGACAGGAGTAATAAGTACAGTATGATTACACTGTTAGCGACTGCGCAAAGAAAATAATTCAGGGAACGCTTCTCAACTATCATAATGCATCTTGCTGAAGTCAGCTCTGTTGAAGTACACTGGAATTCTATGAGGCCTTTTCCATTGCTAAATGGGGTAAATGTATTTCTGCTTTCCCACTTTTGTCTTTGGCAAATTGTTCTTTTAGCTGGAAAAAATAGACAGATACTTACCTGAAGATTCACTTGCAGAGACTCTGGTTTTCTTTTTTGCTTCTGGCAATGTCTGATAGGGTCTCTGTCCTACTGGCTCATCTCCTTGTATAGTAGTCAAATCATGCATACTGAAGCTTCTCAGTTTCTCAGTTATCGCACCTTGACTCTGAAATACAACAACAGCATCTTTGAAAACAAAGCAGAGGTTTAACTTCGCTGTTCAAGTTGGGTTAGGATATTTAAGCTTCCTTGTTGCACTACAAAATTGATTGAACATAAGCATGCAGTAGATTTACTTTTGCTGAAGTATTGCTTTTACCCGAGCTTAACTGTATATTGCTCCTAGACAAAAAAAGTTACAGATAAACTAGCAATTTCTTTACAAATGTCTCATTTCACTCCATTAATCTGAGCAAATAAAGGCTTTTTGGGTGAGGGGAAATGTTTAAAAGAAAAAAAAAAATCACCATAAATGCTCAATTCACTTCAAAAGCGGTCTTTCTCTAGCAGTGCTAGGTAGTGTGACAGTGACTTTAACACTTCCGTTTTAAAAAGTGTGGTTGAAGATAAATAAAGATTTCCGCTATTCTATATTTCACCCTCTACAAATTTGAATACGCATAAGGAAAGAAAAAAGCGTTAAAAATACACTCTAGCGTTAACTCAAGTAGCTGAGAAACTGGCAGCACTGCAAAAGCTCTAGCTGACAGAAATTTGAAACCACAAACCAAAGCAGTCCTGCCTGGAGCTTTACTGACGTAATGCAAGCCCAAAGCTAATGCTACACATAAGGACAGTTGAGCACATTTGAATATTAGTACTCCTTCTCTGCTTGTCTTTACATCTTTTCTACATGGGACATACAGAAAGTTCCCTCTGGAAAGAAGGGTCGTCAAGCAGTTCTTTCATCTTACATCAGATGATGTTATTATTAAAGCACTGAAGCTTAATTTATTGTATAAGCAACTGAAAAAACAAGCACATTACTCATTGTCACATTAAAATAACATTTATTTTTTCCCTCTCTGGACTATGAGGCAAAAATAACTCTTTCAGAGGAAGGTTAACAAGCCTGGGCATGAACTCCACTTCAAGCAAGTATTCAAGATTTTGTTTCATTCTTACAAATCAAGCTTTTAAGTAAAATTCCTCGTATGAGCATTATGTTACCTAGCAGTAGCAGAAATCTAGGTACAATTCCACACACCTTTCTCCGCAACAGCACCCAGTGTAAGCCAGCTCTTGCACGACTGGCCACAGCCATTTGTTCCCACTCTCACAGCAGTAACTGTTTGCAGATGGCAGATCAGCACACTGAATTATTTCACATTAAAAAGAGCCATGTAAAGTGAAGACACAGCAGAGGGATACTCCTTAAGCTTGCATGGCCACCAAAGGCAGGGGTGGGGGCAAGCGGCTGACACCTAATTTTCATTTTCTAATGACTAGTCATTAGTACAGTATATAAAGTTAAGACAGTGTGCTACACAGGCAAGAAGAACCTATTTTAATTCTTACAACATCATTCATACATTGCCACTAAACAATAATGAAGAAAGGTTTTCCTATGAGAGAAGCAGAAGCCTTCACTTTTCTGACTGACAGTTCTCAAGAACACAACTACAGCTTGTCTTTGAGTTAAAATGCACTACTGACACTGAACAGGCTGTGTAGAAATTCTGGAGTTACTTTTATTCCCTAAAGTGGTTTATTTAAGGCAGGTCTGTCCTGCCTTAAGGCAGGAATTCTGCACTTCTGCTACTCCAGTTCTTGCTCTGAAAAGCATTTACACAGTAAACCAAATCAGGAACCAGCCATGCCCAAGAACTAAGAGTCAGCTGCTAGGACACTAGAGAAGAGGACTGGAGAGACAAGACTGCTTCTTTTGACAACAAGCAACAGCTGACAGTATCTGCTATAACACATAAGACAGTTCATCAGTCTGCATCCACTGCTTGAAGAGATGCAACTGGACTCAGGTCTCAATCACTGAACACCAATTAGTGCATCAAACGGACCCAGCTGGTTCTCAGCAGTATCCACATAAATTCAGCACAGCTCCACATGAAGCGTGGACAGAATCTACTACAAAATAGCGACAGGAGCTAGATTTGGCCAGAAGCAAAACATATAGAAAGACACACTTCCATAAGTTTTGCATAACAGTTGCAGAGCGAGTTCATTCATCATGTGATGTACTACAAAAAGACATTTGGAAGTTGTACAGGAAAATGTAACTAAGATTATAACTAACATGCTAAGAAGAATTCAAGTTACAAGCCTGTATTTCCTATTCCACTGTAGATAGAGAGGACTGGATCCAAGCTGAGAATGTTCAGTCTTAATTTTCAGTGTAGCTTTTTGGATATAGAATTTTGTTTTTCAAAGGGGAAAACAGTCAAACTGTGTGCCATAGAATAATATTGTGCCCTTAACCAAACTGCATGCTCTGTGAGGCCAGAGCTCCTGTGGAGCACTGCCTCGTTCAGCAAGGACATCACAGATTGATACAATGGGCTCTTCATTCCAAAGCTACTTGCCAAGATGGAAAGTTTCACTCAAGTTACACACAGCAATTAAGAAGTTTGAAAGGATACATATACAAATAAGAGATGCGGCACACATGCCTGAGTCACAGTAGGAACAGGGGCTGCACAACCAGTGCTGTACTGCACAGTCATGGTCACGCATTACACTAATCCTGTGCAAGTACTCCTTACAGTCCCCCCACCCTCCTCCTGCCTGAATGCAGTCTCCATCCCACTCCGAGGAAGATCCAGTGTAGCCAAATCAAGATCAATTTCTACTTCACACCATTGCATAGACTAACTGGAAGACAAATTTCAAGGTGTTTTGTGTAGGTGTTGGGTTTTTTAATTGTTATTTTTTTAGTTATAAAAAAACCCCACAAAACACTGTGCTTATACAGTGCATAAGTTCTCAGAAGATTTGCTGATGACACCAAACCGGGAGGAGTGGTAGATACACCAGAAGGCTGTGCTGCCATTCAGCGTGACCTGGATAGGCTGGAAAGCTGGGCAGAGAGGAACCTGATGAGGTTCAACAAAGCGAAATGCAGGGTCCTGCACCTGGGGAGGAACAACCTCATGCACCAGTACAGGCTTGGGGCGGACCTGCTGGAGAGCAGCTCTGTGGAGAGGGACCTGGGTGTCCTGGTGGACGACAGGTTAACCATGAGCCAGCAGTGTGCCCTGGC
>Ga0065711_1047086_pt1 | contig 12528 bp, 9 predicted proteins | sample Hoacrofraction12_FD_59098 | JGI IMG/M metagenome (GOLD analysis project Ga0065711, IMG submission 59098) | Hoatzin crop microbial communities from Cojedes, Venezuela - Epithelial fraction 12 v2 (version 2) | ecosystem: Host-associated > Birds > Digestive system > Esophagus > Crop | place...
GTAATTTGGGATGTGCATCCTCCAAAAACCCACAACACCTAAGAAGGCCTGTGCTTCCTTTTTGCTGGTTGGTGGAGACATAGCTGCTATTTTGTTGATGACATCCATTGGGATTTGACGGTGCCCATCCAGCCATTTTTGTTCCGAAAAACTGGATCTCTTGCGCAGGTCCCTTGACTTTACTTTGCTTAATGGCGAAACCGGCTTTCAGAAGGATCTGAACGATTTTCTGCTCTTTCTTTGTCAAAAACTTCCTCCGCTGTGTCACCCCATACAATGAGGTCATTGATATACTGTAGATGTTCTGGAGCTTTACTTTTTTCCAGTGCAGTCTGGATTAGTCAATGGCAAATGTTAGGACTGCAGTCGATTCCAGGTGTACTGGATGCCCCTCCAGGTGAAAGAAAACTGTGGCCTGCACTCTGCTGCCAAAGGGATGGAAAAGAATGCATTAGCTATGTCAAATGTAGCATACCACTTGGCTGCCTTTGACTCCAGTTGACATTGGACTTCTAGCATGTCTGGCATGGCAGCACTCAATGGTGGTGTGATGTCATTTAGGCCACGGTAGTCTATTGTCAGTCTCCACTCTCCAGTAGATTTTCTCACTGGCCATGTGGGACTATTAAAGGGTGAGTGAGTTTTGCTGATCACTGCTTGATTATCCAGTTGACGGATCAGCTGACGAATGGGAAAAAGGGAGTGTCGGTTGATGCAATATTGCTGCCGGTGCACTGCTGTGGTAGCAACTGGCACCTGTTGTTCTTCAACCCTTTGCAACCCCACAACAGAAGGATCTTCTGAGATGCCAGGCAAAGTCGACAGCTGTTTAATTTCTTCTGTCTCCAAAGCATCTATGCCAAAAGAGATAGTCCATAACAATGTCCTTAGTTTGGCCACGACAGGGTTAATTTTCACCAGAATCCAGGAAGGGACACAGCTGGACAGGCTGACCCAACCTGGCCAAACAGAGCAGGGTATTCCATACCATGTGCCGTCATGCTGGGTTCCGGTGGGGGGGAGCTGGGCAGCGGGAACTCTATTGTGGCTCGGGAGCGCGCAGCGGCAGTGGTTGTGGACAGTGGCTCTGTTGTACGGTCTGTTTTGTTTTGTGTATTCCCCTTATCTGTATCGTTGTTGTTACTGTTCCCTTTGTTTGCTGTTCTGTTAAACTGTCCTTATCCCGACCCACTGGTTTCTGCCTGTTTCTTTCCATTCTCCTCCGCAACCCGGTGGGGGGAGTGGCTGCCGTGTGGCGCTTTTGTTGCCAGCCGCAGTCAAACCATAACAACCAAGGACACTTGGAGCCTCACATGCTTCTTCCACTCCTTCCCAGTGAGGATCACTTCAGCCTCCAATACACTTAGCTCTTGGGACCCCCCTGTCACTACACAAATACAAATTTACTCTGACCCTTTGAAATCTGATGGCATTAAAGTACACTGTGCACCAGTGTCCACCAGAGCTTTACACTCTTGTGGATCTGATGTGCCAGGCCATCAAATCCACACCATCCAATAAATCCGGTTGTCCTTTTCCTCCACCTGGTTGGAGGCAGGGCTTCTCTAATCCTGATCAGAGAATTTGCTACTCACTTGCTGTAAAAATGACTTGGAGGTCCCTTCCAGAGAATCGGAAGCAAGATCAAACTATCTACCTTGTCTGGAGAGTTGCCTGCTGGAAACTAGAGTGGCACTTTTCCTAACAGAATCCTCTTTTGTGCCTGTCTTTCCTTTCAACTCATACACTCGTGCCTCTAGGATTGAGGTAGGTTTTCCATCCCACTTCCTCATATCCTCTGCATGGTCACGCAGGTAAAACCACAGGGTGCCCCAGGGTGTGTAGCCTCTGTATCCTCTGTCTTGAGCAAAGAATCTCTGGCTTCTAACAGCTGAGATGCTGGCCCATACAGGTGGGGAGGAGGACATACTCTTTTTGAATTGCTGGATCTCCCAGGGCAGTTTTTCCACAGATGAGATGAGGGAGGAAGAGAGGCTGGCTTCACATTACCAGAGTCGGACAACCACCTCATCCACCACTGGTATCTCTTCACCTTTCCATTCTATTTCTGCCAATGAGCTGGCATATGAGGATGGTACGCTTCGTACAAATTTCCACCATATGGATCACGTGCATTGGACTTCATCTGGGTCTGTGGGCAACTGCTCATTGTCTGGGTCATAGTAAACCAGCTTTCGCATAGCTAATTCCCCCAAGTACTTAATACCCCTTTCCATATTGGTCCACTTTCCTGGATAACACGCAACATCCTCACTGAAGGGGTACATTTCCCTCACACCTGAGAGAAGTCTCCTCCAGAGGCTGAGGACTTGTGCCTTTTTTCCAATGGCCTTGTCAATGCCCCCTTCCCTGGCCAGGGATCCCAGGTCCTTGGCTTCCCTGCTTTCTAATTCCAAGCTGCTGGCCCATTATCCCAGCGCTGCAGCAGTCAGGTAACAATGTGCTCACCTGGGTGGCAGCTGAAATCTTTCCGCATGACTCGCAGCTTGCCCAGAGACAGGGATAGAGTGATGATCTCTGGCTCTGCCTCCTTCTCCTGCTCCTGTGGTGGTCCTGGCTCATTGTCATCCCTCATGGGGTGAACTGATTTCTTTGGATATTTCTTTTTCTGTATCGGGGCAACTGATATCAACACAGATTGGTTTTCTGGTCCAGCCATGGTGCCTGCCACAGAGTCTGAGGAAGCCGCGGTGTCTGTGGCTTTTTTTTTCCTACCTTTAGAGCACTGAATAGTGTTGAACACGACAGTTCAGTAGGCATGGACCAGACCCCAGCACACTGCAACAATTTGTGTCTCCCTGGAACTCCCAGGGTAGCAGCACACTTCTTTCAAATATTGTACTAGTTTGTCAGGATTCTGCACTTGCTCAGGGCTGAGGTTCAGGAACACCCGGGGTGCCCACACTCCTAGAAACCTGCCCATGCTATCCCACACACCCTGCCACTCATAGCTATCCAGCCTCAGAGCAGATCTCTGTGCGACATTATTAACAAGTTTTTTAATCCTATCTGAAACTCATTCAGGAGACATACCAACAGGAGCATTCTGGCTTGAACATCTCAAGAATATTCAAAATTCTCGAAAGCTGTTATGACTAGCCTGCAGGAGAGAGGAGGGGTGAAAAAGTAGGGGAGTGTATCCCCTTCAGTTTTCCCCATAGGTTCAGTTTGATTATTAATAAATTCTGAGAGATAGCAGATGAGGTATGGAAACGACCACAGGGCTGTGTGCTCATACAAGTCTAACTTCATGCTCAGTGATGTTATCATATCATAAGTCGATATTACAGAGTACAGCAAAATCACAATCCTGATCCTTTTCCCAGCGATGACGAACAGCACTGTGGCGAACACATACAGCAGGCAAGGGTTTACATACCACAACCATGTGACCAAAGACAGCAACATTCACTGGCAACTATTTAACTAATAAATAATATGATAAATACATAGAACAAATTATAACAAATTCTAATAACATTGTTTTAACAAACTCTGCTCAGCCCTGCCATTACCCTCGACCCATATTGGGCTCCAATTAATTGTTACTGCTTTGGCCCATGGCTGGCAATAAAGGACCACAAAGTCTCTCTATAGACCCTCCCTCCACTGGGGTGGCGAGGATAATGGAAAGAAAAAGGCAAAACTCATGGGTTGGGATAGGGCAGTTTAACAGAATAACAAATGAAGCGAACAGTAACCACAATAATACTGACAAGAAAAATATAAAAAACAGTGAAATGCACAGAACAACTCTGACCGTCCGATGCCTAGCAAGCTCCCCGAGTCGTGATTAATCTCCCCCACGCCAGCTCCCCCACCCAGAACACAGCATGAAGGCACACGGTATTGAATATCCCGTTTGTTTGGTCAGTTTGCTTCAGCCAGCCTGGCTGTATCCCCTCCTGGCTTCTGGCGAAAATTAACCCTGTTCTGGCTGAAAAGAGGACTGAAGTAAACGGGCACGTAAAATTAACTGTAATATAATAATTTATATTATTTTTACTGTCAGCAAGGAAAATAAACAACATTCGAGTCTGATTTTGCTACTTGTTCACACATACAAATCTAATGCAACAAATTTCCAAAGAACTTTGCTCTACTAGGAACATGAATAGCATGAGAATGTTACATTTTCTGTTCTGCCAGAGTCTGGTGTTGAAAGAGGAAACTAGGTTATTGTTAAATAAGATTTCTGTGAATGGAAGATAAAAGGGGTGTGGGAGAGAATGAAATACACTTTGCTGCTGTGGGATGAAGTACATTTATTTGGTTTGGTTCTGCTGTGTTAACAAGACTGGAACAGTTTCTGAAATTTTTTTATGAAGAAGTGATAGATGTTTCGAGAAGACTTAACCTCTCCCCTCTGTAGAAAACAAAAAAAAATTAAATTTCTTCCTCTTTCATGCGAGCACTTCACAATTCCTCCTGTATATTGTAGCATACAAAGTAGCCAGTGATCACTGCACCTCCTAAATAGGATTCGCTTGTAGTAACCATTCAGTGTAGCAAGTAGCTTTAGCTACAAATAAAGGGTTTTCCTTTTTCTTTCTTTCAAAACATTATCAGTCTATTTGGTATGACTTTCATTTATTGCCCAAAACCAAATGTTCTATCAGATGCTTATGTAAGAATATATTTTTCACAGACAGTCAAATAAATTTCGCAGGTTTTCTTAAAAAAACTGAACATGTATGTAAATATAAATACAAAATTAATGTAATGAAAAACAAATAAAAAAAAACCCTTCTGTGAGCCAATGTTGTTTGCCAAAGTATAGATGAATTTCATAATTACTTATTTTTGCCTGTATAACTTGAAGTTTAATCACTGAAAGTATTAATAAAAATGGAATGGGATGGAATTGTCAAAAGAAAGCTAGAAGTATCTGCACTGAGGGATTTCTTTTTTATCTGGGCCACTTTTTATACAGGCTGAAGGTACTGTTTAAATGTTCTTATTTTCTTTCTTTCTCAATGTCATGTATGCCTACTTTTTTTTTCCATCCTAAATTCTAGTTCTAACAGTCCTTTCTGTAAAAGGTATGCAAGAACCAAGAACGGATTATGACTAAATTTCACTGCTGGAAGAATCACAGTATTGCAGTATTTAAGCCTGTCATGGCAATTAAAAGACAGTTTTTTAAGTTGTTCTCTTTTCCTGTTCTTTCCCTCTTCTACTGTTTTCACTCCTTTTCCATTACTCAATCTTACCACTTTTTTAACTTCGCTTTTTTCTTGTCCCTTCTCCCTTCCTCCAGTTTTGACTCTTTTTATTAAAATCTGTCATCCATGCCGAAGTTTCATTTTTGTGTTCCTTTTCTAACCTGTCATGGTTTTTTTTTAGCTGTTTACACCAATAAAAAAGTCATTAAAGTGTTTGAGATACAAGTGAAATCTGAAATGACTCCCAAAGTCTTAGTTAACTTAGACCAAATTCAAGCCACATACACTAGATCAAAGGAAAGAACAGTTTGGACATCACACTATAGTTACACCATGCTCTTAGATCCATTGCAGATACTTTTCTTTTCTACAATAGTGTCCGTTGCCATCATCAACATCAAATTCACAGTCTCTGACTTAATCTTTAAAGACCTAGTGGTACAATGGCCATTTTAAGAAAGAAAATATTTAACATTTGCCACTGCATTGGATAAAACAAACTTTTATTTTAGTATGTTCTGTCATTGCTTGGGAAATAAGAATGAAAAGTTCCTAAAGACTATTTATTTATCATGATTTGACAGATATATATGTCATACAGATTGCTGTTTTTTCTGATTCCTCTGCCCCTATCTGCAAAGGCAAATACTTTTTAAGATCCAACCAACTTCTCAGAGCAGTCTCATGAACACATGGATCTTCTCATTCCTCTTTGACTTCAAACCTGAATTTCACTGTGAAGTCTTTGTATTGTTGTTTCACTCTCTTTCATTTCATTACACCTTTTTCCAATTTATACTTCACTTTATGATCTTGAAGGAGAATTTTTGCTTTTGTCTAGCCCATGCTTATAATGATGTAGTGCAAATTACTCTAAATGGACTTTCTTCAGGTCTGCACCTGAATGCAGAAATTAACTGCAGAATGATGACTATATATTTTTTAGCAGATAAAGTATCAATTTCTTGGTAAACCTGGGTAGACTGTATAGGTCTTCTCTCTAGTCCACCTTGTTTGTTAGCTGGTGTCATCTACCAGGAGTACAGAGCTTTCAGAGAAGGGACTGTTTTTCCAAGTCATTAAGCACCAGAGGCCTGTCTTGTTGGATGTTATCTGAAGTTGTGAAGTTGTAGCATTTAAAGAAAATACACATTGTCAAATTCCAAGTACATCTGCCTGAGGGAATGCAAGTTTATGGGAATTTCCTTCTTTTGGTATGTATATTTTGCATACATCTTTCTATCACTTTAGTGGCACAATATTTGTATCTAAACAAAAAGTTCTTGTTAGTGTAGTACCTGAGATTTCACTGGTTTGCAGAAACATTAGATATCTGTAAAGTTTTCTCTGAAAACAAGAAAACTGTTGTAAGAGACTTATGTATGAATGACATAACTCATTAGAGAAACGTGGTTTGATACATGGAGATGTCAATGAAATGCAGAATGAGCCATTATTACTATCATTAAAAAGAACAAGGGAGAAAGAAGGAACTGACTCTGCTCCCTTGATTTTATACCGTAAACATTTGAAGAGCTATATTTACGGCCCGTCCACTAATGCTTACAGAAGTATTTGTAGAAAACAAATAATTAGGTGACTGCACTTAAGCAGGCTTGAAGGTGAGACTCCTAAAGAGATCCAATGTCAGTCACTACAATTTTAGCATTCAACTTTCAGTGAAAACTGGCACTGGATACCTTTAGGTGTTTTTGAAAGCCACTTCTTAATTTACAGCTGTGCACCAATTACTTTATTTGCTCTACTGAATTTCTCATCCAAAGGATTTTTATACTTTGTCTTGCTTGTTACCTTTGTTTCTATAGTGTTTTCATTAGCCGTTATTATTATTCCCTGTAATTCAAATAATATTATTTCCATCCTCTAGGAGGATAAAAGATGCAATTCAGGGAAGGCAGAGGATGCAATGAAGCAAATGATGCTATGCAGGGAAGGCAGATATGACGAAGCCTTATAAAGAAGGAATAGTTACATGAAATAAATGTTACTCTCTCCAGAGAAACTCTTCCTTCCCAACAAAATTTAAAAAATAAAAACACAACACAAACATTCTGGACAAAATAAGTCAATCTTAGTTAGATTTTACTGCTACAGTAACCACTATTATTAGAGTGTTGGAGTCCATCATCACAATTTAATTACTTTTCTTTGATCTCCGAATTACCTGTATTTGGTGCATAACTATCCCTATACAATGATAAATAACACAGAAAAATAAAATAGAATTAACAATGACAGGACAATGATCTAACTTCTGAGGCTTTCTTGTAAAAAAAGTTGCATAATATTTCATTTAACTGCATCAGCTTATAAAAAGTATCAATTAAACTGTAATATCTATAATCCTATTCCCTCAATAACTATATGAAAATATATTTATAACACTTCTAAATTAGTAGAATTTTAGGAAATGTATATTGACTTAGCATTATGAAGTAGCTTTTGCATGGCTTTTTCTGTTCCACAGCAGGCCAACACTCATGAACAGGCAGTTTATGAGTGCAAAGATGGCAAAAAATTGTTATTGGATTCAGGTGCATTTTTCTGTGTTTCTGTGTACACACTCACAAAGATCCATCTACTTCTACAAGATGAGGGAGGCAGAGCTGGGAGCGTCTCTTGCATCCAGAAAGGTTTATTGGGCATGGTAGGACTATGAGAATCATTTTAAAAGTTTTATGATTTCAGAGCATCTTTTTGGTGATTTCTGGTGGTGAGTTGTGTTTGACTAAACATCATGATGACATACCAGCAGAAAGAAGAGAAGTTAGGAGATATATTGTTTTTACATTCATCTTGGCTTTGACTTTCATTAAGTCCAAATCATATTAGTTTACTGAAAACACCCCAAAACCCCAAATCATTAATGGATACTCTAGCAATAAAATACAATCCAGGAAGCTGTTCAGCTTTCAAAAACAGAGTGAGCATACAGGCTTTTCTGTGAGACCTGCCACACAGACAATGTTTTTCTTAAAAAGTACCACCATATAATTTCCTTCATTATGAGAAGAAAAAGCTGAAGAACAGAGAACTCAAGAGGTAGGTTGATTCTTACTTCTCAGATAGGACTATTGAAGAGCGAAGATGCTTAATTACAAAACTGAAGAATGCAGAAAGTGATGTGTAAATGAAGCGAGTACTTAGGTCTGCTGCACAGAGGTAATTACATCAGCTGTGAGATTTTGGTGGTATGAAGAATGCAGAAAAACAAAACAAAACAAAGCACGTAAGCACTGGAAGAAATACTGGTGTCTTTGAATCACCATTAACTTTCTTGCGATGCAACTGTGTGTTTTTAAATGTTATCTCAATCATCATCCACAAAAAGAATGTTATCCCCTCTTTAGAGTATTTTGTGTCTTTTCTTTTTCCTTTGGGAAGACTCACATTGCAATACCTTCATAAAATGAGATGTATTAATCTTTCAGTGTTTTCTCTCTGTAATTAAGATGAGCATCTATTCCTTTGAAATCAATTCCTGAATTATATCTTCAAGACAAATACTAGATCTCTCACACACATACATTTATACATTAAAGCTGCCCAAAGAGAGTCTGATTCCTTTTCAAAGGATTATAATACATTACAAAGCAATCTGGTACACAAATTGTAAAGTCTGCCAGATAAAATTAGGGTTGCTGAAGAAGGAATTTCAGAATCACCTTGCCAGTAACAGTATTGGGCAAATATGTCTTGTATTTCTGGTTATGCCATGATTCAAGATGACCATTCTGGCTCTTGTGGTTTGATCAGCTGATGAGCTTGATCAGTGATGCTATGCAACTGTTTCAGGTATTTTGGGAAAATCGCTGGTGAATTCAGGCCATTTAATTATTGACTTAGTTATCACATCTGTTATGGATGTCTGTGTTCAGGTGATTCACTGCTATTAAAATGGTGATCTAATGAAGTTATGATCACAACCGTCTCTATGAGCTTATATCTGAATGACATGAGCTATTGGAAGCAGAATTTAGGATCATGGTGAAAAAATTAACTCTATATTACAATGACCATGAGGAAAGCAACCCCAATATCTAGCTTCACAAGACAGAAAACAATTTCACAATCTGTGTAGTTATAAAAAGAAAAGAGAAAAATCCTATTAAATTCTGCAGGAGTATTACTAAATGTATAGGTCAAAAGGCAGAAGAAAAAGGGCTCACCTTAAAAAAGACAAAGACATATCCTTTCCTTTTCTGAAATAACTTGGAGGAAGAACCAAGGAGCTTATTTCAAGTCTGGCTGTGTTTTTTCTCAATTGTATTACGATCTGCCACGTGCTGTGGAGATCGAAGATCCCTACTTTTGTTCCAGATGAACTATAACATTCATAGGACACAGAACGTGCAGCCAGCACCCACCACCAAAGAGCAGAGATCACAAAGCCACAGAGACTTTTAAACACCTTAAAAAACACTTGACCAACAATGGATTAATATCTACATGAGTTTTTTAAAACAGAGTTTTCGTCTAAAAGCAAAATGAAATTCCTATCTAACAGTTCAGGCATGTAAGAACTTTACTGAAATAAATTTGTAGAAATAATTTAATCAATGTGCATGGTATTTCTTTTTCTGTTATTCACCCAGAGCTAATAACAAAAGATATGACATGATCTCTACATTTTGCAAAAGAAAATATACGGTATGACTTCTGTTTCTAAGTGTCAACTGAAATCCACCTGCACCAATCTTCTATCTGGGCAGATACAAGGAGTGGAGAATGAAGAATATCAGCGAGGGATTCCCCGCATGATAGGTAGGTGAATTTTCATTAGAAACAGAAATATTCAATTTGAGAAAATCAAAATGAGTTCATTCTTTCTATGTTAGCATGAGCATCACACTGATATTTTATTTATAAGCATAATTGCGTTTCACAGAAAAATCTGGCATCCTTGAAACATAGTCTGTAATCAGATTTGAATATACATTGAAATAATTACATGCTTGATATACCATAAATAATTATGAATCCTGACCTTAACAATGCTACGAATTAAGGATTCTGCTTGATGTTGCTACTAGTAACCATTTAAATGCATCTATGCCATAGCAAATTAACATTTGCTACATACTGGGACCTTGATTAGATATAGTTTCTCTTAGGCTCTTTTGATGGAGTTGTTCTACCTTGTACAGATAATTAAAACACTCATTAGAGCAAGAACTGAACCTTCACACCCAGACATTAGGTGATGTCTGTCTGATAGCGCCAGATAGTCCCTATTTTTGCTCTTTGATCCAAAGAACAAACAGCAGTTTTTTGATTGAAACCAAACAGACAGAGAAATTTAACTCCAAATAAACGGTAATCTTGTGATTTTGGATATTCATTATCTAAGTGAGATACATTGGACAGAGGAACTTGAATATAGGATTTCTATACCTAAGGTAGTTTTTCTACTGTTTAGAGAACCTATTCAGAGATTTTTCACATTTTCCTGTACATTGACCAGAATTCCGATACAATACCAAGAATCTTTTGCTGATGAAGTTTATGTTAAAACTGTTAGAACCAGTGAGGTGAACACTGGTCTTGACGCATACAGATTCATCAGGATTTATTTTTTTTTCTCTACAACTTCATTTACTGTTGAACAATAAAAAAAATTAAAAGAATACAACCGAAAATTTCCACAAGGACATAAGTCTCACAGAAGAAATGAGAGAAGAACCATCCTCATTTGTGAAAAAGTCTTTCTGTATTATATCATAAATTGCGATTCAACCAGACTAGATACTCACTAACCAGAGTGAACAGTTCTTGGTGCCTTGCAAAGCACTTTTTAGATATATTGGAGCATCTACTGCTTATGAAGAATGTCAACATGAAAAAAATGTAAAATGTCACCTTGGAAATCTGACACCAGCCAGCATAAATTCATATTGATGAAAGTAGTGCATGTTTCAGATCACTGATTTAAGCTAGCAGCAGGAGTAAGGGCATGTTCTAGGACTAAATATCTGCAGACTAAAGCTCCATAATATCTGCATCACTGTAACCTATTTGGCAACACTCAAAAAAATCGTGAGCCTTACCACTGGCACAAATTTCTACTGGCTAAAGTAGACTCCTAGTGCCTCAGATGCTGGAATTATATGCTCTTGAAGTAAAGGATATAATCTTCTTAAATCAATGTAAAATTCCTGATGAAATATTGTGCATCACACTGTGTGATTATGATTTTCAAAGATTTTGGGGGCATGAAGAGCATTTTGGTGGAGATACTGAGTATATACTTGCTAAAAGCACTCAGAAAGAAACAAAGACTTTTGTGGAAGACAAGACAGGATCTCTTGACTAAACAAAGACCTCAGATTTGCAACAGATTGTTGTTGTTTATTACATGATGTATAACATCTTGAAAGTCACACAGATATGTTGCATATTTTTTTACTTTATATGACACTCATTTGTTCAGAACAATTAGTTCTGTATCTTACAAACATGAGATAATAATAGAGCAAGATACCTCATTCATTTTTAAAGACAAAGAACCATTTCTGTACATATCATGGATTCAGGAGCTCTAAATTACAGCATTTGTGAATATTAAGTCACACTACAAAAAGCAAAAGAGAAAGAAAACCTCTCAGTTGAGCACAGCTTTTTGCTTCCAGGTATCTACTGAAAAATGCAGTTATTCTGTACTGCCTACATTTCTGAAATGCTTTGCCTTCCAAAGGAGATAGATAAAACCATTTAGACATCATAATTCAAGTGTTTAATGGTAATTGTAGATGGAAGGATCAAACTGAAGAAGACCTGCCTATCTACTTCCAGACAGATTCCCCTGAAGATACACGCCCTAAAGTAAATGAAAGAAAACATTTAGTACACCCTCAAAGTAACCTAGTATTTCTCAAATGACATAATTTTGAACAGCTAGATTCTTTCTACACAGATTGGGATATATCTAAAGAACTTAGGTATTAAAGGGAGCAATGCTCAGATGAAACCAAGAAATTTGTTGTCCCAGCTGCTAATTCACTTTCACAGCTAACCCTAGTTCAGCAGTCAAGACCTAAGCCATATAAAACCATTAGTGTGTTGAGGAAATGCAGATGTGTAGAATGTTTATTGGATAGCCTTCATTTCTGACAGCCTCATTTGTAAAAAGCTCAACCATAAAAGCACAGATCTGAGCATACCAATACTAAGGAAGATAATAAAAATCTGCATCATCTTGAAATTCCTCACCTTTGAAAAGGCAACAGAACTTCTCTGTTTTTCATGGAAAAATTATTAATAAAGACAGAACTATTAATTGAAGGTAAAATCATATACCTTTGATGAGTGGCAATATTGCCTT
>Ga0065711_1047090_pt1 | contig 12528 bp, 7 predicted proteins | sample Hoacrofraction12_FD_59098 | JGI IMG/M metagenome (GOLD analysis project Ga0065711, IMG submission 59098) | Hoatzin crop microbial communities from Cojedes, Venezuela - Epithelial fraction 12 v2 (version 2) | ecosystem: Host-associated > Birds > Digestive system > Esophagus > Crop | place...
CTGCGCGCCCGCCCCTCACAAAGGCGAGGCCGCCACCCGCCCTTCGCCTCAGAGCGCCGGGGGAGGCGGCCCCGCGCCCCCCCCGCACCCGGCCGCCATTACAGCGCCGCCACGGCTCCCGCCGCCACCGGAGGCGACCTAAAGAGGCGGATTTTTCAGAGCGAGATAGAAATCTCTTATGCAACGCGCATTTTTTTTTTTTTTAACAGATTGTACTTCAGAGTCCAGAGATGAGGTAATGCAAGTCGGCGCCCTCCCCCAGCCGCTCTGTCAGCAGCTCGGCGGGGCTCCGGCTCCCCCCGCGCTGAGGTGACCGGCGGGCTGTCGCTGGTTGCCCTGTCCAGGGGACGGGGACATCGCTGGCGAGGACATCTGCGATCCTGGGCCTTTTTTTTTTCTTTTTTCCCCCCCCAAAAGAGGATCTGTTTACGTGTAAATACGCACGTACAGGTAGTCTTCTTCATCCGTTTTGGAGAAGGAAGGGTATAAAGGTTTGCTTTCTGTATTTTAATCTTCATAAAAATACCTCTCTTCTGTCTTCAAAGCTGTCTGAAAATTTTCTGCCTGTACTCAATTTCAAGAAACTTGATACACTCCCAAGGGTAAAAAAAAAAATGTTTAAGAGGATGGTCTAGGCTATATTTAGATGAGAAGCAGCGCAAGCTGACATGAACAGAAACACAAGAAAGAACAAAGTGAAAATGCTCGACGGTTGGTAACAAAAACCTGAGACTATCCGAGTTGGATTTTTTTTAATTTTCCTTTCCCTAATTCACATGTCCCTGTACAGCCAGAACATCAAAGCAGCACATGGCTTTACGTGAACAAAAGGTAAAGATGAGGTGTTTCACCTGACTCTCAGGGGATTTACTGCTGCTTTTGTGGTCACTGAAAAGCAGGCTGCCTACTCTCAGCAATTTTTTAGTTGGTTGGGTTTTGTTTTTGTTTTTAAATCTTAGCCTAATTCTTTTTCCCATACAAACAGGAGTGTGCTCAACCTCGCTGTCCTACCAGAAAAGATTAAAAATATTCAGGTGATCTCTACAGTGCAAAATTTATGTGGAATTATTTAACATCAGCAAAGGCCACCTCACAGATACTTAAATACAAGCATCAACAGCTACATTTAACTTCATTCTTAGGATTTTTCAGCTGTCCCCAGCAGAGGCATCTCTCAGCCCACTCAAACACCCTAAATCCCTTTCGAACTCAGTGATTCATCACTTGCTGGCAGACAAACGAAGCGGCAAAGAGGAGATGAAGACAATGGTAAAGGAAGGTTTGCATTATGTACTGAAAATAAATTCACTTTTTTCTACTTTCACTTCAGTTGTTTAAAGGGACTAAGAAAGTCCCCAGCAAAACCAAACACACTGCAGCCTCCACGGGAGGTTTCAGGGAGCCTGTTTTTCCCATGATTAAAATTCTCTTGGCAGTATTCCTCATCAGTTTATTTCAATATTAAGACACACCAAATAACACATAAGTATTCCTTTCCAACTGTAATTCACTGCTCCAGAAAGAATTTCATCACAGAGAAACCTAAAATTAAAAAACGATCTCTAATTACTTTATGAAAGCCTTGCCCACTTGTCATTTAAAGTTTTGCTATCACAATTATCGAAAAAAATCCATTTTCAGACATCTGAATGTGCAGTTTCTCACCATCGCTTTAATCCAGCACTACAGGAATGACTACGCTCTCCTAAATCCCGGTGGACATAAAGTCACTTCGCGTCTAAGCTGAAGTTGCTTTTTTAACTCCAGAGCAAGATCTATTTTACATTACATGCTACAGGAAATTATTCATTGAACTAGTAATCTCACATCACTTATCTGTAAGTTTACACAGACACATGCGATGTTCACACTTTCACATTCTGGGCATCACCTATAGGAAATCAAACACTGCTGGCAGGATTTTGTAAATAAGTTTAAATCCTGTTTCAACAAGGAGCGTCGCCACGTGCCCAGCTTTTAAGAGCAAAACGTCCCACTGCTCAGTGCCATGTGGCTCAATACATCACTGCAGCAAAGCTTTAAAAATAATCACTAACACATGGAACAGCAAGAAACGTGTAAAGCCATTTGACATTACAAAACTGCATAAAAATGCACAGGAAGTTTTTTTTTAGAACACCTCAACAAGCAGCCCAGAAAAGATCATTTTCTACAAAAAAAAAACCCAAAACGGGGGGGATTTTTTTGCAGGAGGTTTGGCAGGGCACAAACAAAATCTGGTTTGCTTCCTATGGGATCACACAACTTCCATGCATATTCAGCTTCTTCCATGACACAGTACAGAAAGTATGTCTGCTAATATATCATTTGTGGTGTGTGTTGAGATCAACAAAATGGAGAAATTAAGGCTTCTGGTGGCAGAAAATTAAAATACAATTTTCAAGGTTTTTTTACTCTTTTGAGGCGATTAAAAAAGCCAAAACCCAACGATCCTTTTCCACAACACGGGTGGGGAACGAGCAATCTCACGTCAAGAAAACTTCCAAACACAAACTCTTCCTCAGCTCCATGCAGGCCAATGCCACCTGAGATAGCGGCCCCTGCAGAAAGCGGCCGCATCCACCAGCTTCCCTGCCTCATCCCGGTGGGCAACTTCAGAGAGGCCACAAAATGCACCCAGTAAAGCTCTGCTTCAGAGAATATGGTTTTATTTTTGCTGTGTTCTTTTTGGTCTTATTCTACATTACTCCTTTGCAGCTCCCATTACAAATCCCCCGTAAAGGCCTCCAAATACACATTTAAAGAGAAGCTTAACTGAGATCCCACGCAACACGCTCCGAACCTTTACGAAATAAAGGCTTTTTTCATTTTTTTTTTTCAAAACAATCTGCAGAGCACCTTTCCTCACATTATTGTCCAGGAAAATTGTCTCCATTTAATGAAAGTCATATTTACTTCACACAGCTCTCGGAAAACCACAAGGAACAAAGCCCAAACGTCTCCTTTGCCACCTTCCAGCTCGTTTTTCACAGCACCACGAGGACAGTGCCACGCACAAAGTTCTCACAAGTGTTCGATACCCACGGATTCCCACAGGCTCCAGCGTTTGTCTCCAAACATTCACAGGAGTGTGGGTAAGAGTCCCACACCTCTGAGTAAACACAACTGGTTTTTGCCTTTTCCACCCTGCCAGCTGAGACAGACACGAAGAGACTCGAGTGACAAAGTTCTTCAATACATACAATTTCAGAAGAACTCAGTGTCATGAAGACCTTAGTAATTTCACAGCGTCACAAAATCGGCCATTTCCACTCACAATAAAGCCATAAGAGGATCTCCAGTTTGCTAAAACCCCTGAGAAATACTACGGAAATTGCAAAAAGTAATTCTTCTTCCGACAATAACAAACCATCCCTAGTTATTCCAGATAAATCCCAGTCTAGAAATGAAAAATAGATACACAATTTGGTCAATCAACCCAGCGATGACACAGCCACAATTTACTACCCAGCGTACAGAGATGCAAATAAATTTCTGCCTGGTCTGGGTTTTGGACAGCAAGTGGGAGCACCTTATACCAGCAAAAAGGGGGCAAGAACGCTTTCGCTTACCACAGGGTATGAAGCGTTTACATATCTACACTGCTAAATTCAAAACGTGTTAAAAATTAAACAGCAAAGTCCACCTGTGCTTTAAAGACTTCAAGGCAAGGTGGGGTTTTATTTTACAAGGTAAAGATACAGTTATATGTTTATTAATATCTAACTATTTGCTTAGAAACATGTAGAACTCCTTTCTGATCTTTCAAAATGAAATATACTATCCACCAGATTCCATTACTTGCTCTACTGAATTTTGAATTTACTGTATTAATAAGAAAAAAAATGTTTATTTCCATTTCCTCCCAGAGTATCATCTAGTTTTCCATTACTACGACTAGAAATTGCCAAGAAAATGAAATGCTAAAGCACAGCAGACACTGCTTATCTTCTGATTAAATCTTAAAACTTTGTTCCAGTGGGATCATATTCAGTCCTCTCCAATTCCGAGCAGTATTTCATCCCATCTCAACATCCCAGCAATGTCATTCTATAAATATTACGAGTCTCCTGGACTCCCTTCTATCCACTCTGCAGTGAGCAAAGGAGCACCAGAAGAGAGGGGGGTTTCCTGCTTGGGATTTTTTTTTAAAACCTTAAACGTAACCAGGCCTCCTTTCAGTTAATCTTCTCTAGGCTTATTTTGGAGATCTCTGGAAGTCTCACCCATTTTTTTAAGCTATAATAAGTGTGAAAATCTTTGACAAAGGGTTGTCTTCATCTAAGTGTTAAGATCTCATTGAGAGAGAGGTGTTAGAAATAAACAAGCCTTTAAAGCAGCCTAAAAGTCATCTCAAATATTCTAGAGATGCCTCTCTCTCCACCTGCTCTCTGGCCGAGACAGAACCTGGATTTCTAAATCCAGGAGGAGAAAACAATTAATTAAAAGAAGTAAATAAATCTTTGCATGGTTCTTTAGACACCAGGGGGGTGGGGACACCAGAACAGGAGAAACTGATTTCCTCATCCTCACTTCTGCACACTCTGCCCAGTGTCACCCCATCTAACCCTTCCAAAAGGCCCAAAGTTCGAGCCAGGGATATTTTATAAGAATTATTACCTTGATTAGAGAGTTACCAGTGGTAAAATTCCATTCATCAAGATAATGAAACACTAAGCATTTATTATACTGATATACTTATTTACTTCATTAATATTTTCAGGTTTGGAAAGGAACTGGTATGTGAAGGAAACGTTTCCAACTCTGGAGCAGAGCTGGTCACCAAACAGAGCATAAAACATTTACAGGTGCAATGGTGGCTTCTTGGTTTCCACTCTTACGGTGAACTTACTCTTAAAAAGCTAAAAGCATTTCAACATGATTTTTCAAATTACTAAAAGAAATCCAATTATCAGCTCTTGTAGTCTTATTTTTTTTCCTGTATGTAGTTTGTAAAGCCACACAAATACAGAACTACCGCAGCCGTTACAGAACCAAGGACATGGGCGTTATCGCTAGGAAGCGCATGCTTGGATTTGTGGGTTTTTTTCAGTTTTTCCAAGTCTACAATTTTTGGTATGAGGCAACAGGAAGAAAAGAATGGAAAGGCAACGCATCAACCTTTTAAACGTTAGTGGCAACAGGAAATGACAGGAAATTGGCCAGTAACACTCATCATTTCCCGAAGTATTTTAAAATGTGTCCTGCAAGAAGTAGTTGGACCTTCAAATCTGCTTATTCCCTCACCAAAGCAAATAAAATATTGACCCCACTCTCCAAGCACACAGGCAGCAGCCAGGGGTGTAGCAAGGCCTTGTGTTCGTAGAACCCCGCTTTGCTTAGCTCGCACCTTACGGATGCTGCACAGATCCACCAGGAAAATAATTAACGATGGCAACAGAACTCCGCTCCGTTTCGTGTCAACTTGGTCTTTTTGTGTTTCACACCAGTTTACTTCTACATCAACAAATAATGCTTTGCCACGGAACACCTTATATTTTCACAGCTGGGGCATGCAACTCCTCGGAAAACGACCCGCAAAGCCCACAGGATGGTCGGGCAACCACCCACGGTGACCTTACCTGTCGCTGCTGGTACTGCTGCTGCTGCTGATGGAGTCACTGCTGGAGGATCTGCTCCTGGACCCGCTGCCGCTGGGGGAGCGGGTGGGTCTGGACGCCTGGCTGGCCAGCCTCTGCGGGGACTGCGTCCTCGACTGCGACGAATGCGGCGACCGACTCCTGCTGTGCTGGTAGTTCCTCTCCGGCCTTCTGCCTCGTACCTCCCGTGTAATATCATCCCTGTAGATATCCCTGTGTACCACACTGGGCAATGTAAACTGCTCCCGGGCCCTAGGTTCGTAACGGGGGTCGTGAGCATCAAAACGGTTTGGACTTCGACTCCGAGAAGTATAATAGAGCCCGTGTTGTAAAGTCCGCTCTCGAGGATCTCTATAGTAATCCTGATCGTAATGTCTCGTCCGATCAAATCCTCCCGTCCCCCGCTCATGGTGTCCATAGGCACTATGTTCATAAGCACGCTCCCTGTTATCTGAAGCCCTGCATTTAGGAAGGGGGAAAAATATTTCATCAGAAGGGGGGCAAGCACAACTAAACGCAAATCATGCAAACATTCACGTCAGCAGTGAACTTATTTTTGCGACTGCTTCTCCACTAAAGAGCAATAACCTATCAAGCAAACACTGACAAAAACATTTTACTTGACTCTGAAGTTATATTCATATACAATAAAGCTGAGCAATCATTTTGTTTTAATCACAATACTGGGCTTTCATGACCAGCATCTTGCCTGCACAGGAAAAAAATACTGCTTTCCAGTGCAGAATCCTCATTTGTGTTGTGGTTTGTTTGGTTTGTTTTTTTTTTTTTACATTCAGTAAATAAGAAAAACTTCATGTTTGTGGACATCATCATTAACTCCCCCCCACCCCCCTCCATTTTTGCTTAAGAGCTTCAGAAATTTTTCTGGAATTTGGTAATTACTGGAGCTCTTCTAATTATCCCTCTGCAAAAATGGCATTGCAAATTGGGCTGTAGCCATGAAAGCCTCCGTGCAAAGCATGACCCAGAGGTAAAAAGCTGCTTTCAAAAGGGGTAGCATAACCCATAGAGAAGACCCAGAAAATTACGGGCGTTTCTTGTTGCTGTTCTAAAATATTTCATCCTCTTAGAGGGAATTTTGCTTTTAGCAGACTGCTAAATTCTCGTCAAAGCTGCATATCCTAAAGAAATACCTTGGTCACTAATGTCAGAATACTTAAAAATGTGCAAGGATTGCAGGCCCCCAACAAATACTAAGACCCTACACAAGGAGCATAAATGAGATTTTTCGGTAGGTGTTTTTGTTTGTTGAGACTCCAATTGTTCCTGCACTCACAGAATCTATCTCCATAAGCACACTACTTTCAACTAGCTACTGTCCATTTTGTTTCAGCATTTCCAACATTTTGTATGTCAACTGAGAAAGGCTCTATGTTCTCAGAAAGTTAGTGTGATCTCTCAAATAAAGAGACAGTAAAACTAACAGATAAAAGAACATTACAAATAGTTTAGCAGTCTTAATTTAGACAAGTACCAGGACGGTATGTCTAAGCTATGTCTGCAAAATGAAAGATAAAGCATGATTACGTTAAATATTTAAAAAATACTTGCAAAATTCTAAATATGTCAGGGTAGCCAAAGTTAATTTAAAAATTTAATTATCCATCTCATGAAGGACATTTCATCCTGTTTCTATTTTTCTTACCAGCCTTCTCTCTCGGATTCTTCCTTTAGAATCAATTATTAGTCACTTCAATCGCCTGAATCCTAATAACCCAATTCTGCCTTGTGCTTCCTCCTCCTCTCCTGCATCACAGGTCTGTCTTCTATTTAAAATGGCAGAAATATTTCAGGTACCTATTATAAACTGCAAATGGGATTTGAATCTTTTTCGATTAGCATTTCAGGAAGTTCCTTCCATTCCTTCTCCAATGAATCACTACATCCTTAATCCTCTAAATATATTCATCCTCTGTTGTTAAATTATAACTCACTTTCAAGCTTTCTACAGAGCTAGCTCATGTTTTGCGTACATTTTTTCTCTCAAATGGTACACAAGACACTACCTAACCACTGCAACAGAATGTCACTCACTTATATATCTGCCTGAAATTCATTGTTGCTTTTCTATTTTCATTATCTCCTGCTTGCAACAACGGCACTTTGAAAGATATTTCAGGATCTGGCACAGAAACGTGTCTCTTTTTTTCCCCCCTTTTGAAGGACCAAGATCAACAATTTTATAAACGATTGCATTTAGCATCCTACAAAGTGTTAATCAGTGAAAGCTGATTTAATGAGGTAAGAGAAAAAGCAGTATTTTCTAGAGGGTTACTGCTATATAGCTGACATAAAAGAACAAAGTCCTTATCCATGAAAAGGACACAGAAGACAGACAGAGGAGCTAGCAGAGCTGAAAATCTAATGGCTACAGTGCTTTTTTGATTTATCTATTAGTACTAAGTACTACTGGAGTTAGTGGAAAGAGAGGGTTTGACTTGGGTTAGGAGAGGGGCTAATATACACAGGGCAGGACATACCAACCTTTTCCAAGTGTGGAAACACGACCTATATTCCCAATTAAATCTAGGGAGAGAATTGTGAACATAACTTCCCCAATTTTGGCCCCTCTTACAGGGGTAATCCACCTTCTTAATGGGCAAGGGTGTCAAATGATATTTTAGATGAACCAAGAAGAAGAAAAAAAAAAAAATCTTAGTGACAAGACAAAAAAAAAATTCCACTGGAAGGAAGTAGTCCCAGACTGAAACCGTAACTCTGAAACCCCCAGACTTCTTTCTTGAGACAGTAGGCACTTAAATAGATCCATTATTTTAATTTCCAGCCCTATGTCTGAATCAAGCAGCTGGTAGAAGATCACCCAATGCACGAGGGCACTCATCGCTGCTGGCCAGCAGGCATCCTCTAGCCGCCTTTGTAACCATCCAGCCCAGTCATTTCTCACTGGCGTATCCACAAACTGGTATTTGCGCCATGTCCTTAAAACTAAAGTATGTTTAATGTGGAGTAGCAAAGAGCTTTTTAAAGGACTAGATAGTAATCCACTCCCCATGGCTACTGGCGTCTTGAAAGTATACCATCCAATAAATTCAAGGCAGTAGTTCTTATCCCAGCATTAAAAAAAACACTATAATTTCCAAAATTTAGTAATGTCCATCATCTCTTTTTGCCAATACCATCAGAAAGAATAATCCCAATAACTTGGAAATGATGTAGATCCAAAATGGAAACATCACAAGCTGCCTTCGGTCTTCTCCATCCAAGCGTTATTTCCATGGCTAAGTGTTGTCTGTAGAATCCAAGGGGCTGCATCATTAAAGTCAACTAGAAATTTTGTGGTGACAATCCAATTAACATACCAACTGCGTATAGTGAGAACTGAGAACTAGGTATCAAGCTTGCACAGAATTTTAGGTTCTAGGTATTCCGAAGATACTCCATACAGAACTTCACCACATGTTGTAGAGTAAGATAGCTCCATCTGGCAGCAGGGATACATCCGAGCAAGGCCTTAATATTATCCAAGAAATGGAATCGTTACTTCTAGAAAAGAGTAACTCCAATATCGATGCTGGCCAAAGGCAATCTTCCATCTTAAAACCACCTTATTTCAAGTGTAGATATCCAACCAGCTGCAGAAAACATCCTCTATGGATCCACAAGGTACCAGCCACTGGGATAGAAATCACTTCCGTTTCCAACCCAAAATAGGAAACATAGATAATTCCCAAAATTTTAAATCCATCTGGGGGCCCTAGATACGAGTTTGTGTTTCTCACCATATCAAATACAAAATACCTGCCTAGAGAAACCTTGGCACTTACCCATCAAGTCTCCGCTCATAACGTCCTTCCCGTGCATGAAGCGATGGTGGGGGGCCGTAAGTGGGCCCCCCCCCACCTCCTCTGAACCCAGAAACCTCTCTACTACGAGATGCTATGGAAACTGTATCATCCAATCCCCGAGCAGCACTGGGAATGGTTCCTGGTTCATTATAATCCGTCCGTAGGTCTCTATCTCCCATTTTGTTGACAGAGTTGTGTGCCTTCTGTGCACTTTTGATGTCCACAAAATCCACAAACGCTGCCACTCCGCCTTCCGACCCCCTCTTAGGGAGTATTTTGACACTTTCGACACGTCCATATCTGGAAGAAAAGCAAAGCAGAGCACATGTATTAGTGCCGGCAGGAAAAGATCACATTGCCTCCTGCAAAATCAACATCAGTTTCAAACCATTCGCCCTTCCTGAACGGCAGGAAAATCAATCTCAAAGCAAGGCAGAGGTTGGAAGACACATTTTCAGAGAGAGGGAAAAAGCCATTTAAATTTTCCATCATTCTATTTAAAACTCCTCTCTTTTGGTTAGCCTATCATGAGATCACCCTTTTTATAATAGCAGAGCAACAGCAGCTGAAGAAATAGAAAGGTATTCGCAATTAGAGCAGCCCTTCTCATTTTTAATCTGGCGAGCAAGACATAACTAAAACAAAACTGTGTCACAACAAGTAAAAATAAAGACATCCCGATGATTTTCTTAAGAAAAAAATGACCTTGACACAGCAATTCCACTACTCTGATCTATATTTAATCCATTCAGCACTAGAACAAGAGTCTTCATCCCAATCCTCGTTCCTGATCTCAGACACCTTTTTTTACGACAGCCTCACAGGACACTTCTGAAGCGCGACCCGCAGAGCGGGGTGCTTCCGGGGTGCCACTTCGCATCCCCCCACAGACCAAACCGCACAACAGGCACACCGAGGAAAGCTGACGGGAATGTGACGCCACCCTACTTAATATACGTGAAGTAATTGCAAGGCAGGCACTTACGGATGAGTAAATGTCTGCCTAAAGAAAATAAAAACAAACACGTTTGTGCACACAGAAAACAAGATGCAAAAATGTTTTAAATAACTTGCATCAGCGCATAGCAAGAAAGGATAAAATGGGAAGCACGAACACGGCAACGTTTAAAATAGCCGAGAACTGCAGGTCGCATTTTGGTTACTCATTTCTCTCAGCCAAGCGATTCTGAGCAACATTTTAACTGCAGTTGTTAATCCATGACAAAAAGAGGCTAAAAGCGTATTTTCGAATGTACTGACAAATGGGAAAGGGACGCACAAATAAAAAACTAATCAAGAAATATTTGTGAACTCTATGAAGAATTATTGCAAAAAAATTCTATTCACAAAGGCAGCACAATGCTGAACAGATGTGAACAGATCTTGAACAAGAAAAGCTGTTTTCAACTTTACGTGCAGGAAGAAAGCTAATACAGTTCCCTGTCTGAGGAGCAAATGCTGTCAGAACTTGCATCCGACTCCGTTTTACGCATGGCTTTCCACACACCTTCCTTACACCTTTGTCACTGTTGTTGGATGACTAATCCTTAAATACGATTTGAAAAACCTGCCTCGCTGACTGCTGGCTTCTCATTCCAACCTGACCTACTACACTTGATATATAATCTGGTTTGGATTTAGACCTCATTTTCCTCTGGTTTATACTCCCCCAAACACAGGGCACTGTCCATTAAGGAATACGTGCACAAACAAGAGCGTCCTTCAAGGCAGTGAAAGTTAGGCCTGAAGAGGCACAGTCGCCCACGGGACATGTTCGTGCCTCTCAGCTGTCCAGAGCAGAGCCTGCTGCCTTTGTACTTGTGGGTGCAGCACAGTGACGTCAAATTCTCGGAAGTTTCCTAACCTGTAATACCAAACTGATTCACTGCTCCTTTTTTTTTTATTCTAATTAAAAGCTGCAAGGAGCAAATAATGGTGAATGGTACAGCAGGAAACATACTTCTTGCAGTTTGCACTCTCCCGAGGCTGGATAAGGTTATCTCACCTTGAAGGCAAGATTTAGAAAGATCAGGAGAGTCCAGGGTATGGTGAATAAAATCTGCGTGACAAAAAAATAATGGCCAATTGGATGTGGCACATGTAAAGAGAGAAGAAACGGGAAAGGAAGAAGGGGGAAGGAAAACAGGAAAGAACCTATTTGAAATGTTCATGCCATGAATGAACATGATGAAAAATACGAAAAATAATTAGGTATCCTAGTTAGCATCACCCTTTAACATGCATTTCAGTGCCAGTTCTCTGCAGACAGCAAAGATATTGTCATAGGACAGAGTGCTCTAACTCCCATATCCACTGAATTTTTCTTCTAAATAGTTACACAAGTGACTGGTCAGAACATGTACTTTCCTTTTGCTCACTGTTTACACATTCAGTTTCTGGCAACACGAGCCCATACTTTGTCTACAATCTTCGGGTAGTGGGAGAGGAATAGTATCTTAGCACTACTCAAAAACCCTAAACTCCTGATTGACCTTCTGATCACCACAGCCCAGTCCGTCTGAAGTGCTGCCTGCCAGCTACCTCAGAAATGGGCTCTGAAAGGCTCTTCCCACTCACCGTCCTGACAATTCTTCCTAATTCTGAAATCCTAACACATACATGTTATAACAACATATGCACAGGCCTCTATTATTTTCTTTTTGCTGCAGAAGATCCAGAAATGTGTTAAAATGTTCAAATATTCGAGCTAATGCTGCCCAGAAAGCGCAGAAGACACAGCACACTGACGTAATATGCTCCCCGTGTACCAACAAAATCACCCAGCAAACGCACAACTCTTGCAGCCGGAGCTTAATTTTTATATTGGGAAAAGTGTACTTTGGTTGCCATTTCCCCTCCCCCCCACCCCAGGAATGGACGGGGGAGGCTGTTACTGTACCACACTGCAGCCATGGTCCTAAATCACCCCACTTGGAGACAGCGCGTTTTAATCCGTCCGTTATCCAGATACATAAATACACACTGTGCCTCGGTGTCCTGCACCATACCCTTGACAAGCCCCGAGGATAATCTGTGACAATCGTCTTTGCTGAAAGCAAGGGAGGCAGATGGGGGGAGGAGAAAGGGAGCAGAAGGGGGGG
>Ga0065711_1047091_pt1 | contig 12527 bp, 11 predicted proteins | sample Hoacrofraction12_FD_59098 | JGI IMG/M metagenome (GOLD analysis project Ga0065711, IMG submission 59098) | Hoatzin crop microbial communities from Cojedes, Venezuela - Epithelial fraction 12 v2 (version 2) | ecosystem: Host-associated > Birds > Digestive system > Esophagus > Crop | place...
TTTTTTTTTTTTTTTTTTTTTTTTTTTTTCCCCCCAGTGCTCAGGACTCGGAGCTTCATTCTGCTATATGCTTTCATACCTAGTGGGACGCCCTGTTATATACAGATATTTAACAGAAAAAGCAGTAAAATGGTCAGAACAGGTAAAGTTTCTAGAGTTGCTGAAACTTACGATAGAAAATGTGTAGTGCAATGGCATGGAAAACTAGGGGGTCTTGTGTATCTAGCTACAAAGAAAGCATTCCGACTCCTTTCTGACACTGTGGAGCTACTTTCTCTGGGTGTTTTTAAACAGTGGGGAGTATTCCTGAATTTATCTTTTTTCCTGTGAGCTGTTTTTACCTAGGAAGAGTTTGCAATGAAAACCCACCTGGTTTAGCTAATGTCAATAGGAAATCTCTCCAGTTTCAACTGAAAGTAATAGCTCTATAAGCATCAGAACTAATGAAAGCTGGGTTTGTGGGTTTTATATGGGAAGAAAACCCGTGGCTGTATGTCTGATTGCAAAACTTCAGTTTGAAGATGTTACTGTGGTTGGACCATTTAGAAGCTTTCTCTTACACTATTTGGTAACATTAGTTTCAGCAAGTGTTAATCATCAGATGAAGTTAAAGATTTTGCAATACAAAATCATGATGTGATTAGTATTTGACCTCATGTCTCTTGCTTTGATACTCTGAAACATATTTGAACAAGTATTAAATGCAACTTAGTACTGTACTCTGTTCAAGGTGTTTGAATCGCATAAAATTATTTTAAACTTGTTCCTCATTAGGTAAGATGTGGAGCTGTGTCCATATTAATTGACCTTGTTAAAGACTACAGTAGTATTTTGACTCTTGAGCCAAGTAAATTTTAATATCGTGGTATAATCTTGAGGCTATTCTCTGAGAGGCAAATGGTTACTATTTCTATTAGTAGAACTGAGTATGTGATTTAAAATTATGCCATTACATGTGCAGCTCATCTCATTATTTCCAGGTTAATTGGACTATACTGTTCTTGCATTTTGAGGGCTAAGACGTTTTATGTGCAGGATTAATCAATGTTTATGTATTTGTCCTTCAGTGAGATTAAAAAAACCCACAGTGGTATTACTGAACAATAGCAGGGCTATTGGCTTTAGTGTTGCAGTTGAAGCTAAAGTTGTCTGAGAGAAGAAACAGGATTGTGACTGGGGCTGGTACAGGAGATTTCAGATGGAATTGCAATCAGACCAGGTTTTATTTCAACTGTTTGGGGCCAGATGACCATGTTTATGCTTAGTGAAGGTCTGCCAGGGTAGGCCAGAAGTGGTGGATGCTTTGCTAACCTTATGGTTTGATTTGAGGTTACAGTTCTTCTTTAAAAGGGCTGATGTGCTAAAGCCAGCCTGGAAGGAGAAGAGGCTTTCATGTAGTACTAGTGTAAGGATCTGAGATAGACTTGAGAATATAATGAAGACTGTAAATAAAGTTGGGGCTGTTGTGGTAATGGGTAACGTTAATGCTAGGCATTGTAAGGTATTGGTAGATGGGTTTAGCGACTGTGCTGACAGCAGCCACCTGATGAACTTCAGAGACATGACCTGGGTAAGTTTCCAAGTGAGGAATACAGCTATGTTTCAGGTTTGATCATGAGTTAGGACAGAATGGGCTGAGGAACAAACTTCGTTGCTAGTTCCTGCAGAAGCTTTAGGAATAGGATGACGAGCTGGCTGTGTTGATTGGGTTGGTTAGTTAGGCAGAGGTTGCTGTGCTAAAGTTAGTTAGGCCTGCTGCTGTACCAGATTTCTTGTTTGCTGTTTTAAGTTGGCTGATTCAGACACATCATCATCATGCTCTACCACAGACTGGTATTTCCAGACTAACTTCAGTACTATTTAACAGGTGATCACTGATGTACTTCCTTGAGTCACTTACTGTTTAACTGATTTTTGTTTGCAACTTGTAAATTTCTACAAAAGATGCATAAAAACCCCTAACAAACCTCTAGTAGTAAAATCATTGTGTATTTTCAAGGGAGGGATTTTTTTACTGAATTTTTTTTGTTTTATTTTGGCAGGTTGAAAGGCACAGAGAACACCTCATTAACTACATAATATTTTTGAGAATAACACCTTTTCTTCCCAATTGGTTTATCAATATAACATCTCCTGTAATTAATGTGCCATTGAAAGTATTTTTCATTGGGACTTTTCTAGGTAAGAATTCTGGCTAGTGAACTGCAGTTTGGGGTGGCCAGAAGAAGGGGTAGTATTTGTGTCTTCTCTGTATGTGTTGTTCAGCAGAGATCACCACCTACTGGTTAGCTGAAAGATTACACACGAACATTGTTTTTGTACTTTTTGATATATGGAGCTTGTAGCATCAAAACATTTTAGTAGTCAGGACTGTTGTGATGTACTAGGTGAGACATAATGAGCCCAGGTAATTACTTGCTTAAGGAAACATGCATTATATTAACACTTTATCAGTAACTTTTTGTTCCACTTCATGACTATAATACTTCTGTGAACTTCTATAAGCTCCTATTTTAGGCTCAGCGTAATTGTGTGAGGATGTGTGTGACTTTGGTCTGAAGGATTGCTTCTCCCCTTCTCACTTCATTTTGTTCATCATGATATATCTTCCTAGGAGCGAATGAATACTGTAACTAATGTACTGCTAAACACTTTAGTTTTCTAATTTTGTGTATTTTTGCCAATACTTTGAAATCTGGTTAGGAAACAATCCATATTTTTCCTTTATGAATGTAAATAAGATCTGTTTGTAGAGAAACAGCTTGAAATCTGCGGAGTCTAAAGAGCAGAGATTATTTTCTGTGTTTGAGTTGGTGTTAAAAATGCTAACAGTGGTATAAAACCAGTTATTCTGATAAGAATTTTTTGTCTTTGAATTCTGTATTTGTACTCCTCTTTACAAAGAAAAAAGTGCAAGGCAACAAAGTCTGAAATTTTTGGTGTTAAAAGTTGGAGGACTAATTTATGGTGCTTTTTCATTTTTTCACCCTAACAAGTTTGTTTTTCTTCCTTTGCCCTCGTATGCTTTTCATTTCCTGCTCCAGGTGTGGCACCGCCGTCTTTTGTAGCCATTAAGGCAGGAACAACGCTGTACCAACTTACAACAGCAGGGGAAGCAGTTTCCTGGAACTCTGTATTTGTTCTCATGATTCTAGCCATCCTCTCCATCATACCCACTGTCTTCCAAAAGAAACTGAAACAGAAGTTTGAATAAGGATCAGACTGGACCAGAATTTCCCATATTTCATCTCAGGATCAGCACTTTGGATATTTGTATATTTGATCTCAAGCAATTAAAAGGGAGGCTTGTAATTCATAAGAATGTCTTTAAATGAACACATGGCCTAAAATAGAAGGAACTGGGTTCAGAAATGTACTGCATATGGTTTCGTAATCAAACCATCCGTGTTTTACTTTGGGAGGGTGTGTGTGGGGTCCTCAGGATGAAGAAAGTGAAAACACAGATGTAACCCTTTTCTCTGATTATCTGTAGAGCAAAAATTTTAATGTAGATATAAACTACAGATAACGCTTTCTAAAACTTGTAGGAAAGAAACCTTGATTATTCAGTCCAGTTTTGTAACATTCTCTGTAGGCTTGAATGTGATCTGGTCTCAGTACATTTCTCATCAGCAATTTTTTTTTTTTTTTTTCCTCTTGGAGTTCCAAAATAATAGCATAATATAATAATGGCGGTCACTCAAACAAATGTTTTTCACAGTACTTTAACTACAATGATGCACTCATCCTGATTGTGTACTTCTATTTATTAGTGCTGTGTGGATTTAAATACTTGAATCTATAGCTGCTTTACTAACTGGATTAACAAAGTCAAAGTGTCACATCATTCCCTCTTGTCCTCTGCAAAGTTTTATCTTTGTGAGAGGATATAGGAAGGGAGAGAGTAGGTTAGAATTTTTATCGCGGCTGGCTGATGATTTTGAAGTTCTAATTTTAATTTTTTAATGCTGATTCTTTTGCCAATATTTCACTTGCATAGATTTAACCTGCCAATTTAAGAAAATGATTGTATGATTATAAAAAAAACTCTCAGTTCTTCAGTGCTTTAAAAATATGTAACTTTAAGCAGTGTGATATTCACTTATCAATATCTATTTCTCAAGCAATATGTAAAGAGTATAAAATTTTCCATTGCAGCTCAATTAGCTAGAAATGTCAGGTACACAAATTGGTGCAATTTGTATTAAAGAGCTGATTCCAAATAATATTCAAAGCATTATGTAACAGAAGGTTCATGTGTCCATGTATATAAAATCAAAAGGATGATTCCATTGTCTAGTAAGTCATAACTGGCAATGGGCAACCAGCTATAATTAATTCACCTTTAAGTAGAAGTATATATATTCATTCAATAAGGTATATGTTACCTCCCCTTGTGTGCTTATAACTGTTGTAGTTTGTATTGTCAGTGGAATCCCATAAAATGAGGCCCTGATCAGCAAGGAACTGGGTTGTACATTTAAGTTGTTGGGTGTTTTTTTTTTTTTCCTACTGAAACCAGTGCTGTGTACATGCTTTAAGTTGGTGCCCCTGAAGTATCTTGCTGAAATGGGAATCAATACATTAGCATATGCTCCAATTCAAGGGTTTATTTGTATCCTCATATTAACTCATCATATGATAGATCATTGGGATGTGAGAGAACAGTTCCGTAAATGTGATAATATGAAAGGTACTGGTACCCTTAAGGAGTTTTCTTCTTTTTGTAACAATGTTAATTGACTCCTCCGTTTCATCACAGTATTACTTGTAAGTATTAGTGATACACTATTTGTCTTTTATTTAAATCTGGGCTGCACAGTAAATGCTACTTTTTACATAGGTAAATAAAGGAATTCATATCACTTCTGTTTGCAAGCTTATTGTAAGATCATTTAGCTTCAGCACTCATTTTGTTATTTAGAATTTACTCTAAAAGTGTACTTTATTGGCATTTAAAACTGAACAGTGATTATGTTTATTGCTGCAGCTCTAATCTCAGAGGTTACCTACACAGGGGATTTATTCCATGGTAAACTTGAGTGTAAATTTAGCTGTTGTGAGCAAGTGTCCCATGGACTATTGAATGTGAAGTTGCTGTAGACTTACAGCCTACTTTTCTGTGTAGTTAATTTTTCAAGCAGATGAACTCTCAGAATAAATTACCTACTACTTACTGTCCAGTGGCTTTTCTCAATATTTGTCTCAATTTCTGGTCAATAACAGATGCTGTTGTAAAATCCCTTGTATGCTGTATAAAGCCAGTGTTTTGGTGGAATCTTGACACTACAGAAGGAACTGAAATATTTTTCAATTTAATGTCAATCATGCTATCACTGAGTTATATTTCACTGTGTAGATGGGTTCAGGCTATGCTACTGAAAAACCTGTTGTGTTTCAGCGACAGACTGGGTTCTCACCACAGTGGCTAGAAGCCTTAGGACCTTAAGAAAGTAGAAACTATGGATATTTCCCTTTGCAAAACTTAGTGTGTTTTTTAACCTGTCCCCTCTGCATTCAAGTTCAGCAGCCAACAGCCTCAGGCAGTTTCCTGCCCTGAGGACTACTTCTGAGGGGTGTGAAGAGTAAGAAAGGCCTTGTGAAAAAGGAAAAAAAGCACTGTGCTGTGGATTATTGTACTAGCCTACCCTTTCCTTTAGGGAATCTAGCAAGTCATCCAAGAGATAGCTGTAATGTTTTGACAGGAAAACAGTGTCTACCATGAAACAAACTGGGAAATCGGGAAGATACAGCTTTTTTTCTTAGTTGGAAGGAATTTTGAGCTGTGACATGTTTATCTTTTGCAACTTTTTGTGATACCTGCATGATATCATTACTAAATGTCTCTTGCCATTTGATAGGAAAGCTATTACATAAAACACTGTATTTTTTAATACAATGAAGCATGCTGAACTTCCCGCTAAGCTTAATATTTTATTAAACTGTTTAAAATGGATGAGTTCTTCTTAAACAGTATTTTTAAGGACTGATGAAAAATTAAACTGAGCTGATTACATCTGTAGATGAGATTCCTTCTGTTTCTACCTTTATTTCAGAACATCTAGGTAAACTTGACATACTTTTCCACCTGAAGTGAATTTCTTATGTACAGCAGCAATTTTGAAAAGCTTTTATGTTTTGCATTGGAAAGCAATTGGGTCTAACTTGTTTTATCTCCTTAAACAGAACTATTTGCATGACTTGTTTTTGGTTTTGTTTTTTTTTTTTTTTCCATGAATTCCTGATGAAGGCTTATGTGCTAAAGTTGTTGTTATAGCTTCATTCATCTTCCCTTAATGTTCTGTTATGTCCAGTTTATGGAATTATTTTTTTGCCTTGTATAGAAAGCTGATGTTGAAAGTTTGCTGAAAGGTTAAGACAGAAGAAATAAAAAATGACAAGTTTTTCTTTAAAATGTTAGTGAACTATACTATCACACAAAGTCAAAATATGGTTTTATTGTCAGGTAATATTGAAGATTTTTGTGTGCTGTTCCTGAGAATATTCATCATGTATAGTTTCTGTGATAACACAGTTTTATGATAGTAACTAAAATGCAACATGGATTGCTCTGCTTTGCATTAGAACTGAAGTATGCTGCCTGTCTCAAACCATACAGTTTACTCTGGATTAAACTGAACTACCAGCAGAATTGACTGAACCAGGTAGCTGATGGACTGAAACACCCAGCAGCTACTGCAGGTGCATTTTTACAAATGTAAGGACTAACTGAAGTAGAAGCCTTTGTGAGAGCTGTTGCTGCAGGAATGAAATTTGTACCTCTAGTGTTTTGCACTGGAAATACATTACGAAGGAAGAAAACAGGAAATGCATTTCTTTGTTGTTAGTCACACATATTCTTTTTTTTTCTTTCATTCCTGTAAGTAATAACAGTGGAGTAATAACTCTGGGAATTGTGAGAGCTAAAGAACTGAGAAGCATACCTTCTAGCGAAATTCCTCCATTCAAAATTATGTTCAGCACAGTAAAGAAATCTTGTCCCAGGAGTGCCGTTTGAGTGCCTGTCCATTCCTTAGCACCAACCACAAAGCCAGTGCCAGAAAGGGGAAGTCTCACTGTCCCTCAAGGTTACAGTGAACTATTTTTCATAATGCGGGACAATCTCCTTTGTATGGTTACAAAATAGGGGGGCTTTTTTTTTTCCCAGGAGGCTGAAAAGAATGCAGGTCAAATTACAGAAAGCTTTCCTTCTGTCATAAATTGTGGTTTGTGAACCATATATTTTAGTGTGACAGTGTTGAGAGGGGAAATTAAAAGTTTTGACAGGAGAGTAGGATACAGAGTGAGCTCTTCAAATTTACCTCAAAGAGAAGTTAGATTATTTTCATGACTAATCGATGTCTTGCAATGACACACAGTTCTATCTAACTCTTAGCTGGTGGCTTTATAGCTCCAGGCCACCCAGACTGAAAGAAGTTACAGCCTTTTAATATTGGCAATTAATAAAAGCATAATAATTTTACTAACATACCTTAACTTCCTTTCCTCTTAAAAATATTCGACCTAGTGTAATAATTTGTTTCGTTATTTTGTTGTACACAAGGAAGAATCTGGGTCTGGATTATCAGAGCCAAGATCAGTGACTGATTGTATAACTATGCGAGAGGCCCCAGAAAAGTTCCTTTCTGTAGATAATCTTCAAAACGCAGAGAATTCTGCTTCTGCACATCTCTCAGACTTCAATTATATCTTCATACCCTTAAAAGGTTAGTAGACACAAGGTTAATAGGTTCTGGAGAGGACTGTGCCATAGTGGCAAATAGCTTTTAAAATTCTGCATTGGAACCAAGATCTAATGTTATGGTTATAACTCCTGATTTCTCTTTCATAGCCTAGCACTTGAACAGTTTTATGTGGGAAACCATGTAACTTGAGACACAACAGCACTGTCTCATGACCCTGAAGGATCAGCGCATCCTGTGCCTCCCTTCTCTGTTCTCACGAGATAAGCTGTTTTCACACATCCAGCTGCAAAAGATCCTGGAAAACAGCAACCATGAACTGGCATTCGCAAAGCCACGCATCCAAAGCTGATTGGCTCTAGTAACTATTGTATTAGTATATAAGGTATTCACTTGAGCAATAAAATGATTCTGATCGAGCACAAGATTGGGGTCTATGAAGTCATTCACCACAGTTGTATCCAATAATCTGGAATTTGTGTTTACTGTACTTGGAAGAGTTCCATGCTGTGAATTAGTGATCTGCTCAAAACACTTTATCATTCTCATATTTGACTATTTGTTCTGTGTTCAAATGATTTCTCGGGGGGAATATCCCCAGGGCGGGGGTTGGAAAGACAGAGCCCAGTTGGCCTGTCCACTGCTTCCAGCGGGAGAGCAGGGCAGGCCAGGGGCAGCCTCAACCAAGAATCTTGGTCATCACCCAAGTCTGTAATGATGAGACAGCTCTCAGGTGAAGCCAGAACTGCAAATCAGCAACACAAGTGCAGGATTGGGCCAAATAAGTGTAACCAGAGTCTGATGGAGCCCAGCAGCCTGACTTAAGTGGACCCATGGTTGGTGGGGTTGAGACCCAGGCTGAGGCTGGTCAGGGCCACTATGGCCTACTAGTGCCCTCTTAGAGGGCGTTTCTACCTTGATATGCTGACTTTGGTGGGATTTATCCTAGATTATATCCTAGATTATATCCTCTGATTCTCCTCCAGTGTTAAGGGAGACCCTGAATGTTCAGTCTGAATACTATAAAATTTGTTTTTATATAGATACAGTGAATCAGACATTTTGATACCCAAGCCCCCTTTGAGACACCTAGCTCAGTGTCTCAAGTAGAACACTAGGTCAGAGCCACAAGTCATCAAACCAGACTGCAGACTTAACCAATGTGTGACCTGGACTATGTCAATATTGTGCAGTTTCCTGAAAGTCTCTTGATCCTATGTTTGCCCTAGTCTTGACATCAATGATGAAAATCAGGGTGTTATCTTGCCTCTTCTGCATGATTCATTCTGCAGTCAAAGGGAACCTCATCATGATATTAAGTTCAAGCTTGTTCTGCTGTGGGGTGCTCTTGCAGGGCTTCCTGGGCTGCTTTTGCAGCCAGTAGGTTGAGTCTCCGGTGGAAAATGTGCAGACCTCCTTGAAACTGTGGATATTTTCAAGAGCCTTCTTGGCTGTCAGTGCCTTGGCTTTTGCCTCCACCTTGGAGGACTCGGTCTCCTTGGGTTGGGGCACCATCCTCAACATGTGGAAGTAAAAGGAGTGGAAATAAATTAAACCACACTTTCATATACTTGCCCTCTGCCCTCATGTTGGCTGTTGACAAACTCTTGGACCTCAATGACAAGTGGCCTGGTGCCATTGCCTGTCTGATGCTCTGGGAGCCCTTGTAGTAGACAGACCTGCACAATGGATCCATGACCTGCTCACAAACTGTACCACAAGGTGTGGGCTCCTGGATCTGCAGAGATGAGGGACAACATTGCATGGGAGCTTAAGAAATGTTCAGCACCTTGATGTGACAGTTCGCCTCCGATCTGTGCCCTGATGTGGGAGAATGTGTGTGCTAGGTGATCTAGTCTGCAAGCGGAATTCCAGAAGTCTGATGTGTTGATGTTGCTTATGCCAAATGCATTGTGCTGACCTGGGCCAGTTTCAATGTATGGCTGCTCCACAAAGTTGTGGAGCCACAACAGCTGTTGGAGGAGCAGCCTTCAGGGAGCGGGGATGAGCAGCTGTAAGCGACTGGGGAAGACCCAAGTCTAGATCTGCTTTCAAAGCACGACCAACACTAAGACGTGCTTTGAGCGAGTAGCCCCTGGCAGACCCTCCTTGTCCTCTAAGAGCCTCTGAGGGAAACCCCTCAGCCACCGACGGCCTTAGACCGGGGCTTTCACCACGGTCCCGTCGCCCGGAGGCATAGAGCTGAGCTACCGTCCCGCGGTGGTCCTGACGGCTACCCGCCCGCCTGCCTGCCTCGCCGCCCCCTCAGAGAGCATGGGCCCCTCTGTCAGCCACCAGCATGACGGCCACCGCGCGCGACACCGCCCACTTCGCCCCCCACCAACTGCCTCTGTGCGCGCACAGCCCCCCCAACTGGAACAGCAGCATCACGTCATCCCCCGAGCCCAAGGCGCAGGCGCAGCATTGCGGCTCCTCTGCCTGGGCCGCCCTTCCCCCCCCCAGCAGGAACAGCTGGGGGCTGTACCCACAATGCCGTGCGGCGCTGCCCACTCCGCTCTATCATGGAGGCGGCGGCCGCAGCTGGCTCAGCGGCGCGGCCCGCCGCCACTTGGCCCCGCATCCCCTGAGCCTCACGCACCCCTCGGGCTCCAGTATGAGCGGGGGCAGCTCCTCGGCACCCGGCCGCTTCGCCGACTACTTCGTGATCTGCGGGCTGGACACCGAGACTGGACTGGAGCCGGACGAGCTCTCTGGTGAGTGGCCGCGGGATCGGCAGGCGGCGGCTGTCGGCTCTGTGGTGGCGGCGGGACGGCAGCCCCGGAGTCGGTGTCGGGCCTCGCCGCCTCCCGTCTCCACGGAGCCCGGGCGCCGTCTCGGGCGGCCCTGGGTGCTGCGGGGAGCCGGGGAGAGTCGTCGGCGTCCCTTGCCCCGGGCAGCGGCGCCTGGGGTTCTGCGCAGCTGCACTGAGTGCTTGACGTGGGGAAAGGCCCGACTGTGCGCAAATCTTTATATGTAGAAGCGTGCCTAACTTCTTAAAAACCCCAACGAAGTGCCTCTTTTAAACGGCCTTTTCAAAGTGAAGGTTGTGTTGGTGGCCGTTGTATTATTTTAGATCATCTCTGTCTTAACAGCAGTGTACTGCGTTCTTTTTGGAGCATGGTTGCATTTATCAACTTTTAGTCAGGCTCTTGGATGTTTAAAACGTGCAGGTAATCTTAATGAATCAGACTTTGGAGAGAAAGTAATGACTTTTTGCTTATTCTGTGTGAAGTTTTGTTGTAGCATAGGATAAAAATTCTCCTCTGACAGTACCTGAAAAGAAATCGGATTAGGAAGTAATTACTCTTTTAGATGGGAATGTTCACGCCAAATACACAGCTAAACCATATCAGTCTGTCCTACAGCACTGTGTCAAATCTGTGTTTTTAGGGTTGCAAATATGTTATTTTTTTTGCCACGCCTTGTTTCAACTTTAGTTTCACTGTACTGGCTTCAGTTAAATTAGACTGCTGCTTAGCATCTTTAACTGTTCAGAAAGACAGAGGAATGTGGTGGTGAAAACCTGAACAAGGTTAAGTACTGAACATCAGTACTTAGTTTGTGTATTTGAGCTCAGAACTTGATCAGTGACATGTTCTTTTATTTTTTTTATTAATTAGCTTGCTGTTGTAGGATGTCATGAGTTTTTTACATCCCTGTATTTAAAAAGCCCCACTACATAAACACTTGTTTCTTGTCGAGTGAAATTTGTGTTGTTAGAACTCACTTCTTACATTGAATTCTCCTAAATTTTGGCTGTGATGGAAACTTTCTTTTCTTTTAATGTCTTCCAGCAAAATTTCTCATCTATTTCTCATGCTGAGCAGTATGTTACCCTAAAAGAATTTGTGTTTGTCTAATGTTAAAATAACTGTAGACCACAATTTGAGTCTTGAAGAGTGAATACAGTGCAAGTCTGCTCTATAATGGCATTTTAAATTACAGGATCAATTTAATTTAAGAAATCCAAGAGAACAAAATGCAGTATAATTTTATTGAAGGATATGTGAGATTCCACAGATTTTTCTTGATTAAATCACAAATGAACAAAGTTTCTAGATTGAAATCAGTTTCTGATGTTAATTTTGTTATTCATTTACTATATTTCTATTTCTATAACGTATTGCAAGGCATACACTCAGTAATACTCCCCGATGTCGATGGGAATGTGGATAACTCTCTTCACTTAATTAAATTTAAAACCAGCAGTATATTACTTTAAGCTAGCTATCTTATAGTAAACTGGAAGACATCAGTACCTTTTTTAAAATACTCCCTCCGAGTGCGCAGGTCTGAAAGCTGGAGCATGATGTTCTTTCTGTATTTCCTTTCTCTGTCTCTATAGTATGCAAAAAATGTAATGTGCAGTGTATCTTGGACTCTGCTATTCCACTGTGACACTGTAATGGCGTTGCTTGTGACAAGGTATGGGTTTTGCGGGGAGGGAATAGGTTTTAGTATTTATGGGGGGGGGACTGATTTTTGCATGATTTGAGGAAAGGGTTTGAAAAAAAGGGGAGGGGGAAACAAGAGGGAGGAGATAACTTATGACGATGTCACAACATATGAACTAGCTGGAATTCTGGTGCATTTTCTTGAGTTTGTTGTGTTATTAATAATGTATGATAGTGTGACTGATAATGCTTTTACATTGTCCCTTAGGTTATAGGCTCTTCCAGTGTCCACTGATATAAATGGAAGGGGCCTCTGTTGATTTCAGTGAGTTTTGGATAAAGCTTTGAAATACTTTGTACTTCCTGGAAGGCTTTCTTGTTTGAATGAAAGGGTTATCGTGCACTGTTGGTGTCTGTTGTCCCGCCCCCC
>Ga0065711_1047092_pt1 | contig 12527 bp, 11 predicted proteins | sample Hoacrofraction12_FD_59098 | JGI IMG/M metagenome (GOLD analysis project Ga0065711, IMG submission 59098) | Hoatzin crop microbial communities from Cojedes, Venezuela - Epithelial fraction 12 v2 (version 2) | ecosystem: Host-associated > Birds > Digestive system > Esophagus > Crop | place...
TGGACAAGGTCCTGTGCAGCCTGCTATAGGTGACCCTGCTTCGGCAGGAGGGTTGGACTAGATGACCCACAGAGGTCCCTTCCAACCCCTACTATTCTGTGATTCTGTGATTCTGTGACTCAGTAAAAAAAGGAGGGTCAATCACCTATGGAAGAAAGGGCAGGCGACTCCAGAGGAGTACAACGGTCTCGTTAGGTCCTGCAGAGAGGAAATTAGAAAGCAAAATTTCCAATCTAGAACTCAGGCTGGCCACTGGTGTAAGGGACAACAAAAAATGTTTTTACAAATACCTCAACCACAAAAAGAGGGCTAAGGAGAGTCTCCATTCCTTATTGGATGGGGGGGGGAGTATTGCCAACAAGGATGAGGAAAAGGCTGAGGTACTTAGTGCCTTCTTCACCGCAGTCTTTAATAGTCAGACTAGTTATTCCCAGGGAACACAGCCCCCACTGCTGGAAGATAGGGATGGAGCACAGAATAAACCTCCCATAATCCAGGAGGATGCAGTTAAGGACCTGCTATGCCACCTGGACACTTACAGGTCTATGGGGCTGGATGGGATCCACCCAAGAGTGCTGAGGGAACTGGCGCAGGAGCTGGCCAAGTCACTCTTCATCATGTATCAGCAATCCTGGCTAACAGGGGAGGTCCCAGATGACAGGAGGATAGCCAGTGTGACAGCCATCTACAAGAAGGGCCAGAAGGAGGATCCTGGGAACTACAGGCCTGCCAGCCTGACCTTGGTACCAGGGAAGATTACGGGGTGATTCATCCTGAGTATGCTCCCTGGGCATGTGAAGGACAACCAGGGAATCAGGCCCAGCCAGCATGGGTTCATGAAAGGCAGGTCCTGACCCACCTAGTAGATGAGCAAAAGGCTGTGGATGTCATCTACCTGGACTTTGGTAAGGCCTTTGACACTGTTACTCACAGCAACCTCCTGGAGAAACTAGCTGCCTGTGGTTTGGATGGGTGTACTCTCTGCTGGATGAAGAACGGGCTGAATGGCCAAGTGCAGAGAGTGGTGGTGAATGGAGTTAAACCCAGATGGCAGCTGGCCACGAGTGGTGTTCCCCAAGGCTCAGTTTTGGGTCCAGTCTTGTTTAACATCTTTGTCAATGATCTGGATGAGGGGATTGAGTGCTCCCTTAATAAGTTTCCAGATGACACTAAGCTGGGTGGGAATGTCGATCTGCTTGAGGGTAGCAAGGCTCTGCAGAGGGATCTGGGCAGACTGAATCAATGGGCCAAGTCCAACTGTATGAGGTTCAACAAGGGCAAATGCTGGGTCCTGCACTTGGGTCACAACAACTCCATGCAATGCTACAGGCTTGGGGAAGAGTGGCTGGAAAGTTGCCTGGTGGAAAAAGATCTTGGGGTGTTGGTTGACAGCCAGCTGAACATGAGCCAGCAGTGTGCCCAGGTGGCCAAGAAGGCCAACGACATCCTGGCTTGTATCAGGAACGGTGTAGCCAGCAGGAGCAGGGAGGTGAATGTGCCCCTGTACTCAGCACTGGCGAGGCCGCACCTGGAGTATGGTGTTCAGTTTTGGACCCCCCACTACAAGAAGGACATTGAGGTGCTGGAGTATGTCCAGAGAAGGGCAACGAGGTTGGTGAGGGTTATAGAGAACAAGTCTTATGAAGAGCAGCTGAGGAAACTGGGGCCATTTAGTCTGGAGAAGAGGAGGCTGAGGGGGGACCTTATTGCTCTCTACAACTATCTGAAAGGAGGTTGTAGTGAGGCAGGTGTTGGTCTCTTCTCCAAGTAACTAGTGATAGGATGAGAGGCAATGGCCTCAATTTGTGTCAGGGGAGGTTTAGATTGGATATTAGGAAAAATTTCTTTAATGAAAGAGTGGTCAGGCATTGGAATAGGCTGTCCAGGGAGGTGGTTGAGTCACCATCCCTGGAGGTTTTCAAAAAATGTGTAGATATGGCACTCTGCAATATGGTTTAGTAGGCATGGTGGTGTTGGGTTGATGGTTGGACTTCATGATTTTAGAGGTCTTTTCCAATCTATGATTCTATGATTCTATTAATAAAAGGCTATATTTGATATACTTTTATTGGTAACAGAGTCTCCTTGTGCAGTGATGTACTTTCATCTGAAAGCGAGTTAGTATTATTCTAATACTGGATGGACAAACAGAAAGGTAACAAAGGACAAGAAGCCCACCCTGTTAAAGGAACATTAGGTGGGCAAACATATGTACACCCAAATTCAGTTTTTGGCAGCTTCATGCAGAGGCTTAGGTGAGACTCACCCCCACCCCCTTCACGTGTACCACTATTTAATTTAGTCTCTCTGGCATGAACCTCCCTAAACTGCAAAATAAGAGAAAGAAGTACAGCCATGCTCCTTTTAACAGCCTGTGTAACCACCCCATCACTGGGTAGCTGATCACGTCAGAGCTCTTCCCTATCTGCTAAACTATGAAAATAGTTCCATAATCTGAAGATGATAAAGTATTGTTCTAAAATTCTCTCAAGTAAGTCTTCAATTAGGAAACTTTGACAACTGGGTGTGATCAGCTCCTTCATTCAAGCTGATTCAGAACCTTCATAAAAGCTGTGTGTTCTGCTTTCTAAAATGTCAGCCATTTGACAGCTGTTTATTCTCAAGCCTGTGTGCTGTGTCCATTTCCTCCTCCCTTCTCAGTTATTTACTTTCAGATTACAAACTCATTAGAGCAGGTGTAACTCCGAGAAACAAAAGCAAATGGACAGGGTGAAAAAAAAAAGCCAACAACTGTAAAACTTTGTCTTCTAGGGCGGCATAAAACCAACCAGATATAGTACTAAAACAACCTTCCCTTTCTGCTTTTTAAATGCTATTTGATTACAGTGTTATAAACTTTATACTGTCTAAAAGTGTGAGTGATTGCTCCCAAAGAATATGATTGCTTTATTTTTCTGCAGCTCTTAAGATGAAAATTCACCAGATAGCATCAGTTAACTCTCGGTTTTCCTTCAAAATTTCTGTTTTCACTACTATTGCATTTATTTTGAATATGCAATTTTTATAGCTGACCTTTGTTCTTAGAACTCATCCCCTGCATGTAATGTATGTTGGCAAATTTTAATTATGAGCTGATCTAGTTAACCAAAATAAACCTCCAGATAAGTAATACTAACAGGAATATTTTAACAACTTTAAAATTTCATCTTATAATTGAGGAAAGGGAAAATTGCAGAATCTGATATCAAGAGCAAAAAAAAAACTCAGACATTTATTAAACATAGATCAAACAAAATAAAAAAATCTAAAAGGAATACCCTGTGCTAAAGAATTTGGAGGGGGGGGGTTGTCTCTGTCAACTGTGTAGCTAACTCCAAGATCTCTGTTCACCTACCTAGATGCTAGATGCTAGATGCTTCATGATATTTACCTTGGTATCTTGTCTTCATTAATATCCAGCTATTGCCAGAAAGTCATGACAGATGTATAATTCCCAAGTTTCCCTTTTCCTTTCCTTTTTTACTTCCTTTAGGATATAAGTAAGAAGTGGGATAGCCACTGGTAACTACAGCATTCTCCAACAAGTGGAAGGAATTGCTATAATCCACAGGGTCATACCATGAAAGAAAGAAACAGTCTTTAGTTGAGAAGCTGGGATGGGAGGTGACACCAGGTCACAGAAGTTGGCTATAATATTTTGCCACTGTAAGTAAGGCTACATACTGAGAGTACTGTGCTAAAACCTAGAAAAGGAAAGAAGATTTTATGAGTAATAGATCACTGAAGATATTTGATATCCTAACATCTATCATATCAGACATCAAATAAAGCTGAAATATAAACAGCAAGTATATAAAGTGTTCCACAAACTAAACTAAAATGATAACAAATCATTTTGCCAAGAGAAATACACCATAATTTATACATTCATTAAAAAATAGAATAGACATTCACATTCTTTGGTGGTATCTATCTGCATTAATCAAGGGTTCTAATCTTTCATGCCACATTTTCAGTTCAGCACTGAAGAGCAAATAGAATTTAATGTCTACCTTACAAATTAATTCTGTAAGAGAGGTCAGGTTAATAGGAGACTGTCTTTTATAGGGACACAAGTCAAAGTTTCATGCCCTGGAGAGCTCAAGGGCAATAGTGACATAAACTAACCATCTCCTCAAACCCATCTCGTGTTGCCATTTCATGGATACCAGCACTAATACCAGAATTGTTTTCATTGCTTGTGAGCAAGGCTGTGATTTAGATCCATTTTGTTTTTGTTTGAGCCAAATCAATACCCTTTACAAAGGCAAGATCAAGCAGTCACTGGCAGGAATACCAGAAACTTTTGTTATTGCCAAACATTCTGTACTGCAAAGCTGCAGCCTGATAATAGCTGAAAAAACACAGACAATTTCTTATCAGACAGACTCGTCCTCAGGCCTGAAGATGAGGCATGACCTTCCAGGTGAAGTAACATACTTGTCTGAAACCACTGCTCTGAGTTTGACTGAATTGTACTAACCAACTCAAAAAGTTGTAGAGGAAAGATGGCCCTCCTGTGCAGAGCAGAATATTAACAAAAGAAGAGGTTATAATATCTTTAGGCCTTTTAAGGCAGCAACAGACAGGTAATTATCTCCTGCAGAATAATGAGAGGAGAATATTTCTGTTTGCCAGAAATCAAAAATATCTACCAGTTTTTCAGCATCTAAGCTTGATTCTTGTAAGGTATTTTGTAGAATTTCTTGAGGTTCAAACTTAAGAGATCAAAGATTAATTGGGAGGGAGAAAAATGGGGTTTTTATGTGTATCCAGATATTTTCTGACTTTTGTTGAACTTTGTAAGTTTATTATAATATGTAGTGTGTGTTTGGTTTCAGTTGCATTGTTTTCTATGAGGACATCTGGAAGTATATCCCATTTTGGGAGGCACATATATCTCTGTGCATTACCTTGCACTTGTTGGCTGTGATTTCAAGCTTATGTAACCATCGTTGTATGCTGTTAAGCTATGACTGAAAGAAAAGACCTTACACCCACTACAACCAGCTGTACTTCCCATAAAACTTCTAGTTACTGAATTTTACTTGTTAAAATAGCTTGTTTTATCAACACATTGGTTTGAAACAAAGTAGGTATGCAATGCTAAGTGCTAACTCTGTTCAGAGAGACTGTGCATCACAAACTGTGTTTAGTAATCAAGTACGTTTCACTGAAAGAAACTATAGGAAAAAGCACAGTAAGATGCAGCAATTTACTAAGCTACTTTACTGCTCAAAAATTCCTTCTCAGAAGGAATAAATTCTCTAAAGTTAAGCCCCTCTAATCTTTTCAGAAAAAAGTTCCCTAATTTTTTGATGAGGACAGCTGTTCGGAATGGCATACTGTTACTGGGAATGCTATAGCGTATTGACACTATGAAACGGTTGAGATAAAAATGGAGCCCTTCCACTCCCCTCACAAGTAAAACTCACATAAGAAAACTCAGTAATCCTATGTACACATTAACCTCCATGCCCTTCATGCTTTCTCTTGACTGTTCAAAAGTAGTAAGTCATCATGGTCCCCTTCCTTCAGCGCTCCAGTACCAGACTCCCCGACCATTTGTCTGTCTTACCTGCAGACCTCCTGCTCATTTACCTGTTTTTTTCCCTTTACTTGCTCATTCCATTATCCCTGTTTCTTCTCTGTCTCATTTAGAGGTCACCTTCTTTTGCTTGCAGCTACTAGGGGGTGATTTTCTCAGAGAAATTTTTTTTCCAGGACTACTAATATCCTTCAGCCACCTCACTTGTAGCAGTCCCTTACATGACAAACCTGCCTGACTGCTCACAGGACCTTCTTAAAAAGCTTACTTGCAAGACCTATACATCTCAAAGTCTTGCCTGTGGTTTTGAAGTAATATAGTAGATGATCATCAACCACCCTAACTTTAGTTTAAGCTACTTCATCTGTCTCACCTCTGTGGGGAGAGACAGGTGAATCACTCCCCAAACATGCTTACCTCTCCCCAAGATTAACCTGAGCACCTGATTTTTGAATAGCAAAGGTGCAGTATCTACCATGTAGATATTTACAGCCAGATACTCACCCTAGTCTGGGAAACATATTAAGACAATACTAAGTGGAAAGCAATAGCTGCATTCAGGGAGACATTTATCTGACCTATGTTACATATGCATAGCTGGGTAAAATTAACGGAAATTTATAAACTAGATGTAGGTGAAAAGAAGCCTAGAGTGATTAGCTCAAATAATTACATTTATTTAGATGAATCCTACCCCTTACATTAAGAGAAATAAATGCTTTCTATTCCCAGAGCAGTTTCTCATAGTCTACATACATTTCCTGTCTCCTTTTTTGCCACAGCTTTGGCCTAAATGAATGAATTAAGATTCCTACTTTGTGAATCCCTTTTCCTTCTTGTCACCTTGCTTCATTTTCTCATGTCTCAACTGGTCCATCAAACGTCTCACTTTTGCTGCTGCATTTGACTGTCTCTTCCATGAGAAAAAGTATCTCTACCCAATCATCAGTTTACATCTTTACAGATCCCATACAACTCACTAATCTCCATTCCTAATCTCCAATTCCAATAATTTTACTTCAACTAAACATTCCATTTCTCATTACCTCTTTCAGATATCTGCATTCCCAACATGCCTCTCTTCCTTGGCATCTCTTCTGATTGTTCCCCTGCAAACATGTCCTTCTTCATCTGCATCTGCATCTTCACCTCCTTATTCTTCATTTGCATACATAAAACTTTTTCACTAGCAACGTTACTTACTGCCATCCTAGATTCATTAATAATAACCATGCTGAGCCTAACTAAAGATACTTCCAGTTCAGCATCCTGTCTTTGACAGAGACTAGCAGTGGACTCAGTTATTCTCCCTCCTTTGCCAGTTCTGTCACCAAAACCAAGTGGATCTTTCCTCCAACCTTTACTGAATGCCCTCCTAAATCTGCCTGTAAACACCAACACAGATTTTAGCAGGACATTATATATATTGATTTTGTAACAGTAACTTCAGAGATTTTATCTAAATTTTAGGCTATGGTGTAAGTGTGATGAGGCCAAAATGTATATCACTTTCAGGAAGTCGGAATATACACTTCCTTTTGGCTTCCACAGGTGGTCTTATGGATTTGGATACATATGACCAATGGTAATCACCTATATCTGAGCTTGCGTTCTTATGCTCTTCGTAGCCAATGGAAAATTGGACACCCCAACTCCTTGCTTATCAGTGGGCTCCACTGCCTTCAGGGACTGCAGCTGCCCATTTTCTTACCAACAGCAGTCTCTCCACACTGACGTCTGTAAGCATTGCTGTTCACTGTCCCAAAGTACACAGGCAACTGCCTATTTATCATTAATGTGTCAACATTAACTACTCTTTGCTATTCTAGCAGAACTTCCCAAGTATTCCTTGGTCTAACAACTGGGAGTAATCTCATTCCCTCTCAGCAGGCTGACTGTTGGCATGGTACGATGGTGTGGTACGCTCTGTGGCATGTAAGTTTTGGGGACTGGTATTGTTTGTTGGTAGCAAAAAAAGAAGGAAGACAAGTAGAAATATTATCTTTTATTTCACCAAATACAGAGAAATGTTGGGGTACCCTTAGGTAGGAAGCAGAAATGAGCTTATATTTTCAAAAACTTGTCTGTTTTCTCTGAATCAGTAAACCAAACAAATAGAAAAATAAAATCTCCCTAGAAATCCTGTCCTATGAACAACCTTTAGAGCACCCTGCAATGACTTCCCTTTACTGACAGCGAAATAATTCATTTACTCTCCATTTGAAACTTTCAACAAAACCAAGTTAGATGGGAAAAAGATACTGTAGAACAGTCATGGGGTGATGTCAAGAACATTAATGCATATTCTTACCTTTAATTCAACGGAACTAACAGACATGCCTTGATATCAAGCTGCTTACAAGTTGCTTTCCAACATAACCCGTTGCTTAAGAAACACTGCTAGAATATACAGAAATACTTTCGATGAAGGGAAGCATACAGCTTCCTACACTGAATCCTTCATGTTCTGAGCAAGTAGGATTGTCTTAATGAAATTATTTTGTTGATATTTTTATTTGCTATCATTATGTCATACATTACACTCCATCATCAATTACATCAAGTCAACATGATATCAAAATACCTGAGTGCCTATGAGAAGTTCCAAATTAATATAACTGGAAAGTCAGGCAATTTTATCTACTGAACAGATGGTAACGCTGCAATTCCCCTACTTTCTCAACCAGTCTGCTACAAGCCTCTACCAGCATTTCAATCCAAATGCTACTGAAGTCAACGGGAAGGTTGACGTTGACTTCAGTGAGCTTCAGCTCAGCTCAGAATTGCTGAAAGCAGCAAAATTTCAGTCCTCATGGATCTCCAAGACACATGACAATGACGGCTGAGAACAACAGTGGTTTTAATTCTGTTATGGCAACACCTATCCAACAAGAACTAAACTGAGATACATTTTTTTTGCTCTTCTCCATAAAACACCCATAGACAAAAGCTCTATTGGAGAGCTTTGGATTGTATTTGCAAGACCCAACTGAAAAGCAAAAACATTTGTATTTTTTCGCCTGTCCTACTCTTTATTTCATTCTTTTGTAATTTAAGAATCCACACTGGAGAAATGCTTTCCACCAATGGTAGATACAGTCCCTGCTCTTGTAATCACTCACTTCTGATCAGCTTTAGTCCCTGGAAACTCCTAACCCATGTCTAAAATATTTTTTCAGCTGTTAAACATGCACACTGTAGTTTGTGAAAGTCCTACAATTGACATGTAACATTTTTTAGAAGTCTTTGAGTAATTTTTCTGACCTCAATTACATTTAAACCCTAGCAAAATGTAAGACACAGTCTTGCTCACTGTATGTGTCAGGAACTCACGGCTACAGGTTTAGAAGAATATTTCATGTTTATAAGCAGAAACGTCACCGACTTGTCTTTATGTTAGTTAGCTAAAAATTAAATTCACAGGCATTTGACTTGCAGAATTTTGCATATGATGATGTGGATACAACTTTGAAGGAACTTTTACACAGTGTATGAAACAACCATTTCCAGAAATTTCCACAGCATATTAAAGTACTCATTTAAGAAGAAAATGCAGACCAAAAAATGGGATTGCAGGCAGCACAAAAGATCAAATTATACTGCAAAATTATACTCATATTCAGTGAAGGTTATAAGCATCATTTTACACAATAGAGGTCAATGTGAATGCACTGCAGCAAGCACACACTCTCTTTTCTAAAACATACCAGGACAACTTCTGCTATAAAGTATCAGTATTTTAGGACTAATGAAATAATGTGATTAAGAATGTTCACAGTTTACTTTGTTCCCCAGTTCTCTACCTCACCCAGCCTATCTAATATGAAAATAAAATACCACTGCAACTTTCTGAATAGATTAGTCTATTTAACAAGCTGTACAACTGCATGGAACAACTTCAGTTGTTGGAGCTGCAAATTTTACTGAAGTAACTGCTTAGTGTTTATTGGAAGGCATTTTAAGTTTAACTGCTTCCGCAGCATAATTATTTGCTAATAAGAAAATGTCTCATTGAAAAAAATCCACACAACCATCACTACTGGAGCAGAATAACCCAAATCTGTGGAACTTAGAAAACATGACCGGGATATATTGGTCATAGATGATTACTTCATAAAACACTTGAAAAGAAGTTCCATAATCTTAAATGGACTGTGTCTTATAAACAAAAAGATCTATTTAGAATATTAAGCTCCCAGACCCAGTGTTTTATCAAAGACTGATGAACACTGCTATGTACTCAGCTGATTTTTTCTGCGGAAAACATGAGAATATCTCTCTTGGGCTAAACGTGGGCAAGAGACAGAGAGAGGGGGAGGACCATACTTTTCCTCATTTTTTCTCATTTAGTCTGCTACTCTAAATGTCAAGAAATGGAATCATATGTGCTTTTCCTGACAATAGCATCCTATAAAAACACCTTTCCCCAGGAACAATCTACAAAGCCTCATGAATTACATAGGCAGAAGAAGCACAAATCCAAATCTTTTATTGTATTTAACTGCAACATTAAAACTTCCAATTTCTTAAACAAGTTTGTAAGTATGTTGCAAAATAAATAGGTCACCATTTCAAGATGATTATTATATTGGAAAGCATAGACTAAAGTTGACCAAAAAAAAGAGGAAAATAATGAAATTGGATGAAAACATCCTATGAAATGGTAAAGGTCATGAACTTCTACTTCTGAACCAGCTTTTAGGAAGACTTTCTGAAACAGTTAATAGGAACAAATTAATAAAAAACTGTTTCTATAATTACACCGCTTTTAAGGCAGTTTCCATCACATATTAAAGAGGTTTCATAATGCATCTGTGTTCAATTTTCAATTAAAGAAAATGGAACTGCGCACAAAAAGACACCAAATAAGTATGTTCCTCCTATAACCACAACTCAGATACCTTGTAAAATTACAGTTGCATCTCCTGATTGTGTCTAAAAATTGTAGTCTAAAATTGAACAGAATCTACTATAATAAATAGTTTGAACTCAGGTTTAATGAGATCTGAAACACCAATGAATAAAAGAAATAAAGGAATTCTAAGGGAAGAGACAGCTAAAACTGTTTCACTTCCAGCAATGCAAACATTTTCCTGCATCTTGTCAAACACAATAACTCCTTTCCCATCTTTCACAGAGATCCGTGAGATATCAGTTAGTTCCCTATCCCAGAAGAAGCAGACAGGCTCAAGTTGTTTTACTGCTACTGAAATAACCTCTGAATTATACCTCCTAGACCACTGGATTCACTATGTAAAACCAAGCCTGCTCTTCCTCCCTTCCCTTCCACGTAAGGACAGCCTCAACAGTCAGGCAGGCATCCTTGCCAAGACAGAAGCACAGGGAAGCTACAGGGAAGTGACAAACACACAAACATTGTCGTGTAGCTACAACATGCTGAAAAGCATTTTGTGGCCCAGACTGATTTGCAGTTGATGTTTTGGGAGATGGCATCAAACTCTGACTGGTTTGAAAGCACAGTGTATAGCCTATTGCATTATTAAAGGTAAAAATTACAGCTATTGCTTTCAATATTTTCACGCAAGCTTTCTCCTCAGCAGATTAGGAGAAACAGTCTATATCTATAGCAACCAGGAGAGAGGAAGGAGGGATATATCCAGTCCAAACCATTTCTCCTTAAAACCTTGCATCACTACCTTCAGTATAGCAAGCATTTAATAGCTCATTTTTATTGCCATTTGACAGAAGCCTCATTAAAAACATGGTCAGCTGATTTCAGTTCCTTCTTGATAAACAGAATGTACGTGAGGAAGGCTGCACTGATACTTCTGTGGGAGGCTTCCTTTGTTTCTTGAAGTCATTTTCTTTTTTTGTCTTAGCAAAACATCTCTTAGGGACAGCTACTTTAGCTTTCACTCTCTGATCTCCATAACCACTCTAGGTAGGTATTAAATTGGGAAAAAATATAAAATTCTCCAAGTTATGACCTTCTTGACTCCAAGTCAGTTTCGGAAAGATACTGTAAGTGAAATGAGACTGACTGTACCAGTAGGTATCACTGGAGAAAATTCTGGTGAGCACACAGTCACCAGTGCCTCAGTGCAAGGAGAGGACTGCCAAGGAGAGTGGCACAGGAGAACAGCATTGATCATAAACACAGCGAGCTTGTTTTGAGGATCCCTTCATGTTAGCGTGGGTCATTTTAGCAGGTGGGGATGTTTATTGCAGATGGTATCTTCCAAAAGAGGAAGGGAATGGACAGCGACAGCAGGAGGCTGTTGAATGGTCTTCCCTGGGCAGCACCAGGTATTTTCAGACATCTCTGAAAGAGCCTTCACCAGGAGCCAGTGCTGACTTTCACCTCCAACAGAATGGGATAGGGCTGGACACCAGCGAAGGCTGGGCTGCAGCTGGGGGTTTGTGGCCTGGGCATTTCCTGCGGTTTCCAGCTGCGAGGGCAGTTTAGTGGGCTGAATCCTCCGAACCGAGAGGAGGGTTGAATATGTGGAGGCTGGGTGCGTTTATGGTGACTCCTCACCGGTGGACCTCGACTTTCGGGGCCTTGTGGTTGCCTCGGTGGAAGTTTTCAGCGTGTGAGGAGACTGGCTGAGGCTGGCTCCGCGCAGAGGGACCCGGAGGTCCCGGCGGGATGTGCTGCTGCGGCAGCGGGGGCCCCCGGGCCGGCCTCGGGGTGCCCTGGGACCGGCGGCGCCCAGGAGCTGTGAGGGGCCGGGAGCCAGTCGTGACGGGCCGGAGGACAGGGACCCTCCGCCGGCAGCTGCGCCATACGGAGCCGGAGGACAGGGCCCCGCACCGGGAGCCGTCGTGAGAGGCCGGTGGCCGGGGCCCCGCAGCGGGAACCGTCGTGAGGGACAGGGGTACGGGGCCCCGCAGCGGGAGCCGGTCGTGAGGGGCCGGAGGACGGGCCCCGCAGCGGGAGCCGTGCGGGCGCGGCCGCCGGGGGCCTGTCGGAGCTCTCGGGCAGCAGCGGAGGGAGTGCGGGGACGGCGCGGCCCCG
>Ga0065711_1047093_pt1 | contig 12526 bp, 11 predicted proteins | sample Hoacrofraction12_FD_59098 | JGI IMG/M metagenome (GOLD analysis project Ga0065711, IMG submission 59098) | Hoatzin crop microbial communities from Cojedes, Venezuela - Epithelial fraction 12 v2 (version 2) | ecosystem: Host-associated > Birds > Digestive system > Esophagus > Crop | place...
AGGGGGGGGGGGGGAGAAACAAACAAACAAACAAACAATCAAAGGAAGCCTTATATACTGGGCTTCTCAGATTTTAAACAGTACAAAGACTACTGCACAACAATTTGCCATGTGGCAAAGCTAAGGTGACGTATCTTCCAGAATAATGGAGGATGCACTGAGGTTATCAGCCAAAGATTTGGTCCTTTGGAACAGAATTCATTCTTTGTGCTAGACTTTAGGGGATGGAAAAACTGGTTTTCTTTGTAACTGCTTCTCTCCAACTTTCTGCAAAGGCAATAAGAGTACAGTGGAGGCTGTCTCCAAACACGTTCCAAATTGGCACCAGGTAACCCATGCAAAGCTGAGTTGCAGACGGAAGATAATAAAGGTAAGCAAACGTAAGCAAGTCTTCCCTAAGACTACTACATGGAGAAGTACTTATTATGAACGCTCCTGTTCATATTCCCTATGAGAATAACTTTGCTCTATTTTTAAGGGATTATTTTCCCAGTGGCTGCATTAAGAATCTCCCTTCCTTTCTATATTCATAGCAAAGGAATGTAGGGCAAGACTGTAGGCTATTTTAGCAGATTATCTCTGCTTACAAGACTCAGCCTCCACATTTAGCCTTTATCATCACTCCTTATATTCCCCACAAGAGGGAGAAATTTGCAAAATCTTCAAAGCCTATATCTTGCTGGTCACTGGTATTCAAACAGCACATCAGTCAGCCTAAACACAACTCCTCCTTCTTTCTGGCTAGTTTATGCTAATAGAAGCCAAGCATCTGGGTCTGGAAAAAAACAGGGAATTCCCAACAGATTGAATTAACAAGGCTAAGGAATCACATTGGATTTGAGACAGTACATAGTACATTGGGATTTTTCTTAGGAGTTACGAACATGGCTATTGGTATCAATACAAGTGTGGTAATATTTCTGTCTCTTCCAGCAAAAGGACCAAATAATACATAAAAGAAGCAGTAATACAAGTACAAGGAAAAAGAATTATTCAAATGCATTCCGAAACTCATTATTTGGAATCAACCTGAAAGTTATACAAAGGCCAGCAGGAGCTGTTGATCGATGTATTTGGAGGATTCCTACCAGTTATTTACATGTATTATCAATTAACACAATGAGATCTTCTTCCAGATGGAGCTTCTCACTGTCACCAAATACATCCTACTTGTGAACACGAAATCAGACAACAAACAATTGCAGCAGCTTGTTCTCACAACATTCTTACAGACATCGGTGGTCTTAAGTAGTCCTACTACACAGTTTTGTCCAGTTCATCTACTGAAAAAAATAAACTTCATTGTATGAGCTAATACTCAGAAATTCTGAGACTGAAGGCAGGATAAACAGGCTTCAACTTCAACAGTTCTGTACCTTTTATTCCCTTACATGCAAAGAGCCAGTGACCGTTCTTACAGACACAAGGAGCCTATCATTATATCCCACTTATTATAAGCACTTAGCTCACTAAAAATCTTTTAGTCTAATCCCAGCAAGCTCAAAGCCAGAACTGCTAATCCATTTTAACTGAAATCCAGTACTTCCTAAATCTCCCTTTAACAAAATTCACTTGTCACTAAAAAACTCAAGGTAGTATCAGTCAGACTATTTAACCGGTGTGGTAAAGTCTCAAAGTTATTTTTAGGAAACTGAAAGACCCTTAACTAAAACGCTAGTTGGTTTTCTGTTTAGAAATTACTGAACTACTTTTCTGTGTGGACTCAAAAGACAAAAGCACAAGCCATTTCTGCAGGACATAAAAAGAGGTCCTAATAGAGTATATGAATGTAACCAGAATTTACAGAGAAGGCTGGAATCAATTTGGGGGATGAGAATAAACGTACACTTACTCATGAATATTGTTCATGGAAGACATCCAAGAGGCCCCTACCAGCAACTCATCTAAAAGAGGCTGGTTTATTGGTTCTTCACTGAAATTAATTATAGTCTCACGCAGTCTTAATGCACTCATAAGAAATTAATGATGCATTCAGAAGTTATCTGGGCACAGAAATGAAACTATGCCATTGACCCAGAGTTGAAACTTTCAAAGGACAGAAATGGCAGCTGTTATATAGCCTGAAAGCACAAAGTTAAGACTAATCCAATAAACTGTTCTGAAAACAAGAGTTTTGAAAATATTTCTGAAATAAATGAGACATTGTAAGGCTGAAAGTTAGTAATATTACTCAGAACAGGCTAAAAGAAACATGAAGGCATAATTTTTTAACCTTGACATGGGAAAAGATCCTTTTAGTCTGAAAACCTGAAAAATGGAAGGTCTATTTATAAAGGGACTGTATTAGTCTTGACGACAGAATATGGAAGATTACAACAGATGGAGAAAAATAGAGCTATATTTTTAACCCACTTTTTCAGAATATCTGTGCATGCAAGAGAGGAAGAACGGATTAATGGAAGCACAAAAATGTCCGTTTACAGAGATGTTCATTTTTTACAGAGTGTTTATATATTAAGAATCCTTGGAAAGAAAAGTAAGTCCGTAAAGATAACTCAAAACATACAAAAGCTTTTGAATTAAGAACTGTAATAAACAGGAGAACTGGATATTATATTTCAGCACATAAATATTTAGTTCTCTTGGAGAAAACCCTCACATTTCAGAATAAGGTAATACAGATAGCAGTAATATAAATAAAGGTAAACTTCTTCTGCCTGAATGCATAAATAGCTAAATCTTGCAGCAATATCAAAGTCCAATGTAGTTCTCGGTAGAAATCAAATATGCTCATGTCTGTTTTCCTTTACAATCTCTTGCCCATTTAGTTTCTGGAATACCACCTCTGTGTAAGCAAAAATGTTTCAATGCACTACAGTCATAGCCAGAGCAGAAATAAAACAGAAACTAAACAGAGGGCATGTATTCCCTTACTCAACAGGCAATTAGTATCTCATTCTTACACTAAGACAGACAATAAATGGGATGGTTAATAGAAATTATGAACATTGTGTTATACAGGTCTGTGAACTCTGTCATTGACAGCAATTCTGTGACTATCATCTTGGGCTGCAGCCTCTGCATACGCACTAACGTAGATTATTAGAGTTCTTCAGTAAACAGAACCCACAGATTATAAGAATATTATAATACTATAATCTTGAAGATTATAAACAGACAAGGAGAATGGAAGAATTCGTTTGTATTTCTTTTTTAATTATTTATATGTATTAATATGTATACATTGAACTCATCTTCCCCTCAGAAATAGCATACTTTAAAATTTCTGCTAACTCATTTCACATCCTAGAAGGTTTAGTACACTTGGTTTCCACTGTTACTTCTTATTTAGTCATCAGAAGACAAGGCTTGAATTTCTAGTATCAAAAATCGAGCAAAAAACAAGCCTATATACACACCATGTCAGCTCTAAAAGACTAACCAACCTGCTAAACACCTATTCAAAAAAAGAGGAGAGACACTGTATCTGAATTAGCTATGTGGAAATACAACCTTGCAAATGAACCTAGGACAGGACTTTGAATTCTTGAATTCTTGCAAAAACATGCCACAATAATGCAACACAGATCCAACAGTTTTATGTGAAACTTCATATACTCAAACTTCCCCACAGCTCACAGCATTTACATTGTTCATGGCCCATATCCTGTTCACAGAGAAATTCTGAATTCAAACTCCTGTGTAGGTTCAGCATTAGCAGAGACTAGTGATATGTTCTTCCCTGACATGCTGCAGTAATCAGTATTTTACCATAGCTTTAATTCCAAGAGAAACATTAATGCTTAAGAAGCTGTGCTGAACCACAAGCACAGGAGAGTCACAAGATGAAGTATGGTACTTCCAAGAGAAATAATATATGCATGTCATAAATTACAGTGTTGATTAGTTATTTACAGAAAAAGATGCCAAAGTAAATAAAATTGACAGTCCTCAGTTTCATCTCCTACATTTCCCGCCTCCTCTTCCAAAAGCTCTATTTGAGTTTGCAGTTTTGTAGTAATATTACTACAATTCACTTGGCATCATCCATGAACCTAACAGGATTCTGAGCATCCAAATCTACTGTTCTCTTAGTATCTGCCAGATGTTCTGCTATTTGCAAGATATGCAGCTTCTACCTCACCCTAAGGAGGGAAAATATCTAAACCATTTATAAATATCTTTCTTCGATCCAGCAAAGAACACATCACAAAACAAATTAAAAAAAAGTTTGACTGAAAATGCCCTTGGAGTAAATGCTACCATATAATAAACTTATCTTCCCCATCCAAAACCAACATCTCTAGCAGGAAATCTCTTAAGCAGAGAAACAGAGTAACTACTTTTAGGACATTTCTTACAGAACTGATATAGCTGTAGCTGCTTGCAATAGAACCCAGTAGGACCAACAATCAAGTCAATTCATTCTGGCACTGTGCCCACAGATGTGCCTTCTCCGACAAACCTGTTTGTTATGGTTATTTGTGAACAGCAGTGAATATAAATACCTCACAGAATTTCTGTAACAATGCAGGTGGCAAAAATTGCTGAAGCTTTAACTGAACAGGAGGCCCAGTCCAATTACTTTGAACGAAGAGCTGCAAACTGCCCACACCAAGCAGAAACATCTGCCTCTGCCTGCAATATAGATAAGAAAAGCAATTAGTAACATACCACATTTTTAATTAAGGCTAAAAGATCTGATTAATTCTTGCACTAATTCAAAACCCTCAGCCTTAAAAGAATCACTCTCTTGTTAAGAAAATACAATGAATGCAGTATTCAAGAATGCACATGGGGGAGCTAAAAGGCTTGGAAAGACGTTTGTTTGTAATGGCTGTAATTAATAAACATTTTGGAAGCAGATTTAGTTCATATCTTTCAAAATTTAAAGGCTGTATCAGAGCCTCTCTATCAGAGATCAGAAGGAGATTAGTATAGGATGCAGAATATCCCATATTTGCCTATTGCACAGTTATATTTTCTTACGATACATCTAATCCTCACCATTTTCAGATAAAAGATATTGCATTAGTATATGTCACAAAACAGCACGTTTATTTTTGTTTTGACATAGCTGTTTATTTTCACTCCCTCTGATAATAATTAAATGAACATCAAAATAGTTAACAACTGTCTTCTGAGTTGTTTCAGATACTTTGACAGTAAATGTTATCTCATTTAATCATGCTTTTTAAATAAAATATTATAGTTGAAATCAAAGATGAAATTAGGAGACTTTGTTTCATTCCTGAAACTAAGTACGGTAAGATTTTTCTTATTTAGCAGGCTAAGGCTAACCTCAACTAACATCATTATGATATTATTTCTTTATGCATCTACAGCAATAAATAATCAATGTGGTGTACAGAAGGCAGGGCAAAATCCCTCAGAATTTAACAGTCAATTTAACAGGTGTAGACTTTCAGGAGATTTACACAAACTTCTAGTTTGCTTTATGATTCCTCAATGACTTAGAACGTACTGTGTTCTAATCTGTCATGTGCCAATAAGGGCCCCGCCACATATATAACATGTCTCCTGCCTACAAAAAGTTAAGATTTTAATTGTGCTTGTTTGATGTAAAAATTGGCATGTTAAGGAGCACAACCAAATTGAAAAAAACTAGTCTCCTTCCCTCTTCCACCCTGCCCCGCATAAAACAAGGACTTCAAGATGCAAGAGTCCTCCAATTGGAAACAAAAGGATAAAGTGCTACACAACCCCTAAAAAACCAAAGTCAAACAGAAAAGCCGCATACACACAAGCAGCTGTTGGGGAAGAATGTGACAAAAGACGTAGAACGATGAGAAAGCAGGGGTGGGGAATGCTTGATTGAAAAAAATGCACAGAGCCTTCAGGAGAGTTAAGAGAACAAGTACTGGTATAAATAGCTCTTGTCAAACAAGACAACATTTACTAGCTGTCATTGTTCAGACAGTAACTATCTACCAGCAAGTATTACTTGAATACGTATCTAAGATTACCGTTAAACTTCCAAACAGCCCAAGAACACACAGCACTAACAATTACTGTACACTAGATTATTACCATTGCACACAAAACGACTACATAGACATACATTTTCTAATTATTCTTCCATGAGGAATCATGCTTCAAAGCTTCTGAAAAATAACATACAGAATAACCATCTTTGCACTGTGGTTTGACAGATGCACTTCAGTCTTTCAAAGACTCACTGTCGTCATTTTGTCATTTACACTACTATTTCTACTAATATTTTTTTATTTTAACATCAGTGACATCTACCTGTCTACTAAGCAAACTGGTTTGAAGTCTTGACAGTTATAACCTCGCAGAACGCCTCTGCAACATAATTCCATTACTTTGATCGTCTTTCCACTGGCTAATCTGTCATCACCATTTGACTTCCCCCCCCCATCTTCAGATCCATGACCAACTTCCAGTCTCCTTATCACTCATTCTGTATCAGAAGGTCAATTTCAAGCTCTAAACCCTGCAAATGCTAGCCTCCTTTGCCTACCCCTATTTTTTTTCCCCAAGAAAAAATGTCGTTCTGTCTCTCTGACGGCCCTTTACGCTTATACAAAGCAGACCTGCAAACGCTCACCTCCCAAAGCTGCCTAAAAATGGCTCTTCTGTGCTGCCTGAAAAGCAACAGGACTGCTGCTAGTGTCCCACTTACTACAGTGACCTACACAGCTTAATTTATTTCTTATATTGCCTTAGACATATGTCTATAACCATTCATCTTGTTCTTCCTTTTTTTAAGTGAATGGAGGTTTTGCTGCCTTTTTTTATTTAACACTGTTTACAGCAAGTGCAGTAGGACTGTGATATAAGCAGATGCTTATATACACTCCACTGTAATGTTCATACTGCTATACCTAAACTTACTGAAACCCAAAATAAAGAATAATAGAGTATTTGAAAAAATAATGGATTTGCATATAATGCTAGAATTTACAAATAAAAGATATGAGTGAGAAAATACTCAACAGCCAGGCTATGCTTAAGATGTGATTAGGTTACAGGTTTTGGTTTTGGGAGTGTTTTCTTTTTAGTGAGGCCAGAAATTACAGAAGAGAAGTCAAAACAAAATTAGACACTGCATAGTTTTTTTTTTCAATTCATATGCATCAAAGCAAGCTGCAGAAACAGCAAGAACTTCTTCATTTTTGTTTTTCAATATATATAGCATACCCTTTAACGAACCATTGGATGTCCCAAGAGAAATACCAGAAATAGCATTCAGAAATCATAACAAGCTTTATTGAATGGATTTGTTTTGGAAAGTTCAGTATTCATTTACATGTTGGATAAAGTAAAAGTAGTAAATACACAGTCATTAAATATTAAGAAGTATTGGTGCTCATTTCCTTGTTCCTTTAGGTTTTGAAATCAAACGTAATAAGAGGCCTTCAAGCTCTTTTGAAACAAGCTCTCTGAAAAATCCTATCTTTTTGTTGTGTCCTGCACACTATTTCCTTATAGTCTTTAGAATCAAACTGCATGTCAGACAACGAATTCACCTCAGGAAAAAACAAAAAGGCTTTCCCCCTCCACATGGTTAACACCTATACTATTGCTTCATCCTCTACAATTTGCTGATTTAAAATACAGCTATGAAGCTTTTCTGTAGAAGATAGCTGTTAACCATTGAAGTGAGTAGTAACAGCAGGAAAAAGTGTAAAAAAAAATCTCCTAATCACTAAGTTTATTGTAAGGAACACGCAAAAATTTTAAAATACTGTTAAATATTTTCCTTAGAGTACATGGATTTGAAAGTGGAAAAAGTTTCAGCCTACATCCAAAGAAATTATAATCTACATGCAAATTTTGAGCTGTTTTGCCCTCAAGCTGCTGTTTTAGCTTCAGAAAAAGAAGTCTTACAGAGTGCTTTTAGCACTATTATAAAACTGTATTTTGTACTGCATTTATATTGTGCTAAAAGAATAAGATTAACATTATCCAACTTTCTGTTTCCGACTGAATTCAACTCCCATTGAGTTTTTTAATCTCCAGAATTACAACTTGCAGTTCAGGAAAAAAAGCATGTATTTGAACTAAGCGCATCTACTAACAGTCACAAGAAAAACAGTGTCTTACTGAATTTTGTGAGCTAGAAGTTAGATGTTTGCAGCACTTCCTTTGAATCACTCAGCTGAAAAAGAAAATTTCATTTCACCCATAAAAAAAACAGACAAAAACATTTTCACCATAGGCAATGGAAGGTCAGAGTGCAAAAATTGCATTAATTCCTTCCATAGGGCAGTCACAGGGTACACGGCCTGCAGGTAACAAAAATAACTATGTAACACATTTTAACCTAGAAAGTCATCAGAGACAAACAAACATGGTACAGATTCAAGTGCTATCAGCAGTGTCTACCTAAACCAGCAAATGATCTGTCTTTCAGAAGAAGTTTTTCTACCAAAAGAGTCACAACTTCCTTACTTCTGCATTAATATCATTCAAAACTTCTTACATTATTACTAATGGAGCTTGAAAAATTCACTTGACTGCTACAAACAAAACATGTTTCTGGCAGACACTAATACATTTTGAAGACTACACGCTTTCATTTTGAATAAAACTCCAGGCTGCAATTCTGGGCAGAAAACCCTCTGCTTCTGAAAGGCTAAATATTGCAAATATGCCTCCATATCTTCTGGCAAGGGGGCTTCCAATGCTGCCTAGAGCTGCAGAGGGAACAAGAAAAGACCAGAGCTGGAGTATGAGCACCTGAGGAACTAATTGCTTTGCTGTCTGCAGCAGGACAGCAGCAGCAGAGGTCTGTAAATGGCATACAGGCCAACAAAAGCTCATAGGGCAAGAAGGAGAAGAGGACACATCACCACAACAGGATATGTATAAATTATTACTGAGTGCATGATACAGATTATGATTATCTTCAAGGAGATGAATGGTTCATAAAAGCAGCAACACATACCTCAAGCAATGATTAAGACCAAGATCGAGTCTGTTTTAAGCCCTGACCTATCTTTCTTTCCTTGCTGTATTATTCTGGATAAACTCTTGTAAGATGACAGAATCTAGCAATATCGAAAAATTTCTCTATGTTACCATCTAAAATCCAGATAATATTTAACAGCAACAGCACAACAAAGTAAGAAAGAAAAAAAGAAAAAAGAAAAAAAACACCTAGAGACAAAAATGCATGGGAACAACCTCTGAACATTCCAACTCAGAAAACAGGAGCGCATTGCATTGTATTGTGTACCACACCGGAAGAATAGCTTTTGATATGCTAGCATCACTAACAAATCTCAGCTCAATATTTTAGAGGTGCCAACTATTTGTTTCTCTCTGGTATTTCAGCAAAAACTCATGGGTTTATGTCTTCATACCAAAACATAGGCATTTGTACTCAGCCACACTTAACGGCAATACGTTACCTTCCTCTTACTTTCTTTTTACCTTCACCTTCTCTTCTCTTTTGCTCTTGTTTTGGCAAAACTTTTTCCTTCCCATAACTTTTAAAGTAAACAAATACATACACACACATATATAGTTTTCTGCTTCTACTGTCCCTAGCATGATAGATTTCAGTCTGTTCTATGTAGCAAAGTGTAAACACTAATGTCAGACTCATGAACAGCAAGAATTAGTATATGCAGTACAATTAAAGAAAATCTATCAGAGGAAGTCTTGTGAAGAAAATAATTAATCAACGAAAAGCATCCATGAGCAATACCTTACTTTACATTAAGAAGAGTAGAACAACCTTACTATGAATCAGATGTAGAAATACAGGCATTGCTCGGACAGTAACATTACATGGTACTTCAAGAAGTCAAATAAATGTAATACAATGTTTCAGAGAGAAAACTGTTAATAAATTGTTTGATGATACATGGCAACATGAATTTACATTGGTTAGCTTCTTTATATCAGCAGCTTCAGAGGTTGTCACTGTAAATAAAGCTAGTATTTTCAACAAACCCTCCTACTGCAACACTATCCAGTGAAAGAAACAATGATAATGAATAGATGTCCCAAGGGAATGGGAGGAACAACCTGAGAAATCTGTTTTTCTGTCAGAACAAGAATTTTGTAATCCTTACGTCACATATTACAAAATTTTGAAAAAGCCTTTTGTAAAAATGAAACATGGCCTCTATTACTCTTCCATATAATAAATGATAATTTCCACCTTTCCACATTATCGGCCTCTGCAGAACAGTCCAGGTACGCTAGAATCTGTTTCTCCAAGTAACTGTCAATGTTCTCCTCCGCCACAGAAGATGCGCTGAAAACATTCTGGATGACTGAATTTGAAAATATTGCCTCATATTTCCCATCAAAAATCATCTGCAATAATGATCCACTTTCTGGGGGGGGAAAAAAAGAAAAAGAAAAAAGAAAACAGAAATCAGTGTCAACTTTGAAACAACTTTGTCTTACAAGACCTATTCAAACCAAAACGTATACCACTACCCATTCAAGGAATGAATCTTCATTTACATTGCAGGAAAAGTGCAGCTGCACTGAAAGCACAGCAGTAGCAGATGTCACTTCAGTAAAAATAGATTTTACAGAACTTGTATTAATGTTACAATATGTTAAAATACAAACTGCCAAATGAATGTACAGCAAAAACTTACACTGAGAGTTCAGAGGAAATACACGGATGGCCTTTCAAACATGTACACTACAGTTATTGAAGACAACTTCAATTATCACAAGAGGGGTTTCTTCCTCCGAAACATTTTATGAGAGTGTGTTACAGTAAAATCCTATAGATAAGACAATAATCTCACAGACTAGAGAACCCTTTTAGGGAAAATGCAACAAAAAAATGGTTCAATATTTGCGGAGTTCAGTGAATAAATTTTCAAGTAAAACTGCAAAAACCACTCAGTCCTTCCTTTAAATGCTTGAAACATATCCCAAAGAATGGGCAGTACGATTTTATCTTTATAAAAGAATTCTTTTCCTGTGAGAAGTTTACTTTCTCAATAAGTCTGCATATGGAGTCAGATTCTTAGAAATAACTACTAAGGTGGATTTAGATCCATGAATGTTTCTCCACTGAAGCCTTTCAAGACAAACTGAGGTCATGAAATGCTAGACATCTAATTCCTAAGAAGCTTCAAACCCATCAAGTGGTTCTTGACCCAGGCTACAGCTTTGTTCACAGAAATTATCTTCCCTTCTTTCTTCAGATATGCTACAATGCAGCCAATCCAGCAGCTGTCAGAACAACTTCACCTGTTAAAACCTTCTACTCTTGCACAAAATAATTACCTGTCTACCTTCCAGCTGTGGCTACAACTCATGCAGATTTACTAACTGGTTTTAAACTAGCTGATGCAGATGCTGGTAACGGTGCAGACAAGGAAATGCAGAGGTCTGCATAGGACAGGTGCCTCAATATTAATCTGTGATTCCAGGTGGGATCGCAGCTCCTGTGCACTCACAGTTACCATAGCTACACTAATATTAGTACCCAAGCTAGCCAATTTAATGCTAGCACAGGTATTGATCCACACAAGCAGCAGCTATGCCAGAAAGTGAACCAAATACCAACACCAAGCTCATCCAGCTAAAACAAGTATTCTAAATCTCAGACACACAGGAAGAACGAGCACAGAAGCAACTTCACCAGCAGCAACGGATGACTTGGTGGGAATCGGTGACAGAGATAAATTAATTCTAATCTCTCTAGCACAGGCTGTTGACCACAGTTTACTTTTGTTCTTTACAACAACGATCAACTCAATGATGTAAGAGATCATTTGCGCTAGAAAACACTTTAAGCTCTACCTGGAAGGGCATATGCAGGCCCTGCTGACATCACACTCCCACAGAAAACAGAAATAACAAGAAACTTTCTTCAATCTATGCTTTAGGGAGACTTTCTTTCACCAAATGACAACTTCTTCATATTGGATTACAGTTGCCCAGACAGATGATGCTGCAGTTTGTAGAATAACTACTGACTATGAGTACACCAAAGAAGAACACTGAGGTTTTCTCTTTCCAGCAATACTGTAACACAACCGTAAACACGTAAAAACCTGTACAGGTTAGAAAGTTGGGCGGAGAGGAAGCTCATGAAGTTCAACAAGGGCAAGTGCAGCGTCCTGCACCTGGGGAGGAGTAACCCAATGCACCAGTACAGGCTAGGGGCTGACCTGCTGGAAAGCAGCTGTGCGGAGAGGGACCTGGGAGTGCTGGTGGATGACAAACTGACCATAAGCCAGCAGCGTGCCCTGGCTGCCAAGAAGGCCAATGGCATCCTGGGGTGCATTAAGAAGAGTGTGGCCAGCAGGTCGAGGGAGGTTCTCCCCCTCCTCTACTCTGCCCTAGTGAGGCCCCATCTGGTGTACTGCCTCCAGTTCTGGGCTCCCCACTTCAAGAAAGATGAGGAGCTGCTGGAGAGAGTCCAGCGGAGGGCTATGAGGATGATGAGGGGACTGGAACATCTCTCCTATGAGGAAAGGCTGAGGGAGCTGGGCTTGTTCAGCCTGAAGAAGAGAAGGCTGAGAGGGGACCTTCTAAATGCCTATAAATATCTCAAGGGTGGGTGTCAGGAGGATGGGGCCAGACTCTTCTT
>Ga0065711_1047094_pt1 | contig 12525 bp, 7 predicted proteins | sample Hoacrofraction12_FD_59098 | JGI IMG/M metagenome (GOLD analysis project Ga0065711, IMG submission 59098) | Hoatzin crop microbial communities from Cojedes, Venezuela - Epithelial fraction 12 v2 (version 2) | ecosystem: Host-associated > Birds > Digestive system > Esophagus > Crop | place...
ATTCCTCGAAGAGGATAAACTGCCTCGGAGAGGCCTCACAAAACCCCGCATTCCCCGCAGCGAGCGCCAGCGAGCGAGGAGAATGTGGGGTAAAGGAGATGATAGAACAATGCTACCTCGGAGAGGTTGAACTTCATTCTATCTCGGGTTCAACTTCTTCGAAGTAGCATCCATAGAACGAGTCGCCACCCCAGGTTCTCCTCGCTTCGCTGCGGGGAACCTGGGGTTTTGTGAGGCTTCTTCGAAGCAGTATAACTCCTCCGGAGTATAGCTTCTTCTAGTTATGCGCACCAAAAAGCCTCAGACGAGAAAAAATCGTCTGCGGAAATTCTGCGTTAGAAAAAATTCTGCAAGTTCTGCGCGAGGTTTAAATCTTTAGGAGAGGAAAAATTAGTAGTAGATTTCGGTTTCGGGCGTCTGCAGCACAGCGTCTGTCTTGTTCTCCTCAATTTCCTTGTCGATCTTCTCAAACTTCGAGTGGTTGCTCTTGTACTCCGGCACGAACCGCTTCATCTCGAGTATCATCTCGTGCACATTGCCGTCTGCCGCGCTGTCCACAATCTCCTCGATGTGTTCGGTGACGGTACGATAGTCGTAGGTGCGCACTTTCGCGATGAGGATTTTCTTGTTGGCCGTCGCGGTCGTTTGTTCCTTGTCGTTGAGGAGTTCTTCGTAAAGTTTTTCGCCCGGACGCAAGCCCACCTCCTTGATTTCGATGTCAACATCGGGTTTCAAGCCTGAGAGAGAAATCATGCGCCGTGCCAGGTCGTAAATCCTCACCGGCTCGCCCATGTCGAAGATGTAGATCTCGCCGCCGTGTCCCATACAGCCGGCTTCCAGCACCAGCGAGCACGCCTCGGGAATCGTCATGAAGTAGCGGATGATGTCGCGATGCGTCACGGTGACGGGCCCGCCTTCGGCAATCTGCTTGCGGAAGAGCGGAATCACGGAGCCATTGGACCCCAGTACGTTGCCGAAACGCGTGGTGATATATTGTGTTTTCATGCCCCGCTGACGCGCGTCGAAGAAGAGCGACTGGCAATAGATTTCGGCGATACGTTTGGTGCAACCCATCACGTTGGTCGGGTTCACCGCTTTGTCGGTCGAAACCATCACGAACTTGTACGCGCCATATTTAAGTGCCAGATCGGCAATGTTTTTCGTGCCTTGCACATTGGTGAGCACAGCCTCGGTCGGGTTGATTTCCATCATCGGCACGTGCTTGTAGGCGGCGGCGTGGAATACGTATTCCGGCTTAAACGTCTTGAATGCCAGCTCCATGCGCGCCAGATTTTGAACGTCGCCAATCCACAGCGCGATGTCGCAGTTGGGGAAGTCTTTCTCCATCTCCAGCTGCATCTCGTGCATCGGCGTTTCCGCTTGGTCGATGAGGACAATTTTGCGCGCGTGGTACGAAGCCACTTGGCGCACAATTTCGCTGCCAATCGAGCCGCACGCGCCAGTGATGAGCACGCACGAGCCCTGGATATGCGCCTTGACGAGCGTGTTGTTCAGCACAATCGGGTCGCGGCTGAGGAGATCCTCAATTTGCACCTCTTTGATGAACGACGAGATGTTGGCTTTTCCGCTCTTGTTGTCGTCCAACTCAAATTCCTCCACCTTGTTGATGGAGAGCAGGTGAATGTTCTCGCGGATGAAATAATCGGCAAACCCGCTGTTCATCAGCTTCTTATCGCCTGCGCTGAAAATCAACGCGCTGATTCTGTTCTCCTTAAAAACAGAAGCGATCGTTTCGGGGTGGAAACGATACACATTGAAGCCATTGATTTGCGATTTCTCCTTGTGGTCGGAGTCGCTGATACTCAGCAGACCGACGGGGCGATACTTGCCTTCGAACTCGTTCTGCAGCGCGTTTGCCAGGATGAGCGAGTCGAGCGAGGTGCCCAGCACGAGCACGCGGCGGCGATGGTCGGAGCTCATCGTCAGACGCATGTATAAGTACTTGATAGCGAGGCGTTCGATCATCATCATCGAGAACGCCAACGCTCCGATAATAATCAGGCTCCAGTAGCGCAACAGCGGCGCGCCCGTAAAGAGGTTCACGATGACGTTTATCACGATGAGCAGGGCGCTAGAGACAACGACCGCGAGGAAAATGCGGTACAAATCCTCTATCACCGAGAGCCGGATAATACACGTATAGCTTTTGGAGAAATATGTGACGACAAAATAGACCGCAACCACAACAACCAAGTTGGTCAGCAGCTTCAATGCGTCGGGCATGGTATGCAGCGCATAGATGTCGCTCGCTACGGTGATGGCGTAGCTCAAAACGACGATCAGCATATCAATCAGCAATATCACCCAGCGGGGTGTTGTATTGAGCTTGAACGCTTTAACGATACGAAGTTCGTCAAGTTTGCGTAGCAATTTGTTCATCAGAAACAATCTTTGTTATGAACGGCAAAGGTACGTTTTTTTTTGAAATTCCAAACAAAATCCACATTTATTTAAACCAAATTGGTTAATTTTTACAAAAGTAGCTCTTTTATTTTGGCGGGGAAATCTTAATTTGTAACTTTGCAACTTAAAATCTCTGAGGGTAGCAAAATAGAGCGAGAGAAATAAGGACGTCGAAGACGTCCAACATAGGAAACCCCACGTCATTCGAGCTTGCGAGGATGACGTGGGGTGATGGAGATTACCACTATATCCCGACGTCGAAGACGTCGCACAAAGTAGATGATTGTGGGCTGTTTGACCTCTTCGAGGTCGCCTTCACCCTTTCTGCTTTGAGTAACCGAATAGAGCGAGAGATGGACGGCTCCAAAATTATAATGACAGTAATGCAAATAATGAAGAACTATTGGCTTATGGTGTTGGCGATGCTGGCATGCGTGACGATGACCTCGTGCATGAAAGATGAGCCACTGAACAAAGAGTGTGACATTGAGGTTGTTACGCTTCATGTTTCGAACCCGGAAGATTACTTTTTCCAGCTAACAGACTCCACGCAGAACGTGATTTCGGTTGATAGCGTCATCACCTTCCACGTGCGCAAATCTGCCGACCTCACCGCGTTGGTGCCCGAGCTGCAGATTACCGAAGGCGCGACTGTGACCCCCGCGAGCGGAACGGTGCAAGACTTCTCGAAAGGCGCTGTGACTTACGTCGTTACCTCGCAGGATGGCACTTGGCAACGCCGCTATCAGATCGCGGTGGTTCCGATGGCGGTTGTGGTCACCGACACGCTCTATTACGATTTCGAAGATTACGAGCTGGAGAGCTCGCGCCAGAAGTATTATGTGTGGCACCAGTACGCGAACGACGGTACGCAGATGAAAGACTGGGCGTCGGGCAACGCCGGCTTTAAGGTCTCGATGAGCTCGGCGGCGCCGATGGACTATCCCAACATCCCTATTTTCGATGGCTATGACGGCGCGGGCGTGGAAATGATTACGCGCGACACCGGTCCCTTCGGACGCATGGCGGGCAAGCTGCTCGCGGCGGGAAGTATCTTCTTGGGCGAATTCGACGTGACCAACGCCACGCGCGACCCGATGCATGCGACGCGTTTTGGCGTGCCGTTCACGCAGAAGCCCGTGCGCTTTACCGGCGTTTATAAATACACGCCCGGAGAGACCTACCAAGACAAAGACGGCAACGTCGTTGAGAACTTTACCGACTCGGCGGCGATTTACGCAATCATGTACCTCAACCACGACGAGGACGGCAACGAGGTCGTGCTTTACGGCGATAACATCCAGACCAGCCCCCAGATTGTGGGCTACGCAAAAGTGGCTTATGCCGCGCCGACCACCGAATGGACGCCGTGGGACGTGGAGTTCCGTTTTATCAAGCCGATCGACGAGGAGTTGCTGGCAAACCGTGGCTACAATCTCTCGATTGTGTTCTCGGCAAGCAAGTATGGCGACATCTTCGAAGGCGCTATCGGCAGTGACTTGTGTATTGATATGGTGAGACTTATTTGCACCACAGAAGAATAACTAAAAAGTGAAAATGAGATGAGACGAATTTTAACAGGTGTGTTGCTGTGCGTGCTGACCGCCCTCAGCGCCAACGCGTTCAATACCGACAGCCTGCATGTCGATGCACGCTTAGGTTACAGCATCGGCGGAACCCCACCGCTGACGATGGACGCCACGATCCGCAAAATCAAAGCCTTTCACCCCATCTTCGGCTTTTCCGGCGGCGCGACCATCACTTACGAAATCACCGACCGCTGGGGTATCGCTGCCTCGCTGCTGTTCGAGCGCAAGGGCATGGATGTCAACGTGAAAGTCAAGAACTACGACGTTGTGGTCAACAGAGGTGGCGAGCACTTGGAAGGATTGTTCTTAGGCGACGTGAAAGTCAAGGAACACCAGTATTCGCTGACCTTGCCCGTGCAGGCATCCTATTGGGTGTCGCGCAAGGTGCGGCTTCGCCTGGGCCCGTATTTCAGCTATGTGACTGGCAAACGCTTCGAGGGCTGGGCTTACAACGGCTACCTGCGCGTTGACGGACCGACGGGCATGAAAGTGGAGCTTGGCGAAGAAGCCGGCACACGCGGCGATTTTGAGTTCTCGCAAGAGTTGCGCAGCTTCCAGATGGGCGTGGACCTCGCCGCCGACTGGCGTTTCCACCGTCGCTGGGGCGCTTACGCGAGCCTGGACTTCGGCTTTAACAACATCTTCAAAGGCAGTTTTACCACCGTGGCGCAAACGCTCCACCCGCTGTATCTGACCCTTGGGATGACGTATCAAATTCAGTGAAAAAAAACTTAAGGTAAAATACGAGATATGAAGAAATTATTGTTTACTTGGATGCTTTGCGCATGCGCTATTGGCGCCGCAGCAAGCAGTTTTAGCGGTAATTACACCGTTGTTGGGACCTCGACGGTTTCCGGAACCACTACACTCGCGATTGAGCAGAGTGGCGATACCTACACGCTCACCATCGATTCGTGGGCTTTGGATGGCGCGATACAGGAGGCGCTGACTATCGAAGGGCTCTACGCCGCCACTTCGGGCAATTACACCGTTTACACCGCAGCCAACGCTGCCGCCACCATTGGCTCCACCGCAACGACCGCTACGGTCACGGCGCGTGTGCTTGGCGACTATGCCGTTGCCGACATCGCATTGATTGGCGAGAACGCAACGATTGCTTTCACCAACGTGGGCGACCATTTCCAACTGCCCAACGCCGATATGGAGGCGTGGACAGCTTCTTCCGGCGAACCCGACCACTGGCATGGCTTTAAGTCGGCAACCGGTACGTATAAAAGCACCTCAAGCAGCAATATCAAATTGGAAAAGAGCACCGATGTGCATTCCGGTAGCACCGGCGAATATAGCGCGGTGATGACGGCAGCGAAAATTCTCTTTGTCATTGCCAATGGTACGATGACCAATGGACAGTTGGTTGCCGGAAGTATGACCGCGGCATCTACCGATAACCACGCCGAGATGTCAAAAACTTCGACCAACACCGACAATAACGGCGATTTGTTCTATATGGACCTTTACGCCAAACCCGACACCTTCTCCGTTTGGCTGAAATATACGCAAGGTACCACCAATAGCTCTTACAAGGCTTCCGTGAGCGCGGTGGCGTTCGATGGCTCGTACTACCAGGAGCCGTACGACAGCGACTATGATTGCGTGGCGGGTCGTGCGAAAAACGCGGCGATCGCGGCATGCGATTGGAGCCGCTTCGCCATCCCCTTCGACTACGCTTCGTACGCCGACAACAACGCCGAAGCCGCCGCTATTTTTGTCACGTTTGCCACCAACGCCACGCCCGGCACAGGCTCCAAGGGCGATCAACTGTATGTTGACGACATCGAGCTGATTTACAACGCCTCGCTGACCGATTTGAAGTACCAGGGCACGACGCTCACCGGCTTCGACGCCGCTGTGACGGAGTACGCCATCGACCTCAGCGAGAACGTGGCGCCGTCGCTTGACGATGTGACCGCGACCATCGAAGGCGCAAGCGCTGTCTTAACCAAGAGTTTGGAGAGCTTCGATGGCGGCTGGCGTGTTTACGTCACTGTTGTTTCCGGCGACTTGCTCAAGGCTACAACCTATGTAATCACCTTCAACGCGCCCACCGATGAAGGCGACATCAACATGGACGGTCTGGTGAATTCCGATGATGTGACCACGCTCATTGACTACCTGCTCGGCAACAACCCGATGCCGTGCAACCTGGCTGCGTGCGATGTGGATGACAACGGCACTATCAATTCCGACGACGTTACGGCGCTCATCAACATCCTCCTCAACGAGAAATAATCCCCCGTAATCCCATAAGAAAAGTGGCGCCGGAAATGGCGCCACTTTTTTATTTTGGGGAACTCAGTAGAGCGAGAGAAAACTCCCAACTCCTAACTCCTAACTCCTAACTCCTAACTCCTAACTCCTAACTCCTAACTCCTAACTCCTATAAAGGTCAGTATTTTTTGGGGCTGCAACCCACAGCATCCTTAAAGTATTTCCCAAAGAACGACTGGTTCGGGAAATTCAGCATGTCCGCCACCTGTTGCACCGAATAGAGCCCCGTGCGCAGCAGCGTTTTCGCCTCCAAAATCACGTAATCTTTTATCCACTCGGCGGGTCGGCGACCGGTCTGGTCGAGCACGACGCGCGACAGGTATTTCGACGACAGGCGTAATTCATCGGCATAAAATTGCAGGTCACGATGGCGCGAGAAATTCTTGGAGACGCAGGCAATGAATTGCGCGGAGATGGACGCTTTGCGCGTGAGGGCTTTTGCGGGGCGCTCAACGATGTTGAGGTTTTGGGTGACGATGCTCTTCATGACCGCCAAGCAGTTGCCCGCTGCGTCCTCTCGGTTGATAAAGGTCGGCTCGGCGAGGAATTCGCGCAGCAGCTGGTACATCGTGAGGAATTGGCGGTTGCTGTCGTCATTGAGGTGCACAAACAGCACGCGTTGCGAGAAGAAGAGGTAGGCGGCGAGGTCGTCGAGGTGGGCGCGCGCCACGATTTTCGCGCCCGGAGCAGCGATAAAGAGCAGCCGGCAATCGCGCTGAATCGAGACGTCCTCTATAATCGCGCCCGGGAAGGTGACGAACAAATCGCCTTGGCGCAGCGTGTGTTGTTCGAAATTGACGCTGAGTCGCATCTCCCCCGCTTGGAGGAGCAATAAGCCCGAAAAGTTTATACGCATGGGGTAGAGGTCCTTGAGTGACGTGATGGCATGCTCGTTGTCAATACGGGGGGCGTCAAAGTTGTCATCGACATGCAAGCTCTCGTCAAGCGCAAGATGTCGAGTGCTGTTGGGTACCAACGAGAAGTCGAATGAGGTAATTGGCCGCGCTTCCTTATGCGTGTTGGGTTGGGGCTCGTTGAATTGCTTAGTTTTCATGATTTTTGGTGTTTATGGCACAAATTTAAGTAAAAAAGGCGAAAGGTATGCTATAAAATTGGTTGAAAAATCACCAAATGCGCATTTTAGAACAAAAAATGCGCAGTGCCGAATATAGTTGTGTGCGAAAAAAGCAAGACCTTTGCAAACGGTTTCCGTGTGATTGGGTATGATTTCTGATGTGTAAATCTGATTGGGTATGATTTTCCATCACAGATAAAGAACCTTTGGTATATTTATCTTACCCAATCCAACTTGGCAATCAAATAAGAACAAAAAAATCTTACCCAATCCTATGAAACGAGCGAGAAAAAAAACAGATAATGATGAAAAAACAAACGATGGCGCTGGTATGCGTCGGCATGTTGCTGTGCGCGAGCTGCGGCAACAAAAATGAAGACGCTAAGGAGGCGCCGCCGCACAGTGTGCTGACGCAGCGGGTGAGCGGCGCGCAAATGAGTAGTGAGAAAAGTTTGTCGGGCGTGGTCACGGAGCGCGCGGAGCTGGGCATTGGCTTCAAGACGGCGGGGCAAATCCTGCAGGTGAACGTGCGCGAAGGCCAGTATATCAAAGCGGGACAGCTGCTGGCGACGCTGGACAGCAAGGATTACAAATTGCAGTTGGACGCCACGCAAATCCAGTATGACCAAACGGCGCGCGAGGTGGAGCGGCTGCGCAAGCTCTACGAGGGCAAGGCGGCGACGGGCAGCGACCTGGACAAGGCGGAGAGCGGTTTGAAACAACTTGCCGTGCAGTTGCAGAGTTACAAAAACCAGTTGTCGTACACGCGTTTGACCTCGCCCGCGTCGGGCTATGTGCAGAAAGTGAACTTCCACCGTGGCGAGATGGTGAACGCGGGCACGCCGGTATTTACTGTCCTCAGCGCGGGTCAGGCACAGGTGGAGGTAAACATCCCGATGGCGATTTATCAGCATCGCAATCGCATCCGCGCGATTCGTTGCACCGCTGCGGGCAGGACCTACAACATGCACCTGTCGAGCGTCACGCCGAAAGCCGACAACAACCAGCTGATGAAAGCCTTGCTGAGCTTCAGCGGCGCCACGGGCAAGGAAATTACGCCCGGACTGAGCGTGACGGTGGACTTCCTGATGACGGAAGACGGCGCCATCGGCAGTTTCTCGTTGCCTCTGGGCGCGCTCTTTGAGGATAGCGGCCGCCACTGCGTGTGGGTGGTGAACAACGACAGCACAGTCAGCGCGCGCGAGGTGGCGATTGGTGCCGTGGATGCCAGCGGACAAGTAACCATCAAAGGTGGGCTGAACGGCAGCGAAACGGTGGTGAAAGCCGGTGCCGATGCGTTGCATGATGGCGAGAAGGTGAAAATCGTAGAGAAGGCAAGCGCCACCAACGTCGGCGCCCTCCTCTAACTTTTTAGTTAGGAGTTAGGAGTTAGGAGTTAGGAGTTAGGAGTTCGTCTCAACTCTCAACTCTCAACTCTCGCGCCCTGTGCAAGCCGAACGCAATGGAAAGCGACGCAGGAGCTTTCAAATTGCTGAGGCGCAGCCAGGGAGGTGCGAAGCAAAACTATTATTACGATGAAGATACAAAAAGTGACTGAATTTTTCCGGAGCCGCCCCACCTTGTTCTGGAGCATCATGGTGGCGATTGTCATTGGCGGCGTGCTGGCGTACTATCGTATGCCCAAGCTCGAAGACCCGGAAATCTGCGCCAAGCAAGCCAACGTGGTGGTCGTCTATCCCGGCGCCACTGCCCACGACATAGAACTGAAAGCCGTGCAGCGCATCGAGCAGCAACTGCGCACGCTGCCCGACGTGGAAGAAATCCGCAGCGACTGCCAGCGTGGCATGGCGCTCATCACGGTGGAGTTTAAAATGACCGTGCTCAACGAGGACCTCGAGCAACACTTTGACTTGCTGCGCCGCAAAATCAACGACGTCACGCAACAGTTGCCGAGCGACTGCTACGCGCCGATGGTGATCGATGACATGATGGACGTTTACGGCCTCTTCTACGCGCTGGAGTGCCCGGGCTACGATTACAACGACATGATGGATTACGCCAAACTCCTCCAGCGCGAGTTGCTCGCTGTGGATGGCGTGAAGCGCGTGAACCTGTCGGGCGGGCGCGACGAGGTGATCAACATCGTGCTAAACAAAGACCAGATTGCGCGCAACGGCTTGCTTCCCACGCAAATCATGATGCAACTGCAAGGGCAGGGCGCTACGGTGAATGCCGGCAAGGCGGAGCAAGCGGGCGACCGCTACCAGCTGCGCGTGAGCGCGGCGCTGAACACCGTCGATGACGTGCGCGACTTGATGATAAAAACCGCCGATGGCAAACAAATGCGCTTGGGCGACATCGCTGAAGTGAAGCGCGAATACAAAGAGCCGCAAACCAACGCGTTTTTTGTTGACGGCAAGCAGAGCATCGCCATTTGCATCGCGCTGCAGAGCGGCGTCATCGTTCCCGACGTGGGCAAAGCTGTTGACGCGAAACTCGCCGAGGTGATGAAGCGGATGCCGGCGGGAATGACCACCGAGAAAATCTTCTTCCAACCCGACAAAGTGAACGATGCCGTCGAATCGTTTATCGTCAACCTCATCGAGAGCGTGCTCATCGTGATTCTCGTGCTCGTCTTTGCCATGGGCTGGCGCAGCGGCGTGATTATCGGCTTAGGCTTGATTTTGACCATCTGCCTGTCGTTCGTGATTTTGCTGATGTTGGGTTGCACCCTGCAACGCATCTCGCTCGGCGCGTTCATCATCGCCATGGGTATGCTGGTCGATAACGCGATTGTCATCATGGATGGTATTCTCGTTGACCGCAAGCGTGGCGTGCCTTACCCGAACTACCTTTTTAATATAGGCAACAAGACCGCCATGCCGCTGATTGGCGCTACGGTCATCGCGGTCAGCGCATTCCTCTCGGCGTATCTCTCGCCCGACACCGCCGGCGAATACTGCCGCGACATGTTCTTGGTGCTGTGCGTCAGCCTGTTGGTGAGCTGGGTGCTCGCGCTGATACAAGTGCCGATTTGCGCCGACGCGTGGCTACCCAAGCGCAAAGAGAACGAGGAACAGGGCGGAGAGCCCGCGTTGTCACCCGTGCATCGTTTCTTCCGTCGCAGCGTCGCTTTCTTGTTGGGACACAAAGCTTTAGCCATCGTTACGATGGTCGTTCTGCTCGTGCTGTCAGTGATGAACGTGGGCAAGGTGAAGAACTTGTTTTTCCCCGACTTTGACTATAAGCAGTTTGTGGTGGAATACCAACTGCCCACCGACGCCGGCCCCGACCGCGTGCAGCACGACCTGCTGGAAATCACCGCGCGGCTGGACAGCAACCCCGACATCGACCGCGTGGCAGCTGTTACCGGCTCCGCGCCTGCCCACTATTGCCTCGTGCGACCGGTGAACAACGGCGGCGACAACTATGGTGAACTGATGATTGACTGCAAGGATTTCGAGACCGTGAAAAAGGTGGTGAAGGAAATCCGCCCGCAACTGCGCGAACTTTACCCCGACGCTTACATCCGCTTCCGCTTCTATAACTTCTCCATCGGCACCAGCCACACCGTAGAGGTGCAATTTATGGGACCCGATCCCGCCGTGCTGCGCGACCTCAGCCGACAGGCGGAAGAAATCATGCGCAAATGCCCCTACGTGGACCCCTATTCGGTGGAGAACAACTGGCGTCCCAAGGGCAAGACGCTGATTGCCAATTACGTGAACAGCAACGCGCTGCGCTCCGGCATCACGCGTAGCAATGTGGGCGACGCGCTGCAGGCTGCCGGCGACGGACTGGCTGTCGGCGTGATGAACGACAAGGATTACGACAAGATGATTGTCATCAATATGCAGGTGCGCAACGCCGATGGCAGCCGTATCGCCGACCTGCGCGACATCCCCGTTTGGAGTATGCTCAACGTGAATGTTGACGCCGATGCGTTGGGCGGGCTGATGACGGGCGCCACCAAACAGAGCGACCTGCAGAAAGATATGTTCAACAGCGTGCCCCTGAGCGACATTGCCGGCGACATCGGGCTCGACTGGGAAGAGACCTACGTGCGGCGTGTGAACGGACAACGCTGCATCGAGGCGGAATGCGACCCCAACCCCGACATCGATGCCGCCACGACCACCAAAGTGCAGACCATGCTGAAGGACGACATCGAGAAGATCCCGTTGCCCGACGGTTACACTATGCGATGGGGCGGCGAAATCAAGACGCAGGACAAGGCGATGGTCAACATCCTAAGTTATTTCCCCTTAATTTTGTTCATCGTGATGTGCATTTTGCTGCTGCTGTTCAATAGCTGGAAACAAGTGTTGCTCATCCTGATGTGCCTGCCCTTCGTGTTCGTGGGCATCATCCCCGGCATGATTTGGCTGAAAGTGCCCTTCACCTTTATGGCAATCATCGGTATGATGGGGCTCATCGGCATGATGGTGAAAAACGGCATCGTTTTGGTGGACGAAATCAACCGCCTGCGCAACGAGGATCACAAAGACGGATTTACCGCGGTGGTCGATGCCACCGTGAGCCGCGTGCGTCCGGTGATAATGGCGTCGCTGACCACCATCTTGGGTATGGCGCCGCTGCTGACCGATGTGATGTACAACTCAATGGCTATCACCATCATGGCGGGACTCACCGTCGGCACAATCATCACCCTGATTCTGCTGCCCGTGCTCTACGCCGCCTTGTATGGCATCAAGCCCCCGAAATCCACCTCTCCCGAAGCATCTTCCAACCCAACATAAAATTTGGGGAACTCAGTAGAGCGAGAGAAAATGACCTCGAAGAGGTCGCACAAAAATACGCCGAAACGAAACCCGCGTAAGAAAACCATAACGCAATGAAAAGACTCATTATTATATTATGCGCATTGTGCGCAACTGCCGCGCCCGCCGTGGCACAACAAACCATGGCGCTGAGCGTCAGCCAATGTCGCGAGATGGCGCTCCGCCACAACGAGGATATGCAAATTGCTGATATCGAGGTGGAGAAAGCCGAACTCGACCGCCAGGTCGCCAACAACGCCATGCTACCGAACCTCGACGGCTCGGCGATGGGCATCCTCGCCAAAGACAACGACATCATGGGCGCGATGACCCTGCAGATGCGGGGCGCTTATGTGGCGGGACTGACGCTTGCGCAACCGATTTACACCGGCGGGAAAATCACTGC
>Ga0065711_1011620_pt1 | contig 12524 bp, 6 predicted proteins | sample Hoacrofraction12_FD_59098 | JGI IMG/M metagenome (GOLD analysis project Ga0065711, IMG submission 59098) | Hoatzin crop microbial communities from Cojedes, Venezuela - Epithelial fraction 12 v2 (version 2) | ecosystem: Host-associated > Birds > Digestive system > Esophagus > Crop | place...
GAGGAAGTTCCAGCTGAAGATGAGGAAGACCTTCTTCCCTCTGAGGGTGACGGAGCCCTGGCCCAGGCTGCCCAGGGAGGCTGTGGAGTCTCCTTCTCTGGAGATGTTTCAGCCCCGCCTGGACGCGGTGCTGTGCAGCCTGCTCTGGGTGACCCTGCTTGGGCAGGGGGTTGGGCTGGGTGACCCACAGAGCTCCCTTCCAACCCCGACCATTCTGTGATCCTGTGAGCCGTGTGTGAACGCAGGTAGGCTCCTCCAAGAGCTGTGGTACCGGGCCTGGTTCGAATTTCAAATCAAGCACGACAAGCAGCTCCTTTTCCTTTTAAGGTGCAGAGGCCAGGTGGCCCGGCCAGCGCTGAGCTTTCAGCCTTGGCTCTGCCCTTCCTGACCCCTGTGTGCTTGGCTTCTCAACCTTGACACTACGTTCACGCGAACCTTACGCGAGGGCCGCGTTGTGTTTTACGGCGCTGCTGCTGCTGTGCGGTGCACGGGTTGTGTCGCGGTAAATGCCAGTGTGCAAAGGCCACTCTGAAGTATGAGGAGTTTTCTTCCAAGGGCTGGTGGTTGACTGGGGTAAGGATGCCACAGAAACGGTGCCACGAGGGAGAAGTGGGGAATAAATGAACAAAGAAGCTGGGAAGGGGAACCTTGTGTCAGGGCCTTCCCCGGAGCAGGCAGAACGCTTTCAGGGACGGGGGTTAGCTGTCCTGTTTAACTGCTCGTTTTCCCTTTTACGTTGTCTGCTGGTGACTTCTGACAAGACGGCGGTTACCATTTGGGATTTGACTGACGAGAGGTGATGATGGGTGTGTAAGAAGCTAAAAGGTTTCCTAAGTCTAAAGATCAGCCTCGAGGAAGGCGTGGAGTCCAGGGAGAAAGAAGGGGTGTCCAGGCACCATGAGGAAGAGGAGGGAGGAAAGAAAGCGAAAGCCAAGCTGTGCACTGTGCTGAGCAGACATCGAGAGTTTGGGTGGTTTGGCTGGGAAGGGGGAAGGACAAGGAATCAGGGAAGGGGGAAGGACAAGGAATCAGGGAAGGGCAGTGGCTTGTTCCCAGGACCCAGAGACACAAGAGGATTTTCAGAAGTGGGATTTGGTTTGGGTTTTTTTTTAAGAAATGGAGGAGAAAGAGTGGCCCAGGGTGCAGAATTTGAGATCTAGAAGTGCAACAGTGGACTTGGATTTGGGGAGTGAAAAGTTGACTTTTGCCGTGTAACCTAGTTGTCTTCGGGATAATGTAAATGAAAGGTGGTATGATATTTGATCTCCTACTGCGGCAGTTTCTTTCACTCCAAATGTTGTATTTATCCTGAAGTAGAAAATGGCATTCTGTTTTAAACAAGCCAGGAGGAGCCACGAGCTCTAATACACTTCGGCGCTGGATCGGTGTTGAACAGGTAATTGCTTTTGAGGGATTAGTAACTGGATAGCGAGCCTTTTGCTTTTAGGTGAGTTGTGTGCAATGGAGACTCTGCTCTGTGTCTGGCTCTCGGTGGCCAGGCTGAGCCGGCAGATCAAGCTGTAGGCACAGGGACCCAGTCCCACCTTCTTAGCTCTGCTTGTGCTCTCTGAACGGAAATGGAAGAGAACTAGCGGAGTCGGGGAGCGCAGGGCTTTCCTCACTTCTTTCACTGACCTCTGAGTAATGGAGGAGCTTGACAGCTCTGGAAGGAAAGGGAGAACGTAGCACTTGACAGCTGCATTTTAAGAAAGATACCTGGATTTTTACAGCAGCACTTGAAGGGAAGCAGCGAATGCCTGTTCAGGTTACCCTTGTCTCCGAGAGGGATGCACGCATTTAATTATATTTTCAGACCAACGCATATTAATAAAGCAAAAGAATTAACTTATCTATTTTGGAGTAATTTTTCAGCTTTGCTGACAAACCTGTTCTAGAAACAAGGTACAGAGCTCTTGAAGAGTGGCAGCTTTGGTTGGAAATACGGATTTCTCTCTCACTACCACCACAGCGGTATCTGAGCACCTGCTGTTGCAGAGAGGTAGAAAAGAGTAAAGCATATGATGACATTCCTTTTTCCTTCTGTCACTCACGGCCCTAACACAGATGCACACAGTCTGGATTTAGTTCAACACACCAGGCTGCTTTCAACTTTCTTATTATCCCCAAACCAAAACTTGCCCAGCAGAAATTCCTCTTCCTGTGCACAGTGCTGGGCATGTTCTTTCCACTTACTGAGGAATTTATAGACCTTGTGGCAAAGAGCTAAAGGTCTTTGCTGATAGAGGTGCAGAAAAGAGAACTATAGAAGAAAACTACTTTGTACCCTGTCGTACTATAAGACGTTTTACTCCAAGTAATCTTCAGTACTACCTGATAGGTCTCCAAGACTTTCAGCAAATGATGACCTCTAATGTAAGAGCAGTGACTGCCAGGAAGTCTTTGGAGCTGGGTGGTATCTGCAGCGACTTGGCAGAGAAAGACCGAAGAGCGTGACCACGGCGGGGAGAGCGGCGCGGCAGCCAGGAGCGGCCGCTGCCCGCGGCATCCTTCCAGCAGGCGTTCTGCTCTCCAGCAAAAGGGAGCAACTCGGAGGCCTCCGGCAGCACTTTACCTAGGGATCAGATTTGTTGTAACTGCGTCCGTCTGGAAAGAAAACCCACAACTTCAAACTTTTCCCTTGTACAGTTCTCAAATAATTACCTTTTTATTTTTGGAAACCTGGCTTGAATATCTTTGGGATATTACACTGGAATGCAAGTAATCCTAGTCCTTTGATGCATAATATCTTGAGATTTGTAGCATCTAAAATTTCACTGACATTTGGAGTCAGAAAGTGCAGGAGAGAGGGGCGTTGCAGGTCCTTGATCTCATTGTCCAACAGGTTATTCTTAAGCACATGCTAAGTTTGTAAAAGACCAAACACCAAAGTTCGTCAGTGATCTGTGTTTTAGGAGGGATTTACTGTTCACGAGCTTTTGAAAAGTGGTATCTGAAATATCCTGACCTCCTTTACAGACTTTCTATAGGAGTCCTGGTTCTTTAAACTCCACTGCAAAGACCAACCAGGCATTTTCCTGGTTTGCTGTTGAAGTTAGGCAACTGTTACTTCAAGATACCAGACTTCCCAGTGGATCTGGGGAAAGCTGCTGTGCAGAAGAATGCAGTGATAATGAGAAGAAATTATTTTAAAGGAAGTGTTTTGCAAACTTAGCTTATTTTTTTAACGCACAGAAGTTTTTTTCACCTGTAGAAATGCATTTACTGGCTCTACGGTCTCAAGGAAGCTTAGCTGTAATTGTAACTTTTAAGAAGGAACTTTCAACATCTGATGGAAAATGCAAGCTGAAATGCGGTTTGCCTGCAAAAGCTTCTGTAACCCTGTGGATTTTATGTGGTTTTATCACATGATGCTTGCCTAGCCTAGGACATTGTTGTTTGTGTCAGAGATAAAATGCAATTCTAGTTCACGAGTTCCTACTGAAGTCATATGATGATCATTCACATGTTCCAGCCATTGTGTACTGTGCTCAAGCCGCAGATCCGAGCCATTAGCAAATCTACATATTGCATGAATTCAACGTGCTCGCCACGATGTCGTAATGAGAGGATACTACTATGGGAGGCTGTGTATGTCAGTAAAGCACAGGACTCGGCGGCTAGAGAATGCTTCCTTCCCCTCTGCCACCGAATTGCTGATTTCTCTGCACGTTTTTCCTTCAGGCTTTCTGCGGCAGCAGCGCTCTAATGGGAGCAGGGGGTGCAGGCTGCTGCGTGGAGCTCGGTAATCATTTTCTGCTGTTTTGCTGAACCTCAGCCGCAGTTAGGGCCAAATAAAAGTCACCTGTCCCCAGCTGTGGGTGAGATTTAGCCAAAAATAAAACCCCCGAAAAACCCTAAGCTGCACAGCCTAGGACAGAGGCATGAGATTCCCATCTTGTCCCTCATCAAAATCCCTTCACAGCAGTAAGAGCAATCGTCGTTTTGTAGAGTTGTTGCTGATTACTGAGCAGAGTCATGAAGTCACCACACTGTGCCTTGGGTATTTCACACTTTTCTTTATGCCTTTTCCTTTTTTTCATAAATATTAAAGATTGAACGTACTTACTTTTTTGAATGAAGGGGGAGCTTGTGACGTGGACCAGCTGTGGCATACAACAGCACTTCTGTATTTCCATCTGTCCCTTGAACCTTGCTTCTAGTAGGGTTTGCTGCCAGCTTGCTCTTACTGGTTTGGTGACTGTACTGGAAATGTTAATTAAGAAAGTCTTAGGGCAGAGTTGGTATGTAATTGAGCAGTGTAGACTATTTCTGTCTCCTTCTGCTGCCCACTGGCAAACGTAAATAATGCCAACCTTAGGTGGGCATGTTGAAGTGTAGCGACTCTATGAAAAACACGTTGGGATCTGTAGGTGAAGAGGGTTGCCCAGTGTGAGTGTAAATGGCGTGAACTAACGTGGATGCTGAGATTCGCAAGGGAAGTCGCAAATTATGTTTTAAAATAGTGAATGAAACAGTGGTGGAGCATCTCTGTGCCAGTGATTGGTAATGCTGCGTGTGGAGAGTGGACGCGGATCCTGCTCATCCTGAATGTCTGTTCCAGCTCCACCTGAGCCCTCCTAACTCCNTTTTTTGCTATGNTTTCTATCTGAATCTCTATCAAAAATCCCCCCTTGGACCATTTCTCCATCGTTTTGTGAAACTTTGCTGGCTTCTGTGTAGCACTAACTGTGTTTTCCAGTTTTGTCCATTTTCAGCCTCACAGTTCCCTCGTGCTGAAAACAAGAGGAACATGTCACCTCTGTGCCACTCTTTAAGAAGACTAGGGGACTTAGGCATGGCTAGGGAGAGATCTATAAAAAGAGCATCTTTTCTCTCCTCTTATCCTTGTAACATGAATCTCTCTTGAATTCCGTGTTGCTCTGGCTTGCTTATTCCTAATCAACATGTTTTCCTGTGCATTGTGAACGGCTCCGTGCCGTGATCTGGCCGGCATCGTCGCTCTGGAGGGCTGTGCCCGTCACGCTGCTGTGCCGCCTCCACCCCAGCAGGCATGGGGAGCAAGATGAAGACAGAGGGGCCTAGTGTTGCCATCCTTCCTTTAAACGCTTTGGTACCATCCCTTCTCCTAATCCTGGGTGTAAAAAAGTCATTTGGAAAGGTTCAGAGATGGATGGCTACTTAGGAGAGTGGAGTTGGAGTGACCTGTTAGCTCCTGGCTAACTGGAAGTAAAACAACTCAGCTTTCTTTCGTGTAGCCAGGCTGCAAGAGATGCTAATAAATGTTCTGTTAACTGTTTTCCTGGGGTATAAGCCTTTCAGCTGTGAAATATCTTACCTAAACAGGTAAGTACAATGCTGCTGAACAGTGCTATCAGGTCGCCAGTCTTAGTGTGTCACGTATGTTGTCTGTATTTCAGAAACTCTGCAGCGATGCTCAGGTGAGAGTTTTTGGGAAATGTTGCCAGCTGAAGCCCGGAGGAGACAGCTCTTCTTCCTTGGACAGTTCAGTCAATTCGTCCTCCTCGTTCTCTGATCCAAAAGAACAATGCCCAAAATACCAGGTGAGTCACTCTTTCTATTTTTTTTTTTTTTCCATAATCCATGTCGAATACTAACAGCAGGTGAGGTACTGAATGTTTTAAAATGCTTGAAATTAGAGGCTGGCGGTGGAGAGAAGTTTTCAGTCAAAATCAGACTTTGGTTCTGACTCAGTAATGTTTAATTCTGTAGCTTTGGGTCTGAACAAGTCTAACACCAACCAGCTGGTTCTCTCGGGATGTGTCTTGAATGGCAGCGATTTCTCCAGGGCATTTGTTCTGTCTTAGGACCTGGGTGGTAACACTCGTTTGGTACGATCCAATTTGGCACACATATCTTACCTTGGTGCGGATGAGGTAGTTTACTTTATCACTAAATGCCAGGGAAACAACAGAGAAACGTGCTATCTGCAGGGATAGTCTGTGCAACAGCTTTCCAACGAGGGATTCGGTGCACTTGAGTTGCATTTTACATAAGAGATTTTGGCCATGAGAGTCGCTGGAGTCATCTGACACGGATATATTTCTGTCATCTCTCCTTCCATGGATCACAAGTGTTTTATATTAAGCCACCCTAAAATAGAACTAAGCCCTTCCACTCTTTGTAATGAAGTAATTGTGTGTTTGAGGGAAGCTGCTATCTCCACAACCTATTCTGAAGTACAGTACTACTGATGTCTTAATCTACCGTAGATATAAATGAAGGACCTTTCAGTGCTGACTGTCCCACTGTCACGTTAGCTCCTGCTATATTTGGCGAGCTACGTATTCTTGTTTTCTCTTTCGCATCACACTCTTTTCCACAGCTTTAGTAAGGTGGCTGAAGATCTGTTTTCCATTCCTCCCTTCCTGGAAGGGCATTTAGCTGTGGTTAGGAAAGGAAGAGACATTTCTGTGAGCAGCTTCCTTCCCAGCACAAAATAACCTCCTTCGTGCATTGTGTGACCAAGAAAAAACGATGCCCCCCACTATCCAGAAGCTGTCTCTCCTACTGGGCAGGCTCTGTGCAAACAATGGTCAACGTTATGAAAGGAAATTAATTTTAGTGGTTGGCAGGACAGTGTATTTTAAAGCTGTGGAAAGTTTTTCATTTGAAGTCCCCGTTTCCTCACGCGTATCACTTGGTCGAGGTCTCACGGAGTTGAACTGACATGGTGTGTGGCTGTGTGACCGGCTCGGAACACCTGCAAGGAACTTTCAGCTGAAGTTGGTCTTCCACAGTGTGTTTGTTGTAAACGATCGACTGCGTTCCCTGTACTCCTTCCAGGCTTCCCCAGCAAGTGAGCAGAGAGCCAGAAATACAGGAGTTCTTTACTGCACAATAAAAGTTTGTAGCATGTATGTGGAAGGACCAGAGTAAGGTTGTCCAGACTTGAGTCAGCCTAGTATTTCCCATCTTCTACCTGCTGTCCCTGGTAACCTCCGAAGTTACTTAATGGAGTTGCAGTATTTATAAGTTCTTTTGTTTATTTGTTTTTTTAAGCTATAAAATGGAAGTACAAATGCTAGAGGACCTTTAAAATAGTTCTTTGTTTCCTTGTTTAAATACACTTTGACTATATATGAGCAACTTCAATTGCAAGGTGAAATACATGGTTTGTTCCAGGCTTCCATATTTTTAGTTATGTCTTATCCAGATCCCTCACGAATGTGATTCGAATCCATTAAGGTGGAGCTGGACATGGTTCTAAGCTTGCCCACAATTATTTGCACGTTATGACCCGAGCGTTACCTCTGTACCTGCTTGTCAGGGCTGAAAGTCTGATTTGATGGTCATGACATTTGGCATTTAGTTCTGTACTGCACTTTTAATTTACTTATGTATTTAGTTATTGACAGGACAATACCTACAGTAAGTGGAATATTAAATGCCGTAAATATATTCAGAAATGTAATTTCCAAAGCATGCAAATTTTACTACCTCTTATATGCAATAACAAACACTTGTGGGTATTTTATGATGAGTTTTTATGTGAGCCTGTAAACATGGCCTAGGGAACTGGTTTGTGTCCAGGCTGTCAGTGCTGGAGGTTGTGCCCTTGTTGCCAGATGCTCCTTGGCTACTTTTTGTTTGAGTTTTTAATATTTAACCCCTTTCCTCAGTTGATTGCACTCTACTTTGGTCTTGAGTGACCTTTATTTTGCAACATTAAAGGCCCAAGAGTTGAGCTGTAGCAGTGTTTACATATTAAATGAGTTAAATACGTGCATGTTCTGTTATGCGTGGTCAAATTATGAAGTATAGATGAAATGTCAGACTGAAACAGGCCACGGGTGCATCTTATCACGCTCTTTGCCTTCAGCATTGCCTGTCTCTGCCTTGCACAGGAAAGGGAAACCCCTATAATTAAATTTGAAAGTAGCTGATTTCCACTTGCTTTTTCTAATTCGGTCGCTTGACGAAGAAAATCAATACTTTATGTTAAAGTATTTGTCCTCAGCTTTAGAATCAGGTTTTCACAACAGCAGAAAGTTGAAACCAAAACCAACCATCAAGGGCTTGACATTTATTCAGAATGAGTCCTGCAGTTGGAGCTCTGCAGCAGATTTAAAAATAACAATCATAACGTCTGGCTGTAGTAATTTGCAGTGTTCTGACTTCAAGATTTCATGATGCTGGCAGACCTATCATTTCCTAGAGCTATTAACTTCTATGCTTGTATTTCCTTGGAGCTGCTGGGTCTTGCTGACTGATTTTAGACTCTGGTTTTTCCAGTACTGCCTGCAGTGCGCCTGGGCAGTGTGATATCCTGGGAGGTGAAGGTGGAAATTTCTCTGAGACCTGGCTAAGGATCAGATTTTGCCCTGTCATATGAACACTAACAAACCTTGCAACTGCATCCTCATTTTTATAACGGTGGTTGCTACTTTCAGTCATCCCCTATTTTCGCTGCGCTGACAGAAGATTTCAGAGGTTAATAGTATGTCTGTTAAAGTACCATCATCTTAATTGAGAGTGCTTGAGAAGAGCTAAAAATTGAGAAGTGTTAGAAGTGTGTTGCCTTTTGGGTGATTAGCATTTCCTTGCTCCTGCCCTTGTTCTACGGGCTGGTGCGAGCAGAGACACTGAGTGGTCGTCTTCACCTCGCTCCTTACTGCTGCTGGGCGTCCGTGGTGTGGACACCCTGTCCGTGGTTGGGCTCTGAGCTCATGGTCTGACGCTGGGCAAAGGACTTAGATGTATTCCAAGCCTGTGTAGGGATCCAGGTGAGGATCCTGGCTGTTCAGAGCTTGGATAAGGGATATGGAGATAGAGCTGGCACTTGGCATATTCCAAACACAAGGTTATTTCTGTGGCTGGTTTTAGGGACCTTTTGGAAGGTTTCCTCCAAGGAAGTGTTTTTAGTTACAATGCACCTCACAGGAAGTGTATTGCTCTCTTGCACAGTACCAAAGTACCTCACCTATGAACTGCCTGAGTTCTGTGAGTGAGTGATCACAATATTTTAAATTCTTCAGGGCAAGACACAAGTGGAGAGCCAGCACTGATGCTCTGCTAGCCTAGAGATGAAACAGCCTGGGATAAAGGGCCAGTAATCTCAGTCATTGAAGTATACAAGTAAGATGACTGTCAGCTGAGCAGTCGTCTCCAGTTGATTGCTCTGAGTAACTTTTTAATTTTAGGTTTTTGTTCGCAGTATTTGATCTAGCCTGTGATGCGGCACAGTGACGTTCCTGCTTTGTGCTTAGCCAGAATGCCTCACAGCAAGCTCTCGCCAACCCAGAGGCAAGAATTGCACAGCTTCAGCCTGGCATCATGATGCTCCAGCTCTTTGCTGGTGCCATCACAGGGAAAGATGCATCAAATATAAAATACCATCCACGGAGAAGTTATGAGTCAGGCTTTGCCAAGAAAGCGCATGTCCAGCTTGGGTTCTGAGCACAGTCTGTACAAGATCTCCAGTGAACTTGGGATTTTCTTGTCAAGCAGACATGAGGTTTAGGCCTGATGGTTCTTGTGCAGTAAAGTGTGTTGTCACACTCTGAAAACTTTAGTCCCCTGACTCAGTGCAGTTTGAATCTGCTTCCCCTCACCCCCCGCAGATGGGTTGGGTTTGTTGGATGATTTTAGTGGTTTAACTCACAGCCAGTGTGAAGATTGCTTTCAGTGCTAGCATTGGCTTTATTGAACTGTTCAGTGTAGCCTGTTCGACAGTGTTATTAACCAAAGAATATTTTCCTTAGTTGTATGTTGCCTTAATAGAAGCGTGCTTCTAAAATGCTTTAAAGCAAGTGTTGGTGGTTTGGTTTTTTTCGCAGGGTTCTCGGTGCTCTTCGGATGCTAACATGCTTGGAGAGATGATGTTTGGCTCTGTGGCCATGAGCTACAAGGGCTCCACATTGAAAATTCACCAGATCCGGTAAGATTAATTTTTTACTGCTGGTCTTTTCTGAAGACTTTCTCCTTAGTGTTAATATGTAATAAATTGAATGCCAGAAGTGCAGAGTAAAAGGAATTTCTGTGTTTGCTTTAAAGTTACTCTGATGTCACTTTTGACAAAAAAAGGGTGTTATGTCATGTTTAGGTCTGTAAAATCTGGAGGGCTGTGAAATGGAAAGCAAAGCCTGTCTTGGCACTGTGTTTCTGACTGACATCTTCCTTTTTTTGTCCTCTAGCTCACCTCCTCAGCTCATGCTCAGCAAGGTTTTCACAGCTCGCACTGGAAGCAGCATCTACGGAAGTCTGAATACGTGAGTCCATTGCAAATCGTATCTATTGCACATAAGCAGATGAGTGTAAGAACACAGAAGGCTTTTTTTGGACCCTCTAGATTCTTTCTCTAGAAAAATTCCTTCCTGTTCCCTGATCTGCTACATCCTGTCACTGGTGTCCTCACCTCTCCCTTGCGGTTGTCTTCCCCTCAGCTTGCTTTAAGCGGATGAATGAACCATTCCTTTAATGCTGATATGGTGAGGCTTGATATTGTGTGGTACAAAAGTACCTGCAGCCACCAAAGGAGAAGGGATGAGGGCAGAACACTGGAGCTGGGGAATCCAAGATGAAGAAAAAGACATCTGGCTTCAGAGGGTTCAATGTTTAGTTTTCTGTGTATTGATTGACCCACCCGAGAACGTGGCTTAGGCTATGTATGCTTTTTCTAGTGGAAGCCTGCGTTCTTATCTTCTCCATTCCATTTGGGCTGTAACGAAGACACACTATAGTCTACTGCAATGCAAATCACTGTTTTTGTTGTGTGTTTTATGTTTGTTATAGGTTACAGGACAGTCTTGAGTTCATTAATCAAGACAGCAATACATTAAAGCCTGACCACAGTACAATTATGAATGGACTTCTTGGGAATATAGGTAATGACAAACAGATTGTATTTCCTGGTATCTTTAACTGAGTAATCATAGATTCTAGAATATGAAAGTCAAAAGTCTTCTAAATAGAATCAAAATTAAAAAAAAAAAGCTAAAGACGTAACAGAAAATTAATGTTGGTGGGGTTAGGAGGAGACTAAATGGGACAGTTCAAGGAATTAGCAGTGGTTCAATATATACAGCTGCATATGTGTATATAAAATACATAATAGAAATATTTAGATATATGTAATTTCAAATACAGAAAATGTTGGAAAATAACAGTCTGTAGAACTTTCTAAGCAGCATATCTCGGATCAGGCAGGATTGATTCTGTCTGACTCAGTTTCCTAGGTTTATTTTCGTTGATAATTTTCATTCTGTTCTGTTCTCTGGCCACCTGAGCACGTGTGGCCGCCTGTTTCGTAGCAGTCTAAGTTAACATTGCACAGTTACGGTGGAGTTTTTGATCGGATTAGACAGAAGATCTTTTTGTTCTCTCCTCTTTCTCTCTCTGTCTGACCGTGGAAGCTAAGCAGTCTTGAAAAACCATCTGGCATCTTTGGTTCTCAGCCTTCGTTGAAGCGCTGGGGGTGAAGGCTCCGTGAACATTAGACTGCAGAAAGAGGGGAAGTTTTTGGCTTTTCCCTGTGGGAACGGTAGAGCTGATAGGGAAGATGCTGTACTTCAGGGCTGGGCTGTCCGGTGTAGCAGCCTGATGAGCTCCTCAGCACCTCCTCCCTCCCCCTTGGTTTAGATTGTTGACTTTCCAAGCAAACGTCTGTTGTAGGAGGTGGAAGAAGGGACTTCTTTTTATGTTTGCTTTCCAGAATATTGCTGTACGTGAATTTTTCTAGGGTTGGAAGTAAGGAGCGAATTTGATGACTTTGTTACCCTAAGTGGGTTTCCGGCTTTGACGTGGTCCTTACTCTTGTTGGGTGTGTTTACTTCTCTCCTTTGCACTGACTTTGATAAGACTACACCTAAGCGCAGGCTTAAAGGCTTTTCAGGCTCAAAAGCTGTGTACCTCATTAAAATAGTTCCCGATAGTCCATTTATAAGGGAAGCCAATTAAAGCTGTAAGAGCCTATCATCTGTTAAACATTTCCTGAATTTACAAAATCAGGAAAGTTAAAAATGATACTCAGTATTCCTTCCAGACTTCAGTTGTGATTTTTCACGGTGCAGGAGTGAATGAAGTTACTGATCTAAGAGAGAGGAACTCGCTTCATCTGCTTTTAGGGTTTTGTTGTGGTTTGTGCTTGGCAAAAATTTGCTGTATCACCAGCGTGATCTAAACTGCAAGTTCAGATTCAGATAACGCAGCTATTAGGCGTGGACTCGGGAGGATTTCGGTGCAGCCAGTGCCACAGGCTCGTCTGCGCTGGGCGCTGTAGCGAGGGTGACTGTCCCCAGCGAGCAGAGCGGAGGCGTGGGCTCCTCGGCGCGCGACGAGAAGCGACGGGATTGCCTGCTAGAAGAGGATGCTGAAACTTGCTTTGTAACTGAGCTGCCCAAGTTTTCGGTCGGTTCGACGGTGTTTGTTTGCAGTTCCCGTTTCAGCGCAGAGGGGACCATGGGTAAAGCAGGTAAAGAAGTTAATCTGTAACTGCAGCGTTCCCAACGCCCGAGTTCAACAGCAGCGACTGCTCCTGACTCACTGGCTCTCGCCAGCCCGTGAGAGGAGAGGAGTCTATGTGTTTTGGTTGGGAACTATTTACA
>Ga0065711_1047095_pt1 | contig 12524 bp, 8 predicted proteins | sample Hoacrofraction12_FD_59098 | JGI IMG/M metagenome (GOLD analysis project Ga0065711, IMG submission 59098) | Hoatzin crop microbial communities from Cojedes, Venezuela - Epithelial fraction 12 v2 (version 2) | ecosystem: Host-associated > Birds > Digestive system > Esophagus > Crop | place...
CCCCCCAGAAACTCAAAGCAATCCAAGATACGCCAGGAAAGAACACAACCGATGTGCATCTTTCCCCATAAATCACACAACTTTTCTTTACCCTGGTCATGATCTGGACTTTGTCTGATTTTCCTACTCCAATCAGGATGCTTAGGTCAGCTGCCTTGCGAGCCCAGTTTAATGAAGTTCTTGTAACATTAGCAGGATTGCTAAAGAGCAGGTATCTTTTAGAATGTGGAAGAGGACTGGGTTGTTCTGTTGCTTTTGATCCACTGCTCTTCATCTTCAGGGCACAGCAGTTGCCTACAGTGCATGCAGCACAGCGTATTTGAGATATACCCCTCCTTCTGGTTACCTTTTGCTTAGCTGATCCCTCACCTCTGCAGGCCTTCCCCACGCCTTCCATTTTCAAGAAGGGAGAAAGATAAAATCAAATTAGTGTGGCACCTACTACCACAGACTGCTTTCTTTTTGTGTTATAAATCAATCCCCACTGCTGAATCCATTATCTAGCTGGCCTAAACTTTTAACAGCAGGATACACTTCACACTTTATGTATCACCTATCGTACTGAAGACAGCTTATTTTTCAGAAGCAGTAAATTCTGCACACTTGTTTTCGTGACCACACATGCAAGCTACAGTGAGATAGGGGGAGTGCAGTAGCTTTTAGATCTGCACCTAGCAGCTGAAAGAGCAAACAGTTCAGGGGGAAGACAGCCAAACAACACTTCACTTCGCAACAACTAAAATACCATTCTTGCTGAGGTAATCACCCTATTAACCCGCATCGCCTCCAGCACACTGCATTATCAGGGCTTGAACTAACAGCAGGAAGAATAACAAAAATAGAGGCAAAATACTGACAGTTCAATAGATATTTTGCATGTTGCTTTGATGTCAGCTGATAGAGAGCTAAGAGGAAAGAATGAAGGGTGCCTGAAGCAGTGTATTATACTAAGGCAATCTGAAAAAAACTAACTACTAGAAATCATAGTTCAGCTGTATTGCAGAAGGACTTGATCACTCTTCAGCAGTTGTGTATGACGAGTTGTAATAAAAGAGCAAAAACTGTACCAAAGGTTACACATGACTAGCACGTAATACTTTGTTTGCATCCCGTCTCCAGACTCGGAAGGTGCATCAGACAGCAACAAATTGAACTCTAATATTCTCATCTACCTAGCACTGTTTTCAGTTAAAATGGGAAAACCAAGGCACAGGGGTTCAGCTGCTTCTCTACAGTGATATCAGATCTTGATGCTCTGTCATCAAGGTTGGAAGGGCGAAATGAGATTCACAGCCCCGAACACGAATTCAGAGTTAATCATGAAGTCAGAAAAAGCAGGATATCCATGGTATAGATCCATATGAACTGCAGACGGTGGATTCACACACTCATTAGAAGCAAGATCAGTAAAGTGTTAGAAAAACGCTGTTCTGTACACATTAGCTCTACTCCAGCCCGCCGAGCGGTGAGATGGAGGATCAGCCCATCCACGGCTTGTATCTGAGAGGAGGCGAGTACCCAAAAAACATAGGAGGAGGGGAAGCAGGCATTGCAGTCAAGAAGCGAGCTGCAGAACTTGCTCAAAAACACCAGGATTTTTTTTTTGTTGGAAGTAGACTGCTGAATCAGGAGAAAAGAAAAAGGCCTAGCACACAGGGAGACCAAAGGTGTACAAATGAACTTCAACCAGCAGCTGCTGTTTTAGAGTAAGCGAACACAACTGCCGAGCACACTGGCTAGAAGGGCTGCCCTGTCCCAGCCACCCCACGCTTGTCATCCTCAGGCCGGCATGCCCATGGGCACAGCAGCACCCCGGGGACACGTCGCGCGAGCGAGTGCCTCTGGTCCGAGCTGGGAGATGTGCCCGAGCATGACGCTGGCACGCAGACAGCCAAGGCCCCCCCGGGCTCGAAGCGCAGCTAGCCCAAACACACCATCGACGTAAGATGGCTTTGCTCCCGCTTGCGTTCTGTTCAGAAACCGGGTAATATGCAGGGGTTTGTCACAGAAAAGCCTCCGCTGCTCCTCTTCCTTGCTTAAGTACCAAAGAGAGAGATGACAGCTCGCAACCTTCACGAAGGGCTTCTCCTGTGAGCAAGTCACACACTGCTTCCCGCAGCCCGGCTGCTCCCAGGCGCCAGCGGAAGGAGGCCAAACGAGAGCGGGGCGTTTGAGGTATGAGGTGTTCAGGAGACAAAACTATTCTGCATGTTTGCAACAAAAAGTTGTACTTCAACCAAATTTTACACAGCCAAGTGTAAGCCTGGCTTTGCACAGATATAATTCTCAAATTCTAACCCAGAAGTCTTACAGTAGAGTATATATAATATTTACTGTAAAATTCAGAGTCTCTGGAGAGGGGAAAAAAACAGCATAAGATGTTATTAAATAACTTGATGCAATTGTGTAACAGCACTGAGAATCAGTCATTTCTAACCAGTCACTGTACAAACTACTTGAATGTTGCGCCACTGAAGAGTCGAGGAGTGGCTAATTCCACAAGATAAAAATTTTTTTTCTAAAAATCAATATACTAAAGTAACAGTTGTTTGTTACTTACATGCTTATAAAAATAAAATGCCTTAGTCATCTGCACTCCACATTTAGTAGCTTTCAGTTCAGAGAAGGCAGGGGTTGGATACTATGGCAAGTTTTGAGGCTAAGAAAACAATCCCTCAACATTGCAGTAAGTATAAAGTGTAACAGCTTAAAACCAAATGAGAAGAGTTAATCATTCTGGCTATTTAAAGCTGAGAAACATTCAGCTGGAACTGGACCTAACAGGGCAAGTAAGTAGAGAACACAGCTGAACTATGAAATAAAACAAGGGCCTGGATATTATATGTATTATTATTATATATAGTAGTTATATTACATATCACTAGGTTTCCAAATAAGCCGTGTCTATAATACATGCACTCCAAAGACAGGAAAAGTCTATCCTTAAAGTCACACAAGCTTATTTTGCAAGACTGGCACATGACTTGTACAGCAGGCATCTCTTCTCCTTCCCCAGTACACTCCAGTTACTCCTGGCTGTGGGAAAGCTGCATAATCCACCACCTCCCAGCAATGCCACCCAAGAATCGGGCACACCTCTCGCCTCACCTCTGCCTGCCACGGGTGAATGCCAGCCTCGGGGCTGCCAGAAGCCACCAGCAAAAGGAGATGCCCAAGGAATCGGGGTACCATCTCCCCTGGGGCTGAACAGCAGCAGATCCTAAAGCGAATATTCCTCTAGCAAAAGCATGACTTGGCTAAGAATCTCTACCCAATAAACTTAAAGACAGAAACCGCCAAATTTTATTATTTTCATGTCTTTAATCTTAGTCTATTAGCACGAAGCAAGCTATTCCTACTGTTTCTCCAGCTGATGGAGTGCTTGTGAAGCACCAGTCACATTTAAATGACAAAATCCTGACAACTTTACCTAGGCCTCAGGTTCTTCAACAAAAACCACCATTGTGTGTACTACTTTTTCCTGAAAACACATTACCAGAAAAAACAATTAAGCCATCCCAGAAGAAAGTGATTAGAGAAAACAATGGATACTAAATGAAAACCAAGAGCAAGTTTTCCCTCACTAAAAAAACAATCCAATACTTCGTTAGTATGACTAACCAAATGAATCCTCTGGTTTCGCCCATTTAGAACGCTGCCAGGAATCCAGCCGGGCGAGCTCAGCTCTCGGACACGCCAGGCGGTTCCGCGCACGCAGGCTGGCACCCAGGAGACCCCGTACCTGAGCACGAGCCCAGCGCAGGATGCAAGCGGCCGTGATGCGGGTTTGTTCCAGGCCCACGCTCCCTCTCCAAAGCCGATCAATAGCCCGCTCCGTCAGGGCAACACTCCGACACGCATTTGTGTTTTGAAGCGCAAGAGGCACTATTCTGAGTGAACCAAGGCCACCCAGACCTGTGGTTCTGAAGTCCTCGAGCCAAAGCCCCCTGCAACCTTCAGAGCGCCCCTGACAACATGGCAAGCGCACAGAGCTTTCTTGGTCCCGGTCCCCGCTGCCGACACAAAGAGCCATAGCACATCAGCTGTGTGTGCCGGCAGGCAGCACAGCCGGGGCTGTGCCACCGGGTCCCCTCCGCCAGGTGAGCCGTCCCAGGTGGGGAGGAGGGCTCTCCTCTCCCCATCAGCGTGTCCCCTCCACCCACCCTGCCCCAGGACAGCTGCCAGCACCCCCCAACCCACATCACACAAAGCACAACCGACATCAGCATCACCCGCCTGAGCGCAGACCAGCAGCTGCGCCCCATGACTTCACCTTCAAGCCCACCAGCCTCCAGGACCCCCTGGTGCCGCGAAGGCCTGGAGCTCCTCAGCTAACACACACGACTGCTACAACATGGCTCAGCAGAAGAAGATAGAATACAAATTGTGTTAGCCCAATGCAATTTCATTTGTGCAATACAAAGCGCAACAAAACACAGAATCAAAGTTTTGCCCATTTAAGCGACATCGTTACAGCTGCGTCTCTCGCTGCAGGGCTGCAGGACTTTGAAGGAGCTGATGCACACGCATAGCCGTCCATCCCACAAAGCACCCGTGGTCTCTGGAGTGCTTTTACTCCAACATGTGCCAGAGCTTTTGCACGCATTACACACTCATCATCTGGTTCTGCAGTGCAGCTAACCAGGCGCAGCTCCGCAGAGCTACCCAAGCTTGAAACAAAAAGGTTTTGGGCCTTGATCAGAACAAGTTTCTATTCTGAAAGTGAATTAAGCAATTTCCTTCTGCGTGCTCTCCCTGCCTAACCCACATCTGCAGTAACAAAACGTGTACCTCAGATGGTTTTAAAAAAATTAGCTCCCCATCTCTCAAGTCAGCAATGATTAATTGTATCTTGTGTTGTGTCACCTAATGCTTCTAAAGATATCTGCCCTAAGCGAGGCAGTTCTTATGAATATAAGCAGGTTACAACACAAACTTCACTTTTTTTAAGACCGCAAAAAGCCAGCATCTATTAAGAACAAATGTGGCTGCAGATAGAAGTCAAATGTCAGAAACAAGTCATCCACTTTGGAAAAAAGGCTTTAAAACCCTATACAAAGACCTGAGGAGGGAGGGAAAAATGAAAACCAGAATCCATGGTATAACTTGCCAAACTTTTTATCTATATACTATTAATATGCCACCTATACATACCACTCTTTGTGCCGGTTTTGGCTGGGATAGAGCCGATTTTTTTCACAGTAGCTAGTATAGGGCTATGTTTTGGATCTGTGTGGAACACAGCATTGATAAGGCAGGGATGTTTTAGTTGCTGCTGAGCAGTGCTTGCACGGAGCCAAGGCCTTTTGTGCTCCTCACCCCACCAGCAAGCAGGCTGGGGGTGCAGAAGAAGCTGGCAGGGGGTCGAACACCACCAGGACAGCTGACCCAAGGACATTCCGCACCATACGGCATCATGCTCAGCAATAGAAAGCTGGGGGAAGATGAAGGAAGGGGGGACATCGGGAGTGCTGGCGTTTGTCTTCCCAAGCAACCATGACGCGTGGTGGAGCCCTGCTCTCCTGCGGATGGCTGCACACCTGCCCGCCATGGCAAGTAGTGAATGAATTCCTTGTTTGGCTTGCGTGAGCGGATTTTGCATTACCCATTAAAATGTCCTCACCTCAGCCCATGAGTTTTCTCACTTTTACCCTTCTGATTCTCTCCCTCACCCCACTGGGGGGGAGTGAGCGAGTGGCTGTCTGGTGCTTAGCTGCCGGCTGGGGTTAAACCACAAGACTCATGTACATTGAATAACATGCTGGACACCACAGACTCACCTGAAGGTGTAAGAGCTTTCAAGCCTAACCTTACATGTTTTGGTGAGGTTTTTCTGCTTTTCATACAAGTAATACCTATGCCAGCCTTGTCCCCGGCGCTCCCGAGCTTCCGTTACGGCGGCAGAGGCTCCCCTGGTTCTGCAGTACTGCTCCGATGGTGTCCCGCTGCGGTGGGACGGCTCAGCTGCAGCTGAAAAAATGGGGGTAATAACCTCCATTACACCCAGCCTTCCTAACCAAGGCTGCCCTGGAGTTAACTGTGTGCATGTGTGCGTACAAATATAATACCAAATTCAAATCTACGTAATCGTCAGCTTGCACAAAGAAGAAAGTTACCATAGCTCCTCAGCAGCTGAAGATACTCAGAATAGGGCATGACTGGATTTAACACAGAAACAACAACAAAAATCCATCCTCTGCCCACTCTCTCTTTTCTTTCTGTTTTTTGGGCAGAGGTATGTGGGGGTGGGGGTTGTTTGTTTTGGTTTTGGGGGTTTTTTGACAGTGAGGAAGGGAAGGAAATTGTCTCATCTCTGCTAAACCAGCCTGGAAGACAAGAGACACATACCTCCTCCTTTCGAGCAAGACCATTTTTCGTCAGCAGAACACAACCCAGTTCAAAATCTGTTCTAAAACAACGCCATAAAGTTCTCGCCTCGCAGCCCTTCCCTCACTCCACAGCGCGAGCACCCCGAGGTGATTCAGCACAGCAAATGACCGCACACCACGTGAGTTCGCTTCTTAGCGCACTGCCTGCTCACAGCACTCAAGGAAGTAAGTGCTTTCGGACTGCCAGCAAGAGGAGGATCAGATCTTTTTTGTCCCACGAATGTCTAGATTAAGAGTTTTACAGTATTACCCATGTTACAGTTATGTGTGCCTTTAAAGGCATGAAGAAAGATAACACAACCTTTAATTATAGCTCTAGGGTTTAGGCCAGGTGGAATGATGCAGAAGGTTCAAACTAGTCCCTCTTTCTTAAAAGAAAAAAAATGTATTTACGTAAGAGTACACAGGGGGCCCCAACAACGCATCTTAACAAAGAGGTTTGTCCATCAGATCAGACCCAGCCCACTGGATCACTGATCACTTTCAGATTTCCAAAGACCTGATGTGCCCTCGATCTAGAGCTATGTCGTTATTAGCAGAATGTTTATTTTGTGATCTCAACTCAAAAGTCAATATTCCAATCTAAGCTTCAGGAAAGGTCTCAATGGGAACACATCTGACCATGCCTGTGACTCGGTATTCCCTATCTTACCCATTGTATTGCACGCGGTATTTAGGAGACAGGACGTTTATGGAGATCAGTTTCATAAACCTTAATAAAACCTAATCATCACTGTGAACCACGTATCATTCACTTTACCTGGAGAAGTACTGTATGGAAGTACAGACAGATAGAGTGCAGCACTTATTATTTTATTGCACTCATTTTTGTACATGCTATCAGTTATTTCCACACTACTTTATTTACACAGAATCCAGATTCTGCTACTTTAATCATTCACTACTACTTAAATAATCCTATCAGTGAATTGGCTGCTTTATCAGTCAAACTGGTAACCAGGATATCAGAGAACTCAAGCTTTTATCAATATTAACTTTCAGATGAAAGCCAGCTGTAAACAGATCGCACTACAGGTTAACCATCCTTACTGATTCTCGTGTCTACATCTGCCCTCAGCATTATGGAGCAGTCCTCATGCCATGTTCCTCTCCGTTCTTCCCAACGTCCCCACCTCACCAGCTGACAGTAGGCAAGACTAAATCAGGCCAAGTGACCTGGTATGATTCACAGTGGGAGGACACTGCTCCCCCTCGAGCCCCAGCACAAAGCCAACAACCTTTAAACAGACGTCAGGAATTACCACTTTTCAGCTTTGGCAAAAATTCGTAGCACCTATCATATATCACTGTCTGAATCTGCTGTTGTGTTTTTGTTTGGTTGGGGTTTTTCTGGTGTGGGTTTTTGTTGGTTTTTTTTTTTTACATCATTAGCAATGTACAACAGTGCTTACGAAAAACCACCATTCTCTTCTAAAACATACAACACCTCCACAGTTTATAGAAAAGTTACTTTTATTATAAAGCACAGAAGCTGAACACCTGCAGCTAGCTTATCTGGCATCCTAATGAACGACACCATTTGCTCTCCTTTCAGTTAACAAGGCAATTCATATAAAAATATGTAAACGTTTATACACAGCCAACACAAGAAGGTCATATTGCATTCAATATGCATCGCAAGTACAGCAGAAGACTGGCAAAGTGCTTCGTTGTTCTTCTCTTCCCTCCCACCTCCCATATCAGAAGTTTACTGGAAAGTTATGACAGGTATGCGCTGCAGAGCTGACTCTTCCAATTTCTAAATTTAATCCTCTTTCCTTTTCCCATGTGCCTTCCCATACAGCTACCAGCAACGCTTGCTGCCCCGATAATGCCAGACCGAGTCAGCCACAGCTGACCGCTTGCTTCAGCTCAGCCTGCTCCGCTGCCCTCTCTTCTGCCTGTTCTCAGGAGAGTTTCTGCACAACAGCACTTCAATACTACTCCAGTAACACAAAGCTCATGTAAACACTGATGCTTTTTGCTCTGAGTGTTAAGCAACATTCCAGCTGCACACAGGTTCAGGCTTCGACTGATGCAATGAATATTGTGGAGTCCCTTCTCACACCCAGCTTATTCTTTGACAAGTTTTTCCTTTAGCTAATTCCAGGCAATTCCTGATTCTATCGGTAAAGCTCTACAGCATCAAACCAGAATCCTTCACTAGTTTCTCTCCTTCACTGAAAAAGTGAAATCACCAGCTCACACTGCACTAGACCTGTCAGCTCTGTACTACCAAGATCCCGCAACTTCAATACCTCTACTCGTCTGAGGCAAAGACACGAGACTGAGCTTGCCCGCCTATGCTTCCAATCAAACAAAGTAATAGACCAAGCGTCACAGTTATTACAAGTAAGCGGCAACTTTTCTCATATTGCTGGGGAAAAAAGTCATCATTCAGGATAAAGAACGTCACATCCTGACATGAAAGCAGAATACTCCAAAATACTCATTTTTAGTTACCAGTCCCCAGAAATCAAGCCAGTTTGATGCCTGAAACCCCACTCATAAGATTTCTCTTGGGCTTTTACTTTCTGAAAGTGATTACTATTATTTCTTGTAAATATTTTTGTCCATCAATGTATTTTGTTTCCAACTCTGACAGCCTTGGCAGCTATTTTCCCTCTCAGTATTCCTTACACTTGCAGTGACTACGTAAGACCACCAAATTTAAACAGCTACGTGAAGAACTTCACCCCTGAGACACTAAGAAGCTGCCGAAATAGAAGACAGAAAGCAGTAATAATTTTTGCAGATGGCCTCTGTTTCAGAGGCACTAGCACACACACAAACGTCCCTCTGCCTTTCCAACACAAAGTTAAGCCTAAAAGATCACACATTCTGTTCCAGCACAACAGTCTTGCCTTGTTCACGGCAGCGAACAGCTCCTACTTACATATCCCAGCAATAACAGAGGGTGTGTGTTCCAGTCGCAAGTAGAAGAGAAGATTGTAAAAATTGAAACAGATCAGAGAGAAGCATAAGATGACAGAGATCCATTCTTGTAGTCTCTTTCCTGTTGGGGAAAAAAAAAGGAGAAAAAAAAAAGAGCACGTTTTACTTTTATCAGAGAGGACATTTTGAATTCTGAAATAATACAAGACTGACTATTCTACTGCCCGAATGACTCGCTCCATTTGTCTGACAGGGAACTGAAACAGAAACTTATTTATCCATGGGAGATGGGAATATTTTGTTAAATGACATTCCTCTTCCCCCAGCCACTACTAACCCCTTCCCTCTGCCCTTGCCCAAATAACAGGGACAAATCAAGACATCATCTCACATTGTCCTAGTTTCCTTTTCCCTGCGGTTGCTGGCATAACCTTCCTCTGCATCACATCTTTTTTTCAAATTTGCATTTCATTCAATATTCTGCGTTGCTGGAATGGTTGAAGCTGGCAACAAATTTCTGGCCTCAGACGCCCTGTAGTTAAATCACTTTATGATCTGTAATATTAAAAATCTCAGAGCCTGTAAATAAAGCTGCTGTACTAACAGGAAAAAGCATCATCCTGTATTTTGGTGATACCAGAACTGCCTTCCTAACATTGCAAGTAAACTTGAGCTTGCTTACTCAACTCCTGCAACCTTGTCCTTGTCTCCCGGCTCCCAGGCAGGAGGCTCCGACCTCTCAGCCAGTCTGAGATGGCAAGAGACAGGATAAGCAAAGAGAAAGAACAGGCACAAATTCTCTCCTGTACCTCGCTGCACCACTTCACACCTCTACAAAAACCTCATTTATTGCCTATAAAAAGCAAACGGACACATCAGAGTCCGGTAACACTTTGAGTATTCAGGCTGACAGGCAGGAGCTTTCTGCTGCTGATCACTGCTTGATCCTTACAAGGCACTGACGCTGAGAGCAAGGGAACGCCCAAGGCGAGACCCGTAGGGATTAAGGCATCAGACCTTTAATGCCCAAATCCAGGAAAGAGATCAGAGCTGCCACCTTGGCCCAGAGGAGCCCTGGCTCGTAATGTGCTCTGGAGCAGCCAGGTCAGTCTTCACCTACTTCAGGGGCGAGCCAGCACAGCTGCCGCTCACCCATAGCTTCCCAGAGCGGCCAAGCCCCACAGTCCGTTCCCCACTCCCTCCTGCAGCCTGGCACACTTCGCGCTGCTCGAGGCAGGGGAACACCAAGGACTAAGTGCGAGGTGCACATCCTCTCACAGGAACAGAGGCAAACTCACATGTCCGGCTTCTCTCCCGCTATGTCTCTGAGTTGACCCACCGTCTGGTCAAATTTCTCCTCCCAAATGCTAAATAAAGTCCTCCTCAGCTACATCATGGAATGAAAAGGAAAGTACGAACATCAAAGGAGGATCAGTATTATCTCCAATGTGCCTACAATGCAATATTTTAATGAAGTCTGAACAAAGACTTTCACAGTTCAGAGTTTTGTTGTAGAAGGCCATGAGCACATAAGCTAACATCCTCTGCAGCAACAGAGGAGAGAATCATAAAATTAAATTAAGACACAAGAACGAGCATATTTCAAGACAGCATCAGGTCACAATGTGGGAGATTCTATAAAGAGATCTCTGGAGTAATGAAAGCAAGAGTTAATTAACACTCACTTACTGCATAAGAAAACCACACCCTGATTAGAGGAGCTAAGTGGGTAGATCCTCACGGAACAATTAGCTGACTGCGGGGAAACACTGGGCTCCTTGCTAGCAAGTCCTGGGAGTTCAGTCTATGCAAACAGCACTGCACTCTGAACACGGGGATCCCAAGACGACTGTCTGGAGGCACCTGAGTCCAGAAACGCAGCCCCAGCTCTGGACAGACTGGGAAAGCGAATCAGTCAAAGCAGCAGAGTCAGCACCGGTGATCTGTGTTTAAAGAGCACTCAGATTTAAATGTATATCCCGCATGAAGGAATAAGGGACCAAAGCCACAAAGGATATGCTGAAAGAAATCATGGAAATACTTCAGAACCATATTCACTCTGCATAATTATATGTAATCCCCATTCTTAATAATTCAGTAGTTCAACATCACGTGCTTTCACCATAACTCATATTCTGACGTTGTTTATGTACATTATTTATGTAATGCCAGAAAAAAAATGCACATCTATTACATTATCACAGCTCACTGCTGATAGGTATCACTATGTACATACTACTTCACAAACTTCCCAAGAACTTCTGTCTACAGCTAAAGACAAGGGCAGCAAGAGGTTTGGGGAGGAAAATCTTCTCCTTGTGAGCAAGAGCACAGTGCACAGATGAAGTCAGTGACTGCTTTTCTGCCAGGCACAGGAATCAGTCACTGCCTGGACCAGAACTGCGCATCTAGACCAACTAACAGATGTCACACCACCTTCTTTCAAGGCAAGGCAGAGCTGACCAACACAAGCTAAAACGGGCAGACTTGCCCTGAACAGCCTAGAAAACTGACAAACTAACGAATGCATTTGTTTCCTCACCACTACTTGGCTCTGCGCAAGTAAGAACACCTGCTTTTCAAGTAATTGCCTCGACTGCACAAGCTAGGCTGTTTGGCTGACCTGCTAGGAACTGCAAGATGCTGAAAACGCGTCTTCCCTTTCCAAATCCTTCACCTGCGAATGAATTCACTGGCAACGGCAAGAGTACCTAGCACTGCTCACGCTGTGAGCTAAAAACAAACAGCATTTTACTATAGGGAGCTAGCAGTTATTTCCATAGCATAATCCAACAGCTGCCGTCACTTTACTGAGCTCTGACAAACAGCAAGCTTCCAAAAACTCAAACTTCCCTCCTTCCCTGCCTGAGGTGCCAGGACTGGCTATCTCACAGCACTTCACTGAGCTAATATTCTGAAGCAAAGCTGCTGTTCTAGTTTTGCTCAGCAACAAAATGCGTACATTTGCTTTTGCACGGAAAAGTTAATTTTATTTGTTTTTTTAAAGGGCAGGGCATTCTGTGCAGGCTCTGAACACCTCCACCCCAGCGGCCAGAGCACAGGCCCGCATGCAGGGCACCAACCTCGGCCTGGCGCTGGCACCGCTCCGTCAGCCGGCCAAGCCCCAGCCCCGCTCCCCGAGGCCGGACCGGGGGTACCCATCGCGGGGGCGGACGGCGGCCCGGCATCGCCCGACGGCTCCCCCGAGGCCCCGGCAGCCCGGGAGGGCCCCGGGGCGGC
>Ga0065711_1047096_pt1 | contig 12523 bp, 10 predicted proteins | sample Hoacrofraction12_FD_59098 | JGI IMG/M metagenome (GOLD analysis project Ga0065711, IMG submission 59098) | Hoatzin crop microbial communities from Cojedes, Venezuela - Epithelial fraction 12 v2 (version 2) | ecosystem: Host-associated > Birds > Digestive system > Esophagus > Crop | place...
CTTTCCCTCCAACATGTCGGCCGCATCATGCAGCTTGGTGTCGTCGGTGACCTTTCTAAGGGTGTGCTCAATCCCACTGTCCATGTCGCCCACAAAGATGTTAGCGCCAGTCCAAATACTGACACCCAAGGAACGCCACTCATCACTGGTCTCCACTTGGACATCGAGCTGTTTACCACAACTTTTATGACATCAGTTATTAGTTTAATGAAATAATATATGTGATAAAGCTTTTTGAATGAAAATTTCTTAATGTTATAGTAGTATGAACTGTTTGGATATATTTTTCTTCCATATGTGTGTTGCTGAACTCTTTATGTTCCTGTTCTTCATAGAGCCACTCATGCTTTAAATACTGTTGATAGTCAAAATCCTACAGGATGCTTGATAGTGTATCTTACACAGGGCTTTGCAAGACTGTGACCCAAGAGCTTTATAACTTAATTTCCAATATAATCACATTCACTATACGCATCAGGGACAGTAGCATATGGTAGAGGAGCCACATGGACTAGCTTTCTTGAATAATGCAGACTTGGTGTCAGTGTTAACTCTTACGTTTCTTTCAGTCTATTTAGCCCTTACTTCGAGAATAAAAATTCAGCCTTTTGATGATTGCCAAAACATCTACAAATTTTTCTTTTCCTTCATGTGAAATAGGAATGTAGTGCTAATGGATAAATTTGGCTCATCTGTAAGGTGGTGTATGCGTACTGTCTAAACATGGGCATGTTACAGTCAGCAGAGGCTTTTGAGGGCAGTTACGGTATTCCTTTTCTGAAAAACCTTTTAGAGGCTTAATTAGCCAGAGCACCTAACAGTAGATACCAGAAGTCAAATAAGCTAAATTTACTCACCCTTTTAGCAGTGTGCTTCATAGTGCTAGTAACTATTACTGTTATTACTATAGTTAGAGTAATAAATATAACAATACTATAACTTAGTAGTAACACTATAATTAGTAAAATAGTCTGTTCAATTTAGTTTAGACCATTCAGTTTTTAAGCTTCCTGAAACAAAAATATTTAGGAACTGTATTTGACAATAAAGCTATAGAGAAGCCTTTCAGAATCACTCAGAACCTGAAATGCATATTGTCTCCTCAGTTCTGACATCTTTTTCTTTGCTATTCTGTGAACTGGTTGAGCAAGGGTGGTGCTTGGACCTTTGTAGTATCTCAGCTGAATTTATGTAATGTATCAGCCTTCAGGTTAGACCAGTGTATATGAAGGGTAGGTTTGAGTAACAGAAAAGCAATCGAAGTCCTCTCCAAGAGTTAGTAGCATGTGCTGCTTCTGCTGAACTAACATTCTTCAATGCGAGGTAGATATAGTTTGGTCACTTAAATCTATACAAAACGTAATGCTTCCAGGTTTTTCTGATGGATGTCATTGGTGGTGATCGAAGGATTTTTTTTTTTTTTTTAACATGTAAATTACACACACACACACATATATATTCTTATGTTTGCAAACATTTCTATTTTTATTCAAAGTAATATTGATTTTCATTTAAAGGCTTTAAAAGGCATTATTCACAGTAGTCTTTTCAAGTGCTTTTATTTTGAATGGGATCAGGTGTTTTACAGGTTTATGTGTTAATGACAATTTAAGTGAAAAAAGGAGTAAGTGTTTGTGTTATTCGGTACTTGCTTGTGCACATGTCTTCTGGTATTCCAGAAGGGCTTTACTTTTTATTGCAGTTCTCCAGTCCGGCCTTTGTGTGCTATTAATGGTGGGATACTGTGGGGGTTTTTTTGGTTTTTTTTTTTAAAACTGTGATGTTTGGAAAAGGTGCGTAAGCTATATCTAGCTCATCAAGTAACCCAGGTAACCTGCTGCCTGTCTGTTCACACACCCTTAGTGTGTGACCTTACAGGTTCTTCTCCATCATGTTACTAAAATTCAGGTGCTGCATCATTGTATGAACAGACCTCCACTAGTCATGTCATGCTGGTTGCATTTTGGCCATATGCTAAATGCATTCCTGTTCACATGACAAGAGAAATGTCATCGTTTAAGAGAAAAATGTGTCCAATGATGAACAGGTTTGGTGAGAACAGAGAATACTAGAGGAATGCAAAGGCAGGCCAGCGTTAAGAAGTTATCACCAATGACCGTATAGTAAGCACAGATTAGCATTTTCAAATGCAATTAGTCTTTCTGGTTTTGGATAGGCTTCATATAAAAAAAAACCCCAACAGTTGTTGTCTTATAGAGGCACAGGGAATTTACTTTCCTAAAATCATGTTCCTTGTGGATATTTGAACTTTGAAACCCAAAAGCTTTTAGCAACCAAAATCACAGGTCGCATGGCAAGCCTTACCCAAACACTTGTACAGTATTTTTGTTTCAGCTCACAAAGATAAGCCCTCATGCTCATACTTTGGTCAAATGAAAGATTGTTTAACGTTCAGAATAACTAATCAACAAGAATCACAGGAACAACTCTTCTGAAAATGTAATTGATATCTGGTACAAGGTATTAACATATGAATTTTTGGCATTTAACTTAGGAATCCCAGTATGAAAAAACAAATTGTGATGTATTTGCTGCATGTGGTTTTGTATTGCATTTGGCCTGATCACTGAGGTATTTGCCAGATTTTTTATTAACCTTGTTTTGCATTGTGAAATTTCTCTGGGTGTTTTTTTTGTTTGTTTGTTTGTCTGATACTCAGGGGAAAAAAAACTCAAAACACACAACAGATCTTGCCCATTTCCCTTTCTTTGCTTTTATTTTACAGGAGACACATGAAATTGTGGCTATCAAGAAATTCAAAGACAGTGAAGGTAACCTTTTCTGCTGCAAAATCTTTCATGTCAATACCTACGTTGTTAATATCTCTCCAGTTAAAATAAGAAGTCTCATATATCAAGACATGATTTAAAAATTATAATGATTTATTAGCTCTGAATATTCAAGGCACTTCATCCTTCATACCTGCCTAGGAACTCTATTATGCACTCCAGCTAGATAACTACTTTCTTTCTCGGTACATCTATCTTAATATTGGCTCAGACTGTGCTGCCATGCACGGTAGTGAGATCTGTCTCTTGGGGACTGGATGTGACCAGAAAATAGCAAAAACTCCTCTTGTAGTAGTGACTTGCAGAGTCTTTGGGCTTTATCACCCTGCAGCTGTGAGAGGGGATCTAAATGTTAGGGGACTTGAAGGGGTCAGTGGAGGAGACTAGAGAGAAGCCACTGAGAAGTTTGGTGGTGCGAAGAGGAACTGGGGAGCTCTTGGGGATCCGTGGGAGGATTTGAGGGAGCTGGGTGGCAAGGCAGCAGCTCTGCCCTCCCTTCAGCAGGCTCCTCTCTCCATGGGGAAACTTTGTCTTTGCCCCTCCCGGCACCTCTCCGGCATTGCTGAGTTTGCTGAGAAGGAAGGGGGAAGTGCCGACTGCTGCAAGGCTTACTGTTGCTGGCAAAGTGGGTGGCAGAAGGCAGGACGCATGGAAATTATTGCCAGTGCTGCACACACTTATTCCTCACCCACCAGCTAATAAAACCAAAGATCTGTACAAGACAAGACTGGCTCTCTGACCTGCGCTTGGTCGGGCACAGTGAATCCCAGTATCCTATCGTAGGGAAAACTGGCAGTCGACCACAAGAGCAACTACCTACCTTGTGTACATCGGAAGTTAACCCTGATCCCTAATGGCCTAGCACAAACAGAAGGAGAAGCCAGGTATGAAGTAGTAAGAGGAGTCAGCCGGGTCCGAGGCATTACAGCTATGATTTACCATATATGAAGGCTTTAGCTGAAAGCTAACAAAGTGGTTTAAAGAAACAGCAGTCACTTGATTTTAGCAAGCTTTTCTTTTTTGTTATTGTTACAGGATTGTTGGTGGCTATGGAGGTGTGGTTGGTTACAAGGACTGTAATTTTCAGAGTCAAGACACAGCAAAGTGCGACTTGTGTCTGTTTTATGTAATGCAAACTCTGTGCTTTGCAGCTGATTTTGCCAGACACTGGAAGAGTATATTTGATGAATGTTTTAGCTCTGCTATTCAGAAATCCATTTTAAATCCCTGTTAAGGAGTATAGGAGACAATTTAATTGTGGTGACAATCTTGACCACGTCATGAGAGTACTTCAGACTTGCTTTTTGGAACTCGATATGGCTATTCAGTACAGATCCTAGGCAGTGAATCTCAGTATTAAGCCCTAAATGGGATTATCATAGTAGCCTGTCTACCAAAAAATGAAAAAAAAAAAAAGGCAACATTAGCCTTAGGCCTGACTTTCCAAGAGTATTGCGTAACATCAGTTTACAAGACTGATGACTGCTTTTCAGAGTTGTAGCTAGTTGTTTACAAGTTTCTGGAAATATGACAGAAGTTCTTTTGATGAATTTGATTCAGCCCATTTCACATCTGTCTCGTTAATATGGTAGTTCATTAGAAATCTGAATATACTGTAATTGTTTCTATTGCCATTTTTGTTTCACTGGATTTTTGCTGTTGTTTGACATATGCATGCTAAATGCGCTGGAAAGAGTGTGTCTAGTTATAGATGAAATTGTGTAATCAGGCTGATGCAAACCAACACCGAGTACTCAGTTTTAAAATGAAATGATTCAGATTGCTCTAAATTATATATATTTTTAATCAAAACATTTGTGATGATAGTATTTTGTTTTCCTCTTCCCTTCTGCTACACTTTTTTTTCTTTTTCTCTATTCTGATGATGTTTATATGCATTTGCATGACCTGTGTTATTCTGTCTCCCCTGTAAACCTGGTTTTGCCTTTTGTTTGCTTGGAAAAACAATTTCTCTTCCTTATTTCTTCTTCCTCTGTCCCTGACTGTCTTTGTGGTACATGACCTGCAGATGTCATTTAGCTTTGAATTTATGCGATCACATCCCATTTAATATCCGTCTGTTGTGGATAACAGCTCCAAGAGATTAAGGACACTGCTTCTCTATGTGCATGGGCAAATTTACTGAATTAATGGATTTTGTTTTACTAAATGAAGAATAATACCTAATATAATCTGGTTTACTTGACATTTTGTTGGTAGTATCCTTTAGAACCCAGTCAGTTCAGGGCCCCTTAATGCTAAGCGGTGTATGAAGCTTTAGTAGAACACTCCTCTCTTGAACAACTTTCAGACAACTAAATTATTAAAACCACAGTTAAATTTCTTGACTCTGCAGAATCAAATTCAAGGCTTTGTTGAATCAATACTTGTTCTGCTGCCCGCTGTGGCTGCTACGCTGGTCGGCATTGCTGAATTTCCATTGAAAGCCTCATGGGGAAATTTACAGGACTTGCAGATCTGTGCTTCGGTCTTAAAATTTGTTGGGCTTTTGGACAATAAAACTGTTGCAGTCAAATAGATTAACATTGTTCAAACATGAGCTTTGCATTCCAGTGTTTCTGCTGAGGACATACTAACCTTGCCACTGCTTCATGCGTGTGATGAATTTGTGGAGTGGAGGATGTGTCTGTACACATAGATGCAATTTTTTTGAAGCATATTAATGCTCGTCATAACGAAGAAGATAGGAATGCAAATGATTTGTTTCTTACGACTTTTTCTGCCTCTGGAAACCTAGATGGTAGCAACGGGATATCTGTAAGGGTTGCATAGTGCTACACAGTCCCCAGTTACCTGTCTTCTAGTGCAGAAGCATCCAGGCAGCAGAGAGAGCCCAGACGGGAAAATAAGCCTTTTTCTCTGTAATTTCTAGAAGCAGAATTTAATCAAGGGTTCAAAGTAAAGATTTATAACACTTGTTACTTGGGGGGGTTGTTTCGTTTCTTAATAAGTTTTACTCTGTCACTTTTACTTTGCACTCTAGAAAATGAAGAAGTCAAAGAAACCACTTTACGAGAGCTTAAAATGCTTCGCACTTTGAAACAGGAGAACATAGTGGAGCTAAAGGAAGCCTTCAGAAGAAGAGGAAAATTATACTTAGTTTTTGAATATGTGGAAAAAGTGAGTTGAGTTTGTGATGTCCTTGCCACAGTTAAATCATCAGCTTACTCGAAAAGTCTTTAAAATTACTTTTATTTTTCAAAATTAAGCTATTAAGCTTAAGCTTTATAAAGAGGAACAGCAGAAACTTTAATACAGTCTGAATTGTTGCAATTAGACATTTATTGTGACAAAGCAACACTGATGACTTTACTATTGTTTCTACTTCATGTGTTGGTCTTAAAAAAAATAAGTTCTTCTGTATACGAACACAAACATTTTCAAATTACGGAGAATGGAAAACATATCATTTAAAGAAAAATTTCCATCCAAACTTTATAGTCCTGTTTAATTGTAAAGCTGATTAACTGTCCTGTGTTATGTTATGAATCTTGATGTCGTCTTTCGAAACCAAATCATAGACTTTTGACCTTGGAATCTGTTTCAACTTTCTCCATCCTTTCCTGTTAAAAATAGGATTTGTTTGTATATTTCTGTAACAAGGCCACTATCAATAGTTGCTTAGAGGAATTTGGCAAAGATTACTGTCATTATTTCCAACCCTGACCTCATCTGAAATGATTCCAAAATTTCCTTAGATTGGCCTACTACCGCCAAGCATCCGTGTCTGTTTCCAGGGAGAAACAACGTAGAATGGATTGGTCTTTTGTTATTTTTGCCACGTTCATGATAAAGGTAGAGCTTCCCTTTGTATTCTAACCTAATTTAGCATTTCTTCATGGAAATAATTAGATGGTATTCAGATACACACAATAAAAATAAATGCAAGCTTAAATTAATATATGTAACTCTGTAGCTTTTGTGAGCTATTGTTCCCTCAACTGAAATTTTCGTCTAATATCTTGCCAGTGTGGTGTTGCAGTCTAGCTGAGTGCTAGTCCACTTCAGTCAGTGTTCTCTCATGTAAAGATTCCTTACGCTAAATACCGTGTCTGCTTTACCTCACTTTACAATTTATCATGTCATATAACTTTATTGCATAATGTGAGGTGACCTATATGAGCCCACAGTTTGGCAGAAATCAGTTTTGTTTTTCACCAGCAGATCAGCCGCTTCTAAAGTGGTGGATCTTACTTAGATCTAACATCCAAAGCTTGTCTTATCTCACCCTTGTTCCTTGCCATTGTTCCAGACACGTGGAATGTCTTTGATAACACACCACCTTAGAACATACGTTTAATTTTCTATTATAGTTGACTTAGCTGAGCTCTCTTGTAGTAGTGGTTTGGAAGAGCAGCATAAGTAGAATACATTTAACTGATCTGATAAGGAGTATACTGTAAAAATTCTTAACATTGGTAAAAACACCAGCTGCAATATCTAACATTATTTGCATCAGAATAAAAGACTATAATGATGAAGGCAGACATCATGTGTACTTTGTGCCTAATGTCCTTTCTGTGTTAATGGTCACCTTTATTTTCAAGTAAGCTTCGTAGTCCGTGAACGTTTCTTATTTTCAGATATGTCAAATAGTTTCCACAATAGTTTCTTTGAAGACCAGGATGATTACTGTAATTTTTTAGATAAAGGAAGAGTAGAAGGAATTAAATAAAATGTGGTATGGTAGGCTAATTTTTGTTTTAACTGACAATGAGCACCTTCTGTCCTTTAGGGAATCTTAGCTCTGCAATACTCAAATCCAGATTACTTAAATTCACATTTAGTCTAATCTCCTTTATTCATTATCCCCTTAGTTAATGTCTTCATGTAGGATTATGCCTCGCTGTGTTGATGCTATTTTGGTTCGTATTTGTAACACTAACTTCTTGACTAACTTATCCAGATCCACGGGCTTCTGTGTGGACAAGAGTCTAACTAAAACCAGTATGGTTCCTTAACGGAAAATTCCTTTTCTCAGATCTGAAGTGTATTTGTAAGGAAATTTACACTCTAACACAAAAGTTCCAGTATTTATTCACAGATTGCAAAACTTAGAAATGTTTTCAAATGTTATCAAAATCTCCATTTGTTTTGCCTTAGCTTTGTGTTCACTAAAATATCTTACAAGCGAAACTTCAAAAATTTTGTTACACAGCTGAAGAAAATGTTTGTCAAAGACAAGGTAAACATATTTTAAATGAAAAATCTACAAATGCTCAAATCCATAATGAAATGAGTTCTGTAAGGCAATATAGCCAAAATACTTCTATTTCAGTGTTCAATAAATAAGACCTTTCCATTTTCAAGTGGACTGCTGCTGCTGCCCATTTATTCGTTCAGGATTCAGAGTACAAACTGCATTGTAGTTCTAATTGTGCAAAATTGGAGACGCTTGCTAACATAATGGGAATCTAAGTGTCCTTTTTCAAAGAGGAAATTTACTAGTATAAACAATCAGGTTTTTTTCTTTCCTAGGTATATCCATAAAACAGTTAATATGGCTGTATTTACTGTAGTTCAAATATGTCTGAGAGCAGTATAGCTGAGATATAGCTATAGGATGCTCCCTAGATTATTATTTATGCCCCTATGAGGCATTTTTATATCTGTTACTTCATTTACACTAATAAGTTTGTGTTGCTTTAACTATACCTGTTCACATACAGATGTGATTTGTGATTAATTGTGGCCCTGCTATGTCAGAGCAGCAGAACTAACTTAATGAGGAAAACGGTATGTTAAAGCACAGTCGGATGTTTACAAAATGCTGTGGTCTACTAAACTTTTCATATAGCCACAATGACCTGGTGTTTCTGTTTAAGAACTTTTTGGAACTAAATGACCTTTTAGAAGTTTCAGGCTAAGCGTTTTGGTGACAGTCTTTTAAGGACTTATGATGTATTTGTGGTTTCCCTTTAAGGATTGTGGTCTTCACAAGTGCTTTCTCTAGAATGAAAACAGCTATTAACATGCTTATGATCAAAACACACTCCTTGAATGTTAAAGTACTGATTTTGCACAGCCTGGCTTGCTGGCCTAAGTGTGTTGCTTCAGAATGCTGAAAGCGTGTTCTCTTCCAGGAACTACAATATAACTCTTTTTAATCATGTGTCTCTTAAACATTTAGAATATGCTTGAATTGCTAGAAGAAATGCCAAATGGAGTTCCACCAGAAAAAGTGAAAAGCTATATCTACCAGCTAATTAAAGCAATTCATTGGTGCCATAAGAATGATATTGTTCATAGAGGTAAGTGTGTAGTTCTCCACATGTGGAAATAAGCCTCGGGTAGGAATCTGTTTTCTAAAGGGAAAGATGTTACAGCCTGAAGTAATTCGCATTTAACATAAATATAAGCAATTGCTTTATATTGTGTCCAAAGAAGAGCAACAAAGCTGGTGAAGGGTCTAGAGCACAAGTTCAGTGAGGAGCAGCTGAGGGAACTGGAGTTGTTTAGCTTGGAGAAGAGGAGGCTGAGGGGGGACCTTATCGCTCTCTACAACTACCTGAAGGAAGGTTGTAGTGAGGCAGGTGTTGGTCTCTGCTCCCAAGGACCTAGCGATAGGATGAGGGGAAATGGCCTCAAGCTGTATCAGGGGAGGTTTAGACTGGATATTAGGAAAAATTTCTTCACTGAAATGATTGTCAGGCATTGGAACAGGCTGCCCAGGGAAGTGATTGAGTCACCATCCCTGGAGCTATTTAAAAGATGTGTAGACGTGCTTAGGGACATAGTTTAGTGGTGGACTTGGCAGTGTTAGGTTTACAGTTGGACTTGGTGATCTTAGAGGTCTTTTGCAACCTAAACGGTTCTATGATTCTATATCAACAGAAAAAAAAAAAGGTAAATTTGGCTGGGTCTTAAGCCTGCTGCATGATGTCGGATTGTTTTAAAAGTAACTTCATCTACATATAAAGCTTGCTGTACACTGTCTTTGGGGTACGAATAAAGATTGTATCATATGCACAGCGAAGTGAAACAGCAGTATAAACATTGCCAAAGGAAAAGGATTTTTTTAAAACTTTTGAATCTGATAATAGAATATTAGGAGAAAAATAACCCAGACCTTAACGCTCAGTCCACTGTGTTTTACTTCTTAAGGCAGTTCCTCCCACCTCCCATGGATTCAGCTCTGTGTATTTACTTTCTCCCCTAAACTTCGAGCACTTACAGTACATATTTTGATGTGTGACTTTATCTAGTTTTATGTATTCTGTCCTGATGTCATAAAATTGTATTTTGCTTTGTGGCTTTGCAAGAGTAACATTTTTAACTAATGTTTCAAATAAATTAAAATTCTTATACAATATGCTATTTGAGAATGATCAAACATAAGCAAGAGTCTGAAAATAATTTGTAAAATTTAGTTTGAAAAATATACCATATCTGGATACCACAATATCCACATATGAATAAAAAATTTGGCTTAAAACTAGACAACACATTTTTTCAAAGCAAATGACAAAAGGTGATCAAGAAGATTATCGTAGCTGAAAATGTTGAGCATAACACAACATTTATTGGTTAACTGGGTAATTAAATGTCAGTTCTCTTTATTATCTTGCAGTATGCAATATTCTGCATATTGGTTTGCTGCCCAGGAATATATGTAAGCACCTTTTATATTCCCATATTTTGTTGGGAAACACTTAAAAAGACTTCAAAAGGCAGAAAATTAATTCTGCATGTTTGCAGACTGAATTGCTGGAAGCTAGCAGTTGCTCTTGTAATGCTTCATTTATGATTGCATGAATATCTCTAAATATGTTGTAATGAAATAATATTTGTTGATAAAGTTTGAAATTAAAAAGAGATGTTAACAGCATTTTTTTCTTCTCTCTCACTCTGATACTCCAGATATCAAGCCAGAGAATCTTTTAATAAGCCACAATGATGTTCTGAAGTTGTGTGACTTTGGTAAGTTCCATAGATAGATACCTGCTTCTTACCTTTTTCAATGAAGTCTCTTGCAGTGGAGTTTTGCCTGATTCTTGTAAGAGTTCTATAGTATATACTGTTTAAAACACTGTTAGTGGTCGGAATTAATTACTACTGCAGGTTTGCGGCTAGTACTTTAATTTGAAAGATCTCTGGGCTTAATTTGCATATGGTGTGAAGTATGTGTATTCACATGTCAGTAGAAATGCTACATTTATCTCTTCCTGTATTTGACAAGGTTTTTACTAGCAGTGTTATTGGCACTCAGCTTAGAACAGCGCAGATGATAAACTGATTAGGACATTAGTAGAACTCTAGATTTATCTGGCGTGCTTATTAAAAGAAAAGATAATTCTTCCTTGTTTGGTAAAGGCACAATAAACTTACACTTTTTGAACCAGTGGCTTTCATGGACTGTTGCGTGTGTAGTTAGAAGTCAACTTTTATTGTTATGTTAATCAAGGAGTCATGCATCCACGTACGATTTATGACTGAATGGCTGGAGGATGGAGTTGTAAGTGTAATGTTAACTTTCCTGACCTGTCAATACCTGTTTCATGTCAGCTTTAAGGCTTTAAAGAATCAGCACCCAAGCACAAGGTGAACTTTGCCCATGTGAGTAATCCCCAGAAGACAACAGGGCAGAGTGTGCACTGTTCCAACAATCTGTGTTTTTATTCTAAATCCTACATAAACACAGAATGAAATATTGTTCCCTCTAAAAAGCTTACAGTTTGGCTTGGTACATAAAAAACAATTCCATAGTGCTACCCATGGGCACTTTTCAGTGAGAGCAGTTTGAAAGCTGTCATTTCAAACCTCTGCAATTTTGAATAAAGAGAAGAACAGCTAAAAAAAATTAGAAATAGTTTTTTAGGAACACGAAAAAAGGCGTTTGTCATTTGCAGCACTGCATATTTCTTTTAATCCGAAAGGCATTTTTGCTTAAGCATTCAGAAACAATAACCGTTCTAGGAAAAGCCGTAGAAGATTTGGTCCGTGTGAGTTCTTTGAATTAAGGGCAATTTATTCTGCAGAGTGAGGAACTGCACAGCTCTGACGGATCACCCAGGTCCCCTTGCGCGGTGCCCTCGGTGCCTTGGCTTTGCTGGTACCCACAGGCCTGCTGTCTGCGCCCCTGGCAGCTCCGTGCCCACCCTGCCCTGGCAGTGCTGCCCAGAGCCCGGAGCTGGCGGGACAGGATTTTCCCCTTACCCCACGCTCATTTTCAGGGCCTCGCCCCTGCAGAGCCCGCCCCACCAGGGCTGGCGCTCTCCCTGGCCTCGAGGACACCTTGCTCCCTCTCCACCCCTTCATCCCCCGCGCCAGCTTTGGGTGCCTTGTGCAGAGCGTGACCACCAATCAGCGGGCAGTGCCCGCCCCCGGCAGAGGGGTGCTCCAGTCGGGGCTAGCGGCATCACAACGGCAACAGCCAATGGGGACATGGGTGGGTCTTGATGGGAGCTGTTCACCCCCACCTCCTTCCCTGGCCCTCACCTGCCCCTGCTCCCTCAGTGCTGGGGGGGGATGGCCCCGCGAAAGTAACGTTCAGCCTTAGAGCTGGCATATGCCAGCAGCTAACAAATCCTGCATGTGAACTCGTGTCAGCATCACAGAATAACAGAACGGTGGGGGCTGGAAGGGACCTCTGTGGGTCATCCAGTCCAATCCCCCTGCCGAAGCAGGGTCACCTACAGCAGGCTGCACAGGACCTTGTCCAGGCGGGTCTTGAATATCTCCAGAGAAGGAGA
>Ga0065711_1047097_pt1 | contig 12523 bp, 7 predicted proteins | sample Hoacrofraction12_FD_59098 | JGI IMG/M metagenome (GOLD analysis project Ga0065711, IMG submission 59098) | Hoatzin crop microbial communities from Cojedes, Venezuela - Epithelial fraction 12 v2 (version 2) | ecosystem: Host-associated > Birds > Digestive system > Esophagus > Crop | place...
TTTTTTTTTTTTTTTTTTTTTTTGGCTTCCCAGGCTTGCCAAGTGGATATCAATAGAAGGGTAAAATAAGCAAAAAATGGTAAGCATTTTAAAAGAAATTAAGACGCTGGGCCATACGCTGGCTTTTCCACTAGTTTTTCAGGCCTGACTATTGTTCAGCGTTATTCAGTACACACTGAAAATACTGCCCAAAATATTCAAACTGATTTGAATTTTCCATCGCGTCATTGCTACAAAAGAGAAATTAAAAAGTTAGCTTCGACTTTATAACACTGCTGTCAGCAGCGCTGTTCCAACACCCTCTAATCCCCAAACACAATTTGCACACCGTGAATCCACACTTGATCCACTTTTTACGGTAACTCACAGAAATTACAGCGATCTTTTTCATCCACACCTAACACACTTGAGTCAAAACATACGATCGGTGTTGTAACTCCGCTACGGTAAAGCCGTTCTTGAAGAATACCGATTTCAAGAGTTGCGTTATTAAAACTGAACCTGCATTGCAACCTGTATAAATTACCAATTATGAATCAAATCTGTGTGACCAGAATTTAGGATTCGGTGTATGTCAGATGTTAAAACATATCCTCAAGGTACGAAGCTGGCATGCTACCTAACTAACACCAAACTAATGGTATTTGCCACTAACACTACCTCTGCCTCATGTTTTAATACACAGCATTTATTTTAGCTCAATATATCTTCTGGTTACAGAGTCAAAGACCTGTCCATTTCTAAAATAACAGCATCAGATACTAATACATAATCTCACTTTGTGTACGCTGCATAATTACTCCGTTTATCATCTGAGTCACTTATGTGCTGCTACACCCATTTTACAGATGTACAAAGCAAAAATCACGTGCTTAAGTAACCAACTGTAACAGAACAGCAGACAGATCTAAAATATTATGCATTATGCTGCATTATTCCTCTCCTATGCAATATTTAAAGAAAAAAAATCCTCAAGCAATAGTCGGTTAAACCTATCAAACATTCCTCTGAAACACAGATTTATAGCTAGGAACATCTTTCCTGAATTTTACAGTTGCTTCAAAATAAGTCTGAAACTAAAAATCTAAACGCATGCATATTCTGATCGACAATATTTTGCAGTGTGGGAAGCCGATAAACTGAAGTGGTTGTGCAACAAAAAGCTGCTGGAGATGTTCCTGCCAAAAAGCCAGTGGGTGTTTTTGCCCTAAGTGTATGGGGCTTGGTCTCGCGATTACATCTGCACAGACAGGCCACAGGTGCAAGGGACACTGAACAGTGCTTCTGAAGATGCCATTTTGCATGAAAATACTGGATGGCAGGAGCTTTTTCTTTTTTTTTTTTTTTTTAAGAAACCAAACAAAATATAACAATCGTACATATCCACGGCTACAGCAAAGAGAAACATGAAACAGTCTGCTTGGGCACAGTCCAAAGGTGCAAATAAAATGCATTGTCTGTGCTAGTTGTACGTATATTAACAGAAAGATATGGCAAGTCAAAATACATCTAGAACATTGGTCCTTAGCATTTTTTAAATTAATATTTTTTAAAGTAAATATTCTCATACTATTTCAAGAAATATAGTTAAGAAAATGAGTTAGTTTTCAGAGATATCATGTTTAATGGTTTCTGCAACTGCTCTGGTGTGCATTCATTTTCCTTTATTAAACAGCGGGAGTCGAAGTTAATGCCATCCCCAGGAAAAGTAGACTTTCACACCTTCGGTTTTGTAAAACAATGATTTAACAGAAATATGAACTCCCCACACCCCAGCACAGGCCACTTCCCAACTCCAGAAGCCCATCATGCCTTCCGCTCTCCTCGTATTTCACACTGCTTTGGAGGTGCTTCACTGCAGGAAACTGAATTTGGGGATTTAGAAACGTCACCGGCTTTCCCGAGAGAGGGAACGCTCTCTGGGGAACCGGTATTTTCCAAGAGTCTGGAGCGCTGGCGAGCATCAAAGGAGTTCACTCCAGGCTGGGAATGGGCATTTACACATACTACTGACAAAACTCGGAAAGAACTTGTGGGGATGTCTAGCAATGGATAGAGAAGTAAGAAAGTCCGAGATCCCTGAATGCCTTCACTGCGACAGCGAAGCATCGAGCCATCGCGAGCGCTACGTAATACAGCAATAAAATTAGAGAAAAATTATTCCACGGCGCTTTGTGTCCCTTCTACTAGCAGCAGTGCCAAAAGGCAGGTCCTCAGCACGGAAAATTCTTCGCAGACCTTTGCAAGCAGAGCGTTTCAGCAGAGCTGCGAGCGCGACGGGAACAGAGAAACTTCTGAATGTTCTGCCCACCACGAGACAGCTGGCACACAATTATCATTCCTCCTATTCTACAGATGGGAAAAATGAAGCTCAGAGAATTGCCTAAACTCCTACAAGAACTGTGTGACAGAGGTCTGAACACAATCCAGATCTCCCAACCCTACTCTCCAAGCAACTACTTGGAGGATACGAGCAACCAGACAAGTAGGGGAGGTCTAATGGGATTTCGCTGTCAACAACTCCGAGAGCCACCCACTAATAGGCAGACTGGGCAAAGTGTTCATGGTACAAAAACGATCCAATGGTGCTGCAAACGAGTAATGCTTGTATCCTCTGTTCTACCTTTTTTTTTCTTTTCTCCCCCCTCCCCTGTGGAAATTCTGAAGCTTGGTACGGAAGGAAAAGAAAGGGGCAACTCCGATCATTCTGTGCCGCTTGGGAAGCACGGGCAGGAGCTCACAAGAGTTAACGCAGTCACATTTGACTTCAAACTTTTTGGTATTGAGATATTCAGGCAAGCAGCACAGGAATAACGAGGTAAGAGCAGGGAAGGGTGTGAGTGCCACGGAAATACACGCGTCAGTATGCAGCATGAAAGAGCACCCTCTGTTGTTTTTGGTTAACAGAAGCAAGCCTCCCGATACCTCGAAATAATATTTCAGTTCCAGAAAAGGCTGAGATAAATCATCGCTACCGACACGCAGATATCTGCAAACACTTCCCAGGGAGCTCGGGCGCTGCAGTTTGCTCGGGAAGGAGGGTTACGCACGCGGAGAGTTACCGGGTTACGGAAGGAAGAATATGCCGTGCCCTAGCAAACTCTGGTTGCCGAGACTAGAAGATTTTTTATAATAAAAGATTAATTTGTGTATGCAAAATCAGCAAAAATACATCTTATGAAGATCCAAAACCGATACGCCGGGTGATTTTTATTTATGGTTTTTATAAGGCACTATGAGTTTTAGTCAAGGGTACACAACATTACTAAATACCGGAGTCGCCAATACTAATTAAATCAAAGTACAAAATGTCTGATGACAGATTAGACATTCCAATCAGTTAAAAAGATGTAAGATGTGGCTGCATTCTAATGGGAGATGTGAAATACATCAATGACAACAGTGGAACTCTTAGGAACATGCAATTTCTGCAACTGGGAATGTGTTTTCCTTATTTAGAGCTAAAAATCTCCTATAAAACGCAAGTTTTCGCTAATTTATTTCCTGCAACCAGAAATTACTGGTTATCTGAAGGACCTCGAAATGACAGAGAGGGATGATGACCCAAGTGATTCAGTTCTGATGATACACCAATGATGATGTAACAGTATGAAAATAAATTGTGATGTTATAGCGAATAGTGCTGGGTGCATCAGGTGCCTTCAGCAGGTTCTGCTCATAGTACAGATTCTGAATACAAGCATATTTTAAAAATGTACTTTTTCATTAGGGTTCATAACTTAGTGCCTTTCACAATTACACTATCAGTTAAGAGAACAAACTGAGAACCTTAGAAACAGCAAATAAAATTTAGATAGATTATAAGAAACACTATATTGCAAAGGTGCACAGAGTTTGTGACAAAGTACGTATTTTGTTTGAGAACCGTTGTCACCGAAGAAACGTGCTGTAGAGAGTTTCTGGGAAAATTAGTCTTAGTTTGATTGCCTCTTGACCTAGCGAAAAATCCTCCATGACATATTTTGCACAGTTTCCACGGAAAATTGTGAAATTTTGTAAATATGGAAAAACACACTGCATATGTATTCAGAGCTACGCAGCTTAACAGTCAACACTCTCATGATTAAGCTTTGCTTTACATAATGTATGAGGAATCAGAGAAAAGTAAAATTTCAAAGAAAAAGGGTTCCTTCCTGCAGATTTCAAAGATGCTGAAGCAAAGAGTTCCTCTAACGCATCTCCTGTCTGTCGAATAAGATTTCCTCACTGGAGGCAGTATGAATATGTCAATTACAGGATCATTTAACAGTCCTACCTTGAAAGCAGCTGCTTGCCACAAGACCTGACAACGTATAATCTCTTTTTTTCTGCTTGCACAGATTTCTGAATATTGAGGAGCAATTTGAAATGGACACCCAAGAGTTACTGTAATAATAACGGGCTTTCCTTTTACTAGTTTACTTTCTCCAGCCAAATGTCTCTAGAAAATTCTGTCCCAAAATACTATTAAAGATACATTTTGCATAGTAAAAACTAAAAAAAAAACCACCCCAAAATAAAAATCAGGAAACAGCAGTATGTGAATTGTGGCAGCAACCTTAACACAGCCCCCATGGGGCAATATATTTTAAGGACCGATCACAGCAGCGTGTACCGCAAGTTCCCGCGGAAGCTCCCAAACAAGAGTGGGAAACGCAACATGTTTTCTGGACTGCTATTCATGTACCAAATTTTAAATGATCCCATGAGCGCCAGAAAAGAGTCCATCAAAGTACGGCATCTAAGAACTAAAACTATCAATCGGTGCTTAAACAGGAACTCGTGTTTCTACCTTTTTACTCACCACTTTCTAACTAACATCCGACGTTACTAAAACTGCAAGAGACGGTAGAAAAACATGTCGCCCTCCTGTTTTCCTAATAAGTTTTCTCTATGTTTTTGACACCATTCTGTGCTATGTATAATCAGTTTCTCTGACTCCCTTCGTAAATATCCGTGTTCCAACCTAACAGGTACGTAGGCAAAGCGTAACTTTATACGCAGAGAAATCACTCCCCTTTTGAGTGTTTGTGTGACCAGATTCCACCTATAGCTTCACTGTGATTTTGAAGTGATGGGAAAAAACCATATTCATTAGAAAACATGACTACTGAGCCACTAAAATTGGCGAGCACAGTGTGCTGTGTTTTCTACAAGCATCTAAACACTTTTTGTAAATTGACTGCAGTCCAAGCTGGCAGTCTCCCTTTAAATAAAACAAGAGTGAAAATTACACTGGCCACTTAAGTTTGCAGCTTCATTAACTTCATAGCTACCTTAGTTACCTGTCCCCTTCCCCAAATTACACCTAAGAAACACAGCACTGCACATCCATGTGCTTAAATTAGCTTCAGAATCAGCTATTGCATCTTCCAAAATGCCCTAAAGGAATAGTGTTCTGGCTGGAAAAAATGCCTGCATGCTGCATGTTCTCAATCCCTCTGCTGAAATCATCCCTTTTTTCTTTACCATCAGCAACATAAATTAGAAAGTTATGAGACATGAATTCCTTTTAATTATTTTGTCTGTTTTTTTGTCTGGCATTTCACAAGCTTACTCCTCTCTTATCCGTCCTGCAGCACAGTTAAAATCGCCTGTTTTACCCAGGCAGAATGGCAAGAAGCAATTCTGTATATAAAAGCTTCACATGCTATGTTACTATCGCTCGTTTAGGTACTGGCTCAAAAATGGGTGTAGACACAACACACTTCTGCCTACAGCAAAGCAATTATTGCCCCGGAGGCTGCAAGCACACCAAACCCAGCCAGGACAGCAGCCCCAGCACCGGCATGCCGCTGCATCCCCTGCCTCCTATCCCACCCACGCTCCCCAAACGGGGCACAGCATCCCCGGCCGCTCCCCGCGGGCAGCACGCAGGAGGCATCCTCTCCGTGTTCGTCAGAGTGAGGAAAACGTTCACCCGAGAAGCCATCGCATGTCCTAAGGGGCAGAGAGCATGGGTTTCGTGTAGGAATACAGAAAATCTGAGAATCATAAATCGTTAAGGTTGGAAAAGATGTCTAACACCATCAAGTTCAACTGTGAACCCAACCCCACCACGCCTGCTAAACCATGTCCCCAAGTGCCACATCCACAGGGTTTCTGAACCCCTCCAGGGATGGGGACTTCCCCACTGCCCTGGGCAGCCTGGTCCAATGCCTGAACACTCTTTCAGCAAAGACATTTTTCCTAATATCCAATCTGAACCTCCCCTGATACAACTTGAGGCCACCATTTCCTCTCTTCCTATCGCTGGTTACCTGGGAGAAGACACCAACGCCCACCTCACTAGAACCTCCTGTCAGGTAGTTGTGGAGAGCATAAGGTCTCCCCTCAGCCCCCTCTTCTCCAGGCTGAACAGACCCAGCTCCCTCAGCCCTCCTTGTAAGACTTGTTCCTACTTACCTAAAAGGTCAGGGTTTTAAGTCAGCGCGTTGTTAAAATCTGGCTTGGCGTTTGGTCACGGTATGAGCAAGCTCACGGCGACACTGACATGAGCACGGCCAGCACAGCATCTTGCGCCGTGTGGAGAAGACGGGCAGTTCTCCCCGAGAAGTGACAGCAGACAAAAAAAACTTCGGTCAGAGAAATATTTAAAGAGAAATATTTAAATATCGTGCTCCCTCTCTGAGAGCTGCCACTATTTGCTGCTTAAAAGTTTAAACACTTTCCTTGCATCCCTTCGGGAAAGCTTCTGCATTTTCTACCACGTGGAACATTCACGCACCTGTGTCATCAATTAAGACTTTCAATACTTTCACAAATACATTTATTATGTGGCTCTGTGATACTGGCTTGCAAGGAAAAAGTAGATTGAAAAGGAAAAATGAGATAGGGGAGAAGATATTATATGCAGCGTATGTTGTTCTTAGGCGTACGTAGAAGTTTAATGCAATATTCATTTACACTGCCATTTTAACCATAGCAAGAAATATAAATTTTGTTAAGAAATGACCAACACACTAGTAACTACATGTGATACGTATAATTTTTTGTGCACTTCTCAAAGGCAGTGCAATTGCAGTTCTTCTGAACATGAACTGCTTAATCTGAACAGTAACTTTACCGGATTTGCTACACAGCTGCTTTACAACTTCCCCGCTTAGCAACCTTATAGTTTATTTCATACCACTAAGAACAGGAGAGAATCTCTTTTTTTCTGTATCAGCGACTTATTTTTCTGGTAAGTTTAACTTTTTTTTTTTTTTAAGACAACGTCTGGTCTGGCATTTACGGACACCCGTATTTATTTTAGCACAGCTACGTCCGCTTCTTGCCAGGTGCAGTTCAACGCGGCCAACGAAGCCGACGACCCGTGGACACCGCTGGCCCACCACACACCTCGCCGTGTGAAGAGGGTTCTCGTTAGCACGTTGACAACAGCATCCCAACGGCAGGGCCTTGCAGAGCAAAGCTGTTGATGCTGAGGGCCCAGCACCCACCACGCCACCCAAATCTGAGTCAAGCGCATCTCCTGGCTTGGTTTCACACACGAGAAATCCAGTTTGCCCACTCTTAGACTGCTCTGGGATGACAGCGAAAGCACGGCGGGGACATCTGAGAGATACACTCCGGCAGCATGCCACCAAACCAAGCTGTAACACCAGTTAGATGCACTTATCAACTCTGCTTCTCCAGATCTAACTCGGGGCCCAAAGAGATAATGTCCTAAACAGATTTTTCACAAACTGATGAAAACTATCCCAAGAAAGGAAAACGATGAAGATGGTTGCTCGACCTCACTGTCAGGGTCATGGATGCTGTCCGCCCTTGGACGCCCAGTGCTCTGCAGCGAAGAAGGAAGGAGACAAATCAGAAAGTAAAAGTCACCCCGAGCCCGACAGAAAAAAGCGTGAGAGGAAAATGGGAGGGCACAAAGTAACCATAAAGGAATAACATCTAGTGAACACCTGGAGAATTAAAAATGAGAGATATAAACAAGTGAAACACTGCAGAATATATTCTTCAACATCTGGGGGTAAAAATACTTATTTCTGACCTTCACCCACTGATTCGTAGCTGATTTTTGTTGTGGTTTTCAAAGAAACACACAGTTCAGCACAGTCTGGATTTGATTCTCTTTAAAACTACGAAGAGAACAATTCCAAATGGTTTTTGAAGGATCTGTGAACACAGCACACCTCTCAGAAACGGACCCAAAATCAGCATTCACAAGCACAGAGCCCCCCTGGGTCAAAAGTGATTTTGATAAAATATTAGCTTTACCTGTGCGCCACAGGTCAAAGCCTTTAGAAACCGAGGTAATATTTTACCACACGATACAAGAACGGCGTGAGTGTGCTGAAACTTGGAAATAGTAGCTGTGATATATACTTTGGCACCGACTACAGTCAGCAGGTCGGCAGTAAAAGCAGTAGTAATTATTTATGCGCGACGGCATCGCAGCAGAATGCTGACAGGTCATCGCACGTCTCTTTTTCAGCCTCGCAGAAGACGACGGTCAGTTAAATGCAGCACCTCGAGGTTTTTATTTCAAAAAAAACTAACTCAACTCACACTTTTTACAGAAATCCTGCCCTGCTGCTGTGCAATCGGCAGACAGAATAAACCCAAATAATTTACTCTTTTCTGTTACTCCACGAAATCGCAATCATATTGTCAGCGTTCCAGCACTTAAGACAATCATCCCAACTTACAGAACTGACAAATACGGTTGGAGCTAAATTTTAAGGTAAAAAACTGAATTATCTCCTGTCTGAATTAGCTTTGCATAATAACTTATAGTACAAAATTAAAGCAAGCAGAGAAAGGTTTTTGCTAACGGTACTTAAACTTCTCCATACCTTATTTTGAAAAATTTGCATTTTTCCTTTCTGCTATTCTGAAGTGAGTTAGGCAGCAGCGGGAGATATGATAATAAATAAATAGTCATGAACATGTGGATTATCACACGCTTTGAATTTCTGATTAATCGTATATAAAAGCGTCAAAGAACACTTTACACGCAAGAAAGCTTACAATCTGAGAGGGATGAGTGACGCAGAAAGATGCCAGGAAAGTCCTTCTAACACTGTTATACTTCATTTTGGAGATGTTTAACCACCAGCAAGTACTCGCTGGAAGATCCTTTGTGAAGGATGGACTCTACTTGCTACTCTGGGACGGAGACGGAGTTTTGAGGAAATGAGGTCGGGAAGAACTCGTTTAGAAAAGCTCCGTTCCTGACTCGGTTCAGGTCCCTCAGCACCACCAAGGTACCACGCTACTCACAGACCTGCAGGGAGCCATTTTCAGCATGACCCTGCAGCTTCATGTTGGGGGAGAAGTGCATGACATACAGGAATCACAAATACAATGTGAAGTACTTTTATGAAAAGCAATAAATTAATAACTCAATATCAAAAATGCAGGAAAAATAACTCATCTGAATTTCAGTATAGACAACATCTTACAATACCATACTGCAAAAAATAAACTTGTTGATAAAAGTCATGTTTTAATGTTGTTACAAACTGAAAGAGGGTAACGATAACGTTAACAGAATCAAAGATGGAAAATCCTGAACTGGCCATAGATGTAAATACCGAAGAGAGCAGACAAATAATACAAAGGAACCTACAGGACTTTCAGATTCAGATCTCTATAGAGAAAAATATAAAAAAAAATGAGATTAGGATCATAAAAATGAAACTGAACAAAACAGGGAAAATAGTTAAAAGACCATACATGTAATGAGAGAAACAAATTTAAAAGTAAGTGACCTTGAGATTGTATCGGTTGCTAAACTCATATTCAGTTTGCAGAATAACAAAGGTAGAAATGATGGGGGGGGAGGGGGGAAATTTTGAGAAACCACAGGTAACAGGCCTCTTTTATGTTCAGTTCTGCAATCTTCCCTATCACTTCTAATACCAAGCTACTGAAATGAGAGATGATTAAAAGAAAAATGCAAAAATTAATTAAATGCCGAATGACCAGTAAATTGTTAGCTTAGCTGAGAGGGAGCCATGCAAGAATGCCTGACATGTCTAAGTACACGGTAAGAAAGAGAAATATTGGAATGATAGGGAACAGTGATAGAAATATTGGAATGACTAGTAACAGTCAGATTAAACTAAAAAAAAAAGGAAAAATGCATGCTGCATATCAGGAAAATCTTTCTGACAGCGAAACTGTGGAATAATTTCCCAACAAACTAGAAGAAACACTCAGTGGCATAATGAAGGGAACAATGCCGAACTAGCAGGGGGGCAGACCAAAAGATCTAAGAAGTATTTTCTCCATCTAATTCTAACGGACTATTAAAGGAGACAATCAATAGTCAGGGAGGTAAGTTATTTTGATAAGCTCCACGGTTTTCTTTCTTTCAGAGGAAAGACCATGGTTGAAGTTGGGAGAAGAAAAAAAGAGGAAACACCAAGCTGTGTGCTTTCTTACAGTTACTGTTTCCCATTGTGGATGTTACCATTATCTTTACATATGAAGAGAGATTGAAATAATCTAGAGAGGTCCCCCACACTACAACACTGAGATAAAGAAGAACTTGAAAGAAACACCACATGGTCTGGCATCAAATTAAATGGGGAAGAACAGAGTCATGTTTCCTGGGGGAAAGAGACTGAATATTATGAGGTTAGTCACACTATTAGTGGGGCCAATAATGTCACTTAGAAGAAAAATAAGTGAGATATCTAACTAAATTTTTCACATCGTTTGAGTTTGGTGGAGAGACACACTGCTGTACTGAAGTTCAAGAGCAACAGCACAATTCGATCAGGTAAAAGCAGAGAAGAAGGAATCCAGCCATTTGGGCAGCTTTTTTCAACAATTCTGCGAAACAGCGGAACGACAGGTGAAATTAGAGCCTAAAATGTGACTCCAGTGATTAAAAAATTTAAGCAGAACCAATATTTGACGCTTATTTTAAAGTACAATGCAATGTCGGAATACACTTATATTGGAATGTTGCATTCACGTTATATTCCACACGATTTTGCCCACAGTCAGAGCACTAACAATTTAGACTGAATGGCTCAGAAAACAGCAGGTTTTCTTTATTACAGACGCTCTTAGTGCAGTTAATATAATCAGCTGTTTCAGGAACGGTGTTAAGATGCACGAGCTGTCGGAGAGTAGTTTAGAAACAGACTGGTTAAAAATAATGCCTACTGGAAGACAGAGGAAAACATGCACGGTCAAACGGCTTACGCACGCAACTATAAAACCCAGAATCTCCAGTTGTAAACTAGCTGTGCTACTGAATTAGCATCTGCATTTCAGTCAAGTCCCAAGCCTGTTGTGTCTCTATATCCGCAGCCGTGAAAGGAGAATAAATATTTATCTTTTTACCTTGCGAAGGTTTGTCTGGAAACCATTTGTGGCAGGTGACGGGCCTCTCATCCTGCTCTTCTAAAGGCTAACCAAGTGACAGCACACACAGAGAAAAATTACTATTTAGGATGAGGCAAGAGGAAAAATACTTGGGCAATACATTACATAAAGTTCTAGATAAATGTCCAGCACCTATCTCACATATCAAGCATCTAGCACCAGTACATCGTCTTGCACTCAGCATCAGTCCCTTCTGCTGGTTTTGTTCCATGTTACCAGTCCAGAAAGTAACGAAAGAACGTACTCGCTGAACTCTTCCAAATGCTTTCTAATGGTTAAGCACTGTGCAGACTAATAAAGCGCAGTAATTGCAGGACACTGATTATTAAACGAGCAGACAGGCTCAGGAAAGTAATTTCTCAAAAACCAGCGGCGAGATGAGTACGGAGCTTACCCTGCTTCGGCAGGGGGGTTGGACTAGATGACTCACAGAGGTCCCTTCCAACCCCTACTATTCTGTGATATTCTGTGGAGCAGCACAGTTTGAAACGACTCTGCAGAAGGGAGGTGGGGAAAGATGGAAAAAAGGAGAAGGGACCATCTCATACGCGACGCTGTTTCACCAAGGCCTTCCAAAGCACCTCAGCCAGGAGGAACTGCGCTGGACGCCCATCCCCTTCGACTAGTGACGTTCATCACCGCTTCACAGACGCTGCAGGCCTCCTCCTCCTCCTCCCCTGCGACGGCAGGAGAGAAAAGACCCCTCTCCCTGCGTTGGGCAGGCGCAGGAGAAGGGCTGGCTGGGGGACTACACCCCCCGTACCATCTCCAAGCATGACAGTTGCAACCTTTCTACTTTGCCCACAGGTTAGCACCAACTCCACCGCAATGGGCGAGCGCCTCTGGGCAACACCTGTACTGTTCAAACGATCACTTGGTAGCCTGGGCTTGGCATCAAGACCAGCCCTCCGATCACAGGCACAACGTTCTACAGAAGTCGTCAGCCTGCTTTTCTCCGCGCTTCGCAGACTTCACATTCTGGCATCTTTCTGAAGCAAGCCAAAGACAATGCGTACTGGAGTACGCCGTGATGTCTGGATGGAAAGGTTCACCTTCTAACTGATCACAGAATCACAGAATAGTAGGGGTTGGAAGGGACCTCTGTGGGTCACCCAGTCCAACCCTCCTGCTGAAGCAGGGTCACCTACAGCAGGCTGCACAGGACCTTGTC
>Ga0065711_1008600_pt1 | contig 12522 bp, 13 predicted proteins | sample Hoacrofraction12_FD_59098 | JGI IMG/M metagenome (GOLD analysis project Ga0065711, IMG submission 59098) | Hoatzin crop microbial communities from Cojedes, Venezuela - Epithelial fraction 12 v2 (version 2) | ecosystem: Host-associated > Birds > Digestive system > Esophagus > Crop | place...
AAAAAAAAGGGGAAAAAAAAGGAAAAAAAAAAAAAAAAAGACGGAGAAAGAGCAAGGGAGAAAGAGCCCGGAGAAGGTTTTACCCAGGATTCCCTGGGCTGAGCTATATCAGTCAATCTCCAGGCTAATTCGTGTCAGTACTTGTTTCCTATCTCCTTGAGTCTCCAGCGGAAGGTTGATAAAATTGAAGTGGAAATGAAGTTGGATGCACAGGAGGATACATACAACAATAGCCCGGTGAAATGGGTTTGTATCCCTGATACACTCTTTGGAGCATCAGGATTCCTCGTGACCTTGGCAGTGTCCTTGGGAGAATGAAATAAAATAAAAAGGAGAATTTCTATCTACCAGAAGAAATTTAAGCAAAGCGCTACATTTACCACATCGACTTTGCAGCGTAAGGAGCGATGCTGGCTCCCAGCGCCGCGGAGCGGCTTTATTTATCCAGTAGGAATTTAACTTTGCACAAGTATTTCCCTGGCTATCTACCTAAAAAGCAAAGAGAGCGCCTTGTTACAGCACTAGAAGACGCCTGTTTCTTGTAAGAAAGTCTCCATTGCCTCAACTAGTTGTTGATGAATAGAAGAAAACTTGTCACAGTTCAAATAAAATGTACCTCCAAGCGTGCGTGCAGCACATTTCTCTCCAGGCTGCTCGGACCAGTTGTCAATACTGCGTGAGCAAAATCTCAGTGAAACTCCACCAAGGCGCTGGTGGGTAAAGACAAGATGAATCTCTGTTTGCCAACCCCCTTAAAATGAAAACGCTGAGGATAACTGTGGCAAGATGGAGATGGAAGAGGGGGAGAAGGACCATGAAAGCGCTCAGAACATGGAAAAAGAGGAGCCTCTACTGACAAGTAGATACCATCAAGAAATCTTAACACAATCCTTCAGTCCATCTGTTTTTTAGGCCAGGTGTACAGACACTCACCTAAAACCCTTCACAGCCCCGTGCCTGACACCAGCACCTTCCTTATGGAGAGCTGTGATGCCCAGGGCTGGGGCCACCATCCCCGGTGTACGGTCTCACCATGCCCAGCAGCGTGGGGCAGGCAGGCGGGCGAGCTCTTGGAAACAGTGACAGTGCCCATGTTTGGTCTGCCCTCTGCGTACGGCCCCCTCCCCTCGCCCCACTGATTTTGGCTGAAGCACCAGCTGCCTGATGGAAACCCTAAGCGTCCAGGTTGATGGAAAGCCAGCGGGTGGATGAGACGAGCAGCTCTGGCTGGAGCCTTCCCCTTTGGCATCCTGAGGGATTTCTCCAGCGGCCGTGCCATCCTGCCTGCCTGACAGATGAAGGGTTTCCCATACAACTCAGAGCAGCCCACAATGTTTACAGGGTTGGAGAAAGGAGGACTGCATAGGTGTCGATTTAATTGCAGATAAATACGAAGAGGCAACAAGTTTCCTTTAACTCATTTTTCTGCTACGCCCAGCCCTCGTAGACTTGGGGCTCAGTATTGACACCAGGGCTAGAAGATTTTGCCTGTGCAGCGAAGGCACAGGGCTGGCAGTGGTTTGTTCGCAGCTCTGGGGAGATATGACCAGGGAAGGTCTCCATATGAGGACTGAGCTCATACAGCATCATATCTTAGCTTGATGGAAATGTTCATTAATTCTAACTTGGTGGTGCTGATGGCGAGAACAAGAATATGTAGGTGGAACCGATGCTTTCCCTCAATGTGGTATGTATGGGTTGGGGTGCTTCACCTGACTCAGAAATCTCAAAGGCTTTTGGAGGGATCTTCAGGGAAGACGGATTTGAAGCAGCAGGTTTAGGAGCCTTCGCTCAAGAAGAGACTGTTCCCAAAAGAGGTGCAGAGGGTTGAAAGAAATCATTTAACGGCACCAAAACAAACGGATCCTGGAAATGTGCAGAGCAATCCCAGCTGTGATAAGATCATGGAAAGCCACAGCATCTCACGGTTTGTTTGGGCCTGGCCCTTAGTCCCAGCAGTTGCTGCTGAATGACAGTGGAGTTAAGACCCCATCTTTGCAATAAATAAGAACAATCCTACAACGTGTCCTCCGTTAGAGAAGGAATGGCAGTCACTCCGCTCCCCACGGCAGCACCCTGGAGTGGGTTCATCCCGAGCCACCGAGCACCCACCGCTGCCAGCCTCCCCGGATTTGGATAATACGAACCAGCTGGGTTTTTCCACTCCGATAGCTGTGAGAAACTGATGACAACCTGTTTGACCGCTGACCTCTGAACTTGACCCCCTGCTAATACCTTCAGCTGCTGATTGTCATGGGTGGCTGGCAGAGCCCTTTGTCTTTTGCTGTTTTGGAGTCCAGACAGATAAATGATTTCTATTTGTCCTTTGGCGCAACGGAAGAGCTGATCGATATTATCCACGAATGATGTCAAGGATTTGTCGCCACAGCTTATGAATGACAAAACACTACCCAAAAAAACACCTTTTGGGGCAAAAGATTGAAAGCTGGAAAGGTTTATTGATTTTTGCTTTCTTAAATAGCAGCTCAAGCCACAAAAGAGAAAACGAAAAGCTTTGTGTGCTAAAATGCAGCAAAAAGCTTCCTCGAGAACAACGATTAGATCAGCTCTTGCATTTAAGTACTGTGTGCCTTGCCACAGTCAACTGCTCAATTTTGTCTGCTAAGCCCACTGCAATTTCCACCCATTTTTCCTTATTTCAAAAGCGCTTGTATAGTGAAATACCAGCCTCTGGAATAAAACACTTCTCTGCTTTTGGTCACCGGTCGGGCAGAAGAAGGCTATGCATCTCCCACGAGGGCAAGCAGCGAGCTCAGGAGAGCAGAGGAAAAGCATTTAGGTCCAAGCGCTGGAAAGTTGGGCTCGGGCCCCACCTCTGCCCCGGGCACCCCCGACAAATCACCACAGCCCCTCTGTTCCCACCTCCGGGCGAGGGATGCTCCGGCCGGGCGGTGCTCAGTGACGCTCCCTTCCTCCCTCGGAAACCCACCATGTGTAGGAGGAGATCACGGCACGGGGCATCCCATGGCAAACACAAATTTAAGAGAGAGTTGATGAAATGAAACGGGTCCCCACTTCAATATGTACGTGTGGCGCTGGTTTTGTGCCTCCTCTGGTGGAAGCAACATTTGGCTTCTCCAGGAGCCTGGGGAAAGCCACCTTCCCACCTCGCAGCCTTCCTGCGTAACACACGAGGAGCATCCGTGGGTACCCCCACCACTCGCTTCTAGAGCTGAGCTGAACTGAGCTGAACCTCAGGCTCCAGCCTGGCTGCTATAAACCCATAAAGCCCCTCTAAAAAGAGACCCAGAAACCTCCCACGACACTCTGAACCACAGCGACAAACACGCATTGGCACCTGTCGAGCCCCAAGGGAGGCAACAGCCGCTTCCCTGGCACTGCTGTGTCCCCACCGACCACCCCAGCTCCCGGCCACCTTCTCTGCTTCAAGAGAAGTGTTTCACCAGCACAACGCATGCGGGAACCAGTTGCATGGAAAACGAGCTAAATTAGCTTATTGCCAGTAGAGAAACGCATTTGATTTTTATGAATGAACGTGTCTCCTCCAGGAATGGCACAGAGTTCGGAGTTCAGAGCCACGCAGAGACATCTCCATGTCCAGCACTTCTGCGAGTCCCTTCCACAACAAAAGTCCCGTGATGTTCCCCTTTCCTAAAATACGGCACTGCTAGGACCAGCCTCTAAAACAGAGCACTCTGCTGAAGTTCTGGACTTCAGGCATTTTGGGAAACAACTTCTTTCCTCACAGACATATTTTTCAGAATATTTTTCCACAAGTCAGATTTTGTGAGTAGCAGAGAAACAAGGAATAGGATCTCCAACACCGGAGGTGTCAGCATGGTACATGGACACACGTCTGCACACCCTCCCTCACACTCACATCCCACTCAAAAATGGATCCCTCCAGTGGAATTATGATTACAAAATTTGTCTCCTGGGAGAAGTTTGACGTGTTCCCAGACAGGAAAGATCCTCACTGCCCTCTGAACCCCGCAGAAACCAGGTTTGGCGAGGAGCAGACAGCAAATCACAGCTCACACTTTGAGCAGTACTTGCATTTCGGCCACACAACTGATGTTTAAAGGGAATATAAATAGGGGAAAAAAAACCCCGAGTGATTCTAAACCTCGAATGCTAATGGAGATAAGGATTGCTAGAATAATTTCAATTGTATATTTAATTATTTTTATTATAAAAACGGGAGAGGAGAGATGAGAGGGTCTCGACCCAACTCCATGGAGCCAAAGAGAGCATTTGGGCAGATCTGGCTGCGAGCGCAGCAGCAGGGCCCAGCCCCAGCGTGGAGCAGCTTTTCCCACCGGACCTTTCCTTTCCCAAGCTTTACACCGTGTTCAGTTTTCTGGCCAAAACAGCTTCAAAACTCAGCGCCAGCCCTAGATGAAACCAGAGAGTTTCTGCCAGCTCCCACCGGGTCCCAGCCCCGCTTGAAGTTCAGTGAACCTTGCCCAGCCCTCAGGCAGTGATGAATGCCCGCTCGGGTCAGAGGGGTTTGGTTTCAGCGGCACAACGCCTGGCTCCAGGGAGGGCATTGCCTTGGTTTAAAAGGCTGGAGCTCACTGGGGTGAGGGAGGCTTCTCCTCCCAACACGGCGGATCTGCACGAGTAACGCAACTCAGCGGGTGCTTTTGCTCGGGGACTTTGACTACTGAAATGAGACAGCGCTTGGAAGCACTTCTGCTGTGACGATTCTGTGATACAGAGAATATCAAAGTGCAGGGACTACAGAGGGACCTCACCTGCAGCTCCGAGCAAGTTTGCTGAGCCCGTTTGATCCACGTTCCTCCAGAAAGCCCACACAAGCCTCCTGTGGTCCAGCAACGCTCAGCTCCCGGCTTCCAGCCCTCCATGGCATTACAAATGACCTAAACCCCTGAGCACTCTCCGGCCATGCCATTCCTCTTCTCCCCTTTGAGCTTTCATTTTGATCTGCAGAGTGTGTCCCGCCTCCGGTGCCGAAGGAAGTTCCCGAGACAATGCGCGCTGTGTTGTGCTCGTGGCACTCACCTCCTCGTTTGTACTCCTCGGGCAGCTTGACAGCTTGTTGCCCTAAATTTACAGAGCTCACATTTCATGTATGCATTATTCATTATGAAAGAATCTAAATTCCTGCACAATATCCTGAATCAGAGAGTAAACTGATTTAAGCACCTGGCTAACAAGCTGGGTGGCTCCAGCTTTGGGCTCTTAATCAGACTCTCGTTAAAAGGCACAGCCCAGCTTCTGCTTTTAGAATTGAGACTTCATCAAAAATGCCTTAAATCTGAACCCAGCCCCCGGAGAAGGGAACCGAGGATTTCTGTTCCTCCCTGTAAAATTTGGCCTCGGCTTCCCCGCAAGTGATATTTTACACCCTGCTCGCAGCGGCAAAAACGCTTTTAAGAAAGTGTTTTCTAAGTAATAAAACGTCGCCAAGTACAGGGATTAGACATAATCCAATTCCTTTATCAAATAAAGATGCCATTGTGGCCTTTGAAACACAAAGGAAGAAGTTCCCTCACTGTTTCCCAGCTTACAATTATATCACATAACGCACTCGCCAGAGGTTTGGCCGGCGCCGCAGACACCAGCGCGGCGACATCATGAGAGATGGAAAGGGCTCGGCCTCCCCTGCCACCTGCTTGTGCTTCTGCATCATCTGGCGAGAGAGGGATTAATCCCCACATTTTGATTTTCCATCTGCATTGCATCAAAGGTAGCCCCTGTCAATCCGGAGACACAACCCACGTGGAAGAGCAGGAAATACCCCGCTTCGCCGCGGATTTTGCTGTGACGAACGAAACGCTTTCTTTAGGGGTCTGTAGGTTTAATTAAATTTTACATGCGGATAAAATGTTTTGTGAAATTTCCACTGTGGGGTGTTGTAATTAAAACTGCCGAACTCGATACGGACAGGCAACAGTTGTGGAGCTGCCTTTGTCTGCCGTCTGAATTCCGGCTGCGGTGCTCAGCCCTACAGCCAGGGTTTGCTTTCAGACGCCAAGCGCTTTCCGAAGGAGGTGCAGCCTGGAGCGATGCTCATCGGCTGAGAAGTGTGTCTGGCTAAATGAGGAGGACACTCCTCTCAAGAAAGAAAAGGAAATAGAAAAGAAAAAGGGAAGGCAAACTAAGACAAAAAATAACTCCACCTCAAACTTGTGAAAATCTCCAATTTTTGTCTACACCCAGGAGCTGTCACATTTTTCAAAGGGATCTAATTTCTCCTTTGCTCTGACCACCCTGCAGGTTGCAGCGAGCAGGGTCCCGGCTGCTGTCCCTGTGCGAGGACTGACTCCGAACGGGCGTCTCGGTGGGTCGGCCACGCTACTCCCGCCAGCAACAGAGAAGAAAAATCACAGGAACGGACTGAAATTGTGTGCAATCCGAATAGATGCTGCATCCACTTACTTTTATTTACTCAAAAATGAAATTTCTTATGAAACAGCAACCGTGCACTCCAGCTGTGGGTTCAGATGAGATGTTTTTTCTAAAGAACTGGCTATTTCCCCGTGTAGAAGAGTAATGAAATACCCTGGGGACTGGTGGTTTTGGAAGCTCGAGTTCACCAGCAGCAAGGAGTCGTCGGATGCTGGCCCGGGCATGGAGCAGGATCAGACCCATCAGAATCCGATGGAAGATCGGATCCAGAACGGAAGAGGGCTCATATCTGAACCCACACACACAAACTCACTACGAGCCCGTGCCTCCATAACAGATGGGCTCCAAGCGTAGCTCTATGGCCAGAAAATCTTAGATCTTAATTTTATAATACCAGCCTCCACTCTATTTGACATTGATTTTTCCTCTAAGTCGCAGCGCAAATCTATGAATCAGCCCACGCGTGATAGGAGAATGAGAAATAAAACTAAAAAACATTTTTACGATTCTTTTTCCGAAGCAGGCAGCAAAATCTCAGTAAGCCACCAAAAATCAACGGAGGAAACGCATTCCCTTGAATTTTGCTCCACCCTTTGGCAGTAGGGATTATGTAAAGGAGCCCTGCGTGGGACTTGTGTTACAGAGTAGGGTTGGTGGGAATCGAGGGCCACGGGTCAGCGCGAAGCTTTCCCTTTTGCCCCATCGACCTCTTGCTCTGTCGTTTTATCTGCACGAGTCGGAGCCCGGGCACGGGACAACCGCCCGATGTGAATTAGCGTAGGGGCTACCCGCCACCTGTCTGAACTGTCAAGTTATGTGGGAAAGCGTATCAATTAACGGCCGTGATGATCTCATCAGACTTCCCATCTGACAAAACAGTCGCCCCCTTTCCAGCCTAATCCCCCCGCAAAGCCCCGGCCGGGGCCGGGCGCGGGGCAGCGAGCGGCAGCGATGCCCAGCCTCCGCGCGTCGCCGCATACAGCTCCACCCCGCAGACAGCAGGTATTCGGGTTCAATTCCCAGGAGCCTCCTATGTTCCCTTCCAGCTTAAAAAGCTGGGACACCGGCCAGGAAAAAAGACCTTCCGTGACCTGCTCTTAACCCCCGAGGAAAGTTACACAAACTCTTTCACGCTTCGCTGGGATCGCTGTGTAGGAGTTGGCCAAAACAATACTTTCCCTTGTGTTTGCCTACCTTATTAAATATCAATTAATATTTATGGAAGTTTATAAACAGTGCAGCTTTGGTTTCAAGGGTGCTTAGAAATCCGATCTCCTCCTCCTCTCCCTCCTCCCCCCCGGCAGCATTTCTCCTGCTCAGTGCTGCATGGTGAGAGCCCCCAGCTCCTCCGTGCGGGGACAGGGTCCCAGGGCTGGGGGGTCCCAGGGCGTGCACCCCAGCCCTGCTGCACTTCAGGGCACCCCTGGACCCACCACCCTGCTCATGCCCAAAAGTCTGAGGCCAAGGGAAATGCGGCGGCACAGATGGGTGCTGGACCAGGATCGGGCCCGCTGGATTTATACCAAGTAATCTGTATTTATTGTAAGTCCATTCTCTGGGTTTTTCCCCCCCCACCTCTATTGATGCACTACTTTGTTTTAAATTATGTTTCATTTAAAGGATTTTTCTGTACCCTTATTTCCTAGGAAGAGGCTTTCTAAAAGGCTCCCGCTGATTAATTGTTGCTGGGCTCCTGCCAAGTGTTGGAAGTTTTACATGTAAAGAGGAAATACGTCTCTCTCCACTTGCCCGTGCCTTTGCCGTTCGGTACTTCAGTCTATTTTACAAACATATGGCCTGTCATTCAAGCCAGAGAGCACCATCCCGCTGTCAATATTTCCCTCCCCATCACAAAGATTAACATCAGAGGCTCCGGCGGCGGAGGCTGGGGTTTCTCACCTCTCACCCCAGCGCCACGCTGCTCTTTGCCATGCAGCAAACACGCTCCCTGCAACAACCCAACGCGACGGAGAAACGACTCCTGCTTCTGCTTTCACTCCTCTGCTTATTTTTGCTGGATAAATCAACATAGCACAGATGCTCATTGCCCAGTATTTCACAGTCCCTTTTAAATTTACTCATTATTTGTAGCAACTTGGAATACTTGAAATTTAATAATATTAAAAACAAGTTGGTTTTTTTTCCCTGCCCTTGGCTTACCCTTCATGTCAAGCCAAGTACTGCGGCGTACTACAGTAGGGTTTGACACCGCTGTGGCAGTAGCTATAAAATATTATCGAGTTTGGTTTCCTTTCATTTTCCAAACACAGACCAGAGCCAACATTGCCAGTGCTCTGCAGTTCTTTCTGCAGCACGAGTCTACCTGCAAGGCCGGCAGCCGGGTGCCGCAGAGGACCGGAGGCCACAGGGATGGGCACAGGGATGCTGGTGAAGGAGCCGACGCTGGCTGCTGCCACGATCCACCGCAGCACCCCGGCCAAATCAATTTGCTACTCTGTGCCCGAGCATCCCCGCACGTGAGCCGGATCAAGCAACGCCTACCACATCTTAGGTGAGCTACATCACAGAGCATCGCCCCGAATGCCGTTCTCCTCCCTCAGCACCCCCCTGCGTGGACCAGGAACCTCTGGGTGAGCTGTGAAGGCTGGTGGCAGCTCATCCCATCTGCTGGGGAAGGCAGCTGCTACCCCGGCCCTGGGCAAGCTCTGCCACGGCGCAGGGGCTGGAGGAACAGCAGCAGCAGCCCTGGCAGCTGATCTGCAAGGGCTATCGGCGGGACCATCTGCAGGCGATTAGGTGAGAGGGTGTCAGGTTTAATGCATCAGACAAACCTGTGCGCTTGGCCTGCCAGACCTTGCAATCTGAGAGTGGAAGAAAGAGAGGGATTTAGGGCTGGATTCCCTTCTGGGCTTCCAAAAATAAACTTCTGCAAGCCCGATTTAAAAGGCAACACTCATTAGACAGAATCAACTTTGGAAAAATCTGCTATGTTTCTGCAAGAACATAGACTGTGGATGATAGTAAGTAATAGTCAAGGAAAAAAACAACCCACCAAAACAATCCCCACTAGTAAATAAACCCCTTAATCTCATGCACGGTTGCTATTTTTCCCCCTTTCTCTCCATATTCACCTCCCAAACCTATCACCATTTAATGCAGAAAAGTAGCTGTGATGTTTTAACAGCTCAGATCAATAGCAACCCCCCTCCTCCATCTTTCCCTTTTTTAACCTCCAAAATTATTTTAGGCAAGGCTAGGTTCATTTTATCCTTATTTATTTATTACTTAATCGGTAGAGAACCCTTGAGGCAAAATAGCCTCATCTGCAAGAAAGATCAGGTGCCGGCAGCAGCAAAGGCAGAGCTACAAATCAGGATGCAAACCAGCTTCACTCCCCCAGCAGCAGGGCTCTCCGACACGGCGCGTGTGCTGTTTGCTTACACGGCTTAACCCAGCTTCACACTGATTTTTTTAAACAGAGTGCTTGTTTATAAAAGCCACAATATGGAAGGGCAAGAAGTTGTTTCCAAACCATGCTAAAAATTGGAAAAGGCATTTAAGCTGAGAAAGCGCATCTATCCCAAACAGCGCTCTGCAATCAATTCTTGCCTCGTTAACGCATTCCATGAAAGATGCCCTGTCTGTCCATTAAGTGTTGTTCCTGCGTGTCTCTCCTAAATCTTTACATTTGTTCTGGTTAATTATTATTAACACAATTTCATTTGCTCTGAATCGGGTGCAAGGTGCTGAATTAGCCTCTACGTGGGAAGAACTTCTTCTTCTGCAGCACATTAAAACAAGACCCCCCAGACCTTCTGTCCAATTTTAGGCCAGAAGAGACAAACGAGTAAATTTTGTTAAGATGGGATTTTTGTGCTCACTAAAAAGAGGGGTGGCCTCACCCCCTGCTTGCCCCCATGGAACGCGATTCAACATCGTGAATCCTCCGTGGGTCCGAGGGACAGAAAGACCTCTCCTTCTGCTGGAATAAACCCATGTACTAAAGTGAAACACGGGAAACTCGCTAACTTTTGAAGCTGTTCATTGTTGGAGGTTTTCTTAAGCTATATTTCTCTCATTCCAACGATCAAAGGATTCTCTCCTTTCTTTTCCTCGTCCCTGTGTAGGGAGACAGGTAGCAGATCCATCAGATAACTGGCATTAAGATGTCACTTGGACAACAGCTTCTTCTGAATGGTGAAAACAGCAAAGACTCGGGTGAAAGATCTGGGCTGAGAAATGAGTACGAGCCCCCGTGTCACGGGCTGGAAGACAGCGGGAGGAGAACGCGATATCATCGCGCTAAGGACTCGAAAAGAGTAGGGAAGGGAGGAGCCAGCTAACACAGCCGTAACGCATCCCCACAAAAGCTTCCCCAGCTTCTGCTCCAGACACGGGCGGGGAGTCTGAGGGTTTGGCTGCAGTCAGACTCCATAACAAGCAGCGTTACGGAGGGGTATTTAAATGTCGGCAAACTTGAGGCCGTACGTCTGCAGGTACATTTCTTTAATGAATAGTTTGTTGTCCGGAGATATTTACAGCTGTGCTGGCAGCACTGCAATCACCCCACAGCGCAGGGCTGCTTATGGAAGAAAATCACTTGCCTTAACCAAGCGTACTGTAAATTTTCAAGAGCCAGTGTCCTGTTGAAACCAGGGCCTTGCCGCGTGCTAGCGTCTGCTTTAAAGTAACGCGTGCCTTGCTGCTTTCCGTTCGCTGCCTTTACTGGAGATCTGCTCTTGGTACGGCACTTTGCCACGGGGGCAAGCAGAGGGGCAAACCTCGAGCCGGGGATGCTCGCAGCAGGANGGGGCTTCTGGTACCCCAGGGGGTCTGGGTGACCCCACAGCTCAGACCAGCGTGTCCTGCAGGCGTCTGTGTGCTGTGAGACCGCAGGGCCCTGCGTCGGCAGAGATTTACGCAGAGGGCTGAACTTCAGCCGTAGAGGGGGATCCTTCTGCTCTCAGATCAAACCCTTCCTCGGGACGGGAGCGCACGCGAGCCCGTAGGACCCAGAAGTTCAGCCAGATCTGTGTTCTCCTGGNNTGAACGAAAGTTTGAGGAAACCCAGGAGCTTGGGCAAGAGTTTCCTTTGGGTGTGGATTTTTGTTATGTCTGAATCTTCGAGTCCTGCCTGAACGTGGCCCTGGAGCCTCCACTCCTGAACGTCAGACATGATCCCAAGAGCCTCCTGTAAGACCCGAGTGAGCTTTCTAAACTAAAGTGGGCCATATCTGAAGTTTATAGCAATGGTGATTTAAGAAAATTCTATTATTTTTTCTGTTGCATCTGTGTTGTTTCAAAAGGATACACATACATATATGGAAAGGTAGGAAATCTGTAGGAAATGGGAACTTTGCAGAAGGAAAACTGAGACAGGATGAGAAAAAATTACAAGAACTATAGAAAAACTCTAGGATTTCTGAACAGCAGAGGAGGAGAGACAGCCGAGAGCCGGCCGTTTGGAACAGGGCTTTCCATGACCTTAGCTCTCTGCTCGTTGTGTTCTCCAGGGAAGAGCAAAAAGGAGCAAAACACAGTTAATGGTTAACTGCACGCCCAAAGCTCTCCCACAAAAACCCTTTCCGACCACGAAAAATATTATTCTACCACTTAATAAAAGCTTACCCCGAAATCCTGCCACTGATAGCATCAACCTTCAGCCTGCGAGGCTGGGGTGACCTGAAGCCACCGGGTCCGAGGCCCGCTCTTAACCCCGGAGTACGAGCGCTCTCCGCGTGTGACCTGCCGATTGATTTACAGTACGGCGAGGGGACACTGGATTAGCAGCGTGTGTAGCTGGATCAGCTTCCAAGGTGGGAAACAAGCTCAGCCTGCTTTAGGTCCGTGCATGGGAAAATTTGGCATCACCGTCTCCATAGGTCACTTGCAATTTACCCCCCCAGAGGGGTTTTTTTTTTTTACAGCAGCGGCAATCAGTCAGTCAAAAGTCTCTTGCAAGTCAAACATCCCACCCTTCCACAGAGCATCACGGTTCCTCCTCCCACTTGTCCCTCTTGTTTGTGCTGCTTCCAAGGGGAGATCTTTCCCTGGGAGGCCAGAGGAAGAAGGGAGCAGGCAGTGAACTCGAGCGCGCAGCCTCTCCTCGGCCGGAGGAGATGGCAAGGAGGAAGAGCGAGAGATGCAGCTCCATGTTCAGCGAGCAAAAGTGCATCAGAATGAAAAAATCACTATGTGAAAAGA
>Ga0065711_1047098_pt1 | contig 12522 bp, 5 predicted proteins | sample Hoacrofraction12_FD_59098 | JGI IMG/M metagenome (GOLD analysis project Ga0065711, IMG submission 59098) | Hoatzin crop microbial communities from Cojedes, Venezuela - Epithelial fraction 12 v2 (version 2) | ecosystem: Host-associated > Birds > Digestive system > Esophagus > Crop | place...
CTGAAGTCGAGGTAGACAACATCCACGGCTCTCCCTTCGTCTACCCAGCCAGTCATGTCATTGTAGAAAGCTATTAGATTGGTCAGGCATGATTTCCCCTTGGTGAATCCATGCTGACTACTCCTGTTGAAAGGCATTTCCTCAGACCTTAGAGAAGATTCTTCTTTTATTGTTTAAAATGAAACTAGCACTAAAGAGAAATTAAATGTGGAATACTGGTCACTGAATTGATGGTGGCTCTTCACTGTGATTTCTCAGATTACATGTGCTGACATAATACTTGAGTGCTTGGCTCTGAATGGCTGCATCCTCTGGTGTCTGAGCTTATTCACTAACTTGCATCCAGACCTTTCAAAGTATTGAGTTTTGTGTGCCTTTGTGGCATGTTCTGTTAACCTAAGGTTTCAAGTGAATTAGAAGTCAGATCCTGGGTTAGTCGTTTCCATGACTGTATAAACAGAGAGAAATCTCTTGATGTATGTCCCACTCCTCATCACCCATACTCATTGTGTATGAAGAAAACCAGGATACCTGTGCTGTACTATTCTCTTCCTCTGATTTAAATGTTTGGGCAATTCTGTGGGCTTAGTGTTCAGAAAATGGAAACAAATAAAATGCATTCTTCTAAAATCCAAGAGAACTCAGCATAGGAAGATGAAGTCTGGGGTGAGCCTTTAGGACCTTCATAACAGAATTCCAGGTAAGCTGCAATTTTTAGGAGTAAGAAAAGACAGCAGGGAGCTCAGAAGAAAGAAAAGACTGAGATGGATTAATGGCCTACATTTTTTCAGCTTATTTCTGGATTCAAAGTCTGTGCAAAAATAGGAGAGAGGAACTGATTTTTGGTTTTCTACAGGAACAAACAAGAAGGCTTCTTAAGAGGGACTGAACGGATGCTTAGATATCACCACAATGTGCTCGGAATTTGGATTTTTTCTTTATTTTCTGTCTTTGAGAGAAATGTTGGACTTACAGAATTCTCTAGAGTAAGCAGATACTATTGATATCAGAAGTTAAATTTATAGAGAACTTGTTTCAGTCTACAGACAGCTGATTTGGAAAACTAGACAAAGTAATACAGCTAGAAAATTTCTATTCTTTAAGTTGTATCAGTGAGTCATGAGAAAATTTGGGAGAGGATAATAAAATATTGGTTTAGAGCTTAGCAACTGTTGAATCAGACCACACTTCAATGGCAATAAAATTTTAAAGAATTAAATTAATAGAACTTAACCAATATGAACAAGCCTCATTTAAGTTTTGAAACTATATTAAAAAGAATAACAAAAAATAAAAAAACCCTCAGACTTATGCAACAATAAAGACTTTGACATATACACTTCTTGCTTTCTCTAAAAATCACTATCAAATACACAAAAACTACATGGATGAAACCTCTGCTAATTTTGAAAATTAATTACAAATGTGATGCACGAGCTGATTATTTTTATATAGCTTTACATAACTATGTGGTACACTTCAGAGCACGAGGAAGGAAATTTGGAAACAGTTCCAGCAAAGTACCAGGTATGATAATCTTCAAAAGGTACTAATCACTACTTGTTTATGGTTATAAAAGCAATGCCTAAAGAAATCAACTTAGATAAGCTTTTGCCCAAGAACAGAAATTCATAGAGCTTTATCAAATGGAACAGCTATTTCTACATTGAATAATTCAGCCAGTGAATTTTTCCATTCTCATGAATTATAGAATCATAGAATCATAGAAAGTTTTTGGTCAGAAGGGACCTCTAGAGGTAATCTAATCCGACCCCCCTCCGCAGCGAGCAGGGACACCACTAACTAGATCAGGTTGCTCAGAGCCCTGTCCAACCTGGTCTTCAATGCTTCCAGGGATGGGGTCTCCACTACCTCTTTGGGCAACCCGTTCCAGTGTTTCACCACCCTCATTGTAAAGAATTTCTTCCTTATATCCAGCCTTATCTGATGATAAAACTTTATTTTTCCAATTAATAGTTTTTGTATTACTTATAAATATCTTTAACAAAAAATTATGAAAATTTGAAAGGAACTGTAGGGTCATATCTTCTTTTGGGTGTCTTTGCTTGCTTATTTCTTGAAGAGCATCTTTGCTCCAGCAGTGTTTCCAGAGACAAAATAATAACATAGCGAGGAAAATTTCATATTAATATTAATTCCACCAATAATTTAGTTCCTTTGGTGATACACAGTCAAAGATGGATGTAGTACTTCAATAATGGCCAGGGAGTGTCTTATTATCTTCTTGTCTTTCCTGTGCAAAAGGTCCCTTTGAGATGAACCAAAGTAGTAATGTGAACAGATGAAGGATAGAAAATACTCATATTCAGTGTGAATGCCCATTTTTACTTTGTCAAGTCCTCTAGAAGCTAGAAATACAAATATCTAGGAATCCAAGTTGAATGGAAAAAAATGATCCCTTTCAATAATTACCAAATAAGGAACAGTCTTCTCTTTTTCTTTTCTTTTTGAAATGGCAAGTGAAATAACATATTTTATCTTTCCTTGCAATGTCTCCAGAGCATTATTTCTTGTCCGCAAATTGATTTAATTGAAACTGCAACTTGTTGATTTGTCAGCTCAGACTTCCTGTTTCAAAATTAGAGATTTCTCTCAGCTCAAAGTTTATTCTCTGAAGAGACAAGATTGAAGAGTGATTTATTCACATACTACTGATATCGAAGAGATTCATCTGATACTACTAGCAGTACCATCCTCTTTAGCATCAGTAGCATTATCTTCTTTAGTTTGGTAGGCAGAAAAAGGTGTTCTTTTTAACAATTAAGTATTTGCCAGTAATTTGAGATAGAAATCTTAAATTTGCATTCAAGTTTCAGGACAAATCAAACCTGAACATCTGATGGAATATAAAATACTGGTTTTTAATCAAATAGCTGTTTGTTCATCTGGAAGACGTGTGTTTCTTGATCCTAAATGAAAGTGCCATATGGTTTTTCCAAGGATAAACTACAGTACCAAAATTCTTGTAGTCGAAAAGCTCTTAACACTATTCAACTGTTCTAGCTTTGCAGACCCAAGAGTATCACTTCTCAACATCAAAGAGCCCAGTATAAGCTACGTTATATGGAGTAGTAATTGGACAAGAACGTAGTATTTCCACAATATATAACATATTGAAACCTTAGCCTCTAAATATAGCAACAGTTTCCCAAATGTCTGGCTAAGGGCTAGTGCTGATATCAGGGTTTTCTTGCCCCTGTCCCTTTTTCTTGCCAAGTAAACAGGCTTACCTATGGCAACATTTAGAACTGAATGACACTTATCTATTTCGTACATACAAGTATTTTCATTTTATAGTAATACAAAAGAAGGTACCAATATAGGAGCTTGTATAAATCAGCACAACTCCATTCCTACAGTGGTTCTGCTGGAACCTGTGGTGGATTAATCTTGGGTGGCTGCCAGACCCTCACTCAGTCACTCTATTTCTCCCCCTCCTCAACAGGACGGGGGAGAAAAACAAGATGGAAAAGCATGTGGTTGAGATAAAGGCACTGATTTCACTTAGCAGTTCCTGTCATGGGCAAAACAGATTCAACTTGGGAAAAATTAATTTAATTTATTGCCAATTAAAAGTGGAGTAAAACAGTGAGAAACAAAGAAAAAAATAAAAACACCTCCCCATGCCTGCTTCTTCCCAGGCTCAACTTCAGTCCTTCATTTCTGACTCTTCTACTACCTCTTTCCCCCCAAGTATGCCAGGGGGGTAGGAATGGAGGCTTGCAGTCAGTTCATAACACAATTTCTGCTGCTCCTTCATCTTCACACTTTTTCCCTACTCCAGTATGGATCCTTTCCATGGGGTACAGTCCTTCAAGAGCAGACTGCTCTTGCATGGGCTGCTCTCCATGGACCACGGTTCCTGCCAGAAAGCCTGCTCCTTTGTGGGTTCTCTACAGAATGCAAGGAGATAACCTGTGTCACCATGGTCTTCTTCATGGGCTGCAGGGGAATTTCTGCTCCAGCACCTGGAGCACCTCCTCCCCTTCCTTCTCCTTTGATCTGGGTGTCTGTAGGGTTGTTTGTCTCACATTTTTTTCACTCCTGTCTCTCACAGCTGCTGCACAGTGTTTTCTACCCTTTTTTAACTACATTTTCGCAGAGGCACAACCAGGTCAGCTGACAGCTCAGCTGTGCCCTGCACTGTGTCCATTGAAGTCAGGTGGAACCGGCTGTGTCTGACACAGGGCAGTCCCTGGCCTCTTTTCACAGATTCCACCCCTGCAGCCCCCTGCTACCAATGCCTTGACACATAAACTCAATACAGAACCATCCTGGAGAAGACCATCAGCTGACAGTTTTAACCAGAATATGTGTTAATCAGAGAAAACCTTGACATCCAATTAAGAGTTGTAATTCCATTAATTTAGGTAAGTAAGGTTTAATTTTCACTGATACTAACGAGAAAATAAGAATCCAATTCCAAATTGCCACCTCCTTCCCTATGCTTCTCTTAATGTTTTTCTATTACTTTTTACTTGTAAATTTCCAGTTCCTTCCACATCTTGGATAGCAGAAAGTTATGCAGGCACTGGCAGTAGAACAAGAAAATGCTATGAGTACCTGATTCATTAGCTATAAAAAGAAGAAATATGGCATGGAGACAAAAGCTCTTTGAAGCCTCTAACCGATAACAGCCCTTGCACTGATGTCAGGCTGCAATCAGAACATTTTACATGATGGGGTGGGTCATCCATTTCGGCTGAGCATCCAAAATTTTAGGTACTTATTTCAGAGCAAGGTACCAAAATCACTAAACATCTGTTAGTCTCCAAAGCAAAGTAAGCTGTTCTGATTTCAGCTTTGTCATCAGGATATTTTGACGCAGGCTTGTTAACTTGGAGAGAAAACTACAAGACCCAGTTCTTCTTCCTACTGAACAAAAATGAAAGTATTGCCTCGTCACTACTGATGTCACAGATGTTATGATTTAGAATAAGGTTTAAACACTTGTCTAATATCTGCCTCTAATCAGCAGAGACTACTGTAAAGTGTGTGTTTTGTTTTTATTTACATTCAATTAATGGGCCTAGACTTAAGCATGTGCTTAAGTGCTTTGATGAATGGGAAAGAAGGAGAATGCTTATCTAAACATTCATGGCATTTTTGGATTGATACAAGTGATTATAGTCCGAGATTTCTTTTTTTTCTTTCAGTTGCAGATAAACAGCAACTGTAAGGTCTTCAGAGTAAACTCTGTTCTCATTTACTTTGGTGTTCTTTACACTTAACTTTCTCTGACTTGCCTTTGTTAACTGGGATTTATCCCAATGCAGCTGAAAGCAGCAGTTGGCTCTTAGCAATAGAGACAGAAATACAAGAAAACACAATTTAATAGCCAGTTTGCAAAGCCCTTTCCAGACATTTATTGAAAAGAAGAGTTCATTTTCTAATCTTTTTTCTTACTTTTTCTAGACAAGGGAGGAGGTAGTACTGGGGAATATGATATCGCTATTTATAAAGCCATACATACCTGCAACAGGGGATTAACATTCTTTTTCCTCCCAGAAACAGACCCACTTATATTCTCTTGGAGCTCTGTAGGTGCTCTTAGATAGTGTAAAAACCTTGAAGAAACATAAATAAAACTACCATTTCAGTGAAAAGGTTTTGATATTTTGGCAGAATTTCTAGAAATGTGTTTGAAGCCTCCATTTCCTCTTCCATGTTACAGATAAAGAAGTTAAACCCTTAATGAGAGCAGGGATTCTGACAAAGGCTGGTAACTAAAATTAAATCATCCAGTATCAACACGTTTACCTGATGAAAAGGCAAGAAGAACAATTAGGGTAATTATTTTTCAGTTTTTAATGGACTTTTATTTGTGGGTTTGTGTTGATGTTTAATGATAATTGCTTTTCCCTGTAGTGTTTGTTTTTAATAAGCCCCTCAAAATGGAGTATAAATACTATAAAATCACAACAGTAATTATTCTGATTTACTTGTAAAGGAGTATTAAAAAAAGTAAACAGGACTGGTGAAATTAGGGCTTCAATGATGTTTGATAAATGATTCAAACACTGTTTAATATCACAAATCTGGGGCACTGGCTTGGATTTTACTTCTCTAAAAATGATCTGAAACAGTATCTTGAGAAGACGGCCCAGCTTCCTAAACATTTCTAGTTCCACTTGGGTTGGTATTTGAAATACATGGTCTATACTCAGGGATGTAGCACAGAGAAGCTACCCAAACAACCTTGGAGCCAACTTTTATCTCTGTATTATGGCACAAGTTCAAGTCCCATAAAAAAAGAACAGCTAGACCATATAGTGGTCTACTGATGCAGCTATATTGCTTCTGTAACAAAACATTTGGTACCCATTCAGGGATCCTCTGAGTTTAACCATAGGGCGTAAAGAAGCCCAGAAAGACAGGTGCTCAAGCGCCTATACCAGCACTGAGGTGGCAGTAGGGCCCCTCTAGTACAGAGGTGGTCAGAGACAAGGAAATTTTAGGAAAGCCCTTGAGAGTGTCAGCGTAGGTTTATGCTATCAAATTGATCAGTAGGAGGGAATGCTTCCAGACACTGGATCACCTTGTATTATTGGAATCGTTGTAAGAATATTTTGCATATAACACTCCCAATGTGCAGCTACAATTCAGAATTTACTACAAGGGAGTGAGCATCGCCAGTAGGCAAAGCAGACTTAGGCACCCTGAACTGACGACTAGGAAAGTCTGACAGCACATATGCGGAACATTGGTCTCAGCTGGTCTCGAGGCCAAAGAATTTTCCCAGGCATGCAAAATCTACTAGTGCAGATTTAGTCCCAGGTTATTTTAAAAACAATTAAGTAAGTGCACACTAAATTCCACATATAAAAGGGATTTAGGCAATTACTCCCATTTTCTTTAAAGTTACTGAATCAATGCAAGCTAGATCCTTGGATTTGGGACAAGTTTCAAGCCACTGTGCCTTGTCTTTCACCACTGCCTTCACTGTGAGATTAATATCTTACTTCACAGACATTTAGGCCAAGTTTTTAAGTGTTGTTCCATTAAAACCAGATTTGTATGAACTATGTATATGCATGAAGTAAAAATACAGGCAGATATAAGCCTATATATATCATAAGATAGAAAAAAAAATTATAAATATATAAATACATAATTTAACAGGTCTGTGAAATTGGTGACAAGTTAAACACTAATTCCTGGATCTCCTCTCAAACCCAGTTTGAACCAACTGCACCATGGAGGTCATAGAGGAAAACTTTTGTTCCATTAATTCTGAGAGTAGTAGCTACAACATGCTGGTAACCTCAGTACTTTTCTCCTTCAACACAGGGTTTTTATTTGCTCTGTACTAAGGACCCGCTATTCATGTGTCACGTGTTACCTTCAGTGTTACTTTCTATGATACAGTGGAAGAAGGGAGAGAGCTCTCTCTATCACAACAATATGCTGCTGGGAAGGGAAAGGACCTGTTCCCAGATCTGAACATCAGGTAATCACTTTTCATGCTCAAGAATCATGAAAGTCTGTTTGCTTTATACTGTTGCCTATGTTGTCTTGTACTCATGCCTTCCATGAGTTCCTTTCCCCTAAGGAGTGACAGAGTTCAGCGAGTGCTAATTTTCCAAAGCTTTTTCGGTATGTGTGTGCTGGGCTGTCGAGATTCCCCAGACAGAGTGCATGGTCTAACTGCTTAATGCCTTTCCATCTCCCTGCTTTGGCACATTGTCTGGAAGTCACAGCCCACCAGCTGCAGGTTCCTGCAGAGTGCTTTGTTAAGATGAGGCGTGAAGCTTCACATCGCTTCCTCTGACAGCTCCACTTTACGGGGGTGGATTTCTCAGTGCTCTCCTCATTTTTGTGCTGCACAGTGGAGAGAGTGTGCAGCCCTCTAAATATGTGTGTATTATACAGACCTTTTTGTTTAGCTCGGGATACTAATTCATTAAATCTTACATGGAAAACATGACTGGTGTCAGACGACATCCTCTGATACAGAGTTCATTTCTAATTTGTAAGCCTCCCTTGCCAGGGTTGTCCGTATAGCTGTGACATTTCCTTTGTTTTCTGTATAGTGTGTTTTAAAATTGCTATGGATGACAGCTCTCAAGAAACATTCTGCTCTCAGAACTGAAGCAAAGGACATACTCATACAGTAGGATACTTGTTCACATCAGATCAATTAATTCATGAACCTATCACATGCTTTTATACATTCTTGTTATTTCCAGTTTATTCCAGTGTTTTCTTGAATTGCTTTGGCACATGGGGCTTCTGTGAAATCAGAGTACAGAGATAAAAGAAAAGATTAGCATTTGCTATATGGGAGTACTAGCTACGTAGCAAGTGAATCTACACCTTTTTCAGGCCCCCTTTACACCAGCTAACCTGATACAGAGTGTGTCTAAGGAATCCCAGATCACACCCATGATTCTTTATAACAGGTTTCACCTTTGTTTTGTTTAACCTTTCAGAGATGATCTGACAAAGAAGGTACATACTTTTTTGGAAGATGTCACTGTTTAGAGCAGGGTGGCAATAAAATATATATAAAGTCTGTGGTGATGAAAATGGGATGTAAAATAAAAAAAAAAAAAGGCCCGTAAAATAAATAGGTCAGGTACAAAAATAAAAAAAAGTGAAACACAGACCACGAGAAAGTGAGGAATATAGAATAGAAAGATTTTGCAATACCAGAGCTATCTTCATTACAACAAGTGTGAACTGTAATGTACAATGAACTACAAACCAGAATTGTTATTAAACCAATTTCGTCAAGTTGTTTTAAAGGTCTGAATTTAAGAAGCACAGGAGGGTCACAAATTAATTGGAATCAGACTGCATTTCATTATTATTGTTGTTGATGTTATTGTTGTGGAATATTTCAGGTTATTTTGAAGACCTTGCAGAGCTGTAATTTATTCATTCAATTTAAACAGAAAAGATATAGATTGCCTTTACAATTTATGGTAATGAATACAGTACTTTATTTGTGATTGGGTGATTCTGCTGTATATCATACAAATCATAAGTCCTGTAAAGTTGTTTCTATTTCCCTCCTTGTGTGTTTAGAGTTAATTCCTTCAGAACCATTCCATAAAACATTCCTACATCCCTCCTGCTCCAATACCTCCATATCAGTCACAATGAAAAGATGATCCTTTTTCAGATGGTTACAACTCTTGGATAACTGCTTACAATGCTTTTTTGCCTGTTGGAAAAAAAAAAATAATCAAAATTAGGCTTCAATTTCATAGGCAGATGAGCAACTGTAAGAAATAATTACAGCTTCAAGAGGGCCTTCTCTTTCTTCTCTTTCCCTTCAGGTGCCTCTTGACCCTTTCAGTAGCACTGAACTGCTTTCCAGCCTCATCATATCCCATTATCACTGTCCTAGTGGTATCTTTCCTATGGAATATGCAATAGTTATGACATATATAAATGATAAATGGAGAAATAGAGGCCGAGATACATTAAGTGGTTTGTCTAAAATCACCTAGAGGGACAGTGGCTTAACAAGAGCTAGAGAGAGTATTATACATAATGTAAGGTAAAAGATTTTCTTTCTGCCATAGTACCTTTTTCTCTCTCATTCTCTCTCTCTCTCTTCTATGTTATAGGTTTTATTTTGTCACATAATTACATATGTGTAAAGTAAGAGTTTGCCCTCCTGCCTCTGAGCACAGACTCCAGTCTCTTTGGTGGAGGAATTATAAGGTTTATTTTGTAAAGCCTTATCCTAGCACACTTTTGTTTGTCATAAACTGAACGAATAATAATAACAATAAATAGCAGTAAGAATTACTTTCTTTACCTTATCACTAGTGTGGAAGAAAGCAGTAATTTACCAGTACTTTGGAAGCATAAATAGTACTTGTACACAACTTTCAGTTAAAGCTGCTGTAGCCAGCTGAAACGGCAGGAAGAATAACAAATAAGCTGAAGCAAATTGAATCGCAACTAGAGTCCTGTACAGGTGGACTTGTTAGCTTTTAGTATGAAGTCAGATGATTGCTAGTGAGACAAGAGAGAGCTGGAGCATTCGGTGTAGCTGCTGGGAGGGCAGTGTTTGTAGCTGACACTATTGCTGTCCATTCTATCTTTGTGTAGAAATGTGTGTATAGGTTACAGTTTCTTGATTATAGTGCCATGGGCAACTGACTTCTGCCAGCTACTGCGATTGCTGCAAGTATTATTTCTAGCAGGGGAACTTTTTATGACAGTATCTCTGTCCATACTTCAGTATTGTGCTGTGAGCTTTACAGATATACAGAAGTATATCACAATGCACCAACAAGATTTCATTCTTATCTTAGGTCATTAGAGTCTGCTTTGGGACTATTATTTAATTTCAGCCTGTCAGGGCAGCTATTTGCACCTATTCCAGGCCTGCACTGACAAATACACGACACAGGTCTCATGTCTGATCTCTTGCATCATTCAGCCCCATGATTAAAAAGCAAGCAAAACAAAAAGAAAAACACATCTTAACATGCTTCCTAATAGCATAGAATTAATTTACCTTCGAACAGAAAGGCAGATGTTTGGGGATCAATAAAGCATAACACAGCAGAGTAAAATAGCCTCTGAAGACAGCACTGTACATCAAGGCCTGCCAAGTCCTTTTCTAAGCCATAATTGAAAAGATTGGTAAGAGTCATTAAATACAGACTGCCAGCATGGAGTTGGTTGCCTCAAATTGGAGAAAGTTTACATGAAAGTCTCACGCAGTGAGAAAAGAGGTAGCAAAGACAGCAAAATGAAAAGCTAGGGGACCGTAAGAGTAAGCCTATGGACTGTTTCACCAAAACATTGTTAGCAACTATTCAGCCAAGACTTGGGAAACCTTACACATTGTTTCATTTTCTTTCCTTTTATGATTCATTAAGTGTGAATGTTTGTACATACGAGTACGCATGCATGGAATTAGTGCTCACAGAATGGGTTCAATTTTCTGTGATGGAGCATAAAATCTTACATTTATTTCAGACACGGTATGGTAGATGTGAAAGAGTTTAAAAGTTCTCCATACGATGCCTTAGTGAGATGTTCCAATCTTACCATCATTCCTGGGATTGAATATCTATACAGTTCTTATACTCTTTCTGCTCACTACTACTAAACAAGGTTTTTAAAGAAGCTAGAGTAACTAGTCACAGAAATTTTGATGGGATTGAGGTTGTAATATTCTCAGATCATTTAGGATCTATAAAAGTGAGAAGTATTTTTTGGTTTATGAAATAATCATTGACAACTGTGCAATATCACATAAAATGCCTATAAAGATCATGTCTTTTTTTTCCACTTCTTCTTTAGCTAGATTTTTCTCTTTTTTTGTCCATAATATCTCCATCAGCAACTAATGAGTCCTACAGCTCTATATGTTTCCTATGAAATAGTGTGTTGACAGTGGAGGTACAAGTTTTTCTCTTGACAGAAACTTTTACTAGATTTTCATGCTTTTGTCTCTTTTTTTATTTCAGACAGGTACTGAAAAAGTTTCTGTAATGAATAATGAATAAGTTTGCAATACTGGAGCTCACTATGGACCAAAAACAGAGCAGGCGCTGCCATCAAATGAAAGTACTGGAAGTAATGAAATACTACAGAGAAAGAAGAATCAGCTTGTTTATTTGTATGTTTTGTTTTATTTTGTTTTTAGTTATTATTCTCAAAATGATTTGACAGTTGATATTTACACATAAATTAACTGGGAAATAAAATGAAGGTTAATCCAAGAAGCCCTCCCATACAGCTCTGGAAGTATGGAGGTAGGATAATAACCTTGTTATTCTGCTTGCATAACAGCATAGGATGGTCACATGTGACCTGAACCATCTGCTACAGATGATACAATGAAATGAATAGTTTATAAACAAATCAGACAAATGAGCTTTATAATGAAAGGTAGCAAACACATAAAAGGATAAGGGTTATTTGGTCTAATTAAATAGCTATTTATTATTACTTAAGACTTTGCATTCTGTGTTTTCAACATACTTTGGGTTTGACTGTTTTTAGTTATTGTTTTTCTTTTTATGGTTATCAAACTACATAAGGTTTCACAAGTATTTGAAAACTAGGCTGTTCATACATTAAAATAAATGACAGGTGCTTAAACTGCATTCAGAATTAAGGAAAGCAATACATGAAAGACAGGGAATAAGTGAGTACACCATTTTACAGACTTAGTAAATTCAGAAGCTATGTGCCTAAGATGATCTCATGTCTGTAGTATCTAAACAAATTAATGGAGCTGAGGTACAAAGAGAATAAACAAATATTCCAGTGCATGTAAGAACTTCAATAACTCTTAAGAAGTTGAAACCTGTATGGGTATGTCTAGCACATGAACCTTGAAGTATATTACCCCTCCAACAGACAGAATCACAGAATCACAGAATGGTAGGGGTTGGAAGGGATCTCTGTGAGTCATCTAGTCCAACCCCCCTGCCAAAGCAGGGTCACCTACAGCAGGCTGCACAGGACCTTGTCCAGGCGGGTCTTGAATATCTCCAGAGAAGGAGAATCCACAGCCTCTCT
>Ga0065711_1047099_pt1 | contig 12522 bp, 5 predicted proteins | sample Hoacrofraction12_FD_59098 | JGI IMG/M metagenome (GOLD analysis project Ga0065711, IMG submission 59098) | Hoatzin crop microbial communities from Cojedes, Venezuela - Epithelial fraction 12 v2 (version 2) | ecosystem: Host-associated > Birds > Digestive system > Esophagus > Crop | place...
TGACACCCACCCTTCAGATATTTATAAGCATTTATAAGGTCCCCTCTCAGCCTTCTCTTCTTCAGGCTGAACAAGCCCAGCTCCCTCAGCCTTTCCTCATAGGAGAGATGCTCCAGCTCCCTCATCATCCTTGTAGCCCTCCACTGGACTCTCTCCAGTAGCTCCTCATCTTTCTTGAACTGGGGAGCCCAGAACTGGACAGAGTACTCCAGATGGGGCCTCACTAGGGCAGAGTAGAGGGGGAGGAGAACCTGACCCCCCGGTGCAATTCTTGATCAAAATAAGGGAAGAACTCCTTTCAACTTCAAATTCTTAACAGGTCAGCTGCGAGTGGAGAAGGCAATCCTCAAGTAATGAGCTACTGTCAGTGTTGTACATGCCATTCCATAGCAAACTCTTGGGAAAAAATGGTCAAAAGCCAGCTGCAAATTGTCCTTGCATTGTCTAAATGTATCTTAGACTTGGAGCAATCTAGATTCAATCAGAAGAGGGATTAAAAAATCTTAACGTATACCTTCCTGACAATGATGGAAGGCCATTTTCATCATTCTGAGCTTCTGTGCAGGAACTCACACTCTTGGTCATGCAGCACTGTAGTCTTTCATCAGAAAAATGACATATGCCCAAGGGTGTGCACTTGAATAGAGTAATGTTTTGAATGCGTAGGGAGGATGGCAAGGTGCATTCTGCAATAATGGATTGCTACAGGGATCATTTCTTTCTCTCTTTCCATTCAGCATCTGTATCAAGTCATGGTATGGACTCAGAGTGATAAAGTGCAAAAAACATTTATTATTTCTCATCCTTGTAGCCAAATTGCAGAGTATGGACAGGGTGGGTGGACTGTAAAATGGGTGAAAAGCTGGCAGGAGCATTGGGCTCAAATAATAATACTCAGTGGTTCAAAATCTAGCTAGCAGCTGATTACTGCCAGTGTTCTTCAGGGCTAAGTACTGAATCCAGCTGTTAGACATCTCCACCTGTGACCTGGGCAATGTGACAGAATTCAACTTTGTAGGCAACACCAAACCAAGGGTAAGCAGTTGACAAGGCAAAGCGGAGAGCTGTGTGCAGAGAGACTTCAACAGCTGGCAAAACGGGCTGAAAAAGTCCTCCTGAAGTTCAACAAAGACAAATGCAGTCTTCCACCTGGGATTGAACAATCCCGTGAAGGAGCAATGGCTGAGAACTGACCGGTTTGGAGGCAGCTTTGCAGAGAAGGAGCTGGGGGTGCTGGTGGTCGACAGGTCGAACACGAGGAGCAGTGCACCTGCAGCAGTGCAGGCCCACCGCATACTGGGCCAAGTTAGAACGAGTGTAACCAGCAGGGAAGTGATGCTTCTCCTGTATGCAGCTTCCTTAAGACCCCAGATGGAGGACTGGCAAGAGAAACACCAACACACTGGAGCAAGTCTAGGGACAGATCTCTAGGACACTAAGGGGCTGGTGCACATGATGTGCAAGGAGAGGCTGAGGGAAATTGGTTTGATCAGACTGGAAGAGATGGTCTCAGGGTGGCCAGGGGATCAGTTGCCTTCTTCAGATATATCTTCTGGGGTTTGGAGAAGAAACAGGCTCAGAACGGTTCGAGGTGCACAGCAAAAGGACAGGAGGCAATGTTCACAAGGCACAATGAGGGAAATTCCAAACGTAAGGTAAAAAGATCACAGTTATGGTGTTTACACTCTGGCTCAGGTTGCCCAGTGGATTTTCAGAACCTCCATCCTTGGAAACATTTGAAACATGACTAACTATGCAAAGACTGACCAACCTAATCTGACTTTGAAGTCAGCCCTGCTTGGAGGAGAGTGTTGAACTAGACTCACAGTACCTAGCTGTCCGGGGATGCAAAGGGATGCTGCGGATTTCTCTAGGGTATTCTAAGATAATTGAGTGTGCCCGTTCGTGTGTGCTGAACAGGTTGGTGTGGAGCTGCTTATGCAGCTGCTTAGAGTATCTGGAAGGACTGTCTCCTCAAGGTTTCTCTTGATGTCTACCAAGCCCCACAGAACGTGAATACCTCCCAGCTGGCAGGCCCATGTGTTCTCTGTAGCACAATTTGTCCTGCAAGGAGGGAAATTGCTATGTGGCTGTTGGCATTTTAAAGATGTAAGAGGAGTTTCCTTCTCACCTGTGGATATTTATAGCTGGAACACTATCTGGGGGGAGACTGGAAAAGTGTTACTTTAATGCTTTATTGTCTGTGGAATCCTTTTCATATATTTATTTTCATGAAGTTATTCTGGTAGGTAAAAATACCTTATTTTGCCCTTTTTCTGGTTTTGGATTTCTTTTAATTATTATTCTTTCATGTTTGGGTAGAAACCAACAATTCTTACCTTTCATTCAGGAGACTAGGAAGGCTCCATCTTGGGTAAATACATATTTATTCATACTTAATAGAGCAAAATTACTCCCACCAGAGCTATTAGTCTATCAGCTAAGTATGTAATTAAGGTTTTTTAAAGCATATTATGTACTCAGCAGACCAGAATGACAATACAGAAGTTACTCTAGTCTGTCTGGTAAATAGGTAATCATACCTTTTATTCAAATTTTTATTTATCATTTAAGAGAGTCATTAAATTTTCTACAGACAGTACTCTTGTTCATCTTTGTACTTAACAATGATTCATTTATTCGACTGAACTGAACATACATTTTGAGTTGTTAGTGGAGTGTGCATGAAGAAATATATGTTATCCAACATGTCACGAAACTCTTGGTCATATGAAAAAATGCATCTAGGGTGTGGCATGCACTTACCTTCGGCCTGTTTCTGCCTCTCTTGGGGCTTCTCCAGGCTTCCCAAATCCCTACCATGAAGCATATATCAGCAGTTTGAGAGTTATAAAAATCAGCCACAAAAATAATTTGCCTTAACATGAGAATGATATATAAATATACAGTACTCCTGTCCTGACTAACAACAGGATACAGCTAATAGTAACTGGGTGTGAAAGCCTTACACCATAGCAAAAGCGACGTCCCAGCTTATCCACTGAGCTTTTTCATTTGTTTTCAGGATCATTTCATGGACGCTTTTATGAATTAAGCTCATCCTTATTTAGCAAATACTTACACGTTTCCTACCTTTGAAGTGAACCAACATCAAGGATGGGTTTGTGCGCCCCGCTGAAGCAGGTTGTCAGTTTATATCAATTTTGAAAACATCAACACTGAAGAGTGATCTCTTTTCAATAACTTCTAGAGACTTCTAAAATGTTTTTATTATGCCTCTCTGTGTTATGTATGCAATTTAAAATGCCACTTGAATAGTGTAATTTCTATGAAATATGCAGAACCACCATTGTAAATGGATTGGTCCATGAGCAGTGACCTGCAAAAGTAAACAATCTGGTAAAAGCCACAACTTTTAGTTGTTGATCCAGCAATGCTTTTAAGCACAAGTTTAACTTTACAAAACAGGCAGTCTCATGCTAGTGGAATTAATGAGACTATTCCTAGAAATATAAAAAAACGAGGCTTTTTCATCTTTTGAGTTTTGTACAGAAGAAGAGCATGCCCAAACTGACGAATGCCCAGATTCATCATATTCTAGATACCTGCTACAAGGCTTACAACAATTAGACGAGTTATTTACTGTCAGAAGGAAGAAAAGTGTATATTTTTGACACACAAGTAAAATACCATTGCAGATTTTTAATATTGCCCTCTCTCAGCATAACCAACTGCATTTTTACAGGGATTTTTAAAAGGTTTGTGTGGAACGCAGAATCTAGGCAAGAATCATTTTTGAAGCTGGGAGGATGGTGGTGGTGGTCTTTGTTGTAGAATTTGAAGGAGAGACTGAGCAGGAATCCCTGGGCTCAAAGTAAAGCTTCCTTTTTCTTTACTCAATGGAGAGAATGGCAACAAAAAAGCAGCTCTTGTAGGAAACAGACCTTTAAAATCCAAGCCTATTAAAATCTGTAAAATGACCTCTGTTCTAGAAAATGTGGATGATGCTGATTTTCTTTCTTCCTACAAATAACAAACGGCCTTGGATACGTTCAGCTACATTCCACCCTTCAGATATGGGTGCTACCATGAACTATGCATTCACTTGCATAGCATATTAGTAAAGACTTCTTTTATCCTGGTATAATAGTGAAACAAGCAATAAGAAAAGTTTTAAAAGTCTCGTTTTTACATTCTCTTTTGGCAAGCGACCAAGATTTTTCTTCTCTGAATTTTGATTATGATGCTTCTTACTATGGCCCAAGTTCATCAGCAATCTTTGTGTTACCAAAAAAATCCTTCTGTCTTTTACTGTCATGCTGATGATGCAAAAAAGTGCTATACACTTAAATTTATTATTTATTGATGTATTACACCTGTAGATTTTGAACCATAAGATATAACTTTGTTTCTATTGCAGATTCTGTTGATGGTTTTCAATGTATCTCACAAAACAACAGTGAACTAAGCACTCTGTGGGTAGCTGTTATTGTCCAATGTAATTTATGGTTTGGTAAAGAAGGAATACAAAGGTTAGGTTGCTCACAAAGGAAATCCTTGTCTCCTCTGAGAATAACTCTCAGTTTTTGCTTTCAGTCCTCTGTTCCTGTTATTCTTTCTGTTTCTCCTTGTGGCTTCCAAAAAGTAACTGGGATTTGATCCTGTGGCTCAATAACTTCCCAGTTTCTGAGTCTGCATTTATGTTTTCCTGCAGTTTGCACCTTCTACAAGCTTTGTGCATAAACATCACGAGCCAGATCCTTATTTGCTGTAGACTGGCGCAACTGTTCGAATTTCAGTGGCAGTTTCTACAGCAGTTTACGACAGCAGATGCTGTAGTCACGAATTCCAAACATAAATGGCATGTTTCAAATATCATTCCTGAATTTAATGGATTTTTTAAATCTGAATGCTAAAGCAGGATTTACCTAATCCTCAAGAACACAGATTTTTTTATGGGAACTTTCAATATTTTTTATTATCCCAGGTGCCATCACACCCTTAAGGATATCTCTGTTAAACAGGAGTTAGAATATCACTGTTTCCTGAAGAGGTCACTCCTTGACTGCTTGTCATATGGACACAGATGTTATTGACCAATAGTATTGCCTTTAGGAAGCCCAAAGAGTATTTCTTTTGAGAGTTATGGTTCTGAGCACCTATGTGTTATATGTACCAACTTCTTTCTTAATGTTTTAGTAAAGTTGCATGTGGCCAGCTGGTGTAATACAGTGGTTGTCACACAGACGTGAACTTTTTTTATAGGTCGAAATATTTTCTGTTCTGAATAGAGAAAATATCAATCATTGTGTGGTAACTGCAAATCCTAATTGTCATTGGCAATCATTTTATTGCAACTAATGACATGCAAACTTACACATAGATGCGAAACATTTTTGAGATTACTTGCATTCATCGCTACTACTTTTTTTAATCAGTGTTGCATTGCTAGCTGAGTATACAGCAAAACACAAGAGGTCTTTGGAGAAGATTTTCAGGAGAGGAATTGATTAAAAATGACCTTTCACAGCTTCAGTTTTCCAGCTGATTTCCCCGAAGTGACCTTCACTGGTCATCAACCAGTTACAATAATTACCTCTGATCATTGTAAACAGGTGAATGGAATTTTAAACTCGTGCTTTATCACAGGAATGTCTGACAGGAAGAGAAATAACGAATACAATGTAGAAGGTTGGTATCTTAGACAGACAGGGACTCCAGATAGAACAAAGGAAATTGAAAGGATATGCTTTGCACAGACAGCTGGCCCAATTTTGCTCTCAGAAAATCACCCAACCAGAAAAGTTTAGAAAAAAAAAAAGAAGCAATGGTTAACTCGGAGCAGTTTCCCAGTCCTCCTCACCAGGCAATCCCACCGATTCCCAATCCAGAACAAGAGAAGCGGACACCAGGAGCAAAATGGGGGTGGGGGTGCATAACGGGCTTTTTTTGGAGGAAGTTGTGATGTAAGGTGTTTGCAGGACTGAGCTCAGGTACAGCTCTCCATGTTGACATAATGCCACCGGTTTTCATGGGAATTGCCCCGAGCTGGTAGGAAAGTCTAGGCTACTCTCCTGTAAGTGAATTACGTGATCGCATTGGTGTGTTCTTAGTAAAATCCCATACATCTAAAATTTGGCACACGGACAAGCTAGGTGCTGAAGAGCTGCAGAGACACAGTTTTCCAGCAGAAGAGATTTTTAGCCACTCAGCAGCAACACATGGATATAGTGTTTCCCTATGTCCGTTCTTCCTCTGTCGCCCACCCTCCTGGGACCCTAAATAAGTCTGCACAGAGCATTGCTTTCATGATGTGGTGAGGATAAAGTCCTGCACTGACACAGTTTTCAGAGGCTGACCCATTCTCGTGTCTAAACAGGAGCTTCTGAAAGAATGTCCCCATGGGTGAGGGCTGAAGTACTTGATAAAATGTTGCCCCTACTGCATCCAGTGCACGTGGTTTAATACAGGAGGGAAGAGCTCGACCCTCTGCATAAAATAATTACTAATTGTATATTGGGTAATCCATTGTGTGATCCATTATAACAGGATAATTCTGGATAGATCCAATTAAATCGAAATGTACACGGAGATGCCTTCTCCTCTGATTAAGTTAGTAATCTCTTGGCTTAATTCCTACAATCCATTTTGCCAAGTGTTTCATCACTCTGAAAAGATAATTTTTTCAGTTCCAAACCGGAATGTATATGGCTTGATTATAACGGCCCCCCCTTATGATTATATGCCTGTGCTGTTCCAGCCCTTTGCTTTTCAGTTCCTCATCTTGTGTCACCGCATGACAAACTCTGCAGAATGCAATTAACAGCTGTTGTGCTGCTCGCAAGGGTGACATTGCATGCAAGCTGCCTCCCAATTCAAAAGAAAAAACTTCGAAAAATGTTAAGGGATTGAAAACCTTCCACCCTCAAAGTTAAGGCATACCACGAAAAGTGGGCCATTGCTTGAAAACGGATCACCTGAACCATATGGTAGCTGGCCATGAAATCTCTAGAAAATGCTTTCCTCTTCAAAAATTACTCCTTAAACAAAAGCCTCTGAGCCTTGACCTCTGTAGGAGAGAGCAGGACCTCCAAAGACCCAAGCATCTAGGAAGAACAAAGAAAGTGCATTTGTCACTTATTAGACATGTTGTTATTAATGGTATTTTTTAATGTATGTTAACGGCTCCTTGATTCCAGTAAGTCCTTCTTATGGCAAGAAGCCCTTGTGACATGTCTGTGGGGCATTTCTCAGAACGGGGAGCTTTAATCTTCCATTTATTAGTCCTTGGCACTTACTTCTGAATCCCATTTTTCTCTGCCTCTAGTCCCAGGACTTGAAAACTGTCAGATCTCAGGGTTTGAGGAGGAAGCCTGTGGCCACCTCGCAGAAGTGCCAGAACGCGGTGCCATCACGGAAGAGCACGGGGAGAGTCTTTGACAATTGCAGTTTCCTCCTCTGAATCCCGTGCCTCCTACGGACATTGGCTCCCAGTCTTAGCCAGAAGCACCAGTTCTCCATGACAAGCACCTTGCGCTGGTCTTGTACCCAAAGGTCAGACAGCCAAGAATCAGACCGAACAGCTCTGCCTTTCCATGCTGTCTGCTACAGAGGAGACTTACCACTACTCACTCTTCTGAAATCCTGACGTCATGTCGCGCAAGGCTTGGCAGTGTGGGGTAAGGCTTGGGGTTCCCCACCGTCCAGCTAACAGAATGACAATATCGTTAAGAGGATAGTGTTAGGCTGTGTCCCTTGTCCTCTTTCTGCAACATCCAAGCACCCTTCAGTTACAACACGGGGTGATATGTATGAATTTTGCACTGCACTTCAGTTTCCTACCTTCGGCTTCACTAAACTTCCAAATCACTGGGTTTCTCTGTATGCTTGTTTATCAGAACACAGGCTCATTGCCTATTTATAGAGATACATATGCAGATATATATGTGTGTGTCTGTACGTATGAATGTAAAAATATTTATATATATACACACATACATAAAAAATTTATATATGTACATGTGTGAGCATTTACTGTATTACTAGGAAAAAGAGCAACATGTTCATAGCTTTTATAAGGGGTTACACAATCTCTGTATTCTGAACCAGAGCAGAGCTGGAAGCAGCTTTTTTCATTTTTATGTGTGGCCAGAGTGTGATGGCAAGGTACTGGCAGTTTTATCTTAACTTTCTCACCAGAACCTGTTGATGAAACCAGTCCACGTAACATTTCTAGTGCCGTATTCGGGATGTCATTCATGACTGCCCTTGAAGGAGGAGCTCAGGATCATTTTAATTAAAATCTTACTTCTGTCACTGACTTCTCATAGTGGATTAGAAAAGCCATGTAGTGTCTCTACCTTATTTCCTTACGGACCAGGGAGCAGAATACCACTGCAAGAATACTGGAAATATTTTTATTCTAACATCCTCTACTTCGTGGAGATCGACACAAAGACGCTTCCACAGAGCATTGAAAATAGAAGACACAAGTTGTTCAGCTGAGCTTTTTTGGGAAGCTGAAAAACATCTAGCAATTATGAGGATGTGTTTTTTCCCCACAGTTTATTAATACAAATCACTTGTTTCTACTGCCAGTTCTAGTGAACTAGCAAGCTGCCAAGGTGCTAATGAGTGTACGGTCTGAATAGTAATTCCAGTGCCACTGGCCATGATGATTAGGCACATTGCTGAATATAGATGGTGCTGTCTTGACCCTTCTCTCTGCCTCCAACTTGAATAAGTTCTACCCTGCTCCAAAACATTTGTCATCTTCTTTAATTGAAAAGTTTAGAACATTTTGTTTTGTTTTTCAATGAAAGCACACTGCCACTTCTGAAAACATCCTTATATAAGGCAAAGAAATAGCCAAAGATCTGCTTCCACATCCTGAAGCTGTTCAAGGAAGAGCAAGTGCATTTTGACTAGTGCAATTCAAATACTGGAGCTAGTAAGTGGTCACCTTCAGACACGTGGCTTTGAGCCCTTTCATAGCTGCAGAACTCTGATTACAGCAGTTGGGTTTCTTTCTCTTCCCCAGCTCACCAACTCCTCATCTACCTCTACTGTCCCTCACATCAATTTATATAAGAATTTGAGGTGTAGACAAACAGGCCAAAAGAAATTTGACAGGCAAGGTGCTGATTCCAGCTAACAGGGACTGGGTTCTTTCGCGTATGAGAGTTTAATAAAATAATGTCAACAAATACCACTCTTCTGTTTCAATCCATGGAATGAGGATGCTGAAGGGAATGACCAGGCCCACTAGCATAGGGTATCTGCTGGGCTAGCCATGCCTCACCACCATTTCCATGAGCAGCATGTCGGACTGCTGTCCTTTCAGACTGGCTATGTCTATATGCCCTCAGGCTTCAAGAGGGAGATTTAAGCTTTCTCCAATATAATGGTTTCTGTCAAGTCACGTAATGTTTGGAGGCAGTGGGAGCCACATACATTTTGTTGCAAACATGAGGATTAAAAGGATGTTATACAAAAGACGGCCTTTTAAAAATAGCAAACAGGTATCTTTGCCCAAGCAAATATGCAAGAACACATCACTACAGAAGACTACCTGTTTCAAACCTTATAACTGTAGGTCAGGGACTAAAGGATCAGCAGAACAACTATTTCCTCCCTCCTAAATACAGAATAACTATTTCTTCCCTTTTAAATACAACAAGCTATTATTCCTACCCAGTGTGCTTCTCTTCATTTGCCACCAGTCTTAGCTGGTTTCTGCTACTTGCTATTTTATCTTTATTCAAGTAAGTAAGTGTATTAATTTGTAATCCAGTTTACCAGCAGCCTGAAATTAATACTCTATTGTCTGGTGTTTGTTTCTATAAAATGTTTGCCAATGTAGATCTGTTTGGCAAAGCAGAAAAATAAATTTAGCGGTATTTTTCACAAAGACAAAGTTCTCTGAAGGTCACAAATACCAGCCATGCATCAGTAATTACAATGGACACTGATACAGGAACTTGAGGCTACTCACCCTATGTGCTGGATGCTGCAGGAGAAGGTGACATTCGGCTGTTTGTGCTGTATATTTCTTAGGAAAAATAATTTCAGTGGGTTCATTATGTGAGGGGGGAAAAATCCCCAAACCCAGAGACCTTCCTACCACCCCTTCATTCTGCTCTTATCATAGGTGCTAAATAACAAACTGAAATAATACATGATGTGTTGGAAAACAAAAGATAGAGGAGATTTGGTAAGAGAAAATGTACTACATGAGGCAGAGGTGTTCTTTGGACACTAATTCATCCTTCACCAGCAACTGCTGATCCAATGAAACCTTCACCTTCCTGTCCCCACCATAAGCTTTTAAAATCCAGTTCGGCATTGAATGGTGGAGGCGTTGTGACTGTGCTCTGAATGATTCTGCTTAAAATGAAAAAAAGCATTCTGTTTGGAGCAGAAACTTGAAGTTCACTGAGATAATTGTTTCTTAAGTGGGGGACATTCATCATTTTCTCGTAAGTAGTTCTTTAACGTTAGCTTCTGTCCTGTCTTCAGAGGTCTTGCTTTGTTTGCAATGAACGTGATAAAGGCCAACACTTCCTATGAAGTTCACAGCACAGTAATATGTACTCGTGAACCATCAACTTGATTAAAGAAGAGGTAACATTTAGTGATTTCTAAATGTTTTCTACAAGTATTTTATATAATTTAAACATTTCAGGCCAAATTCTTAGGTGTAGCATCCCTAAATCAATGTGAGAGAGAGCTTTAAGTCGTATTCACGGTTCCCTGAATCCTGGGCTGCTGGATTTTTCCTAAGTATTAGAGTAATGCTAAATCTTGGCTGCTCGTAATAGCCCCTGACAAACTACGGGGATTTATTTCTTTCTGGGGTACATCACTTTTCCTGGCACTGAGATAATTTGGTACAGAGCTTGTCATACTATTTCTATGCTTTCCAACGCAATCAAACATTTGGCTGATCATTTAAAATGCTCTGTAGAAGGAATGTGAAAAATAACACTGACCAGGACATTGACACCACATTTTAGCTTGGTAATCTCCAGTTCATTGCTTGTCCCTTTAGGTACCTTCCTCTCTGACTATCATTCTAAAAAAAGACATTGTTCATAAAAAACATTGTCCACTAAAACCATGTGCAGGACAAAATTTTCAAAATAAGCCCCCTGAAATTTAAAAGAAAAAAAAAGAGGATTATTAGTCAGATGATAAGCTAGCTCTCCTAGCACCTTTTACTGTGATAGTTAACTCACTTCAACCACAGAATTTATGTCACGAGTGTTTAATGGCTAATGCTTAGTTTCAAAAGGAAATAAAAATCTAGTTTGAATTAAGTTCTTGTATTTCTGATTTTGACCTAGTCAAAGCATACATCCTCAAAAGCAATACAGATATTTAAGAAAGAGTATTTAACTACTCAGATTCTGAAATCTCATACAGAATTGTGAAAAAAATTGTTTGGGAGGGAGGGGGTTTGGTCAGAAAAAAAATCAGTGCCAATGCCTAAACCCAAGACGCCTGTAGTTAGTGAATTTTCTCCAGATGTTGCTACTGTTTGCTAAGCTTTACCAAGCACTACTGATTAGTTTATTAAATAAATGTTTCATTAAGAAAACCAATAAAGCACACAAGTGCCTGTATTTTTAAATAGCGTTTATGAAGTCTGAATGAAATTCAGCCTTTCAGCAGATGCCTACTGTGATTTATAAATCACTGTCTGGTGCTCTACCAGAAAGGATACAGCATTTTTGAGACACTGCTTGCTCGTAATAGAAATAATGCCAAAGGTGTTCCACTATTTCCCCTCCTGTAGGCAAACACATGAAGATGATACGAACAGGGACATGTCTACTTTGCAAATAATTAAAAACCCATCCACTCCATCTTCTTCTCTGCTGCTTTGATCTTTCCTGGAGGCAAGATGTAGGTAAAGATTTCTCTAGCTTTTATGCAAGTTTACAGAAATAATGTATTTCTACCTGCAGAATTAGAATAATCCTGTAGAATATAACTGCTATATTGCAGAGACTACCTCTACCTTAACACGGCAGCTATGACTGAAGGGGCCATAAGGGATGGTGTTTGCTGCCTAGGAATAATAGCATTCCTGCATTCTGCTTTTTGCGAGCTTTACACAGCAACAAGCAGGAGTGTGGAGTACACTCCTCACGTGAGAGAGACTGGCAGTCTGTGCAGAGAAGGACAAGACTGTCTCGTAGCCTTCTAGGAGCTCTGTGATAAATTCACCAGTGTCAAAGGCACTGGCAGAAATCAGAAAAACCCAATGAGATAATGAAGTGGCTTGTGTGGAGATGAGCAGCAATGTAATCACAGACAACTTTTTTGAAAATGTTTTTTTGTGTGTGTTATAGTTGTTAATAGTGTATGCCAATACTACAATAGACCTAATGCGTGCTAATGGAGCGGTCACGAAAAGACATGGCACTCTGTCAAAGGAGGACAGAGCTTGATATTGAAAATCTATTTTAAATATTGTGTTTAGTATTCAGGCCATCCTCGGAAGAAAGGTTTAGCAGAAAGAGCATCCCAAAGCAGCAATGAAACTGATTAGAAGTG